>ERZ772821.493-NODE-493-length-31468-cov-7.989208_pt1 | contig 31468 bp, 25 predicted proteins | sample MGYA00580859_ERZ772821 | MGnify/ENA primary metagenome ERZ772821 (study PRJEB29015, sample SAMEA2737674) | human gut metagenome | biome: human gut; feature: human-associated habitat; material: faeces | place: China | collected 2012 ...
TAGCAATCGATGGAACGCCGTGTGCGATGAAAGTTGCATGCACGGTGTGAAGTGGCGCCCGTTCCGCCTGTTCTTTGCCGAGCAAATGCAGGCAGATCCCCGGGGAGAGACGACCGGCGCGTCCGGCACGCTGCGTCATCGATGCCTGGCTGATGCGCTGCGTCACCAGCCGGGTCAGGCCGGTGCGCGGGTCAAAGCGGGCGACCCGCTCCTGGGCGCTGTCGACCACCAGGCGGATCCCCTCGATGGTCAAACTGGTCTCGGCAATATTGGTGGCCAGCACCACTTTGCGCTTCCCGGCCGGCGCCGGGAGGATCGCTTTGCGCTGTTCGCTTAAGGGCAACGCGCCATACAGCGGGCAGAGAATGACATCCTCCGCCACACGCTCCGTCAGCTGTTCCAGAACGCGCTGGATCTCGCCGACGCCGGGCAGAAACAGCAGCATCGATCCCTGTTCATGCCGCAGGAGCTCCGCCGCCGCTACCGCCACCGCCTCATCAAAACGCTGCTGCGCGGAGAGCGGGCTGAAGCGACGCTCCACCGGATAAATGCGCCCCTCCGAGACCACCACCGGCGCCTCCGGCAGCAGACGCTGCAGGCGATCGTTATCGAGGGTCGCCGACATGATCAGCAGCTTGAGATCGTCACGTAACCCCTGCTGGACGTCGAGCAGCAGGGCCAGGGCCAGATCCGCCTGCAGGCTGCGCTCGTGAAACTCATCGAGGATCACCAGCCCCACGCCCGTCAGCTCCGGATCGCGCTGGATCATGCGCGTCAGGATCCCCTCCGTAACCACCTCCAGGCGGGTCTGCGGTCCGACGCAGGTTTCGGCGCGCATGCGGAAACCCACGGTCTCCCCCGGCTTTTCGCCAAGCAGTTCAGCCAGCCGCTGCGCGACATTACGCGCCGCCAGGCGCCTCGGCTCGAGCAGGATAATGCGTCCCGCGATGTTGCCCTCGGCGAGGATCTGCAGCGGCAGCCAGGTCGACTTCCCGGCGCCGGTCGGCGCGTTGAGCAAAACCTGCGGCGCATGCTGCAGGGCGGATAACAGTTCTGGAAGGACAGCGGCAACCGGCAATGAGGACACAAAAGGCTCCGGGGGTTAACATTCTGGGGTTCGCATTGTAGCATCCCCCTAATTCATTACCGAGTCTCTATCATGTCTGAGCCGAAAAGGCTGTTTTTTGCGCTTGAACTGCCGTCTGCCGTCCAGAAGCAGATTGTCCAGTGGCGGGCAACGCACTTCCCCGAAGATGCCGGCAGGCCCGTCGCGGCGGATAATCTTCATCTGACGCTGGCGTTTCTCGGCGAGGTGAGCGCGGAAAAACAGCGGGCGCTGGCCGCTCTCGCTGGTCGCCTGCGCCAGCCGGGCTTTACCCTGACGCTGGACGATGCCGGACAGTGGCTACGTTCGCGAGTGGTGTGGCTCGGAACCCGCCAGCCGCCGCGCGGCCTGCTGCAGCTCGCCAGCATGTTGCGCGCTCAGGCGGCGCGCAGCGGCTGCTATCAGAGCCCGCAGCCGTTTCACCCGCATATTACCCTGTGGCGCGATGCTCGCCAGGCGGTGCCGATCCCGGCCCCCGGCTTTCGCTGGACATTTCCGGTGAACGAGTTCGTGCTCTATGAGTCCAGCTTTAGCCGGGGGCGCACGCGCTACACGGCGCTGGAACGTTATCCGTTTGATAAGGAAAGTTGATGCAGTTTGATCCGCCGTTGCAGCCCGCCATTTTGCTTAAACGTTACAAACGATTTCTTGCTGACGTGGTCACCCCCGATGGCCGCGAGCTGACGCTCCACTGCCCGAATACCGGGGCGATGACCGGCTGCGCCGCCCCGGGCGACACCGTCTGGTATTCCACCTCAGACAATGCGAAGCGCAAATATGCCCACACCTGGGAATTAACTGAAACCCAGCAGGGCGCAGTTATTTGCGTCAATACGCTGCGCGCGAATTCTTTGGCGAAAGAGGCGATTTCCGCCGGAATAATTCCTGAACTTTCAGGCTATAACCAGCTGAAAAGCGAAGTGAAATATGGCGAAGAGAATAGCCGTATCGATATTATGTTACAGGCAGATGACCGACAAAACTGCTATATTGAAGTGAAATCGGTTACGTTGGCGGAGAAAGAATACGGTTATTTTCCCGATGCGGTGACCACGCGCGGTCAGAAGCATCTGCGGGAACTGATGGCCGTCGCGGCAAATGGCGACCGCGCGGTGATTTTATTTGCCGTCCTGCATTCGGCAATTGACCGTTTTTCTCCCGCGCATCATATTGATGCCAGATACGCACAGCTGTTAACAGAAGCCCAGGACAAGGGGGTGGAAATTCTCGCCTGGAAAGCGGAACTTTCTACGACGAGGATGACTCTGAATAAGCCGATCGCCGTGGTGTTAAACCCCGGTAAATAAGTGGCTAAATAGTGTTCGGGTCGCAAGCGCGAATACGCTTTTCTTCACAGGGTTGTCAAGTGTAACGTTTAGATAATTGCTATCCGGAAAAGCATCTGCTATTTATAGCGGCCTGATTTTCCCCCACATGGGGATCGATAGTGCGTGTTAAGGAGAAGCAACATGCAAGAAGGGCAAAACCGTAAAACATCGTCCCTGAGTATTCTCGCCATCGCTGGGGTGGAGCCGTACCAAGAGAAACCGGGCGAAGAGTATATGAACGAAGCCCAGCTGGCGCACTTCAAGCGTATTCTTGAAGCATGGCGTAATCAACTCAGGGATGAAGTGGATCGCACCGTATCGCACATGCAGGATGAAGCAGCTAACTTCCCGGACCCGGTAGACCGTGCCGCCCAGGAAGAAGAGTTCAGCCTGGAACTGCGTAACCGCGACCGCGAACGTAAACTGATCAAAAAGATCGAGAAAACGCTGAAAAAAGTTGAAGACGAAGACTTCGGCTACTGCGAATCCTGCGGCGTGGAGATCGGCATTCGCCGTCTGGAAGCGCGTCCGACAGCGGATCTGTGCATTGACTGCAAAACCCTGGCGGAAATTCGCGAAAAACAGATGGCGGGCTAATCCCCTGCTGCCTCACTCTCTGGCGGGAGTCTCTCCCGCCTGGTTCTGTTGTCCGTACCATGACTGACTCACGCTATATAGGGCGCTTCGCCCCCTCCCCCTCCGGCGAACTCCACTTCGGCTCTCTGATCGCCGCGCTCGGCAGCTACCTGCAAGCCCGCGCGAACCAGGGTATCTGGCGTGTTCGTATTGAAGATATCGACCCGCCGCGCGAAGTCCCCGGCGCCGCCGATACCATCCTGCGCCAGCTTGACCACTACGGTCTGCACTGGGATGGCGACGTGCTGTGGCAGTCGCAACGGCACGAAGCCTACCGCGAGGCGCTGACGTGGCTGGGCGAGCAAGGGCTGAGCTATTACTGCACTTGCACCCGCGCGCGGATCCACGCCGTGGGCGGGATCTACGACGGCCACTGCCGCGATCTCGGGCTGGGGGCGGAAAACGCCGCGCTGCGCCTGCGCCAAACCCGTCCGGTGCTGCAGTTTAGCGACCGTCTGCGCGGCACGCTCATCGCCAATGAGCCGCTGGCGCGTGAGGATTTTATTATCCACCGTCGCGACGGGCTGTTCGCCTACAACCTGGCGGTGGTGGTCGACGACCACTTTCAGGGGATCACCGAGATTGTCCGCGGCGCAGACCTGATTGAGCCGACGGTGCGGCAGATTTCGCTGTATCAGCATTTTGGCTGGCAGGCGCCGGATTACCTCCATCTGCCGCTGGCTCTCAATGGCGACGGCAATAAACTCTCTAAACAAAACCACGCGCCGGCGCTGCCGGAAGGCGATCCGCGCCCCGAAATCGTCCGGGCGCTCCGCTTTCTGAATCAGGCGATCCCCGAGGAGTGGCAGGCCCTGAGCATCGATGATTTACTCGCCCAGGCCGTCGCCAACTGGCAGCCGGCGAAAATCGAGCATTCTCAAATGGCTCCCGCTGAGCTATGATTAGCCGCTATTTTTACACTGTACAGTTGATCTGAAGTCCGTCTGACACTACGAGGTGCACCATTTTTACCCGAGTCGCTAATTTTTGCCGTAAGGTGCTAAGCCGTGAGGAGCGCGAGGCAGAAGCCGCCGTCGAACCAACGCCTATGACGGTGATCCCGCGTGAGCAGCATGCTATTTCCCGCAAAGATATCAGTGAAAACGCCCTCAAGGTCATGTACCGCCTCAACAAGGCGGGCTACGAATCCTGGCTGGTCGGCGGCGGCGTCCGCGACCTGCTGCTTGGCAAAAAGCCAAAAGATTTTGACGTTACCACCAACGCCACGCCGGATCAGGTACGCAAGCTGTTCCGCAACTGCCGTCTGGTTGGGCGACGTTTCCGCCTGGCGCATGTGATGTTCGGGCCGGAAATCATTGAGGTCGCCACCTTCCGTGGCCATCACGAAGGGCATACCACCGATCGCGTCACCTCCCAGCGGGGCCAGAACGGCATGCTGCTGCGCGACAACATCTTCGGCTCGATCGAGGAGGATGCCCAGCGTCGCGACTTCACTATCAACAGCCTCTATTACAGCGTGGCGGACTTTACCGTTCGCGACTACGTCGGCGGCATGAAGGATCTGCAGGACGGCGTGATCCGTCTGATCGGCAACCCGGAAACCCGCTATCGCGAGGATCCAGTGCGCATGCTGCGCGCGGTGCGCTTTGCCGCCAAGCTCAATATGACCATCAGCCCGGAAACGGCTGAACCGCTGCCGCGCCTGGCCGCCCTGCTCCACGATGTGCCGCCGGCGCGTCTGTTCGAAGAAGTGCTCAAGCTGCTGCAGGCCGGGTATGGCTACCAGACCTACATGCTGCTGCGGGAATACAGCCTGTTCCAGCCGCTGTTCCCGACCATCACCCGCTACTTTACCGAGCGCGGCGACAGCCCGATGGAGCGGATCATCAGCCAGGTGCTGAAGAATACCGATACCCGCATTCATAACGATATGCGCGTCAATCCGGCCTTCCTCTTCGCGGTGATGTTCTGGTATCCGCTGCTGGAGACGGCGCAAAAAATCGCTCAGGAGAGCGGCCTGGCGTACTACGACGCCTTCGCCCTGGCGATGAACGATGTGCTGGACGAAGCCTGCCGTACGCTGGCGATCCCTAAGCGCATCACCACCCTTATTCGTGATATCTGGCAGCTGCAGCTGCGCATGTCCCGTCGTCAGGGCAAACGCGCCTGGAAGCTGATGGAGCATCCGAAATTCCGCGCCGCCTATGACCTGCTGGAGCTACGCGCCGGCGCCGAGAACAACCACGAACTGCAGCGCCTGACCAAATGGTGGGGCGAATTCCAGGTCGCCGCGCCGCCGGCGCAAAAAGATATGCTCAACGACCTCGGGGACGATCCGGCGCCGCGCCGTCGTCACCGTCGTCCGCGCAAGCGCGCGCCGCGCCAGGGTAGCGCATGACTCTGGTCTATATCGCTCTTGGCAGCAACCTTGCTTCTCCACTGGAGCAGGCGCAGGCGGCTATCCGCGCCCTGGGCGAAATTCCGCACAGCCGCGTGGTCGCCGTCTCTTCGTTCTACCGCACGCCGCCGCTGGGCCCGCAGGATCAGCCGGACTATCTCAACGCCGCCGTTGCGCTGGAAACCGCCCTGCCCCCCGAGACGCTGCTCGATCATACTCAGCGCATCGAACTGCAGCAGGGGCGAGTGCGCAAAGCCGAACGCTGGGGGCCGCGCACGCTGGACCTCGATATCATGCTGTTTGGCGATGCTGTCATTAACAGCGAGCGCCTGACCGTTCCGCACTACGATATGAAAAACCGCGGCTTTATGCTCTGGCCGCTGTTCGAGATCGCCCCGGACCTTCACTTTCCTGACGGCCTGGCGCTGCGCGCCGTGCTGGATAATCTCGGCGCGGAAAAGCCCGCCAGCTGGTAATCCCCTCTCCCTTTTTTAGCATTTGCGGCGATCGTCGTAATCGGTTGCCCAAAATCATTGCCCCTCTGAATGCTGCTGTTAGAATGCCGGTTAATATGACTTTCATCATCAGGAAATGTTATGAAACCGACCACCATTGCCCTGCTGCAGAAATGCAAACAGGAAAAGAAGCGCTTTGCCACCATTACCGCCTACGATCACAGCTTCGCGAAGCTGTTCGCCGATGAAGGCATAAATGTGCTGCTGGTAGGCGACTCGCTGGGAATGACGGTGCAGGGTCACGACTCCACCCTGCCGGTTACCGTGGAAGATATCGCCTATCACACCCGCGCCGTCCGCCGCGGCGCGCCAAACAGCCTGCTGCTTGCCGACCTGCCGTTCATGGCCTATGCCACCCCCGAGCAGACCTTTGCAAATGCCGCCATCGTGATGCGCGCTGGCGCCAATATGGTCAAACTCGAGGGCGGCGCCTGGCTGGCCGACACCGTGAGGATGCTGGCGGAGCGCGCGGTGCCGGTTTGCGGCCATCTTGGCCTGACGCCGCAGTCGGTGAACGTATTCGGTGGGTATAAAGTGCAGGGTCGCGGCGATGCGGCGCAGACCCTGTTTGAAGACGCGTTAGCGCTGGAGGCGGCGGGTGCGCAGCTGTTGGTCCTGGAGTGCGTGCCGGTTGAACTGGCGAAGCGCATCACCGACGCTCTGACCATTCCAGTGATCGGCATCGGCGCGGGCAACGTCACCGACGGGCAAATCCTCGTGATGCATGACGCTTTCGGCATTACCGGCGGCCACATTCCTAAATTTGCCAAGAATTTCCTTGCCGAAGCGGGCGACATCCGCGCCGCGGTGCGGCAGTATATTGCCGAAGTCGAATCCGGAGTCTATCCGGGCGAAGAACACAGTTTCCATTAAGGAGTCTTGTTGTGCTGATTATTGAATCCGTACTGCTGCTGCGGCAGCATATCCGCCGTCTGCGTCAGGAAGGTAAGCGTATCGCGTTGGTCCCGACAATGGGCAACCTGCATGATGGTCATATGAAGCTGGTTGATGAAGCCAAAGCCAGTGCGGACGTGGTGGTGGTCAGTATTTTCGTCAATCCGATGCAGTTTGACCGCGTCGACGACCTGGCGCGCTACCCGCGCACCTTACAGGATGATTGCGAAAAGCTGAACAAACGTCATGTCGACTTTGTCTTCGCGCCGACGCCGGCGGAAGTGTACCCCCAGGGTACTGAAGGCCAGACCTACGTCGACGTTCCGGGATTGTCCACCATGCTCGAAGGCGCCAGCCGCCCGGGCCATTTCCGCGGCGTGTCGACCATCGTCAGTAAGCTGTTCAACCTTGTTCAACCAGACGTCGCCTGCTTCGGCGAGAAAGACTTCCAGCAGTTGGCGCTGATCCGCAAGATGGTCGCCGATATGGGCTACGACATTGAGATCATCGGCGTGCCGATCGTCCGCGCGAAAGATGGCCTGGCGCTGAGTTCGCGTAACGGCTACCTGACCGCCGACCAGCGCAAAATCGCGCCTGGTCTGTATAAAGTGCTGAGCGCGGTGGCGGAAAAGCTGGCCGCCGGCGATCGGCAGCTCGATGAGATCATCGCTATCGCTGAACAGGAGCTGAATGAGAAAGGCTTCCGCGCCGACGACATTCAGATCCGCGATGCCGACACCCTGCTTGAGCTGACCGATGCCAGCCAGCGCGCGGTGATCCTGATGGCCGCCTGGCTGGGGCAGGCTCGCCTGATCGACAACCGGATCGTCACGCTCGCTCAGTAGACAGCGGGTAAAAATCGGGCAATACTGCCCGGGCTTTTCTCAGGGCGGGCGCCGTGTCCGCTCTGCTACATTAAGGTTGAAGGGTAGAAGTTATGATGCGTAATATGCTGCAGGGCAAGCTCCACCGCGTAAAAGTCACGCAGGCGGACCTGCACTATGAAGGTTCTTGCGCCATTGACCAGGACTTCCTGGATGCGGCCGGTATTCTGGAGAATGAAACTATTCACCTCTGGAACGTCACCAACGGCAACCGTTTCTCCACCTACGCCATTGCCGCCGAGCGGGGCTCCCGGATCATCTCCGTTAACGGCGCCGCCGCGCACTGCGCCAGCGTCGGCGATATTTTGATCATCGCCAGCTTCGTTACCATGTCGGACGAAGAGGCGCGCAGCTGGCAGCCTAACATCGCCTACTTCGAAGGCGACAACGAAATGAAGCGCCAGGCGAAAGCTATTCCGGTACAGGTCGCCTGATGGCCGCGACGCTGCGCTCAGGCGCAGCGTCGGTATTACCCCTGCGGCTGGTTACTGATCAGCCGCGACATCGTCTCCAGCGAATCCGTGCGTAAGATATATAACCGCTTTAACAGAAACGGATTGTCCCCCGGCTTCACCTTCCCACGCACCGTCGTTACCGCCATATGAAACCCGGCGTCATTCGCCGCCTGCACCGCCGTAGCGTTATAGCCGCCGAAGGGATAGGAAAGGTAGAGAACGTGCGGATTAAACTGGCTCAGCGCCCGGCGCGAGCGGGCGAAATCAAACAGAATATTATGGTAATTGCGACTGAATAAAATCGGCCGCCGGCCGGCGTCAACCCGATGCAGGAAGTGAGTATGCGACTGAATATCAAAGACGTCCTGGAGCTGGCGTAGCTCGGAAATGCTCATAAACTGCAGGGATTTCGGATCCCACTTCTGCGGATGGCGCTTAATACGCGAGGAGATAATAAACGCGGTGGCATGGAAACCGTACTGTTTCAGCACCGGATAGGCGTAGCGGTTCACCGATTTCAAGCCATCATCGAAAGTGATCGCCACCGCCCGCGCCGGGAGATTGATTTTATTACGCACATAGCCTTCCAGCTGATACAGGGTCAGCGTGGTATAGCCCTGATCGCGCAGCCAGGTCATCTGATTCGTGAAGGCGCGAACCGAGGTGGTGGTCGACGTATGACGAAAACGGGTGTTCTCTTCATCGCGCAGAATATGGTGATAGGTCAGCACGGGAATACCGTGATCCTCCTGCGCGTCCAGACTACTGACCCACGCCAGCCGGTCGCCAATGCGGATCTGAAACCAGGTCTGATTGAGCCGGTCCTTCAGCTTGCTGAGGATCGGATAGCGCAGATTGTTGGCCAGCGTGCCGAACGGCGCGCTGCTTACCGAGGGAGCGTCATAGAGCGGTGTATCTTTCCAGGTGAGTAAATTTTGGTTACTCAGCGGTTTATTAAGATCCCCCAAACGGTCCTCCACCCGCTGCTTGCCCTGCACCGGCTCGAGATGCCCTTTATCAATAAACCCGGTGCCAAAGCCGAAACGAAACTCATAGTAGTCAGCCGCCGTCGGGACGACTGCGAGGATCTGCCCGGCACGAACATTGCCGACGCTGACCACATGGTTTCCCACCTGCGCCCAGATGACCGCGTCTTCGGTGGTTTGCATATAGCGCACAGCCTTGCCGTGCTGGCTAAGCAGGCTGGCGGAGGCGCTGAGTGAGGTCAGGAAAAGAAGCAGGGTCAAAAATCGGGCAAGCATACGCATCAAACCGTTATACCATCAACGGCGGTTATTGTAACAAAAGCGGTATCTGTCCCGCTGCTTAATTTCCCCAGGCATCATGGCGCAACCGGAACGGGGGGTTCTTCTGCTGCTGATGCCACAGGCTGCTCACCATCGGCCCGCCCGCGCTGACGATCGCCTGGCGAAACGCCACGCTGCTTAACGTGCCTCGCAGGAGATACATTCGCTCAAGGAGTGGATAGCTGACGCCGGAGATCACTTCGCAGTGGGTATGTTTGTGACTCATCAGCGCCGCGGCCCGATAAGGCGCCGCACCGGTTTTGTCAGTGAGAAAAATGACCCCGTCCCCGGAGTCGGTGGCATGCAGCGCATCGCACATCATCCGGCTCAACATATTGCTGCTGAGATTGCGCCAGTAATTGACCGCCCGGCACTGGGCCAGCGGACCAAACTTTTGTTCAAGACGATCCAGCATCTCCTGCGCCAGCTCATCGTGACAGGTAATGACCCATCCGAGCATGCTTCCCTCCTTAGCCAGCGAATAATGTAGCAAGGTGAAGATGACGTATCGGTGATGGGAGTCAAAGATAAGCGGTTAGCGCTTCGCATATTTACTTCAGGAAGCGCTAACCATGATGAGTATCAGCTACGCAGGCCGCGACCGCGCTGAATTAACGACCAGCACAGCAGATAGAAGGCGACAATGAACACCACCAGCACGGCGAAGGTGGTCGCCAACGGGACGTCGTTGATACCGAGGAAGCCGAAGCGAAAACCGCTGATCATGTAGACGATGGGGTTCAGATGCGACAGCCCCTGCCAGAACGGCGGCAGCAGGGTCAGCGAGTAGAACACCCCGCCGAGATAGGTCAGCGGCGTCAGCACAAAGGTCGGGATCAGGCTAATGTCATCGAAGGTCTTGGCAAACACTGCGTTCAGCAGCCCGGCCAGCGAGAACAGCACCGCGGTGAGGAGCAGCGTCAGGGCGACAAACAGCCAGGAGTGAACCTGGAACGGCACAAAGAATAGCGACACCGCGGTCACCAGGATACCTACGCACAGTCCTCGCGCTACCCCGCCGCCCACGTAGCCGGCGATAATCACATGCGTCGGCACTGGCGCCACCAGCAGCTCTTCAATATTGCGCTGAAACTTGGCGCTGAAGAAGGATGAGGCGACGTTGGCGTAAGCGTTAGTGATCACCGCCATCATGATCAGGCCTGGGACGATAAACTGCATATAGGTAAAACCATGCATCTCACCAATGCGCGAGCCGATCAGGTTGCCAAAGATCACGAAATACAGGGTCATGGTGATCACCGGCGGCACCAGCGTCTGCACCCAGATGCGCATAAAACGGTGGATCTCTTTGGTCCAGATGCTTTTCAGCGCGACCCAATAAAGCTGCATCATGCTGATTCTCCTTTTCGCTCATGCACCAGCGTGACAAACAGCTCTTCCAGACGGTTGGCTTTGTTACGCATACTCAGTACCTGCACCCCCTGGGCGCTCAGCTGCGCGAAGACGCTGTTAATTCCCTGCTCACGCAGAACCTCCACTTCCAGCGTCGAGGTATCGACCAGCTGGTACTGGTAGCCTTCGAGCTTCGGCACCGGGCTTTTTGGCGCGAGGTCAAGAATAAAGGTCTCTGACTTCAGCTTCGACAGCAGCGCTTTCATCGAGGTGTTTTCCACCAGCTCGCCGTGCTGGATGATGCCGATGTTGCGACATAGCATTTCGGCCTCTTCGAGATAGTGGGTGGTCAGGATAATGGTGGTTCCGCGATCGTTGAGATCCTTGAGAAAGCCCCACATCGAGCGACGCAGTTCAATATCGACGCCGGCGGTCGGTTCGTCGAGGATCAGCAGCTTCGGCTCATGCATCAACGCGCGGGCGATCATCAGACGGCGCTTCATCCCGCCGGAGAGCATTCTCGCGCGTTCGTTGCGTTTTTCCCACAGGTCGAGCTGTTTTAAATACTTTTCACTGCGGGAAAGGGCTTCTTTACGCTCAACGCCGTAGTAGCCCGCCTGGTTAACGACGATCTGCTGCACGGTTTCGAACGGGTTGAAGTTAAACTCCTGCGGCACCAGGCCAAGCTGGCGCTTGGCATTGACGACGTCTTTCTCCAGATCGTAGCCAAAGACATTGACCTGACCAGAGGTTTTGTTCACCAGCGAGCTGATGATGCCGATGGTCGTGGATTTTCCGGCCCCGTTCGGGCCCAGCAGGGCATAAAAATCCCCCGCTTCGACCTGCAGGTCGATCCCCCGCAGCGCCTGAACCCCGCCGGGATAGGTTTTTTTGAGCTGTTTTAATTCCAGAGCAATGGTCATTAAATATCTCTTCTCGTGTCGTGACACGTCATTAACCCGCCTGACTCACGTTTGCGCTGGACCGGCGCTGACGCCGCCAACGCATCTGCAGCCTGAAGTATCACGGGTTAAGATGGTTTTAAAAAAGGTGAGCTTACCCTATATTAGCGCAACGCACTTACTTGGTTACAGGCCGATAACGTCCATGAATGATATAGATACACTCATCAGCAACAATGCACTATGGTCAAAAATGCTGGTGGAAGAGGACCCCGGCTTTTTTGAGAAACTGTCGCAGACGCAGAAACCGCGCTTCCTGTGGATTGGCTGTTCGGACAGCCGCGTTCCCGCTGAGCGACTCACCGGCCTGGAGCCTGGCGAACTGTTCGTGCATCGTAACGTAGCGAACCTGGTGATCCACACCGATCTCAATTGTCTGTCGGTGGTGCAGTATGCCGTCGATGTCCTGGAAGTCGAGCACATTATTATCTGCGGCCACTACGGCTGCGGCGGCGTGCAGGCGGCGGTGGAGAACCCGGAGCTGGGGCTTATCGACAACTGGCTGCTGCATATCCGCGATATCTGGTTTAAGCACAGCTCGCTGCTCGGTGAAATGCCAGAGGAGCGCCGTCTGGATACCCTTTGTGAACTGAACGTGATGGAACAGGTGTACAATCTGGGACATTCGACGATTATGCAATCCGCGTGGAAGCGCGGACAGAAGGTGACCATCCACGGCTGGGCTTACGGGATTCACGACGGACTGCTGCGCGATCTGGATGTCACCGCTGTGAGCAGGGAAACCCTCGAACAGCGCTATCGCCACGGGATCTCCAACCTCAAGATCAAGCACATCAACCACAGATAGCCTTCAGACTTCGCCACCCTGGAGAGCGCGGCGCGCGCTGTCCAGAGTGGGATATCCCCTTACTCGTCCAGCAGGGTGACTTTGCCGATATACGGCAGATGGCGGTAGCGCTGAGCATAGTCGATACCGTAGCCCACCACGAACTCATCCGGAATCGCGAAACCGACGTATTCAACCGGGACGTTCACTTCGCGGCGGCTGGGTTTATCAAGTAGCGTACAAATGGCCAGCGATTTCGGCTCGCGCAGGCTGAGGATTTCGCGAACTTTAGACAGGGTATTGCCGGAATCGATGATGTCTTCCACGATCAGAACGTCTTTACCACGGATGTCTTCATCCAGATCTTTAAGGATTTTCACATCACGAGTGGTGGACATGCCGCTGCCGTAGCTGGAGGCGGTCATAAAATCGACTTCATGCGGCACCTGCACTTCACGGCACAGGTCGGCCATGAACATAAACGAGCCGCGCAGCAGCCCCACCAGCACCATTTCGCTGCCGCTGTTCTGATAATGTTCGTTGATTTGACGACCCAGTTCCGCGATACGCGCTTTGATCTCGGATTCCGGGATCATCACTTCTACAGTATGTTTCATAATACTAACCATTTGATTCTAAATATAAATCATCAAAGCCGCTGCTTTCGCCCCGACGATGACCGGCAAGCCATCCAGTATACCAGCAAAAAGAAATCTTCGGTGCAGGGATTAATAAAGCCATATTTGTGATTCCGATCACACTTGTTAAATCCTATAATTAATTGCAGTTAAAAAATTTAACAAACACATGAGTAACTTTTTATGGCTGAAACAAAGTCTCAACAATCAAGGCTCCTGGTGACGCTGACTGCGCTATTTGCAGCGTTCTGCGGCCTCTATCTATTAATCGGCGGGGCATGGCTGGTCGTGCTTGGCGGCTCCTGGTACTACCCTATCGCCGGGCTGGTGATGCTGGGCGTGACCGTAATGCTGTTCCGCGGCAAGCGCGCTGCGCTGTGGCTGTACGCCGCGCTGCTGCTGGCGACCATGATCTGGGGCGTCTGGGAGGTTGGTTTCGACTTCTGGGCGTTGACGCCGCGTAGCGATATCCTCGTCTTCTTTGGCATCTGGCTGATCCTGCCCTTTGTCTGGCGTCGTCTGCCGGTGCCTTCCGCTGGCGCCGTTGGCGCGCTGGTCGTCGCCCTGCTGATCAGCGGCGGCATGCTGACCTGGGCTGGTTTTAACGACCCGCAGGAAGTCAACGGCACCCTGAGCGCCGACGTTACGCCGGCCGCACCGATTTCCACCGTCGCCGACGGCGACTGGCCGGCCTATGGCCGTAACCAGGAAGGCCAGCGCTTCTCCCCGCTGAAGCAGATTAACGCCGATAACGTGAAGAACCTGAAGGAAGCCTGGGTGTTCCGCACCGGCGACCTGAAACAGCCGAACGATCCGGGTGAAATCACTAACGAAGTGACGCCGATTAAAGTCGGCGATACGCTCTTCCTGTGTACCGCTCACCAGCGCCTGTTTGCGCTGGACGCCGCCACCGGTAAAGAGAAGTGGCATTTTGACCCGCAGCTGAACGCCGATCCGTCGTTCCAGCACGTCACCTGCCGCGGTGTTTCTTATCACGAAGCGAAAGCGGATAACGCCCCTGCCGACGTCGTCGCCGACTGTCCGCGCCGCATTATCCTGCCGGTGAACGATGGTCGCCTGTTCGCGGTAAACGCCGACAACGGTAAGCTGTGCGAAACCTTTGCTAATAAAGGTATTCTCAATCTGCAGACCAACATGCCGGTCACCACGCCGGGCATGTATGAACCCACTTCACCGCCGATCATCACCGATAAAACCATCGTGATTGCCGGCGCGGTCACCGATAACTTCTCTACCCGCGAGCCGTCAGGCGTGATCCGCGGCTTTGATGTGAATACCGGTAAACTGCTGTGGGCCTTCGATCCTGGTGCGAAAGATCCGAACGCCATCCCGAGCGATGAACATCACTTCACGCTCAACTCGCCGAACTCATGGGCGCCTGCCGCCTACGACGCTAAGCTGGATCTGGTCTATCTGCCGATGGGCGTGACCACTCCGGACATCTGGGGCGGCAACCGTACGCCGGAGCAAGAGCGTTATGCCAGCTCGATTGTGGCACTGAACGCCACCACTGGTAAGCTGGCCTGGAGCTATCAGACCGTCCATCACGATCTGTGGGATATGGACATGCCTTCCCAGCCGACGCTGGCTGATATTGAGGTCAACGGCAAAACCGTACCGGTCATCTATGCCCCGGCGAAAACCGGCAACATCTTCGTGCTGGATCGTCGTAACGGCGAGCTGGTGGTCCCGGCGCCTGAAAAACCGGTTCCGCAGGGCGCTGCCAAAGGTGATTACGTTACCAAAACCCAGCCCTTCTCCGATCTGAGCTTCCGTCCGAAGAAAGATCTGACCGGCGCGGACATGTGGGGCGCCACTATGTTCGACCAGTTGGTGTGCCGCGTGATCTTCCACCAGCTGCGCTATGAAGGTATCTTCACCCCGCCGTCTGAGCAGGGCACGCTGGTGTTCCCGGGTAACCTGGGGATGTTTGAATGGGGCGGTATCTCCGTCGATCCGAACCGTCAGGTGGCTATCGCCAACCCGATGGCGCTGCCTTTCGTCTCAAAACTGATCCCGCGCGGGCCAGGCAATCCGATGGAGCCGCCGAAAGATGCGAAAGGCTCTGGTACCGAGTCCGGCGTGCAGCCGCAGTACGGCGTCCCGTACGGCGTAACGCTGAACCCGTTCCTGTCGCCGTTCGGCCTGCCGTGCAAACAGCCGGCCTGGGGGTATATCTCCGCCCTGGATCTGAAAACCAACGAAGTGGTATGGAAAAAACGTATCGGTACTCCGCAGGACAGCCTGCCGTTCCCGATGCCGGTTAAACTGCCGTTTACCATGGGGATGCCGATGCTGGGCGGTCCGATTTCCACGGCCGGTAACGTCCTGTTCATCGGCGCGACTGCAGATAACTACCTGCGCGCGTACAATATGAGCAACGGCGAGAAGCTGTGGGAAGCCCGTCTGCCAGCCGGCGGTCAGGCGACTCCGATGACCTACGAAGTGAATGGCAAACAGTATGTTGTCATCTCTGCCGGCGGTCACGGCTCGTTCGGTACCAAAATGGGCGATTATATTGTCGCCTATGCGCTCCCGGATGACGCCAAATAAAACGCAAAACGGCAACGAAAGTTGCCGTTTTTTTTGGTGTTCCGTCCTTCTTCCCGTAGGGGATGGCAGCAGGTCGCAGAGACTTAAACCGTGAACCCCAACATCATCCCGGTGTCTTCATGTTCCAGCAGGTGGCAGTGGGCCATATAGGCAAACTCCTTCGGCGCCGGATGATCAAACTTCACTAATACTTCACTCACGTCCCCTTCCACACGAACGGTGTCTTTCCAGCCGCGACGATGCGCCGCTGGCGGCTTGCCGTTTTCGCTGAGGATACGGAACTGGGTGCCGTGGATATGGAACGGATGCAACATCATGTCGCCCTTACCAGAAATCACCCAGCGCTCATACTGGCCTCTGGCGGCGGCAAACATCGGCTCATTCATGTCGAAGGCTTTGCCGTTGATGCGGTTGGCGTTATGGAAATCAAAGCCCTTGCCTGACGACATGCCATGCTCCATGCCGGATCCGTGGTTCATGCTCATGTCGCCGTGATGCATATTCCCCATGTCGCTCATGTCGCCATGCCCCATCCTGCCGTGATCCATTCCGGCCATCGCCTGGTCGCCATACTTCTCCATCAGCGCCTGCATGCCCATCCGGTCGAGCATCGGATCCATCGACAGCTGGAGCTGACGCTGCGTCAGCCCCGTCAGGGACGGTAACGCCGGGAGAGCGGCCAGAGTATCCAGCAGCTTGCCGGAGGCGGGAATGACCAGCGGCTGGACGCGCAGTACCGGCTGTGGTTTATCAAAAGGCGCAATCGCCATGCCCATCTGGCTCACCGGCAGAGTCACCAGATCGAAAGGTTTACCGTCGCTGGTGTCCACCAGCACCTCAAAGCGTTCCCCCATCAAGACCGGCAATTCATCGACCTTGACCGGCTCGGCCAACAGACCGCCATCGCTGGCCACTACGTACAGCGGGCGCTTATCGCTGGTGGCAAAATTGAGGGAACGGGCATTACAGCCGTTCAGCAAGCGCAGGCGCAGCCAGCCGCGCGGCGCGGCATGTTCGGGATAGAGGGCCCCATTGGTCAGTAGCGTATCGCCAAACCAGCCGACGGCGGCGCTCATCACATCCAGCTGATAGTCGATCTCGCCGGCGGCGGTGAACTTCTTATCCTGGACGATCACCGGCACATCATCGATTCCCCACTGCTTAGGCAGCAGCAGGCGCCCGCTCTCTTCATCCTCGATCAGCACCAGGCCGGCCAGCCCCATCGCCACCTGCCGGCCGGTGCTCCCATGCTGATGCGGATGAAACCAGCAGGTCGCCGCCCGCTGCGTTGGCGTGAAGCTTACCGTGCGGGTGGCGCCCGGCGCGATAACCCCCTGTGGCCCCCCGTCGACCTCGCCCGGTACCTCCAGACCATGCCAGTGCAGCGTGGTCTCTTCCGCCAGCTGGTTAGTAATATCCACCGTGACGGTCTTCCCCTGCGTCAACTGCAGCGCAGGGCCCAGCAGCGACCCGTTGTAGCCCCAGGTAGTGGCATTCAGGGCGCCAAACCGCGTTTTGCCCGCCTGGATCCTGAGCGCGATGCGGTTGCGCGCATCGGCGGCTAACAGCGACGGTATCGGCAGAGCCGGGCGACTGGCGGCAAAGACCGCCCGGCTCCATAACGGCAATGCGCTGGCCATGCCGACCGCGGCGGTCAGTTTGAGGAAGTCTCGACGTTGCATATTCACATCCTTTTATTCTGCGGGCGAATATTTGAGCTTAAACCCTACCGTAACGGGAAGGTCAAGCAGAAGAGTAAGAATAAAGATCGGCGCTGTGTAACGAAGTATGCTAATTTGAAGCGTCGGTGATCTAATGGTAGAAAAAATGAAGACGCTTTTCAGAACAATGGTACTCGGCAGCCTGCTTGCTCTCTCCGCCAACAGCTACGCGCTCAGCGAATCCGAAGCGGAAGATATGGCTGATTTAACCGCGGTTTTTGTGTTTCTGAAAAACGACTGTGGCTACCAGAACCTGCCCAACACGCAGATCCGTCGCGCGCTGGTGTTCTTTGCCCAACAGAACCAGTGGGACCTGAGCAACTATGACAGCTACAACATGAAAGCGCTAGGCGAAGACAGCTATCGCGATCTTAGCGGCATTAACATTCCGACGGCGAAAAAATGTAAAGCGCTGGCCCGCGATTCGCTCAGCCTGCTGGCTTACGTTAAATAATTCCCTGCGCGGGCGGCAACGCTCCGCGCCTTTAGCATTTCAATTTCCCCCTTTAAATATTTATATTTATTATTGTATATAAACAAATCTTATTTAATTGCGAACCTATCAATTTGCCAAATAAAGTAAACCCATAATAATGAAGAATGACTAAAAAACTAATAAAATATCATTATTCATATATTGCAAAATAAAAAGCACCCTTCTAGAATCCGGTAAAAATATACCTACTTCATGGACTGAAATTGTGAATATCTCGCTGACTCTTCGTGTTATCCCACTCGCCGCGCTGTTAGTAGCCGGCTGTAGCAATACCTCTTCCCGCCAGCCGGTTAAACCGATCGCCACGCCGCTGACGTCACAGCAGCAGGCAGAGCAGGAGCGGGCGGCCAGCGAACAAGCGCGCATTGAATCCTGTCGCCAGGCGTTGGATTCGCTAAAAGAGGTTAACCCACAGCAAGCCACTAAACTCAGTAATGACTTTAACGCTTTAGTGCGCGCGGCGTCACAATACAATAGCGTGCGCGAGAAAGTGGCGGATCCTACCCGGCTTGGCATTGACTCCATGTATCAGTTTAAATCCATCAAACTGTGCGCCGATATCCAGAAAACGCTAATCGATAGCCTGGTACAGCGTGGTGAAAGCAAACAGCCATGAACAGAGCCGCCACGCTGACCCTCAACGCGCCCCTGCTGATGCTCGTCGCTGCGCTGGCGCTTTCAACCCCCTTCACCGCCGGCGCCGCGCCGGCCTTTCTTGATTACGCCCAACAGCAAACCCAGCAATCTCAGGCGCAAGAAAAAAACGATGCCGCAAGCGCAAAACAAACACAAGAAAGCCGCCAGAGCGCAGATAATAAAAAACCGGTACCAGCACCTCACAATTACAAAAAAGAATCACCAGCCAGCAGGCGGCGATTGCACAAAAAGATAAGCTTATACAGCAATTAAAAAAACAGCTTGCCGCTACGCCGCAAACGGATACTGCCGGAGCGAATGAGCAAGCGGCGTTGAATAAGAGAATTAATGAATTACAGGTCGCCTTAAGCGCCGCTACTGCAGAAAAAGAGGCATTAATAAAAAAAGCAGGCGTTGTGCAGAATAATAATCTACAGCAAAGCCAGGCCGCGGCGCGTCAGCAGATCCAGCAATTAACGACACAGATTCAGCAAGCCGAAGCTGAAAATAAACGCCTCAGCGCCAGCTTTACCACGCTTAATAAAGATAAACACGCGCTAATGACCCAACTGGCCGCTGCGGAAAAAGAGAAACAGGCCGCTCTTGAGCAGGTCAAAGCGCTTAACGCTGACAAACAGCCGCTGACGACCCGGCTGGCCGCCGCGGAAAAAGAGAAACAGGCCGTCCTCGAGCAGGTTAAGGCCCTTAACGCCGATAAGCAGTCGCTGACTATTCGCCTCGCCGCTGCGGAAAAGACGCAGCAGGCTGCCCTCGATCAGGTCAAAGCCCTTAACGCCGATAAACAATCACTGTCCACCCGGCTGGCCGCCGCGGATAAAGCGCCGCATGGCCCCGCTAACGACGCCGCTGCGCCAAAAAATGAGCCACCAGAGATGGCGGCCATAGTGGCAGCCTATCGCCTGCAGGCGGATAAAGACAACGCCCAGCTACGGATGAAAGAAGATGAAATCGAACTGCTGAGAACGCAGCTTTCTGTACAGTCCAAAACGCGCAGCGGCGAGAGCGCCGCTGCCAAACTCAGCGCATCGGGAGAACAGCAGGCTTATGCGATCGGCGCCTCGATGGGAAGCGAGGCGCTCAACGTCCTTACCACCCGTCGCACTCAGGGAGTTACCGTCGACGCAGGCCTGATGTTGCAGGGCATCGAAGATGCCTTTCGCGGCCAGCTTCGTCTCGGAGAGCAGGAACGTAACAAGGCGCTGTTTGATGTGTCGCAGCAGGTTTTTCAGAACCTGAATAAAATAGAGCAGAAAAACATCAGTGCCGGCAAGAAATATCAGCAGGCGTTTGCGCGCAAAAAAGATGTGGTTTTTAAAGAGGGCGTCTACAGCCGCGTCGATTACCCGGGTAAAGGAAAAATAAGCGGTAATGACCTGGTTACCGTGGTGATCAAAGAGATGCTGACGGACGGGACGGTGATCAACGATATGGAAGCGAAAGATCAGGCGCTTACGCAAAAGCTGGATGCCTATCCCCCGGTGTTTCGCGAACCGCTGAAGCGTCTACAGAACCACGGCTCTGTGACGCTCGTCGTCCCGCCTGAAAAGGCCTATGGCAGTAAAGGATTACCGCCAAAAATCCCGCCAGGCGCCACCATGGTTTATTCCGTGCGGATAGTAGATAGCCAACCCGAGCCGGCAAAATAGCCTCATCCTCTCCACCGCCCTTCCGGGGCGGTGGCTGTTATTCCTGCCTCATTGCTGCAATAACCGCCGTGCATCCTCATCTATAGTTGTCTATGATGTTGCACTCGTTTTACGGGTGTAACAGATGTTAACGAAGGAGGAGCCTTATCGTGGCCGATAATCCACTGTGGCATGAAACGCTGCATGACCATTTTGGTCAGTATTTTAGCGTTGATAACGTGCTGTACCACGAAAAAACCGATCATCAGGATCTGATCATCTTTGATAACCGCGCTTTTGGCCGGGTGATGGCGCTGGATGGCGTCGTACAAACCACCGAACGCGACGAGTTCATCTATCACGAAATGATGACCCATGTGCCGCTGCTGGCTCACGGCAACGCGAAGCATGTGTTAATCATTGGCGGCGGCGATGGCGCGATGCTGCGCGAAGTCTCTCGTCACCGTAGCATCGAAACCATCACCATGGTGGAAATCGACGCCGGGGTAGTTTCATTCTGCCGCCAGTACCTGCCGAACCATAACGCCGGCGCCTATGACGATCCGCGCTTTACGCTGGTGATTGATGATGGCGTCAATTTTGTTAATCAGACGACGCAAACGTTTGACGTGATCATTTCGGACTGTACCGACCCTATCGGCCCGGGAGAAAGCCTGTTCACCTCGGCTTTTTATGAAGGCTGCAAACGCTGCCTGAACCCGGGTGGGATCTTTGTTGCCCAGAATGGCGTCTGCTTCCTGCAACAGGATGAAGCGGTAGGCAGCCATCGCAAGCTAAGCCACTATTTTCGCGACGTCAGCTTCTACCAGGCGGCAATTCCAACCTATTACGGCGGGATCATGACCTTTGCCTGGGCGAGCGACAATGAGGCGCTGCGCCATCTCTCCAGCGAAATCATTCAGGCGCGCTTTCACAAAGCCAACCTGACCTGCCGTTACTACAATCCGGCAATCCATACGGCGGCCTTCGCCTTACCACAATATCTGCATGATGCTCTGTCCGCACCGTGACGCGAAATAAGGGGGTGAACTAAATTGAAAAAATTGAAGCTGCACGGCTTTAACAACCTGACCAAAAGCCTGAGTTTTTGTATCTACGATATCTGTTACGCCAAAACGGCAGAAGAGCGCGACGGCTACATCGCCTATATCGACGAACTCTATAATGCCAATCGCCTGACGGAGATCCTGACAGAAACCTGTTCTATTATTGGTGCCAATATCCTGAATATCGCCCGTCAGGATTATGAACCCCAGGGCGCCAGCGTGACCATTCTGGTCAGCGAAGAGCCTGTCGATCCCAAGCTGATTGACCAGACCGAACATCCTGGCCCGCTACCGGAAACCGTGGTCGCCCATCTCGATAAGAGCCATATCTGCGTGCATACCTACCCGGAGAGTCATCCGGAGGGCGGCCTGTGCACCTTCCGCGCCGATATCGAAGTTTCAACGTGCGGCGTCATTTCCCCGCTTAAAGCGCTGAACTATCTGATTCACCAGCTGGAATCGGACATTGTGACCATTGACTACCGTGTGCGCGGCTTTACCCGCGATATCAATGGGATGAAGCATTTTATCGATCATGAAATCAATTCGATTCAGAACTTTATGTCCGACGATATGAAGTCGTTGTATGACATGGTCGACGTCAACGTTTATCAGGAAAATATCTTCCATACCAAAATGTTGCTCAAGGAGTTCGACCTTAAGCACTACATGTTCCATACCCGACCGGAAGAGTTGACTGCCGAAGAGCGCAAGGTCATTACCGACCTGCTATGGAAAGAGATGCGCGAGATTTACTACGGCCGCAATATTCCTGCCGTGTAATCTATGAAATGCCCGGCGGCGCTTTTGCTTGCCGGGCCTGTAGTTCTGCGCCGCCCGACATAAAAGGCGTCATTAACGCTGCTGCATAAACTCACGATAGGCGGCGACCACCTGCAGGAAATCCTCAACACCGCACAGAGAGAGACTTTCTTCGTCGTAGTAGCTCATCCCCTCCTCGATTTCGTCGCCGGAAAACTCCAGCTGATTGGCGCGGATCATCACCTCTTCGCCATCCAGCCACAGCGTATATTCATGCCCGGCACGCTGCCAGGAACGCTCGCTGCCCTTCACGGTGCGCGCAGCCTGCTCCACTTCGTCCAGCAGAGCAAGATTGCCTTTCACCTCCTCGTTGAACCAGTGGCCGATCGCCTCGTGATCCATCGACATTCGCACCTTTACCACTCCGGTAATATCGCGCAGAAATTCGTAATCCATAGTCTTTTCCTCTGCAAGGGCAATGCGTCACCGCTGCACTGTACCCATGCAGTAATTATCGCAGCAGACAGAAAGAAAAAAAGCGTAGCGGGCGGGAGGTTTGGAAATAAAAATGCCCGGTGATGCAATGTTCACCGGGCATTGGAGAGTTTATCGCCAAACGGTCAGCCGGGCTGACCGAATGGTTTACACCGCGGTCTGGAAGATCACGCCGTCAGCTTTTTCAGTGTACTGATCCAGCTGGTTGAAGTTCAGATAACGGTAGGTATCTTCCGCCGTCTTATCCACCTGCGCCACGAAGGTCTGGTACTCTTCCGGCGTCGGCAGTTTGCCGAGCAGCGAAGCCACCGCTGCCAGTTCGGCAGAGGCCAGATAGACGTTAGCGCCGGTACCTAAACGGTTCGGGAAGTTACGGGTAGAGGTGGAAACCACCGTCGCGCCGTCGGCCACGCGCGCCTGGTTACCCATACACAGGGAACAGCCAGGGATTTCGATACGCGCCCCGCTCTTACCAAACACGCTATAGTAGCCTTCTTCGGTCAGCTGCGCGGCATCCATACGGGTTGGCGGCGCCACCCACAGGCGAGTCGGCAGTTGGCCTTTGTGGCTGTCCAGCAGCTTACCGGCGGCACGGAAGTGGCCGATGTTGGTCATGCAGGAGCCGATGAACACTTCGTCGATCTTCTCGCCCTGCACATCAGACAGCAGGCGGGCATCGTCCGGATCGTTCGGCGCGCACAGAATCGGCTCTTTAATATCCGCCAGATCGATGTCGATCACTGCCGCGTATTCCGCGTCAGCATCGGCTTCCAGCAGCTGCGGATCCGCCAGCCATTTTTCCATGCCCTGGATACGACGCTCCAGGGTACGGCGGTCGCCGTAGCCTTCGGCGATCATCCACTTCAGCAGAACGATGTTGGAGTTCAGATACTCAACGATCGGCTCTTTATTCAGCTTGATGGTGCAGCCGGCGGCAGAACGCTCCGCCGAGGCATCGGTCAACTCGAACGCCTGCTCGACTTTCAGATCCGGCAGACCTTCGATCTCGAGGATGCGACCAGAGAAGATGTTTTTCTTACCTTTCTTCTCCACGGTCAGCAGGCCCTGCTTGATGGCGTACAGCGGGATGGCGTGGACCAGGTCACGCAGGGTGATCCCCGGCTGCATTTTACCTTTGAAACGCACCAGCACCGATTCCGGCATATCCAGCGGCATCACGCCGGTCGCGGCGGCGAAGGCCACCAGACCAGAGCCTGCCGGGAAGGAGATGCCGATTGGGAAACGGGTGTGGGAGTCACCGCCGGTACCCACGGTATCCGGCAGCAGCATGCGGTTCAGCCAGGAGTGAATCACGCCATCGCCCGGACGCAGAGAAACACCGCCGCGGTTCATGATGAAGTCCGGCAGAGTGTGGTGCGTGGTAACGTCAACCGGCTTCGGGTAGGCCGCGGTGTGGCAGAAGGACTGCATCACCAGGTCTGCAGAGAAGCCCAGGCACGCCAGGTCTTTCAGCTCATCACGGGTCATTGGACCGGTGGTGTCCTGAGAACCGACGGAGGTCATTTTCGGTTCGCAATAAGCGCCCGGACGGATACCGGCAACGCCGCAGGCGCGGCCAACCATTTTCTGCGCCAGCGAGAAGCCGCGGGTGCTTTCCGCCACGTCTTTCGCCTGACGGAAGACATCGCTGTGCGGCAGGCCCAGCGCTTCACGCGCTTTGGTGGTCAGACCGCGACCGATGATCAGCGGAATACGGCCGCCGGCGCGCACTTCGTCGATCAGCACATCGGTTTTCAGCTCGAAGCTGGCCAGCAGTTCGTTGGTCTCGTGGTTACGCACTTCGCCTTTGAACGGGTAAACGTCGATTACGTCGCCCATGTTCAGGTTAGACACATCAACTTCGATAGGCAGCGCGCCCGCATCTTCCATGGTGTTGAAGAAAATTGGCGCGATTTTACCGCCCAGACACAGGCCGCCGCCGCGCTTGTTCGGCACGTTCGGGATATCGTCGCCCATAAACCACAGCACCGAGTTGGTGGCGGATTTACGTGAAGAACCGGTCCCGACCACGTCGCCGACGTAGGCCAGCGGGTAGCCTTTCTGCTGCAGGGCTTCGATCTGTTTGATTGGGCCAACCACGCCCGGCTGATCCGGCTCAATGCCTTCGCGGGGGTTTTTGAGCATTGCCAGCGCATGCAGCGGGATATCCGGACGCGACCACGCATCCGGCGCCGGAGAGAGATCATCGGTGTTCGTTTCGCCGGTGACCTTGAAGACGGTAACAGTGATTTTCTCTGCCAGCTGCGGACGGTTCAGGAACCACTCGGCGTCAGCCCAGGATTGCATAACCTGTTTAGCATGCTCGTTACCCGCTTTGGCTTTCTCTTCCACGTCGTAGAAGTTATCGAACATCAGCAGGGTGTGGGAGAGCGCTTTCGCGGCAATCGGCGCCAGTTTCGCGTCGTCCAGCGCATCGATCAGCGGATGGATATTGTAACCGCCCTGCATGGTGCCCAGCAGTTCAACGGCTTTTTCAGGGGTAACCAGGGGGGAGGTCGCTTCGCCTTTGGCGATCGCGGCAAGGAATCCAGCTTTAACATAGGCGGCTTCATCGACGCCCGGCGGTACACGGTTAATCAGCAGGTCTAACAGGAATTCTTCTTCGCCCGCAGGCGGGTTTTTCAGCAGTTCTACCAGCGCGGCCATTTGGGTTGCATCTAAGGGTTTGGCAACAATCCCCATGGCGGCACGCTCAGCTACGTGCTTACGGTATTCTTCTAGCACGACGGTTCTCCTCGCTCTCATTGTCATAATGCGGCCTACACGTCTTCAATCAATCTGCCTCTGTCCTGGCTTAGCTTGCCGCGTGACGCATCTTGAAGGATTTAGTGGCTGGGCGATTTTCTTCACGCTCCTGTGAGACAGCAGTTTGTAGGGTAAATGCCCGATACCGCGTCGGCAGCATAGCAGGATTTTTGAAAGGTGTTAATCTGTTTACAAAAAAGCAACATTAAAATTTAGCTGAATCGTTAAGGGCAGGATATTGCAGGCTTTCTGTTCAAATCCCGCGACAAAAATTCCTTTCCGCGTACAACGCCACGGGCCGATCCCAACAATAATCAATAAAAAGCCATACCGCTTACTTATACTCAGCAAACGCGCCGTTTTCGCAGATACTTTAGCGAGATGGGTTACTTTTTGGGTCAGGAGTTTCCATGTCACTGCCGTTCAAACCCCATATTATCGCCCTGCTCTGTAGCGCTGCATTACTCGCGGCGGCAGGAACACTCTATGTGCAAAGCCGAACCCCAGCGACGATCGCTGAACCGCCTGCGCAGCAAGCGCCAGCGCCCGCAGCGTCGACGACACAGCCGGTGGCCGCCACTTACACCCAGGCGCAAATTGATCAGTGGGTCGCCCCTATCGCGCTCTACCCGGACAGTCTGCTGTCGCAGGTGTTGATGGCCTCCACTTATCCCGACAACGTCCTGCAGGCGGTCCAGTGGTCCCAGGATAACCCCGCGATGAAAGGGGATGCGGCCGTGCAGGCGGTTGCCAGCCAGCCGTGGGACCCTAGCGTCAAATCTCTTGTCGCTTTCCCTGCCCTGCTGGCGATGATGGGCGAGAATCCGCCCTGGGTGGAAAATCTTGGCAATGCGTTTTTGGCCCAGCCGCATGATGTGATGGATTCAGTGCAGCGCCTGCGCGCCATTGCCCAACAAACCGGGACGCTGAAATCCACACCGCAGCAGAAAGTGATTGTCACCCCTGCCGCACCGGTTTCAGCCAGCAGCAGCACGGCAGCAACCGCAACCGCCCACACAGCGGCGCCTGCGCCCACGCAGGTCATTAAAATAGAGCCGACCAATCCACAGGTGGTCTATGTTCCCAGCTATAACCCCTCCACCGTCTATGGTACCTGGCCGAACAGCGCCTATCCGCCGGTCTATCTGCCGCCCCCTCCCGGGGAGCAGTTTACCGATAGCTTCGTCAAAGGCTTCGGGTACAGCCTCGGCGTGGCCACCACCTGGGCGCTGTTCAGCAGTATCGACTGGGATGATGATGACCATCACCATCACGATGACGACTACCACCACGGCGATTACTCGCATAATGGCGATAACATCAATATTAATGTAAATAATTTCAATCACATAACAGGAGAAAACCTGCCGGGAAACCACGTTAACTGGCAGCACAATCCTGCCTATCGCGGACACACACCGTATCCCGATAATACGGTAGCTCAGCGCTTCCATCAGACCAACGTTTCCGGCGGACTGAGCGCGACCCAACATGCGCCAGTCGATCGCGAAGCGCAGCGCCAGGCAGCGATGACCCAGCTGCAGCATAACGTACCGACGGCCACAGCGGGCAACCTGGCGGCAAACAACGCCTCACGCGACGCCCAGCGTCAGGCGGCCTCGGCGCAGCTGAAGCAAGCCACCCAACGCAGTAATTACCGCGGTTACGACAGCACGCCGACCCAACAGCAGCGTCGCGAGGCGGCAAAAACGCAGCTGAAAACCCCCACGCCGCAGCAACAGCAGCGTCGAGAAGCCGCCAGGAGCCACGAGCAGAACCGCACACCTCAGCAGCAGCAGCGCCGCCAGCAGTTCCAGTCCGCCACGCCAGCCCAGCGTCAGCAGACGCTCAGCCATCTGCGCGCCAACGCCCTTAGCGGCAACGAAAGCCGCGCCCCCTCCTGGCAAGCGCAGCAGGAACGAGGACTGCAGAGCCGCCAGTTATCCGGCGTAAACCGCGAGTTACGCGAGGGCGCCAGAGAACGTCTTTCCGAACACCATGAACTGCGTCGCCGCTAAGGATGAGCAGAATGAGAAACCCATTATCCGTTGCCCTGTTTACGTTAATGCTGTCGCCGCTTGCCGCCTTCGCCCAACAGCAGTTTGCCACGCCGGAACAGGCCGCAACTGCGCTGGCCGAAGCGATCAGCCAGCCTAATGAAGCCGCGCTGAGCGAAGTACTCGGCGATAACTGGCAGCAGTTTTTATCCACGGACGGGATCGACCCTGCCGCCGTCGATCGCTTTCAACGCGACTGGCAGGTGAAACATGTCATCATCCAGCAGGGTGACAAAGCCTGGCTTGATGTCGGTAGCGAGGCATGGCGTCTGCCCGTGCCTATCGTAAAAGCGTCTGAGGGATGGCGCTTTGATATGGCCGCTGGCGAAGAGGAGATCCTCACCCGCGCCATCGGCCGCAATGAGCTTTCGGCGATCGCCGCCATGCATGCCTATGTTGATGCCCAGCAGGATTATTATCATCTGAACCACCGCTGGGCGCAGAAAATCATCAGTAGCGAAGGCAAAAAAGATGGCTTGTACTGGCCAACTTCGCCGGGCGAAGCGCCAAGCCCGCTCGGTCCGGCCTTTAGCCCGACGGTACCCGGTAGCGGCTACCATGGCTATCGCTTTCGAATTATCGCCGGTCGCGATGACCAGAGCGTCGCCTTGCTGGCCTGGCCGATAGCCTGGGGTGAAACCGGCGTGATGAGCTTTATGATCGATCAGCAGGATAGGGTCTATCAGGCCAATCTCGGTGAAGAGAGCGCCGCAAAGGCACAAGAGATAACGCGCTTTACCCCCGACGCTGACGCCGGCTGGCAGGTGGCAGAACCTTAAAAAAAACGCCCGGTTGCACTCACGCAACCGGGCGTTTTCATTCACTTAGCCCTGGTGAGGCATCAGAGAAGGATCGCCGGCAAAGGCTGGTTTTGTGCTGGATAATGCCGCTTCGTCAGCGCTGATGCTACCGGAATTCGCCGCCCATACCCCTTCATTGATCTTCGTCACCTGCTGATGCTGGGCATTCAGATCCTGGCCCATCGCCGCAATGTGGGTCGTTTCCGTACCGCCGCTGTTGTCCGCCCAGGGAATGTTGGCGTCAGCGGCGTAAGCCACACCGGTAAAAAACGTTGCAGCGACCAGCGCTGTGGTTAAAAAGCGTTTCATCTCACACCTCATCGATATCGTTAACTACCTATAAGTTTACTGAGTGACTATTTTCAAAGTATGTATGAGGTGTAGCGGTTTATGAACAGTGACATAGTTCTAAACATCAGGCATAAAAAAGCGGCTCCCGGAGCCGCTTATGCTTTTTTCCTGAAAGAAAAAGTTACTTTTTCTTCGCTTTGGCGTTTGGCAGGTCGGTGATGCTGCCTTCGAACACTTCCGCCGCCAGGCCAACGGACTCGTGCAGAGTCGGGTGAGCGTGGATGGTCAGGGCGATGTCTTCAGCGTCACAGCCCATCTCGATAGCCAGGCCGATCTCACCCAGCAGCTCGCCGCCGTTGGTGCCGACAATCGCGCCGCCGATAACACGGTGGGTCTCTTTGTCGAAGATCAGTTTGGTCATACCATCTGCGCAGTCAGAAGCGATAGCACGGCCGGAAGCAGCCCACGGGAAGGTGGCGGTTTCGTAGCTGATGCCTTTCTCTTTCGCTTCTTTCTCGGTCAGACCGACCCATGCCACTTCTGGTTCAGTGTAGGCGATGGATGGGATCACTTTCGGATCGAAGTAGTGTTTCAGACCGGAGATAACTTCTGCGGCAACGTGGCCTTCATGGACACCTTTGTGCGCCAGCATCGGCTGGCCGACGATATCGCCGATAGCAAAGATGTGCGGCACGTTGGTGCGCATTTGTTTGTCAACGCGGATGAAGCCGCGATCGTCAACTTCCACGCCCGCTTTACCTGCATCGAGGTTTTTACCGTTCGGTACGCGGCCGATAGCGACCAGCACTGCGTCGTAACGCTGCGCTTCCGCCGGTGCTTTTTTACCTTCCATGGAAACGTAAATACCGTCTTCTTTCGCTTCAACGGCAGTCACTTTGGTTTCCAGCATCAGGTTAAATTTCTTGCTGATGCGTTTGGTGAAGACTTTCACCACGTCTTTGTCGGCAGCCGGGATAACCTGGTCGAACATTTCCACCACGTCAATCTCTGAACCCAGCGCATGGTATACGGTACCCATTTCCAGACCGATGATACCGCCGCCCATCACCAGCATGCGTTTCGGTACAGATTTCAGTTCCAGCGCGTCGGTGGAGTCCCATACGCGCGGATCTTCATGCGGGATAAACGGCAGCTGAATCGGACGGGAACCCGCCGCGATGATGGCGTTGTCGAAGTTGATCACGGTTTTGCCGTTTTCGCCTTCCACTTCCAGGGTGTTAGCGCCGGTAAATTTACCCAGACCGTTAACCACCTTCACTTTACGACCTTTGGCCATGCCAGCCAGACCACCGGTCAGCTGAGTGATGACTTTTTCTTTCCAGGTGCGGATCTTGTCAATGTCAGTTTTCGGTTCGCCGAAAACGATGCCGTGTTCGGCCAGCGCTTTCGCTTCTTCGATAACTTTTGCCACGTGCAGCAGCGCTTTAGAAGGGATACAACCCACGTTCAGACAAACACCACCGAGGGTGCTGTAACGTTCTACGATGACGGTTTCCAGACCTAAATCAGCGCAACGGAAGGCTGCAGAGTAACCTGCGGGGCCTGCCCCAAGTACCACGACCTGAGTTTTGATTTCAGTACTCATCATGACCTCTGTAATTTATATCCGGCGGGTCTGACGCTATTATTCTTACGCCCAAGTCCACCGGGACGTTCTATCCGCGTGTATTTTACAAAATTGTTAACAATTTTTAAACAACAAACGGCAAACGATTTTGTCCTTTGTTGCTGATAATCCCCAACAGCCTGAGGTTATCAGAAAAAAGCCGGCCGTCAGGCCGGCTTTTTCGATTACATCACCAGGCGGCGAATGTCGCTCAGGGTGTTGTTAATGATGGTAATGAAGCGGGCACCATCAGCACCGTCGATGACGCGGTGGTCGAAGGACAGAGAGATCGGCAGCATCAGGCGCGGCACAAACTCTTTACCATTCCATACCGGCTCCATCGCGGACTTAGACACGCCGAGGATGGCCACTTCCGGCGCGTTAACAATCGGCGCGAAGTGGGTGGTACCCAGGCCGCCGATGCTGGAGATGGTGAAGCAACCGCCCTGCATTTCGCCAGCCGTCAGTTTGCCATCGCGCGCTTTCTTCGAGATGGTGGTCAGTTCACGAGACAGCTCGGTGATGCTCTTCTTGTTCACGTCTTTGAAGACCGGAACCACCAGACCGTTCGGGGTATCCACCGCCACACCGATGTTGATGTATTTCTTCAACGTCAGGCGCTGACCATCTTCGGAGAGCGAGCTGTTGAAGCGCGGCATCTGCTCAAGCGCAGCGGCAACCGCTTTCATGATGAAGACCACTGGAGTGAATTTCACGTCCAGTTTACGCTTCTCAGCTTCGGCATTCTGCTGCTTGCGGAACGCTTCCAGATCGGTGATATCGGTTTTGTCGAAGTGGGTAACGTGCGGAATCATCACCCAGTTACGGCTCAGGTTGGCGCCAGAGATTTTCTGGATACGACCCAGCTCCACTTCTTCGACTTCGCCAAACTTGCTGAAGTCAACCTTCGGCCACGGCAGCATGCCCGGGATACCGCCGCCTGCGGCAGCAGCCGGTGCGGATTCAGCGCGTTTAACCGCTTCTTTCACGTAAGCCTGAACGTCTTCGCGCAGGATACGACCTTTACGGCCGGTGCCTTTCACTTTCGCCAGGTTAACACCGAACTCGCGCGCCAGGCGGCGAATCAGCGGGGTCGCGTGAACGTAGGCATCGTTTTCAGCGAATTCGCTTTTACCTTCTGCTTTCGCAGCCGGCGCAGCGGCAGGCTTAGCGGCCTGAGCCGGGGCAGCAGCTGGTGCCGGTGCAGCAGCCTGAGCCGGAGCGGCGGCAGGCGCAGCGCCTTCCACTTCGAAGACCATGATCAGGGAACCGGTTTTGACTTTATCGCCGGTGCTGATTTTGATATC
>ERZ772821.494-NODE-494-length-31387-cov-7.627729_pt1 | contig 31387 bp, 28 predicted proteins | sample MGYA00580859_ERZ772821 | MGnify/ENA primary metagenome ERZ772821 (study PRJEB29015, sample SAMEA2737674) | human gut metagenome | biome: human gut; feature: human-associated habitat; material: faeces | place: China | collected 2012 ...
GAATTCACAATGGCTTTGCCGCATAACTCTTGTCTAACTTTTTGGGGTCACTTCAGCCTGCACAGATCCCAACCGTTCATACGCTTTCAGCGCTAGTTCTTCCTGTTCCTTCGTATACATTCAGTCGTCTCCTTGTTCTCGGAGTCCAACTTTCTGTCCGCACACCCTTCTTTGGTTGAACTTTTGAATGGCATATTAAACCTCTGGTTCTGCAGTTACTTAATAATACAGACGGTATCTTCGACCAACAATGAGCATCTTGCCATAATGTACCGGTTTGCCGTTATTGTCCACAATGTTGACGCGCTCAATCAGCAATGGCTCCCCTTTTTTTACTTTTAACAGTTCAGCCTCCTGGGCGGTTGCCAGACCAATGTCCAGATATCCCGCCGCTATGTTCATCTGCGTGCCGTCTCTTTTGCGAATGATCTCATAGAGTTCAGATTCAAGGTTTTCCGACAACAGGTAGCTGAACCGAATATGATACCAGACATAGTCCAGCGCAACGGGCACATTGTCCGCCAACCGAAGCATCTCAATATAAACTCCCAAGGACCCAGGCTCTTCCTCTAAAAATTCAGCGATTTCCTGCGGCATCGGTAAAAGGGCGGCTTTGAGCAATTTGGAGCTTGCTTCTTTTTGATTCAAGCGGCATTTTTCATAAAAGCTGCGGTTGATTTTCTGCACTTGTACATTCATGGCTTTGTCGCATACATAAGTGCCTTTTCCGCGTTCCTTTACCAGCACACCATCGCTCACCAACTCCGCGATTGCTTTGCGCACGGTAATACGACTGACATGGAATAGCTGCATCAATTCGTTTTCGGAGGGGATGCGCTCGCTCTTGGGAAATACGTTGTTTGCGATCTGCTCCTCAATGCGCTCCTTCAGCTGCTTGTACAGCGGAGTTGCTAGTTTTGTTTCTAAGTTGCGAATTTCCACAGCGATGCCTTCCTTTGCCGCATAATTTATAGTATATTATACCATGTTTTTAGCAGGTTGTCATCAAAAAAACTTGCACGCTAGGTGTGGGCGTCTTTTTTGGACGCTCCGGAATGGAATAACCCTCGATGCCTGCCTGCCGATACACCCGGCATGTTTCCCTCCCGGTTGGATGTCAAGCCGACAAGGAGAGAGCCTCCAAGAATTAAAAGGCAGGATAGATAGATCGTGGACGTGAGCGTTTCATGAAAAACAAACGCACTGATGGCAACGCCAACCACCTGCTCCAGATTGTTCAGAATCGTCGTCGCGCCGGCCCCGATCAACTGAATAGAGCGCATCATCAGCACTACGGCCATCGTCCCAGTGGTAAGCGCTATAGCAGAGGAGCATCCTGCGCCTGCCAGGCCTACCGAAAAGGATTCCTGACGGATCAGAAGCAACGTGCCATAGGCAATGCAGGACGTTAAATAAAGATAGAACAGCTTTACACAGGCAGGGAGTTTGGGAAAGCTGGCCTTTTCGCATGAAATGAGGTATACGCCGTAAAACACGCCTGAAAGCAGCGCATACACGCATCCCCGCATCGAAAACCCACCATGAAAATCAGCCATGATGGAGATGCCGGCCAGCGACAGCATAATCGCCGTGCCTCTGGCGGGCGTCATGCGTTGATGAAAGAAACATGCCATGAACAGACTGACCAAAGCGGGATAACAGAAATGAAACAGCAGTGTTGTGCTGACAGGAAGCAGTTTATACGCAGAGAGTAGAAAAAAACTGGACAGAAAAAAACCGCACAGCCCGAATAGTGTCATCTCGAAAAACTGCCGTGGATTTACGCGCAGAGAATCGTGCCTGACAAGGGAAACGATGGCCGCAAGCAGACAGGTTAAAAGCATGCCCCAAAATTCTATGGCATTACCGGATTCGCCTGCACCAATGGCCAAATTGACCAGAGTGGGCTTTATTCCATAAAAAAGAGAAGCCAAGATGCAGGGTAAAAGCCTCAAGCACATCCCTCCTAATAATATAACGTCGCATAATGACATATATTTCGGTTAAAACAATACCATTCGTATTTCCTTTTGTCAATAGTAGCAGACGCATAATACAGATAAATCAAGCTATTTGTCATGCCGCGATAAAACTGTAAAAAAAGAATAATAAAAAAAATGATTGACAAGAAGGAGCTGATGATATATTATCTAAGTAACAGGACGTCATGGGACATTATAATTTTAATCGTGAGGAGGCAGAATCTTGACTCTTGCAGAGATGGAACATCAGCTTGACCGCTTGGTCGGTAGCATTCCCGCTAGCCAAATTAAACGTGTTTTTCTGACGGGTTGCGGCGGAGGCATTGCCAATCTCCGGCAATGTGAATATGTGCTAAATCAGCATTTGGAGGAGGGACAGGTATCCTCCGCCTTTTGTGCCAACCTGATGGTGGAGAAGCAGCGCAGGGTCGATGAACATGCGCTGGTGATCGTAGGTTCTTTTAACGGGACAATGAAAGAGGCCGTGGATGCCATGCGGTGGGCCAAGGAGCGCGGCGCTTATGTCATCGGTGTCACTTATGTGCCGGGCACGCCGATTGCCACAGAATCGGATTTTCCCTTCCTATGTGATACGCTCGAGGCGCTGGAGCCTGCGCTTTCGCCCATGAGTGCTGGGGTTCTCCTGGCCTATGCCATCATCAAGGCGATGACGGGCCGCGATCAGCTGGCACAGGCATGGCAGGCGCTGCTCTCCCTGCGTAGCATCTGCGAGCAGGCGGTTCGTTTGTATGATGAAACAAAAGGTCATGAATTTGTGGCTCGCTTTCACAAATCGCCCATGATCTACACCGTCGGAGGTGGGCTTAATTATACCAACGCCTATATTCTTGCCACCTGTTACCTTACAGAAATGCAGTGGATTAATGCCTGTCCCGTGGAGGCGTCGGAGTTCTTCCACGGCGTCCTGGAAATCGCCGACAAGGACGCATGCTTTGTAGCACTGCTGGGGTACGGGGAAAACCGTCCTCTGGAAGAGCGCGTGGTAAAGTTCCTGAATCGGTTCACGCGCGGTACATTTATTATTGACGCCGCTGATTATGACATGGAAGCCGTTGATCCGCAGATGCAAAACGTGATTTCAACGATTGTCACAGCCCGTGTGATCAGGAGCCTCATTCACCGATTGGCAGATGCACGCCGTCATCCGCTTACGACGCGTCGGTATTATCTGAAATATGAGTATTAATTTTAAGGAGGTATCTCACAATGGACATCAAAATTGCAGCCCTTATCGACGATCAGATCGAGAAGCTGAAGAAGGAGCTTTCATCCCGCTCTTTCAACAAGGTCTATATGGTCGGATGCGGTGGGGGCGTTGCAATCTTCCGGCACTGTGAATACGTGCTTCGTAAGATCAGGCCCAGCTTTAAATACGAGTTGATTCACGCTGCGAATCTGCTGGTGGAACAGCCTGTCGAGGTGAATGAAAAGGCGCTTGTCATCTGCTACAGCCTCAACGGCACGATGAAAGAGGCGGTGGAAGCGCTGCGCTGGGCCAAAAGCCGCGGTGCTTACGTCGTGGGCATCACGCGCACGCCGCAGACGCCTTTTCATACCGAGCCGGACTTTACCTTTATGTTCTACAGAGAAGAAGACTATGGACATCCCTATGTGACGGCCGCTCCCGTAACGCTGCTGGTGACCTATGCGGTACTGGAAGTCCTCGATGGCAACAAGGACTTTGCCCATGTGCGTGAAAACCTCACACGGCTGGATAAGGTGTTTGACCGAGCACGGCAGGTATACGTAAAGGAAAAAGGGCCTGAATTCGTGGAGCGCATCAAGGATGCCCCCATGGTCTACACCGTGGGCGGCGGATTGCATTTCACCTGTGCCTATGTGCTGGCCACCTGCTATCTGCTTGAAATGCAGTGGATCAACGCCAGCCCTGTCGATGCTGCGGAGTTTTTCCACGGCCCGCTGGAGATCGTTGATAAGGATTCGCACTTTGTCGTGTTCCGTAGCGCGAGCGAATACCGGCCGCTTGAGGATCGAGTACTCTCCTTCCTGGATCGCTTCACGCGAGGCACCTTTGTCATTGATGCGGAGGACTTTGGCCTGGACGAGATCGATGATGACTTCAGGACGCTTGCCTCCTTTATTGCTTGCGACGACCTGATCGGACAGATGGTCACCCTGCTCGCGGACGCCCGCTTCCATCCCATCGACACGCGCCGCTACTATCTGAAAATGGATTATTAAGAAGTGTGTTTTCTTAATAAATAACAGGATTTAGAAGGAGGTTGTCCCATGCGCAAGTTCTCGTTGGTTCTGTCCCTGATCCTCCTGATCACCATGGTGGCGTCCGTTCCCGCCGTGGCAGAGGAGAAGATCACGCTTACTGTCTTGGATTGCAGCGACACCTGCTACACTTACCGCCAGGAAGCTACGGAAAAGTGGCTGGAAAGCCATCCCAATGTGGAGGTGGAATACACCCTTACCACCTGGGGCAGCCTGGGCGAAACCATCATGGCTGGCATTAGCAGCGGCGAGACTCCGGACCTGTTTGCCTGCCCGCAGTCTGTTCAGGCCTCCGATGCCATCAGCAACGGCTGGTATCTGCCCCTGAGCGACTATGTAGACGAGACCGCCTTTGACAACTGGATTGACGGCGCCATCATGGAAGGCAAGGGCATGCAGGACGGCAAGGTCTACATGGTGCCGGAGCAGGGATCCATCGCCAGCTGCTTGGTGCTTTACAACAAGGACCTGTGGGCCGCCGCCGGACTGACGGAGGAGGACATTCCCGAAACCTATTCCGAATTCCGCGAGGTCGCTCGCATCCTGACCGAAGCGGGCAATGGCGAATCCTACGGCATCGTAGAGGGCGCGGCCCAGATCGACCGCGTATGGGTAGACCTGGCCTGCTGGGCAGATTACAGCGGCGGCTTCTACATGACTGAGGACTATCTCAATCTGCAAACTGGCATGCCGGATTGGAACACTCAGGAGATTTACGATCTTATGCAGCTGTGGGCGGATCTGTACGCCGATGGGAGCATTCATCCCAACAGCGCCACTCAGCAGGCCCCCGACGCCCGTGCGCAGTTTGCCAACGGGCAGGCCGGTATGATCATCCAGGGTTGGTGGAACGTGGGCGATTGGTCCGTGAACTATCCCGATCTGAACTTCGGCGTCTTTGCTCCGCCGGTATCCGACACGGCCTATGAAAACGGTGTCAAGGGCTTCTTCCCCGTTGAGACGCCTACCCCCTTCATGGGCATCAGCGCCAACTGCGAGTATCCCGAAATTGCGGCGGACTACCTGATGAACGTGATCTGTGGCGTTGATTACCAGCAGACCATTACCAACGCCGGCGTTCAGTATCCCTTCATCAACGGCATGAGCAGCTCCGACGCCATGCATCCGCTGAGCAAGGAATATTTCTCCATTGTTGAGACCAATCAGCGCATCATTCCGGAACCCATTTTGCTCAACAAGGACACGGCCATCGCCCTTAATCTGTTTATGACCCCCACTCCTACCCCCGCGGAAATTCTGCAGGGCGTCATGTCCGGCCAGATTACCGATTTTAAACCTCTTTTGGAGAACTATACCACGCAGGCCAGCGCAGCCTGGCTGGATGCCCTTGAGGAAGCGCAGGCCATGGGCGCCAACGTATCCATCAATGACTTTGCCTTCCCGGAGTGGGACGGCACGACGAACTTCGACGCAGCCGCTTATGAGGCACACCGCGCGGCGCAGCAATGACTGGTTTCTGTCCTGAGGCGGCGCAAGCCGCCTCAGGACATCCCGTGCCAAAGCTGCAGCTCCAGCGGCTTTGGCTGTCAGGGCACATGATTGGAGGAATTTGATGGGTACTGCAAATATGAACTCCGGCCTGAGCTTACAGCGGCGCAAGAACATATTTTGGTGCTGGCTATTTATGCTCCCCGCCATTTCCTTATTTTTGATCTTTCAGGTATATCCGCTGTTTGCAAACGGCTATTATTCGCTGTTTGACTGGAACGGAATCGGCGCCAGTTTTCGCTACATCGGTTTGAGAAATTATTCGCGTGTCCTTTCGGATTCGTATTTTTGGAACGCATTGGGCAACAACTATCTTTTTATGCTCTGGGTCGTTCCTCTGCAACTCGTTTTCGGCCTCGTCCTCGCACTGGCCCTTAATACCGGCTGCGAGAAAATTCGAAATACATACCGCACCGCGTTTTTCATCCCGGTAATCTGCACAGCCTCCGTGGTCGGTATTATCATGTCGTTCCTGCTGGGATTTGATGGCCCTGTAACAGCGGCGTTGAGTGCGCTGGGACTTTGTGAGCCCGGCCAGAACTGGATCTCGGATGGAGACACGGCGATGGCGTCCGTCATCATCGTCTATGCGTGGAAAAACGTCGGCATGAACATGGTGTACTGGATCGCTGCCCTGCAGGCGGTGCCGGAGGAGCTTCATGAAGCCGCCCGGATCGATGGCGCTAACGGCCGCCAGACGTTCTTCCATGTTACGCTTCCGCTCATCGTGCCCACAGGTGCGGTCATTACAGTAATGAACGTCATTAGCTCGCTGAAAATCTTTGATTTGGCCAAAACCATGACGGATGGCGGTCCCTTCTTCAAGACGGATTTTGTATCGCTCTATATGTACCGCTACGCCTTCTCGGCCTCATTTGGTCAGCCCCGCATGGGCTATGCGGCGGCAGCCGGCATGATCTTCGGTTTGTCGGCCATCATCGTGGCGGTTCTGGTCTCGGTCTGCCTGACCCATTCGCGCAAAAAGGCTGCATAGCAGGGAGGATGAAGCACATGAACAAGCAAGCTATCAAAACGGCGCCGTCTCTGCGCTTTCGTCCCATGTCCGTGCTGAAGTACGCGCTGCTCACGTTGGCGGCGCTGGTGTGGATCTATCCTATCGTATGGATGCTTTCGGCGTCTTTTAAGACCAATACGGAGCTGTTTGGCGACAAGCTCAACCTCATCCCCCTTACCTTTACGTTTGACAATATCGTGCGTGCGTGGGAAACCGCCAATTTCAGCGCCTATTTCTTTAATACCGTCTACATCACCTTTTTTACCGTGATCATCGTACTATTGGTCACCCTTATGATGGGCTATGTCGTAGGGCGTTTCCACTTCCGTGGAAAGGCTGCCGTACTGGCAGTGCTGGGTGCGGCAGCGTTCATTCCCTCTGGCGTCCAGATCATCCCCCTGTTTCAGATCATCAAGACCCTGGGACTGGCCAACACGCGCTGGGGCGTGATCATGGCGCAGGCGGGCACTTTCAGCGTGATGTTCATTATGCTGTTTTCCACCAGCTTTGCAGCCATCCCCAAGGAGCTATATGAGGCCGCCTGCATTGATGGCGCGGGCTTCGTGCGCACCTTTGCCTCTCTGATGGTGCCGCTGGTTAAGCCCGTGATCGGCAGCGTTACGATTATCCAGGCCATCTGGGCGTGGAACGAATTCCTGATTCCGCTGGTGCTAACGATGAACAGCTCCAAGCTACGCACGCTGGCTGTGGGCATCATGTCTCTTCAGGGTGATCTGATGATGGACTGGTCGGGCATTATGGCCGGTGCCGCCATCGCCCTGGTGCCCATCATGATCGTTTTCATCTGTCTGCAAAAGTACTTTGTCAACGGCGTCGCAGGCGCTGTGAAGGGATGAGGTGGCGGCTATGGAAACTGTCCCAGCACGACAGGGGTTCCGTTTTGCCATGATGAATGCGCATTATCTGCGCTATTCGCCGGACTATTTTATGGACGCGGTGGCACGCCGCGGATTTCATGAAATTGACGTGCTCGGCCTGATGCCCCACCTTTACGCGCCGGATACGGGCCCAGAGGAGATCGCGCACATACAGCAGCTTTTACAGCGCTACCAGCTGCACATCGCTGCTTACACACCGGGGCAGGCCGCTGCTCAGCTCGGACTTTCCATGAGCCATGCACCGGCCCACCGCCGCAGCATCGGCATGATGAAAAAAAGTGTCGATATCGCTGCCGCACTTGGCGCTCCATCCATTCTGGTCACGTCGGGGTTTGGCCTGTGCGACAGACCGGCAGACGAGCGCTGGGGGCTGTTTCGGGAGTCGGTTGAGGAGATTGCGGATTATGCAGGAAGATTTCATATCGACCTTCTGCTTGAGCCGCTCCCTCTGGAGGCATCCAACGTACTGGTGACCAGTGAAGACGCCGCCCGCTTCATCCGGGAGACGAATCTTGCAAACATCAAGTGCATTCTGGATGTCACGACCATGACGATGGAAAACGAGACGGTGGATGCCTATTTTGACAATCTTGGGGATCGCCTGACCTATGTCCATCTCTCGGATGGGCCGGGGCAACATCTCTATCCCGGAAACGGATCCTATGACCTGGACGGGTTCTTGGAGCGATTGCGGGTCAACGGCTACCAGGGCGTCATTGCCCTGGAGATCAAGGACCCCTCCTGCATTTACCGGCCCAACACGGCGACGGATCGGAGTATCCAATGGCTGGAAAGCCGTGGCTTGTGGCCGCAGATTGTTAACCGGAAAGAAGAATGAATATGCCGCTTGTTCCTATGAAGGCTATACTGGATACGGTTTACTCCCACCGATATGCAGCCGCTGCTTTTAATGTTAACACAGCATCACAGGCCGAAGCCCTCATCGGCGTCCATGAAGTGTTCCGCGCGCCTGCCATCGTCCAGGGTGCTGAATTGGCAAATGGCTTTATGGGTGGTTGCGTGGATTTCGCACATTCCACGCCTGGACAAAAGCGGACAGGAGCCGCGAACATAGCTAAAGCCGTAAAGGCGCGGGCTGATGACGGCGCTGTCCCCGTCGCGCTGCATCTTGATCATGGCAAGAGCCTGGAGAGCGTGAAAGCCGCCGTGGAAGGCGGGTACACCAGCGTGATGATCGACGGTTCTTCCCTTCCTTTGGAGGATAACATTGCCCTCACCCGAGAAGTGGTTAAATATGCCCATCCAAGGGGGGTAACCGTAGAAGGGGAGCTGGGAGTCCTGGCCGGGGTCGAGGATCATGTCTTCGGCGCGCAAAGCACCTACACCCATCCGCTTGACGCTATCCGTTTTTTCAAGGCAACAGGCGTTGACTGCCTGGCCGTGAGCTATGGCACCATGCATGGTGCGTGCAAAGGGAAGAACGTCAAGCTTCGCAGAGAGATCGTCATCGCTATCCGGGAGTGTATGCTGCACGAAGGCATTGATGGCGTTCTGGTCAGTCACGGTTCATCCACAGTGCCGCAGTATATCGTGGATGAGATCAATTGGCTGGGCGGCCGACTGACGGATGTGGGCGGTATTCCTATCGAGGAATTGAAAACTTCCATCGCCTGCGGAATTGGCAAAATCAACGTGGATACGGACATCCGTCTTGCGGTTACTCGCAACCTGCGCGAGCTGTTTGAAAAGCATCCCTGGCTCAAGACGGACGCCTCAACGCACGGCGTCTACGCGTTGCTTAAACAGCTGCCGGAAGCGGTTGATCCCAGATGCTTTCTGGCTCCTGTGATGGAGCTGGTGATGTATGGAACGGCTTCGACAAATGCGCTGCGTCTTTTGGATGATAGCATCAGGCGTGGCGTAGCGGAAATAGCGGGGACGCTGATCGTATCGTTTGGAATGGTCGGAAAAAGTGCCGTGGTCAAGCCGCTCAGCCTGGAAGAAATGGCAGATCATTATAGAAAGCAGGGAATTTAGATGCTGAACCTATGGCTCGAACCAAGGATCCCGACGTCCTATATGGCTGCGGATGTAAAAAAGATCTGGCAGGAGCTCAACGGAGCAGGATGCAAAGACGTGGACAGCCTCGGCTGGCTGGACTGCGCGGAGGCAACGGCGAGCAGCCTTCCCCTCATCATGGAAAAAGCCCGGGAGATTCGTGAAAGGGCCGACACCTTCGTGGTGGTTGGTGTTGGAGGCTCCAACCAGGCTGCACGGGCTGTGATCAACGCGCTGCAGGCGCGCGAGATTCAATTCGTATGGCTGGGCAACACGCTAAGCGCCTCTCAAATTCGCAAAGAGCTGGAGAAGCTGGAAAAGCGAAGCGTTTACATACAGGTCATCGCAAAAAACTTTGAAACCCTTGAGCCGGGAAGCCATTACCGCCTCTTGCGAAGTTGGATGAAAGAACGCTATAGCCCGGAGGAGTTTTCGCGGCGCTTTGTGTTGACCGGTACCACTGGCACGCGGATGCATGAGATAGCGCAGGAACACGGGCATTTGTTTCTGCCCTTTCCCATAAGGATTGGCGGCCGCTATTCGGCCTTTACGCCCGTGGCCCTTTTGCCGATCGCAGTGGCTGGCTTGAATGTGCATGATTATTTACAAGGCGGAATCGACATCCAAACCGCCATGCAATCCAGCGCCTATGAGGATGTATACCGCTTTGCTGCCTGGCGCAACAACTGTCTAGTCCAGGGCTTCGACATTGAGATCCTGTGCGCCTTCGAGCCGCAGCTTGAACGTTTTGGAAGATGGTGGCGTCAGCTGTTTGGCGAAAGTGAGGGCAAAGATGGCAAAGGAATTTTTCCTGCGTCCGTCATCTGTTCGGAAGACCTGCATTCCATGGGACAGTACATGCAGGAGGGCCCCAGGCGCATGATGGAGACCTTCCTACGGGTCGAAAAGCCGCAGGCAAGCGTCACGATACCCGAAGACCGGGTGTTCCGGGACGGCTTTGACTATCTGGAGGGAATGGACTTTTCCCAGATCAACGCCGTGGCAGAGCAGGCGACGCTTGAGGCGCATATGAGCAGCGGCACGCCATGTTCGGTGTTGTCTTTCGAAGGCATCAATGAACGTGCCTTTGGTCAGCTGTTTTACTTTTTCATGGTGGCATGTGCCCTGTCGGGAAAGCTGCTGGGGGTAAATCCCTTTGACCAGAACGGCGTGGAAGCTTATAAGCAGGTCATGTTTCAAAAGCTTGGAAGGTGAGGCGCCCACGATGCAGAGAAAAAACCTGTTGGTGATACATGGCGGAGCTCCTACCGCGGTGATGAATGCGTCGCTGTATGGCGTACTGAAGGAAGCGCGCCGGTTTCCGCAGGTAGGTAGCGTACTCGGCGCGTTTTATGGCACAGGCGGCTTGCTCAAAGAGCGGTTCGTTGATCTCTCGACGCTGCCGGAGTCCGATCACGAGCGTCTGCTGATGACGCCCGGTTCTGTCATAGGCACGTCGCGTACCCCTCTGTATGATGCGGAATATAGAAGGATAAAGCAGATCCTTGTCAAGCATGATATCGGCTACGTGCTGTTCAACGGCGGCAACGGAACCATGGATGCGTGCGGCCGCACACACCAGATCTGTGCCGAAGCGGGCATTCCGGTAGTGGGAATTCCCAAGACCATTGATAACGATATCGCCATGACAGATCATACGCCGGGCTACGGAAGCGCGGCGCGCTTTGTATCCACAGCGGTTGCTGATATATGCCAGGACGTTCATTCGTTGCCGATTCACGTATGTGTGGTGGAGGTGATGGGGCGCAATGCCGGTTGGCTCACAGCTAGCGCCTCCCTGGCGTCAGACGTCGGTTACGGGCCGGATCTGATTTACCTCCCGGAGTGCAACTTCTGTGAAGAAGCTTTCCTCAATGACGTGAAGACGCTCCATGAGCAAAAAGGCGGCGTGGTGGTCGTGGTCAGCGAAGGACTCCATGATGAGAAGAGCATGCCCTTGGTTCCCAGCATCTTTCAAACGGACCGGGCGATATACTATGGTGATGTCGGAGCCCATCTCGCCAACCGAGTCATCCAGAAGCTGGGCATAAAGGCACGCAGCGAAAAGCCGGGCATATGCTGCCGTGCAGCCTCGGAGCTTAAGTCTCCGGTGGATCTCCAGGAAGCAGTTCTTTGCGGCAGGCATGCGGTACAGCTGGCGCTTGAGGGCGTCTCGGGCGTCATGGTCACGCTAGAGCGCAGCGAGCCCTATCAGATTCATACGGGCCACGTGCCCATCGAGCATGTTATGCTGACGGAAAGGCAAATGCCCAAATCCTTTATCAACGCAACGGAGAATGGAGTCACCGAAGCCTTTCTAGACTGGTGCCGCCCCCTCATCGGGAACCGTCCGTCCCGATTTCTGCCCATCCAGAATCAGAGGTTTTAAAGCATGAAACGCATCTATTTGAATCTGAAGCGGTTTGACATCTCTCCCCGGCGGGGAGGGGTAAACCGGCTCGCTCCCATGCAGGATTGGGGCCAGGTCATTGTGGAACGCACGGAAGCTGCATTGCGCACGTTTGATAATGCTGAATTTACATTCTTTTTGCCCGAGGCACATCTGCTCAGGGCGAGTGCGGCACGTTGTGAGAACAGTCCGATCCGTCTGGGCAGTCAGGGCGTGCATTGGGCGGACACGGCGCCAGGCGGCAATTTTGGCGCCTTTACCACCAGCCGCACGGGTAACGCCGTGGCGGAGATGGGTTGTGAAAGTACGATCATTGGACATTGTGAGGAGCGCGCGGACAAAGAGGCCCTGTTGGAGTTAGGTGGCGTCACGGGACCTTTGGCTGCCGCCGCTGTCAATCGTGTCTTGAATGCCGAGATTCGGGCTGCCCAGGCAGCGGGTCTCTCGGTGCTCTATTGCATCGGAGAGAAGGCAGAGGAGCAGAAGAACTGGCAAGCCGTGCTGGGTACCCAGTTGGACATGGGCCTTTTCGGCGTTGACAAAAGCAGGGTAGTTATCGGTTATGAACCAGTCTGGTCCATCGGGCCGGGAAAAGTGCCCGCGGACAAGCCGTATATCGAGAAGATCGCGCATTTTGTCAAGGAGCGAACGAACGGCCTGGACGTGGTGTATGGCGGCGGACTTAAGCGGGAAAACGCCGCGATGCTCGCATCCATCGAAGCGCTGGATGGCGGGCTGATTGCGCTGACTCGCTTCTCAGGCGACATCGGCTTCTACCCGGACGAGTATCTGGAGATCGTTCGAAATTACTTGAATGCGTGAGGTGCTGATATGAAACTGAATTTTGAATATGGAAATGGTCTGATGAGCGCGGAACTGCCGGACAATACGGATGTGTTCATTCCAGGAGAAACGGTGCAGGACCCACCCTGTCTGTCCCAGGATTGGGACAGCCTCTACCGTGCCACCCTCAAAAGCATCCGCGAACCCATAGGGATGGAGCCGCTCGCTGCGCTTGCCAAGGGCAAAAAAAACGTTGTCTTTGTAATCCCGGATATTGTGAAAGGCGGGAATCAGCCCACCAGCCACCGCAAGGTCGCCATCCGGGCCTGCCTTGACGAGCTCTACAGTGCCGGCATTCAGAAAAAGGATATTCTGCTGCTGTTTTCTAACGGCCTGCATCCCCGCGCAACCGTTCCGGAGATGAAAACCATGCTCGGTGATCTCTTTGATGAATTTTATCCCTCTGGGCAGATCACCAGCCACGACAGTGAGGACAGCGAGCACATGGTGGACCTTGGCTACACCGAGCAAGGGGATCATGTGCTCATGAACAAATATGTCTATGATGCGGATCTGGCCATCCTGATTGGACATACGCAGGGCAATCCCTACGGCGGCTATTCCGGCGGATACAAGCACTGCGCCACCGGCATTACCCATTGGAGGAGCATCGCCGCACACCATGTGCCACAGGTGATGCACCGCGAGGACTTTGTACCTGTTTCTACCTCCAGCCTGATGCGCGACAAGTTCAACCGTCAGGGGAGGTTAATGGAAGAAAAAATGGGCAAAAAGTTCTTTTGCTGCGATGCTGTGCTAGACAGCCGGTCTCGGCAGATTGAGATCAACTCCGGATGGGCCCAGGAGATGCAGCCCGTCAGCTGGAAAATGGCTGATAAGCGCACCTATGTACATTGGGCGGAAAAGAAATATGATGTGGTTGTTTTCGGCATGCCCACGAACTTTCACTATGGCGATGGAATGGGTACAAACCCCATCCAAATGATGCAGGCGCTTTCGGCACAGGTAATACGCCACAAGAGGGTTCTTTCGGATCGATGTGTTTTTATCGTATCGAGCATTTGTGATGGCTATTTTCATGATGAGCGCTGGCCATACCTGCGCGAATTGTATGAGCTTTTCCAACATGATCATATGCAGATTCTACCGGATATGAACCGGTATGGCGAATACTTTGCCACCAAGGAGGAATACATCCGCAAATACCGCTTTGCAAACGCCTTCCATCCCTTCCATGGCTTCAGTATGATGAGTTGTGGCCATCTGGCGGAAGAGCATACCAGCGCAATTTATATCGTAGGCGCACGGGAACCGGGAATTGCTCGCAGTATGGGGCTCAAAACGCGCGCCACGTTTGAAGAGGCTTTGGAAGACGCAAAAAGGAAGTACGTCGGTGATCAGCCCAATATTCTGGCCCTGCCCAAAACGTTTACCACCGCCGCGGTGCATCTGTGCATGAAGGAATCCTGAAAAACGGCCAGGCTATCCGTGCGGGTACTGTTGCCATGCTTCATTCCGAAATGCAAAAACGAAAGGAGCAACTTATGAAAAAAGTCGGAAAGGGGCAATTATTTGCCCTTTTTTTTAACATGTTTGTCCTCAGCGCATTTACCTTCGGAGGCGGTTTCACGATTGTCACCCTGATGAAGCGCAAATTCGTCGATGAACTTCGATGGATCACCGAGGAGGAAATGCTGGATATGACGGCACTGGCACAGTCTTCTCCAGGAGCCATTGCGGTCAATGCGGCAATCCTCGTGGGCTGGAAAGTGGGTGGTGCACTGGGAATGGTCACGGCTGTCCTTGCCACGATCCTACCCCCTATGATTACACTATCGATTGTTTTTTTGTTTTATCACGCGTTTGCCTCCAACCGCTATGTGGCACTGATGCTCAAAGGGATGCAAAGCGGCGTGGCGGCATTGATTCTGGATGCAGCATTGAACCTTAAAAAAAGCATTCATCCTACCAGGCGATGGCTCTCATGGCTTGTGATAATTGCTTCATTTGCCGCAACGTTTGTCTTTGAGGTAAATGTGATTTGGATCATCCTGTGTGCGATGGTCATGGGAATCTTTTCGTGCTGGTATGACAGAAAGGAAAAAACGCCATGATACTCCTTGAGTTGTTTTTCTGTTTTTTTCAAATTGGTCTGTTTTCGATTGGCGGCGGTTATGCGGCTATTTCACTGATACAGAATCAGACGGTCAATTTGCATGCTTGGATTACGTTTGAAGAGTTCATGGACCTAGCTACGATTGCCGAGATGACGCCTGGGCCGATTGCAATCAACGGGGCTACCTTTGTAGGTCTGAAGATAGCTGGCCTCCCGGGAGCCGTCGTCTCCATATTGGGCTGCATTCTGCCCTCTCTGGTGATCGTATCTCTACTTTCCTATATTTATTCCCACTATCGTCAGCTGCCCATGCTGAAAAGCATTCTGTCCACCCTCAATCCTGCGATCGTGGCTTTGATTGCGGCGGCGGCGGCAAACATGATCCTTCAGATAGCGCTTGGAGACGGCCGGTCCGTCTCCATGGGGCCGGTCAACTGGACAGGCTTGCTTTTGTTTGGATGCGCCTTCCTGCTGCTGAGAAAAAGCAGATTCAATCCCATTGCGATCCTGCTGCTTTGCGGAGCGATTAACCTGCTTGTTGGTTCCTTAATGGTTTAGGTATATATTGTTTTACGGTTTCAAGGCCGTACACGAAGAAACCGGATGAATGGTATGTAACTCGCCGGCGACATTATGCAACCTGTCCCTGGCATTTCAATATTAAATAATAAATATGAGCACCAGAAGGTTGTCTTTAACCGCTATTGCTGGTGGGCTTTATTCATTCCAGATCATGGAGATCAAAGCTTGGAAGATTTTCGCCCCTGGTATAGAAAAGGGTTTGGTTGAGAAAGCCATTCTATATGCGGATTTGAGTCCTGCGGCGGAACACTCAGTTCCGGGTGGGAAGGGTTTCCCAAACACAATGAAAAAAGATAATACAATCCGCGATATGGGAGATCATGCCTTCGCAGGAAAGGTCGTGGGTTTTATCGCCGCTCGAAATGATGCGCTTTTTGGGAAACTGTTGGATGAAGCAGCTGGGCTTCTGGTGATGAGGTAGAGCTGCATGTGGATATGCCGGAAGCGAATGTAAGTAAAAATTGACCCGTCATGTACCTTCAGAACAGGCACGGCCTTTTTCCCATCCCGCTCGCCCTTTTCCACCCGCTTCTGCCAATGAACATCCCTGACCGAAAAGCTCCCAAAAATCAGACACGCAATTCCATAAATCCACCTCTATCAGTTGTCATCCGATGGCAGCCGAAAGGGGGCTTGTCCGCTGGAATCCTGATCTGGTCAGGAAATGATGGATTTCGAAGAAAAAATCTAGCAAAACAAAACAACAAAAAAGTCCGAAGATTGTAATCTTCAGACAAATTTTTGGTCGAGGTGACAGGATTTGAACCTGCGACCTTTTGGTCCCGAAAATTGACCTTATTTGACCAATGTGAGTCCGACTATCCTTCTTTATCCACGATCGACAGGATTTGTTCGGATCGGAAAGCACCGTCGGTTGGGGAATTTGCGTTGCAGACGACCAGACTCAAGGAACCAGCGATAATGGACAACCGATTCGTCATTTCGCATCGCTTCTCGTGTAGTATACCGCGCGTCCGCTGCCATGCTTGACGAGCACTCCTTCCTCAATCAGCTTTTTAATGACGTTTTCCACCGAGGACTTGGCTCCGGCATCACATACTCTTTACCTTCCGGGTTATATGTAAGGTTAAATACCAAATCAGAAAGCCATTTCTTAAAGGATGGATTATCTTGGAACTGCTTAAACAACTCCATATTGTCAGCCATGATAGAGAAAATGACTTGCTGCAGGGCACGTTCACTTTCTGTACGCGCTTCTTGTTCATCAGAATTCCTCATGGCGTTCTGATACTTCTTATCTTTTGAGACCATCTCCGGGATAGCCAGAATCTGGCGCTGCACGTTATCAGTATCATTCCAGTTGATATTTCCGAACATATCATTGAAATCCATAATGATTTTGGAAAGCAGATCCATCTCCGGCTCAACAATATGACCAATCTTGCCTGCAGGTACCGGCGCAATTTCTGCATCTGTATCCTCCAGCTTTATGGCAATAGCCTCCTGCGCTTCATTACGATAGCTGCTCAAATCAATGGTCTGAAGAATGCCTTCTGAAAAGTCATCATCACGCGGCGAGGGCAACTTTGGAATCAGCAAGTTTAAGAAAATCGACAGTTTCTCCCAAGCAACATTTCCGTAAATTCATCACATGGGAGGACGTGGCGGTTTCCTGTCAGCATTGGAGCAACCGCTCCAATGCGCCGATTGTGCTGCGCCTGTATCTGCCGGATGAACTGGGTTTCCAAAACCGTACGTTTACCTGGGAAGCTCCGCGGCATGCATTCACGCTTGCAGGCGTACTGGAAGCCAACGGCGCTTTCGAAGATTCAGACCGTTTCATCCTTGCTCCGGGAGAAAGCGTACGGTTTGTGCTTGCGGCAGCGGTGGATGAAATCAGCCATGCAGGGCATGAGCAGCTGCGCCTGAGAGCGCGTAAATGGCTGAATTGCGGCAATCCGCTGGATGCGCAGGAAAGCGAGTACGCCGCCTTTTTTGACGACGTACCCGTTTTTGAATGTTCCGATCCCCTATATACCACTGCGTATTGGTATCGCTGGTATATTTTGCGCAACGCGTACGCCCAGCCGCAGACCGGATCTTTTCGTCATGGGGCTTTCTATGAAGGACGTTCGCACAAGATGGTCAAGGATGTGCTCAATCCCTACGGGCACGAGTTTTCCCAGCTGATCCCGCTGTCCACGCCCATGCACGTGACGGATGCAAGGTGGAAGGCGGACGGGGAATGGTGCAGGGAAAGCCTGCTCAGCCTTGTGGACAGCATGGATCTGGACGGCGTCTTTCGTACTATGAAAACCGATCAATTCGGTTTTCCCTATGGGCATTATTGCGAATGGGCGCTCTGGGGCTACTGGCTTGTACACAGGGACAATGCCTTCATTCGCGATGTGCTGCCCGCTTTCCAAAAGAATGTGCAGGGGACCTGGGCCCTTTTCAGCGATGGACAGGACGATTTGCAAATCGCCTATAACCACCGCAGAACCGGTAAGGAATACCAGCCTTCCTACTGGTATTTCAGAGGATATCCGGACAACGCGGGAGACGAGGATAGCTATGACTGGCTCAAGCGCGTAGATCTGTCGGTCTATTTATATCAAAACGCCCGTGGAATCGAACGGCTGTGTGCTGCGCTCGATGATCCGCCTAAGAAAGAATTTGCTGATCTTGCCGATCGGCTTGAGCAGCAAGTGCTTTTCGAAATGTGGGACGAGGGCACGGGTTTTTTCTATGACCTGCACCACAAAACCGGACAAAAGGCCATGGTGAAAAACGTGGTGGGTATTTATCCGCTTTGGGCGCAGATCACCGATCAGCGCCATCTGCGCGTAATCGATGCGATGCTGGATTCCCGCCAGTTTTCCACCGGATCGGGTCTTGCGTCGGTTTCACGGCAATGCCCGGCCTACAGGCCCCAGGGCAGCTGGAAAGGCCATTTCCTCAAGGGACGAGACGGCTGCATGTGGGCGGGGCCATCGTGGCCCTACACCACTGCCATCGCGCTGGAAGCCATTGCTTTGCAAAGCAGACGCTTTGGACACCGATATGACGAGGGCTTCACCCGGCTGCTGCGCGAGTACAGCTGGTAGCATTTCCGGCATCAGAATCTGCACGAGCCCTATCTGGTGGAGCACTACAACGCAGAAACCGGCGAAATGCTCAGCGACGAACCTGATTACAACCATTCTTTCTATATCGATCTGATCATCCGGCAAGTGGCCGGCCTTGAGCCCACGGAGGACGGCTTTGAGGTAGAGCCGCTGGAGACCGGACTGGAGTGGTTCAGACTGGAGCGGGTGATGCTGCGGGGACATCGTGTGGATATCGGCTACCGCTTGGGCGAAGGCATGAAGGTGCTGGTAGATGGAAAATGCGTGTGCTGCGATGCCGTTGTGCGCAAATACCGGCATGTGTTTGAAGACTGAGGAGGCAGTTGCGGATAAAGCGTTACCAGGTCATTATTGTGGGCAGGGGCTTATCTGCTCTGACCACTGCACTGCGGCTGGTAGAACAGGGAATCACTGATATTCTGGTCGTAGGTCCGGATTGTGGAGCAACGGCTGCGATTGCCGCCATTAACTTTGTTTTGCCCGACAATCCCCATGGCGACACACCCAAAAGATATGCGGAGGATATGCTGCGCGTGGGTATGGGAGTGTCGCAAGAAGCGCTGGTGCGTGAGATTGCCAGCAGAAGCCGGGATGGTTTTGCATTCCTGAGCCGCAACGGGGTACGCTTTGCAACCGAGGCCGACGGCAGCCTGAAATGGCGCCATCTTTCCGGACACTCCTGCCCGCGCTCATTGTGCAAGACCACCGGCCTCATCGGCGCGGAGATGGAGGCCTGCCTGATGGCCAGGCTCAAGGCCCATGGCGTAAGCTTCGTCTCCGGAGTCTGCGTACGCTTGCTCTCGGATGGGATGCGGGTGTATGGCATAACGCTCATGGAACCTGCGCGTGCCAACGAAATTCGAAACGTCTATGCCTCTGTGGTTGTGGCTGCGTGGGGAGGCGTGGGACGTTTGTTTCCGCGCAGCACCTATCCTGGTGATATTGATGGGCGCACGTTGGCCATGGCGTATCAGGCAGGTGCGGCGCTGTGTGATCTTGCCTTTGTGGAGTATGAACCAATGGTCGTGCCCATGGGCGACAGGACAGGCGAGCCCTGCCCAACGGCCATGCTGGGAGAGGGCGCTTATCTGCTGAATGCGGATCATGAGCGGTTTTTGCTCAAAGTGCGCCCGCAGGGAGAGGCAGGCGCGCCCAAATCGCTCATCATCAGCGAAATTCGCAAGCAACAGGCGCTGGGCAAGGCGTCCCCCGCAGGCGGCTGCTATGTGGATCTTCGTCCCATTCCGCGCAGGGTGCTGGAGGGTTACCCGTGGTTCCTGCGTCAGCTTAAACGGCTGGGACTCGATCCGTATGCAGGGCCGATTGAGGTTGTGCCCATGCCGCATGGCTTTTCCGGCGGCATCAAGGTCAACCAGTTCTACCAGTCCACCGTAAGCGGGCTTTACGCAGTGGGCGAAGCGGCGGGCGGCGTTCATGGCGCATGCCGCTGTGCCGGCAACGCGGCCAGTCAGGCGGTGATGTCAGGCTTGCTTTGCGCCGAGGCAATCGTTGCGCACGAAAAACTGGATTGCGGCTCTGAAAAGACCTTTCCCTGCGAGCTTCGCATGGAACAGAGCGTTTACCTGGCCTATGTGCCGCGAGTTCAAGCCCTTGCCGCCTATGCCTTTGGCCCTTGTCGCAACGAAGGAATCCTTACGGACGCGCTTGCACAGCTGGACACGCTGCTTGCGCAGCCTCCTGTGCGGCACGACGAACCAACCCAGCTGATTGCACTTGCGCTCAAGCTGATTCTCAGCGAGGCGCTAAGACGCCAGGAGAGCCGCGGCTGCCATGTGCGCGATGATTATCCTGCTGCAGACAAGGCGTTTGAGCGTTCCTTTACATGGAAGCAAGCCGACGAAACAGAACCCGCAGCAAAAGACTGAATTACGACTCCAAATCGCTTCTTTGCGTACTGGTACATGCAGCAGCGCCATGATATGATAACACCTGAAAGACAAGGGGCCTTGCAGAAGGTTCTGAAAAGCTGAAGATTTGTGAATGAACTCCATCAGAAGAAAAAGCAGGAGGACATGACATGCTGCAGCGTTTGGGAATCATTGCGGATGATTTGACGGGCGCAAACGACACGGGCGTACAGTTCGCGTGTCACGGCTATCGAACCACAGTTTATCTGGACGATATCAGCCACTATAACTACGCTGACGTGCTGGTGCTTAATACCGACAGCCGGCAGGATCCGGCGCAGCAGGCGGGGCGAAAGGCGTTTGAAGCGGCCAATGAGCTTCTCAATGCAGGTGTTGGACGCATCTATAAAAAGATCGATTCGGTCATGCGAGGCAATATCGGCGCAGAGCTGGATCAGGTGTGCGCGGCCAGCGGCTGCCAAACAGCGTTCATCTGTCCCGCATTTCCAGCGCTGGGGCGAACCGTGGTCAATGGAGAGGTGCGCATCAATGGTCAGCCCATCCACGCCTCCGTCATCACCCGCGACCATATCACACCCGTAAAGAGTGCCTCCATCTGCGATATCATTCGTCAGCAAAGTCAGCGTCAGATGATTCATCTTACCCTTGCCCAGGTGCGGGGAGCGCAGTTGCGAAACAGGCTTGCATCTTATGTAGGACAGGCCTGCTATGTGGTAATGGATGCGGAAACCGAGGAGGACATGAAGGCCATTGGCAGCATTCTTTCTGAGCTTGAGGGGGCGTTTGTACTCTGTGGCTCAGGCGGACTGGCCCGCGCACTGCTGGATGGTGAAACGAGCCATGAAAACTATCTGAGAAAAGCATGCCAGCGCATTCTGGTTACCTGCGGAACGCCCAATCCTGTTGCCCGGGAGCAGATAGCCTATTTGGGCGAGATGGGCTGGCCCACGGAGCTGATCAGCTTTGACGACCTGCTGCACAAACGGTGGGATGGAGGAAGAATCCTACGCGGGATGGATGAGACGGGCGTTGGTATCATCGGGATTCGGGACACCGTCTTTTCCGGTGATGTTTATCAGGACAGCCTCATCATCCGTGAGAATCTGGCGGAGCTGGTGGTAAAAATCTGTCACAAGCGCCTGCCTGATACGCTGATCATTAACGGCGGCGATACGGCGCTGTCCATCTGCCGCAAGCTTGGCGCGTGGGGCTTCGATTTGATCGGCGAGGTGGACACCGGCATCCCCTATGGACTGCTCCAGAACGACTGGGGTCAGAATCTGGCTGTGATTACGAAGTCTGGCAGCTTCGGCGACAAATGCACGCTGCACAAGGCGATCCTTGCGCTGCGAGACCGACAAAGAGAACCTGCATCAGCCGTTGTGGGCTGATCGAAAAAATGAAAAAGCTAAACCTGCGGGGAGGTGAAGGTCGTCAGGTTGGGCGTCAAGGACAAATACGAAAAATGATTGATTGAAAGAGAGGGCAAGAAAACGATGAAAAAGCTGTTTGCGATCCTTGTAACGATGTGCATGCTTCTGAGCATGGCAAACCTTTCTCTGGCACAAGAAACCATCCATCTGGCTTACTGGTCTCCCGAGACGGACGAAACCTCCATCGCTGTGGATAACGCCATCATCAATGCGTTTGAGGAGCTGCATCCTGGCGTGGAAATCGAACTGCAGCACGGCAGCCTGAGCGACATTCTGGCCAAAATCTCTGCTATGGCTATGGCAGGCACGGTGCCGGATATCGCCTTCTTCTCTCCCCGCTATATTGCAGCCATGGTGGAAGAAGGTCACCTGCTGGAGCTGACGGATCTGTTTAACGAGATTGGCGATATTCCTGCCAGCTATGTCACTCCCACCGGTAGCGACGCCATCTATGACATCCCCTGCGTGATGGACTCCATTTGCCTGGTATACCGCACCGATCTGTTTGAAGCCGCCGGGCTCACTCCGCCCACCACCTGGGAAGAGTGGCTCGCCTGCGCCGAGAAGCTCACGCAGGATACCAACGGCGATGGCGTGAATGACACTTTCGGCATGACCATGATGGGCGGTATCCCGGATAACTACTTCGGCTTCACGCCCTATCTGTGGGCCAACGGCGCGGACTTCTTCGATGCACAGAACAATGTGGCCATCGATTCTCCCGCTGCGATCGAGGCGCTGACCTTTGCCAAGAATCTTGCGCAGTTCTGCCCGCCCGGCATGGAGAATGTGAACTATGCCGATACGCTGGTGATGTTTGCCAACGGCCAGACCGCTATGTGCGTAGGCCCCGGCCGCGTGCTGATCAACATCAAGAACTACAAGCCCGAACTGCTGGACGTTGTGGACATCGTGCCCATTCCTGCCGGCCCCTCCGGCGACCAGCCGCTGTCCAAGGTTTCTCTCAACGACTTCGTGGTATTCAACAGCACTGAACATCCTGAGCTGTGCAAGGAATTCATCAAGTTCTACATGAGCGACGCTCAGTATCAGCTGTTCCTGACTGAATCCGCTCCCGGTCACATGCTGCCCACCCGTACCGCTTATCTGGAGGATGAGAGCTATCTGAGCAGTCCCGATATTGTTGATATCGCGGATCTGGTCAAGAAGAGCCTTGACTACTCCTTCACCTACGGCTCCGACTATGTGCTGCGCAACGACGGCGTGTACAACCCCAACCTGAGCGAAGCGTTGGCCAGCGCCGTGATGACCCAGCAGATCAACAAGATGTATCTGGGTGAAGTCACTCCTGAGGAAGCTGCCAAGGCCATCGCGGAGACCTGGAGGGACGACTTCGGCATCAACTGATTGACTGAGTAAAAATTGATTTCCGAAACATGCAAGCGGAGCGGCAACGGTTCCGCTCCGCTTGCGGCAACGGTTCCGCTCCGCATCAACCTAAACTATGGAGGCAATATGCTCAATAAGAATAATAAGATTGGGGTTCTCATGCTGCTTCCGGCGCTGATCCTGTTGGTCATTTTGATTGTATATCCCTTTGTTCGCACGGTTCATCTCAGCTTTCTGTCTCAGAAGATTTACCAGTCATCGGGCAAATGGGTAGGGTTTGCCAACTATACCCGCATGCTTGGGTCTGCTGATTTTTGGGAATCCTTCGGGCTCAGCATTGTCTGGACGGTTGCAAACGTGGTCGGACAGACGGTTTTTGGCATTATTACCGCTCTGCTTCTCAACCGCAAATTTGTTGGCCGCACACTGGCCCGTGGCCTGTCTCTGCTGCCGTTCTTTATGCCGGCCGTAGCCATGATGCTCATGTGGCGCTGGATGCTCAACGATAGCTACGGCATCATCAATTCCGTTCTTACACAGCTCAAGTTTACCGCTCAACCCATCGGCTGGCTGAGCACCACTGCACTGGCCATGCCAACGGTCATCTTTGTGTCCATTTGGCGCTATACGCCTTTTGTCACAATGAATGTGCTTTCCAAAATGCAGACCATTCCGCAGGAACTCTATGAGGCGGCGGAGATTGACGGCGCATCCAAATGGCAGGAGTTCTGGTCCATCACGCTGCCCAGCATCATGGATGTGCTGAAGATTGTGATCGTGCTTCGCGTGATCTTCATGTTCAAGAAGGTTGATGAAATCCTGCTGCTTACTGGCGGCGGTCCTGGTACTTCCACCACCATCCTGCCGCTTTATACTTACAAAAACACCTTTGAATCCATGCAGATGGGCCGCGGCGCTGCCAGCGCCATCCTGCTGATGATCTTCATCTTTGCGCTCATGTCGATCTATTTCAAGCTGTTTGAAAAGGAGGAGACAGAATGAAGCCACGCCTTTCCTCTCGGATCATGCTGGGTCTGCTGACCATATTCATGTGCGTGATGGCGGTGCTGCCGGTGCTGTGGATGCTTTTGTCCTCCCTCAGACCGCTGAATGAATTCTTCAAGATGCCTCAGACCATCTTCCCCAATGTGTGGACGTTGGAGAACTATGCTGATTTGATTCGCAAAACAAATTTTGGCACTTGGATTCTCAACAGCGTGATCGTTTCCTTCTTCACCATTCTGATCTGCATCATTGCCGCCACGCTGGCGTCCTATTCGCTGGCGCGCTTTACCTACAAAGGCCGTAAAGCGTTTGTGATGTTTTCCATGATGAGTTACATGATGCCTTCGGTGCTGATTGTGATTCCGATGTATCTGTCCTTTGCCAAGCTGCGGCTGGTGGATAATTTGGCGGGTCTGGTGATTTCCTACGTAGCGCTTACGCTGCCCTACAGCATTTGGCTGCTGCGTGCATTTTTCAAATCGCTGCCATTCTCGTTGGAAGAATCCGCAGCCATCGACGGCGCGGGCACGCTGACCATTCTTTTGCGCATCGTGCTGCCCATGAGTCTGCCGGGATTGATCTCTACCTCTACCTACGCTTTTACCTATGTATGGAATGAGTACCTGTTTGCGGCTATTCTGCTTTCTTCCGATGCCAAAATGACCTTTCCGGTAGGTCTGAAAAGCTTTGTGTCGGATCTCTATGTGCGATGGGAATACATTATGACAGGCGGCATTCTGGTCAGTATTCCCGCGATCATCCTGTTCCTTTTCACTCAGAAGCAGCTCATCCAGGGCTTGTCCGCAGGCGCTGTCAAGGGTTAATCAAAAACATTCTAAGGAGGTCGTTTCATGTATACTCAGGAGCAAAAGCAGATGTTTCATGGTGTGGGCGCGCTGGTGCTTACTCCGTTCACCCAAGAACTGGCTGTGGATTACGATGCCATCCGCCACAACGTGAGGGAGATGAAAAAGCGCGGCATCACCAAAGAAAATGGTTTTCTTGTGGTGGGAGGCACCATGGGTGAATGCAGCGCCATGAGCCTGGAGGAACGCAAGGGTGTCATTCGCACAGTGTGCGCAGAAGCGGATGACGTGCCGGTATTGGCCGGAGTCAATGACAACTCCATCGTGAATATCATCGAACTGGCGAACGCTTCCAAGGAAGCGGGCGCAGCAGCTATGCTGCTTACGCCGCCTCACTACATCCCCTATGATGACGAGCAGATTTTTTCTTTCTACAAGTATGTAAACGACCATGTGGATATGCCGATCATGGTGTACAACAATCCCGCCGTTGCCGGAAGAGATCTGACCGTACCCTTTTTGCGCAGGATCGCCGGGCTTAAAAACGTGTTTGCCGTTAAGCAGGCCACGGGTTCTCTGATGAATTTTGTACACTGCGGAACCATCAGCAAGGAACTGCTGCTGTTCACTGCCTCCTCCTCCCATCAGCCCATGGGGCGCATTCTGGGCGCCAACGGATTTATCTCCTTTATTTCCAGCGTGAACGCGCCGCTGCAGGTGCGCTTGTGGAAGGCTGTGGAGTCCGGCAACTGGGATGAAGCTATCCGCTACCATGAGGAGGAAATGCTGCTGTATGATTTCTGGTGGTCGGGCGGTCAGAAGCAGAACGCGGGCAACATCGTGCACATGAAGCGCATGATGGATATGGTGGGCCTGCGCGGCGGCTATGTGCGTCCGCCGATGGTCAACGAGCTGTCTGAAGCGGAAATGGACGGCATGCGCGAAGTGCTAAGAAAGTGGAATCTGATATAAGGAGTTTTACCATGAACCGATGCATTGGCCTACCTCTGGGTGCGTGCAGGCTGGAGAAAGGCTTTCTGGAAAACAGACAGCGTGCTGTGATGGATCAGGCGCTTCCCTATCAGTGGTCAGTGCTCAACGATCAGGTTCCAGGCGTGGAGCACAGCGGCGCTATCCGCAATTTCCGCATCGCCGCCGGAGAGGAGACGGGCGAATATTATGGCCGTCCTTTTCAGGACAGCGATTTGTACAAATGGCTGGAAGCGGTTGCCTATGCTCTCAAGCTGCGTCCGGATGAAACGTTGCGTCGCCATGCTGATGATATGGTCGCTTTGATCGGGCGGGCGCAGCAGGAGGACGGATACCTCTATACCCCCAGCGTGATCACGAACGCTCCGCGTTATGCGAATCTGCGCGATGATCACGAGCTTTACTGCGCGGGACATTTCATCGAAGCGGCTGTAGCCTATCACGAGGCGACCGGCAGTCAGCAGGTGCTGTGCATCGCCCGGCGTTTGGCAGATCATCTCTGTGCGGTGTTTGGGCCGGATCAGAGTCAGCGCAACGGATATCCCGGCCACCCTGAGATTGAGCTGGCACTGGTAAAGCTGCATGGTCTTACACAGGAAAAGCGGTATCTCAAGCTGGCGGCTTTCTTCATCGACCGGCGCGGACAAACGCCGCATTTCTTTGACGAGGAAGCCAAAGCCCGCGGTGATCACAAGCCCTATGGCCCTTGGATGGGACGGTTTGATTATCGCTACTGTCAGGCGCACATACCGGTGCGAAAGCAGCAGGAGGCGGTAGGCCATGCCGTGCGGGCGCTGTATCTCTATATTGCCATAACGGATCTGGCCCGCGAAACCCAGGATCAGCAGCTCCTTACGCAAAGCCGCGACCTGTGGGAGGATGTGACGCAGCGCAAGATGTATATTACCGGCGCCGTGGGTTCCTCGCAGCATGGCGAGGCCTTCAGCGTGGCTTACGATTTGCCTAACGCCACAGCCTATAACGAAACATGCGCCTCCGTGGCACTGGTACTGTGGGCGCAGCGCATGTTTGAAACGACTCCTGACAGCCGCTATATCGATGTAATGGAACGCGCGCTTTACAACAATGTGTGCGCCGGCATGTCGCTGGATGGATCGAAGTACTTCTATGTCAATCCGCTGCTGATGATTCCCGAGGTGGCACAGGTTCGCTTTGATATGGCGGATACCGCAGTCGAAAGACAGGGTTGGTTCAAATCCTCATGCTGTCCCACCAATGTGGCTCGGCTCTTAACCCAGATCAACCGCTATGTCTATGCACTGGGCGAGGATCGATTGTATGTGAACCTGTACGCCGCAAGCGAGGCACAGGTGCTGGATGGACGGATGCGGATTCGTCAGCAGACAGACTATCCATGGTCAGGAGAAATTGCACTTTCGATATTCTGCCGCGAGCCCGTAGAGGCGGAAATCTGCCTGCGGATTCCAGCGTGGGCATGCTCGTTCAAAGTAGCTGTCAACGGCGAGACGCTTGAAGCCATCAGACAAAAGGATGGTTATGTTCACATTCGCCGCCGCTGGCACGGCGCACAGCTCATCCATCTTTCGCTGCCCATGGAGATTCAGGCAGTGTATGCGCCGCGACTGGTGGAGTGCGCCGGAAAGCGTGCCTATCAGCGGGGGCCGCTGGTGTACTGCGCCGAGGAAGCAGATAACGGTCCCTGCCTGCATACGTTGATCAGCCAGCCGAAGAGTGCTGAGGTTCACATGGAAGAGGATATGCTGGGCGGTATCTCGGTGATTTGCATGAAGGCGCTGCGCGAAATACCCAATGGCTTGTACGATGGCGAGGTGGAGCGAAGACCTGCGTCTCTGCGGCTGATTCCGTATTGTGTGTGGAATAATCGCGGAAGGGGCGAGATGGCCGTGTGGCTTCGCTGACGAAAAGGAAGAGGGGAGTGCATGGGAGGAAGCTTAACACTGAATTATCAGCTAAATATGCGCGTGTGTAATGGCGGACTGTTCCTTTCTGCCGGGAGGGGAATGCATCCCAACCGAATCATCACTTCCTACGAGTTGATCTTTGTACGAAGCGGTTCGCTGGATATTGCAGAGGAGGATCGTCAGTATCGGCTTGGCGAAGGAGATTATTTGATCCTGTATCCAAGGCGCAGACATTGGGGCTTGAGCGAGTATTCCGACAATCTCAGCTTTTACTGGTTCCATTTTTATCTGGAAACGGCAGAAGAAAGCCTGAATGATTTGTGGCTTCCTCAATACGGCAAGGCCGTCCGACCAGAAACCGTATCAGAACTGTTCAATTATTTCATTGAGGATCAGGAATCCGGCTTCAGCTATGATCCGTTCAAGCAGATGCTGGCACTGTTGATTTTCAGCGAACTCACACGCCCCAGCGCTGATAAGGAACGCGTAGGACAGGCCATTGTGTGGGCTTCGCAGGCGCATACCTATATTCGCATGCATTTTGCTGAACAGATCAATCGCGCCCTGATTGCCGATGCGATCGGTTGCAGCCCGGATTATCTGGGACGGGTATATCTGAAGGTGTACCGCAAGCATATCACCGACAGCATTCATGATTTCCGCATCAAACGCGCGGCGCAAATGATTGCTGAAGAAAATGAAACGCTGGCTGCAATCGCGGAAAAATGCGGCTATCCGGATCTTCGTTCCTTCCGGCAGCAGTTCAAGCTGCGCAAGGGAATGACACCGAAACACTACCGAGAAAAATATTTTATGGCGCAAATGGAAAGCCAGTATCACAAATGAGGTGAGGGAAATGGAACATCGCCGTTTGGGCAAAAGCGGGCTGAAGGTAAGCGCGCTGGGCCTGGGCACCATGACGTTTGGCCGGCAAACCGACGAGAAAACCGCTTTTTCCATCATGGATGAGGCGTGGGACGCCGGTGTTCGTCTTCTGGACTGCGCCGATATCTACCCGCTTGGCGGCGGCGTTGAAATGGCGGGTGAAACAGAGCGCATCGTTGGCAAATGGCTGAAAGCCAAACCGCGCGAGCAAATAGTGGTGACCTCAAAATGCTTTGCGCAGGTGGGCGTCGGTGCAAACGACGGCGGCTTATCCAGACAGCATATCCTGCATGCAGCAGAACAAAGCCTGCGTCGGCTTGATACCGATCATATTGATCTGTATATGGCGCATTCTTTTTCACAGGATGTGGAGATGGAGGAGACGCTGCGTGCGTTTGAGATTCTGATCCAAACAGGCAAAATCCGCTACGTTGGAGTTTCCAACTGGGATGCCTGGCAGATTCAAAAGGCGCTGGGCATTCAGCAGCTGCATCATTTCTGTCCGCTTGTAAGCGATCAGCTGCGTTATAACCTGCTTTACCGCCTGCCGGAGGAGGATACGCTGTTTTCCTTTTGCCAGCAGGAAGGTATTGGCCTGATGGCATACAATCCATTGGCTGGCGGTATGCTCACCGGGCGATATCGTTTTGATGAGCAGCCTTCGGGCAGCCAACGCTTCAACGAGGCGGTAGGCGGCAAATTGTATCAGATTCGGTATTGGAATGAAGCGCTCTTTGCAGCAGTGGAAAGGTACATGGAGATTTGCCGGAACCATGCGCTTGATCCGGTTATGGCAGCGGTGCGTTTTGTGCTGGACAGGCCGCAGGTGAGCACGGTTCTGCTGGGCGCCAGCAAGCCTGGGCAGCTTACCTCTGCACTGGCCGCACAGGAACATGCGCTGAGCAGAGAGGCGGCCTGTGAACTGGACGCTCTGTGGTATACCATTCCACGACGGCCAGACGAGCAGCGCCACTAACATGGAAGGGAGTAACGTGCCATTCCACGGCATCCCTAATCGTGTAGCATTTGTCATTGGAGAGGGACTCTAATCACTACTACTTTATAATTATGAGGAGAAAAACGATGAAACCCATTCTGGCAATGACGATGGGGGATCCCGCCGGAATCGGTGCGGAATGCTGTGTTCGTGCGGCGGCGCATCGGGAGCTGTATGATTGGTGCAGACCGCTGGTGGTTGGCGACTTGGGCGTGCTTATGCAGACCGTGCAGGGCGTCGGGGCGGCGATCGAAGTAAGGCCCGTTGCTTCTCCCGAAGAAATACCGGATGAACCTGGTGTGCTGCCTGTGATTTGTGAGACCCAGCTTGAGACGGGGACTTGGCAGTATGGCGTCGCGTCTGCAGCCTGCGGCGAGGCGAGCTATCAATATATTTGCAAAAGCATTGAGCTGGCTCTGGAGGGCCGGGTGGATGCCGTGGTGACTGCACCGATCAGCAAGGAAGCGCTTCACATGGCAGGGCGTATGTATGCAGGACACACCGAAATCTTTGGTGAAAAGACACAGACCCGTGATTTTGCCATGGTGCTGCATACCGACAAGCTCAATGTGATCCATGTCACCACGCATGTGTCCATGCGGCAGGCCTGTGATTTGATCAGCCGGGATCGAGTGCTTCGAGTAATTCGAATGGCAAACCGTGCCGTTCAGGAGATGGGGGTCGAAAAACCGCGTATAGCCGTAGCAGGTCTGAACGCCCATGCATCAGAAAACGGCCTGTTCGGCGCCGAGGAGACAGAATCCATCATTCCGGCTGTGGAGGCTGCTCGTGCAGAGGCAATCTGCGTGGAGGGGCCGTTGCCGCCGGACACGGTGTTCGTCAAGGCCTTGGGTGGACTGTATGATATCGTGGTCGCCATGTATCACGATCAGGGGCATATCCCGGTTAAACTCAGCGGCTTTAAGCTGGATGCTCAAACCAATCGCTTCCTGAGCATGCAGGGAGTGAATATGACGGTGGGGCTGCCGATCATCCGTACATCGGTGGATCATGGCACGGCCTATGACCGTGCCGGCAAATGGCTTTCCAACGAACAAAGCATGATAGATGCAATGGAAATGGCTGCGCGTATTGCGCAGAACCGAAACAGAAAAAATCACTGACACACGAATGAAAAACGCTCTTTCAGCAAGTTGGGAAATCAGCGACAATACTGCTGCGCAATGACGCTGCAAGGGCCTTCAGAAAGATACGTTGGTATTGATGCTATAACCATCCATGCCACTGGAATAAAAAAGCTTAACCTGCTGCATATAAGAAAAACGCTCGAGTGTAATCACTCAAGCGTTCAGGCTGTCAAAGAAGCCACTTTGCATCGTAGCGAAGTGGCTTCTTGTAGTAGGTGAAGGTAGAAAAGCAGGAAAAGTCGCCACTTGTGGAGGGCGAGTTTCTTGAGATTCATCGCAGCAAACTTGAGCTT
>ERZ772821.501-NODE-501-length-31022-cov-3.868537_pt1 | contig 31022 bp, 28 predicted proteins | sample MGYA00580859_ERZ772821 | MGnify/ENA primary metagenome ERZ772821 (study PRJEB29015, sample SAMEA2737674) | human gut metagenome | biome: human gut; feature: human-associated habitat; material: faeces | place: China | collected 2012 ...
ATTTCCTAATTTAATAAATCTTACTGCTGGAGGAGATGGGTATTCCGTACTCCACATCGGGTTTCGTCTCCTCGGTGGAGACGTTCGACAAGACACTCTGCAAACGCATCGTATCAGAAATCGACGGTTTGTGTCTTGCCCGCGAAGTCCTGCTGCGCCGGGGCGACCGGGTGGATGCCGATGCGATAGCCGCCCGGCTCGGACTGCCCGTCTTCGTAAAGCCGAATGCCAGCGGAAGCAGTTGTGGAGTAACCAAAGTAAAGAGCGTCGCCGACATGGCCCCCGCAATCGAACGCGCCTTCACCGAAAGCGACGCCGTGCTCATCGAGGAGTTCATCAAGGGGAGGGAGTTCGGCTGCGGCGTCTGGATAACTGCCGACGGAATCCGGGCGCTTCCCGTAACGGAAATCAAGTCGCACAAAGAGTTTTTCGATTACGAGGCGAAATATACCGCGGGGATGTCGGACGAAATCACGCCGGCGGAGATTCCCGCCGCAGCAACGGTCCGGATACAGCGGCTCGCCGAAGCGGCGGCCAAGGTATGCAACTGCCGCGGAATCGTACGCGTAGACTTCATCATGACTCCCACCGGGGATATATATATGGTGGAAATCAACTCCGTCCCCGGCATGAGCGGCGGAAGCATCGTACCCAAACAGATAGCCGCGGCAGGCCTGAACATGACGGAAGTGATAAACGCCGTTATCGAAGATACCCTATGCAGGCGCTGATAGAGATAGAGGGACGGATAGTCGTCACCGACATCCTGACCGAACGGTTCTGCTGCGACCTTGCAGCCTGCCGGGGCATGTGCTGCGTGGAGGGCAATGCCGGCGCTCCGCTCGAAAAGGAGGAACTCGCCGTTCTGGAGAGAGAATACGAACGGTTCAGTCCCTACATGACCGAAGAGGGCAGACAGGCGGTTGCGCAACAGGGGTTTTTCGTGATAGATGGGGACGGGGACTATACCACGCCCCTGATAGGGGATGCCGACTGCGCCTATGCCTGCCGGGAAAACGGCACGACTCTCTGCGCCATCGAAAAGGCATGGCGCGAAGGCCGTACCGCTTTTCGCAAACCGGTCTCATGCCATCTCTATCCGATACGCGTCACGAAGTTCAGCGACGGCAGCGAAGGACTGCACTACCACCGTTGGGATATCTGTGCACCGGCCCGTCGATACGGCAGGAAAACGGGAATAAGCGTCTATGAGTCGCTCCGGGAACCCATCATCCGGAAATTCGGCGCCGAATTCTACAAAGAGCTGGATGCAGCGGCCAAATACATGGAGAAAGAATATCGAACAGAATGAAACGCAACACTTCCGCCGCCAAAGCGATAGTCTGTACCGTCGTATTGTGGACCATCCCCCTTTTGCTCGCCGCACAGCGCAGTGTCCCGAAACTCGAAGACTTGCCTCGCCGGGCGATAGATACGCTCGATACGGACGACAGCAATATCAAAATAGTGATATTCACGAACAATACCTGGTGTTACTACTATCCCGACCTGAACGAAAGAATGGACAGGGAGGTCTATCGGGAACATTGGGTGAACGACCGGGTTTTCGCCTATACGGACATCCAGCTCAAAGAGCTGCCGCCGGTTATCGACCTGCAGCTCATTGACCGGTACGGGGATTTCCACGCCCCGGCTATAGGCAAAGTCTTCTCGAAATACGGTACCCGCGGCCGGCGGCGGCATCAGGGAGTGGATATCCCCCTCTCCGTCGGCGAACCGATATACGCCGCTTTCAACGGCAAAGTGCGCTATGCCCGGTACAATACCGGCGGTTACGGCAATCTGGTCATCATCCGCCACGAAAACGGGCTGGAAACCTGGTATGCCCACCTGACACGTTGCAACGTGGCGCAGGACGATTATGTGACAGCCGGTACGGTCATCGGCTTCTGCGGCAATACGGGCCGCAGCCGCGGGGCGCACCTCCATTTCGAGATGCGGTATTGCGACCAGGCGTTCGACCCGGAACATCTCATCGACTTCTCCACGGGCGACCTCCGTTATCAGACTTTCGCCCTCGACCGTTCGTTCTTCAGCATCTATTCACGGGCCTCTGAAACCCTGGAAGAGGAGGACGATTACGATGAATCCCTGCTCGCCGTACACTCTCCGAACGGGGAACTCACCTCCGAAGACATTCTGGAGAACATCGAATCCACCACACAGGCCGCCATCAAACAGGAGCAGGCAAAAACCGACCCTCTGTACCATACCATCCGGCGCGGCGATTATCTCGGCAAAATAGCCAGACAGTACGGTACGACCGTCAAGAGGCTTTGCCAGCTGAACAACATTTCGGAAGATGCCATCATCCGGGAAGGACGCAAACTACGCGTGCGATAAAGTACGGAACAGGAATTCACAAAAAAGGGAGCGCGGTTACGGACCTACCACGCTCCCTTTATTTTATTCCAGAATGATTCAAATCTCCGCCGGGAAAGTCTTCATATACTGTACGCGTTCGAGCAGCGGGTCGCCGGGGCGCTCTTTCCGGTTCATCAGTCCGCGGAAGTCGTCCACGGTTCCGAAGCCGTTGCGCTCCATCCATCCGGTCAGGAAAGCGTCGATATCACCGATAACCTGCATACCGTTTATAAGCAGGGTACTGCAAAGCTGTACGGTACGGGCACCGGCAAGTATCGCCTTGACGGTATCCGCTCCGCTGTGCACGCCGGTGGAGACCGATATGTCCATACCGGGAATTTCGGCCGTTGCGATGGCTACGTCGCGCAGGGATTTATGCAACTCGGCCGGAGTGCTGAGCCCGCTGGCCGGAACATACTCCATGCTATCGATATCGATATCGGGTTCGAAAAACCGGTTGTAGAGGACAGCTCCCCGGACACCGCGGTTGAACGAAGTCTGCATCATGTGGAAAATATTCGTGAAACGCATGCTGAACTTGACCGACACGGGAATATCCACCGACCGCGTAACGGCCTCTATGATACCGAGGTAACGCGACTCTATCTCCGCCGATGCCTGCGTCTCGTTATCGGGCATGAAGAAAATGTTCAGCTCCAGTCCGTCTGCACCGGCACACGCTATCTTTCCGGCATACTCCACCCATTTGCCTTTGCTCATGCAGTTAATGCTGGCAATGACGGGAAGGTCGGTCTTTCGCTTGACCTCCGATATCAGGTCGATAAACCCTTTCATATAATCGGCCCCGAGATAAGCATGGAGGTAATCGGCCGCCTCCGGAGAGTCGTTGCCATAACGCGCCATCATGGCCGCTTCGCCGGATATCTGCTCCTCGAAAATGGATTTCAGCACCACCGCACCGATGCCGTTGCGGGCAAGCTCCTCGATGTGAGCGGCCGTTGCCGTCAGCGGAGAACTGCTTGCTATCAAGGGGTTCTTCAGCCTGAGCCCCATGTATTTTACCGAAAGGTCTGTCATAATCGTTATCGTTTATTTATTTCCTATAATCCCGCTCTCCGAATATCCTGCTGCCTATGCGTACCATGGTGGCACCGCACTCCACGGCAATGGGATAGTCGTGCGTCATTCCCATGGAAAGCGTATCGAACCCGGCTCCGAAGTAGGCTTCCCGAAATTCACGGAACAACCCGTGTACTGCAGTAAATTCGGCCCGTATCCGTGCATCGTCATTCGTTTGCGACGCCACGGCCATCAGGCCCCGGATGCGTACGTTTCCATATGTCCGCCATGCCCCTCCGGCCAGGTAGCTGCGCAGCTCCTCCGGTGCCCATCCGCTCTTGGTCTCCTCCATGGCAACGTGCACCTCAAAGAGGACATCGATGGTCCGGTCGTTCCTGGCGGCTTCGCGGTCTATCACGGCCAGCAGCCTGTCCGAATCGACCGAATGGATGAGCTCCACGAAGGGAGCGATGTACTTCACCTTATTGGTCTGCAAATGTCCTATCATGTGCCACCGTATGTCGGGCGGTAAAAGGGGATACTTCTCCCTGAGTTCCTGCGGACGGTTCTCGCCGAATATCCGCTGGCCGGCATCGTACACCTCGCGTATCATCTCCGCCGGATGGGTTTTGGAGACGGCCACCAGCGTGACGTCCTCCGGAATGGAGGCCTTAACCTCCTGTAATCTTTCTGTCAGTGACATCGCTATTTTTATGTTAAGACAAAAATACGCATAATTTTCATATATTTGCTTTCCATGTCGATACGGACAATCAATTAATACGCTATAAAATGAGAAAATTCTTTTTGGCAGCCGGACTACTTGCGACCATAGGGGTGGGAACCGCTGCCGCATGTACCAATTTCATCATCACGAAAGGAGCATCCACGGACGGTTCGGCCATGGTAAGTTATGCCGCCGATTCGCACCAGCTCTACGGGGCGCTGTACAAATACGATGCCCCGCGCAAGGGCTACAGGCCGGGAACCATGATGCCCGTCTATGAATGGGATACGGGCCGCTACCTCGGAGACATTCCGCAAGCCGCGCACACCTACTCCACGGTAGGCAACATGAACGACCGTCAGTTGATTATCGCTGAGACTACCTACGGCGGCCGTCCGGAACTGACAGACCCCGATGGCGGCATCGACTACGGTTCGCTCATCTACATCACGCTCCAGCGGGCTGCTACGGCGCGGGAGGCCATCGCCACCATCGTGGAGCTGGCCAATACGTACGGTTACGCCTCCAGCGGCGAATCGTTCTCGATAGTGGACAAGGAAGAGGCGTGGATTTTCGAGATGATAGGCAAGGGGAGCAAAATCGTGGAGGGTCGGAACGTCAACAAAGGCATCGTCTGGGTAGCCCGCCGTATCCCCGACGGTTACATCTGTGCGCATGCCAACCAGGCCCGCATCACGCAGTTCCCGCTTGACGACCCAGAGAATTGTCTTTATGCCCCGGATGTCATTTCGTTCGCCCGCGAGATGGGATATTACGACGGCAGCGACGAGGATTTCAGCTTCAGCGACGTGTACGCGCCGCTCGAATTCGGAACGATGCGCGGCTGCGAAGCCCGCGTATGGTCGTTCTTCCGTACGTTCGCCCCGGGCATGGACGCTTACCTGGATTATGCGATGGGATACAATCCCGAAAATCGCATGCCCCTGTGGGTGAAACCCTCGAAGAAGATTTCGCCCAAGGAGGTGTTCGACGCCATGCGCGACCATTTCGAGGGTACTCCGATGGACATGACCGCCGACATCGGTGCAGGCGGCAGCGCATGTCCCTACCGCTGGCGGCCCATGGAGTGGGAGTGGGAAGGAGAGACCTATGTGAACGAACGTGCGACCGCAACGCAGCAGACCGGTTTCTGGTTCGTGGCGCAGGCCCGCAGCTATCTGCCCGATGCGATAGGGGGCGTACTCTGGTTCGGTGTGGACGATGCTGCCACTTCGGCGCTGACACCGATATACTGCGGGACGACCGAAGTCCCTCCCTGTTTCAGCGAAGAGAACGGCAGTCTGCTGGAGTACTCCGACACGGCGGCGTTCTGGATTTTCAACCGTGTGGCACAGTTCGCCTACCTGCGGTACAATGTAATCGGCAAGGCTGTCCGCGAGAACGTGGACGCATGGGAGAATGAAATGCTGCTCAAGGTACAGGAGTTCGACGAAAAGGTGATGCACAGCAATATGTCGCATAACCGAATGATACGCGAAGCCACGAGATTTTCCGTCGAGAATGCACAACGGCTGTTCGACCAATGGAAGACACTGGACAGATACCTGATGGTTAAATATATCGACGGTAACGTGAAGGTGGAGAACGCCGACGGTTTCGTAACCAACGGTTACAGCGACAAGATACCCGAAACACCCGAATGGCCCGGTTATACGGACGAATGGAAGGAAGCGGTCGTCCGGGACCACGGCGACGTGCTGCGCGTAGTGGAATAAAAGCAGCCGGCCGCGGAAGGAATCCGGGGCTTATTTGTTAAATTTGCGGCCTGGCCGGAGCCCGCTCCGTTCGGGCCGCAGGTTTGAAAGAAAATGGATAATCACATTAAAACAAACAAGAAATGAAATACGATGTTGTCGTAATAGGCAGCGGCCCCGGAGGATATGTGGCCGCGATAAAGGCCGCGCAGAACGGCCTGAAAACCGCCGTAGTGGAAAAAGCCGAATTGGGCGGCGTCTGCCTGAACTGGGGTTGCATTCCCACCAAAGCCCTTCTGAAAAGCGCTCAGGTGTACAATTATGCCAAACACGCGGCCGGTTACGGTATCGAGATAAACGGAGAGATAACCGCCCCGCTCGACAAAATCGTCGAACGCAGCAGGGGAGTGGCCGATACGATGAGCAAGGGCGTATCGTTCCTGATGAAGAAGAACGGAATCGAGGTCATCAACGGCCGCGGACGGCTCGGCGGGAAAGGTACGGTCGAGGTGGAAGGAACCGACGGTACGAAACAGACCGTAGAGGCTTCCCACATCATACTGGCGACCGGTTCCCGTCCGCGCGAGATGAAGTTCATGCCTATCGACGGCCGGAAAATCATCTCCTCCAAAGAGGCTCTCGTCCTCAGGGAACTTCCCGAAAGCATGGCCGTAGTCGGTTCGGGTGCCATCGGCTGCGAGTTCGCCTATTTCTATGCCTCGCTCGGAGTGAAGGTAACGATTATCGAATACCTGCCGCAACTGCTTCCGGCCGCCGATACCGACGTCAGCAAAGCGCTCGAACGCGCCTTCCGGAAGATGAAGATAGGCGTCATGACCGGTACTACGGTGAAAGACGTGACGGTAAACGGCGACGGAAAATGCGAACTCCGCATCGAAGGGAAAAAAGGCGAAGAGATACTTACGGCCGACATCGTCCTTTCGGCAGTCGGCATCAAGTCGAACCTCGAAGGACTCGGTCTCGAAGAGGCGGGCATCACGCTCCAGGGCGACAAAATAACAGTAGACGACTTCTACCGTACGAATGTCGAAGGCGTATATGCCATCGGCGACATCGTTCACGGCCCCGCACTGGCGCATGTGGCCTCTGCCGAAGCCATCTGCTGCGTGGAAAAGATATGCGGTCACGCTCCCGCCCCGATAGATTATACCACCATTCCGTCATGTGTCTACACTACGCCGGAAATCGCCATGGTCGGGCTGACGGAGAAACAGGCCATCGAAGGCGGTTACGAAATCAAAGTCGGACAGTTCCCCTATACGGCTTCCGGAAAGGCAACGGCCGCAGGCGACCGAGACGGGTTTGTCAAGTTGATTTTCGATGCGAAAACCGACCGACTGCTGGGCGCCCACATGATGGGGGCCAATGTAACGGAGATGCTCGCCGAACCCACGTTGGCGAAAGCGCTGGGAGCGACGGCGCACCAGATAGCCGCGACGGTACATCCGCACCCCACAATGAGCGAAGCCGTTATGGAAGCTGCGGAAGCCGCCCTCGGCCATGCGGTACACCTGTAACAGGGCATCCACCGGCAAACCGCCACGGCAACAAAGCGTCGATAGTGAAAAAGGCAGGCCCTGGGGCCTGCCTTTTTCACTACGATAACAAATTACTTCAATTCGAAATCACAACTCTGGATGAGTTCATCTTTCACTTTAAGGCCCATGTGGTTGAGATATACCTGTATTCCCTCTCTTTTTGCAAATTCAATCGGGTCTATGAAATCGGAATCCCCGCCTATGATAGCGATTTTATCTACAACCTTATGGGTCGCTATCCAAACCATATCCATTCCGACCTTGATATCCACACCCTTTTGCTTGAAAGATGGACGATACCCAGTCAAAGTGCCGTTATCATCAATCTTAGGCTGCCATCCGGCAAAAGACAACATTCCCAACCGCAGACAGAATTTATCGGTTCGGGCAAGTTCGTTTAACAAATCGGTCTTCGCGACATACGACTTCGATAGCGTAAAATCGTACTCTTCCCCTTGCGGGTTTGTCTTTTTACCGCTGAACGGCCGGGCGTCATAGAAATAGACGCGAAACAATACGTCCTTAATATTTTCCGAATCGGTAAGGGTTTTCGCCCGAATCAATCGCATCGTATTATCCACTTCCTGCTTCACATGGTCTGCCGTCGGAAGCATACCGTTGACTCTGTTCTTATTAACGGCATCGAAAAAACCACCGTCCACCAGAATCGCTATCTTCATTATCTCCATATAGATTACCGAATAAGTCCGGCAAATTACCGGAAAAGAAACTGATTTATTAATTTATTGAATTAATTATACCTTTTCCGTTATCCCGAGCATGCATTATTTCACCCGAATCAGGTTCAGACCGTCACGCAGGGGGAGTACTACATTTTCCACCCGGTCGTCTTCCCTGACCATCCGATTGAATTCCCGTATCGCCATGGTATGGGGGTCGCGGTACTGCTCCGGTTCGGCCACCTTCCCGTACCACAGGATGTTGTCGGCGATGAGGTAACTGCCGGAACGGACCAGCGGCACCGTCCGCCCTTCGTCCATCAGCATACGGTAATAGGCCGGATATTCGCGCTTGTCGCCATCGATAAAGACCAAATCGTAAGTTTCGTTCAGAGAGGGCATCACCGCGAGAGCACTGCCGATATGCAGGCGGATTCGGTCACCGTATCCGCTGCGCTCCACGAACGAACGTATCAGCTCCTCCTGTTCGTCGTCCGCTTCTATCGTATCGAGTATCGCTCCGGCCCCCATGCCAGCGGCCATGGAGAGCGCCGAATATCCCGTAAACGTACCTATTTCGAGTACCCGGTGCGGACGCAGCATTCTAACGAGCATACCGAGGAATCGCCCCTGTATATGTCCCGAGAGCATCTGGGGATGAACAGCCCGCTGATTTGTGGTCCGTGTCAGTTCCTCCATCAATGCGTCCTCGGGCGACGACATTTCGTGTATATAACGTTCCAAACGTTCCATCCGCTACTTGTAAATCAGGGCCGACATGCCCGTAAATATCTCTTCCGCTACCGTCCGGAGCGTCTCCCCGTCGAGCGCCTCTATCTTCTCCTTCGCCTCCCCGAAACCGTCCACATCTCCGAATACGAGATAGCTTTTGGCCGCCCCCAGCATATACGATTCGTTGTTTTCGGCAGAAATGGCGAGCTGTCCGAGGAATTGTCTTTTGGCGACCGAAAGGCGGCGCGGAGAGAGGACATGCTCTGCCAACTCACCCAATTGCCTGTCCATCAACTCTATGCACCGGGAGGCATTCTCCTTCTCACAGCTGAAGTAGATGGAGGCGACACCCGAGTCGGTAAAGGGCGTATAGGTGGCTTCCACCGAATAGGAAAGCGCGTTTTTTTCCCGAAGCAGCACATTCAGCAGCGAATTGGCAGACGGGCCGCCGAGGGTATTCATCAGCAACATCAGCGGCAGGCGTCTGTCGTCCTTCAGGTCGTAGGCACGCTTGCCCTTCATACAGTGTACCTGATGGGTGCCGCGGCCGACAGAGTGACAGAACGGTTCCGGGGCAGGATGTACCGTCCGGCCGAATGCCCGCCGGCTCGCCGGTATGCCTCCGAACCAGCGGTCGGCCACTGTCCGAAAAGCCTTTTCGGAGAGGTTGCCGATAAGCGAAAAGACCATCTGGTCGGTCGTATAGGTTCGGGCGACGAACCTCCGGATATCTTCACTGTGCATCCGGCGCAGCGTAGCCTTACTGCCGAGAATGTTGTGTCCGAGCGACGAACCGTCGAAAATCCGGTCCTCAAATTCGTCGTATATACGGTCGGTCGGAGAATCCTTGTAGAGATTTATCTCATCGAAAATCACGTTCTTCTCCTTCTCTACCTCATGTTCCGGAAAAGTAGAGCGGAAAACGATGTCGGCTATCAGTTCCACCGCCTTGGCGTAGTCGCCTCGCAGGGTAGTGGCATGCACCACGGTCTCTTCCTTGGTCGTATAGGCGTTGAGTTCTCCACCCATGTTCTCCAGCCGACAATTCACTTGCCAGGCTTTCCGCCGCTGCGTCCCCTTGAACAGCGTGTGTTCTACAAGATGGGCCATGCCGTATTCGCCGGGCAGCTCGTCGCGGCTGCCGGTATTTACGGTCAGGGCACAATGTACCACCGCCGATTTGACCTGTTTGAGGATGCATCTGATGCCGTTGGGCAAGGTATATGTGATGAATTCCATCAGTCGTTTCGGTTTTGGGCCCGTAAAGAGAGATATTGTCCGGTATGGCTCTCCGGACACTCCGCAAGGTCGGCCGGAGTTCCTGCAAACACCAGGCGTCCACCCCCTTCGCCCGCTTCCGGGCCGAGGTCTATCACCCAGTCGGCACACCGGATGACATCCATGTTGTGCTCCACAACCACAATGGTATGTCCCTTTTCGATGAGGGCATTGAAGGCCGCGAGGAGCTTGTTGATGTCGTGAAAATGGAGTCCGGTCGTCGGTTCGTCGAACACGAACAGGGTACTCTCCGAAGCATTGTCCTTCATCAGAAAAGTAGCCAGTTTCACCCGCTGTATCTCTCCTCCGGAGAGGGTGGAGGTGGATTGGCCGAGCTTGATATACCCCAGCCCCACATCCTGCAGCGTTTTCAGTATCTCCAGCACTTTCCTGTTCGCGGCATTGCCGCCGTCCAGCGCAAAAAACTCCATCGCCTCGTCCACCGTCATCTCCAGCACATCGTATATCGACCGGCCATGATACTTGACCTCCAATACGTTGTCATTGAAGCGTTTGCCTCCGCAGTGCTCACATTTGAGCTCGATGTCGGCCATAAACTGCATACCTACCACCACGAAACCGTCACCCTGACACTCTTCGCACCGGCCGCCGGGCCGGTTGAACGAAAAATAGGAGGGCGTCATGCCGTTGTTCACGGCATAGGGCTGGTCGGCGAATATCTTGCGAATGTAGTCGTAGGCCTTGGTATAGGTGACGGGATTGGAACGCTGCGACTTTCCAATCGGATTTTGGTCTATCATCTCGATGGATTTCAACATGCCGACGTCGCCGGCCAGCCCTTCAAAACTACCCGGTTTCACACCCGTTTCAAACAGTTTGCGCCGGACAGCCGGATAGAGTATCCCCTTGACGAGAGACGATTTGCCGCTGCCGCTCACTCCTGTAACACAGGTCATCACACCGAGCGGTATCTTCACGTCTATCCCTTTGAGATTGTTCTCTCTCGCACCCTTTATTTCAATGCAGTTGCTCCAGCCGCGCGGAGAAGTCGGAGGATGTATGGCGCGTTTGCCTGTCAGGTAATCCGCCGTCAGGCTGCCTTCCGCCTTTTCAAGCTGTTCGAACGAACCGTTGAATACCACCTGTCCGCCGTTGTAACCCGCTTCCGGGCCGATGTCGATGATGCGGTCGGCAGCACGGATTATCTCCTCCTCGTGTTCGACGACGATTACCGTATTGCCCAAATCGCGGAGTTGCCTAAGAACCTTAATGAGCCGCGCCGTATCGCGCGGATGGAGACCGATACTCGGTTCGTCGAGAATATAGAGCGAGCCGGTCAGGTTGCTACCGAGCGACGTGGCGAGATTGATGCGCTGGCTCTCGCCTCCGGAAAGGGTGGAGGAGAGACGGTCAAGCGTCAGATATCCCAACCCCACATCGGAGAGGTAAGCCAGCCGGTTACGTATTTCGACCAAGACGCGCGAAGCCGTCTGTGCGTCGTGTTCGTCCAAGACGAGACTGCCGAAAAATTCCATGAGGCTGTCCACGCTCATGGCCACAAGCTCTGCGATGTTTTTGCCGCCTACTTTGACGTAAAGCGCCTCCTTACGGAGCCTGCTCCCGCCGCATTCATGGCAAAGCGTCTTGCCCGTATATCTGGAGAGCAATACCCGATACTGTATCTTGTAGCGTTCGCTTTCGAGGTATGCGAAGAAATCGTTCAGCCCTTTGAAATAGCGGTTTCCCGTCCACAGCAACTGTTTCTGCTCTCTGGTGAGTTCGTAGTAGGGCCTGTGTATCGGAAAATCAAACTTGTGGGCAGAAGCCACCAACTGCTCTTTCCACCACTTCATGGTATCGCCGCGCCAGGCGGCTATCGCGTCGTCGTAGATGCTTCTGGTCTTGTCGGGCACGACGAGCTCTTCGTCGATTCCGACAACCTTGCCATACCCTTCGCAAACCGGGCAGGCCCCTATCGGATTGTTGAACGAAAACATATGCTCGGTCGGAACTTCGAAAGTCATCCCGTCGGCCTCAAAACGGGTAGAGAAGATCTCCGCCCGGTCGCCGTCCTCCTCCTGCACGACTATCTTGCAGCTCCCGCCGCCGTAACTCAGCGCCTGTGCGACCGAATCGCCCAGCCTGCTCTTCGTCTCCTCGTCATCGCGGACCTTGACACGGTCCACCACGATGTCGAACTCCCCGGTCTGTTCAATTCCCGGCCGGGAGATATACTCTTCGACGGGGATGGCAGCACCGTCGGCATAAATGCGCTGGATACCCTCCTTGACGAGCAGGGTAAGCCGTTCTACGGCACCCTGACCTGCTGCGGGCCGGACGGTGGCACAGACGAGTACACGTCGGCCGGTCTGTCCGACGATGTAGGAGACGATATCCTGTACCTGATAACACCTCACCTCCCGACCTGTGACGGGAGAGTAGGTCCGCCCTATACGGGCGAAAAGCAGTTTCAGGTAGTCGTATATCTCGGTAGACGTACCGACCGTCGAACGGGGATTGCGCGTATTAACTTTCTGCTCTATCGCAATCGCGGGAGCGATGCCGCTTATCGAATCTACATCGGGTTTGTCGATACGGCCGAGAAACTGGCGGGCATAGGCGGAAAGGCTCTCGACATACCTGCGCTGCCCTTCGGCGAACAGGGTATCGAAAGCCAGCGTGGATTTACCGGAACCTGAAAGCCCTGTGACGACCACCAGCCGGTTATGGGGAATTTCGAGGCTGATATTCTTCAAATTATGTACCCTCGCCCCCTTTATGTAAATGGAATCGTGTTTTTCCGCGTCGTTCTTCTGCATCTGTTCCTTATCCCTTCCTTTTCACATCGGCCCCTTCCACATTCCCCAGTTTCGCCTCCAATGCAGCGGCACGACTCCGGCGTATGGCCAGCGTCATGGTACACAGGTTATCGAAATGCTGGGAAACGATACGGGGCTGTTCCTCCTTGACGGTCTTCATCACATCGTTCATACATACATACGGGAAAGCGACCGTGAATATTGTATCCACCGTTTTCTCCACGATTTTCGCTGCGGCAAGCGCCCCGGCAGCCGATTCCCGATAGGCGTTGATAAGCCCCGGCACGCCGAGTTTCGTCCCGCCGAAGTAACGCACCACGACAATCAGGCAGTCGGTCACCCCCGCGGACAGCATCTGTCCCAATATCGGCCGGCCGGCCGTTCCGGAGGGTTCGCCGTCATCGTTCGCCCGGTACACGCCCCCGTCCGCACCGAGACGATAGGCATAGCAGTGATGGGTGGCATCGTAATACCGCTTGCGCAGCCCCTCGACAAGCTCCATGGCCTCCTCGGGCGAAGAAACGGGATAGGCATAAGCGAAAAACTTGCTGCTGCGCTCCTTGAATTGCGCCTCGGCAGGAGCATCTATCGTCCAGTAAAGGTCTTCACCATCCGCCATAACTGCTGTAAAACTTTATTTCGGATGGCTGAATATTCTGTTCCAGCGTATTTTGCCTGGGAAACTCTTGTCTTTATCGGCAGACCATCCGATAAACACCGGTTTGCCCACCACATGGTCTTCGGGAACGAATCCCCAAAAACGGGAGTCGGCGGAATTATGCCGGTTGTCGCCCATCATGAAGTAGTAATCCATGGCGAATGTATAGGAGTCGGCCGGAGCACCGTTGATATAAATCTCCCCGTCACGCACTTCGAGGTCGTTGCCCTCGTAATTCCTGATTATCCTCCGGTAAAGGGGCAGGTTCTCCGTCGTAAGGGCAACGGTAGCCCCTTGCTTCGGAATCCACAGCGGGCCGAAATTGTCCTCATTCCAGTCGAAACGGTCGTCGTTGGGGAATATCCAGTAGCCCGTGCCGCTCGATTCGTACCGCTCTATCGAAACGATATTGGACATGCCGCGAAGCTGCTCCACATTGGCATCGGTCAGGGGAAGCAGATAGGTATGTACGCTCTGGTCATACAGAATGTCGTCTTTCGCTATGCCGAGTTCGTCGAAAGTCCGCCGGCTGATGGGATTGCCTGCGGTACGCACATAATAGTTGTATTGACGCCCTGGAGCATCCCGGTGTCGTACGCCGTTGACATAAAGGTCTCCGTGTACGACCGCTACGGTATCGCCCGGCAGACCGACGCAGCGCTTCACGTAGTGTTCGCGCTTGTCGGCGGGGTGGGAGATGACCGTATACTGCCGCTCGAGCAGTTCCCGCCCGCGCCGCTCGCCGTAAGTAAGCTGGAATTCGCGCAGCACATCGTAATAGGTGACATTGGGATTCTCCATGAGTACGGTATCGCCAGCGGGAAAATTAAACACCACGATGTCGTCGCGCTGCACGCTGCCGCATCCAGCCAGGCGCTTATAGGGCCGCTTCACTGCTTCCGAATAGGACTTTTTCGTCTGCGAAAATGGCATTCTGTTGTGCACCAACGGAAACGACAGGGGAGTCATGGGCATCCGCGGCCCGTAAGCCACTTTGCTGACACAGAGATAATCGCCCACCAGCAGCGTCTTTTCCATCGAGGAGGTGGGTATCCGGTACATCTGGAAGATATAGGTATGGATGAGCGATGCCGCGATAACAGCGAACACAATGGCCTCTATCCAGCTCCAGGTTTCACGGTAGGCCTTGTTGGTCGCCTTGCGCTCCTGATGTTTTTTGCCGAAAAGGAACCTCGACAGATATTTCGTAATGTAGATGTCGAATATGACGGGCAGTCCGAGAAGCATCCAAGGATTGCGCGACCATATCACGAGCCACAAAATATAAATTACCGATACGATGGTAAATTTGGTCCATCGATTCCGGAAAAACGTACGCACCTTACTCCAAAATTCCTTCATTGTTCTGTCGTTCTGTCGTTCTGTCGTTCTGTCTATTCTATACAGTTATCTCGATTATCTCTTAATGAATAATGCTACCGAGCATGTCGTCCATGGTCAGCACCCCCTTGTGTCCGGCAGCGAACTCCGCCGCCATCACCGCACCCACGGCGAATCCGCGGCGCCCCTTGGCCTCATGGCACAGCGTGATGGTATCCGCCACTGAATCGTATATCACCTCGTGGATACCGGCGACATCGCCTTCACGCACGGAAACGATACCCAGCGCGGAGGGGCAGTCCGTTTCATGGTTCACCCACGCTTCGGTCCGGCCGATGTTACGCAGAATACCCTCGGCCAGCGTGACAGCCGTTCCGCTCGGCGCATCCTTTTTTCTTGTGTGATGCACCTCGCGCATCGACACCGCGTACTCCGGGAACCGGTCCATGATGCGGGCTAGATACTCGCTGACGCGGAAAAGGATATTTACACCGATACTGAAATTGGACGACCAAAAGAACGTACCATCCAGCTCTTCGCACAGCTTTTCCGCCTCCTCCCGGCGTTCGTTCCATCCTGTCGTACCGCACACTACAGGCACTCCCGCCCGGAGACAGGTCTCGACATTGCCGAATGCTGTAGCGGGAGTGGTGAACTCGATGGCGACATCGGCCTGCTCCAAACGCTCCGTTGCAAGTTTCGCCTCTTCCCCCGCATCCACCGTAAAAAGTACCGTATGGCCCCGGTCGATAAGCACACGTTCTATCTCGTGCCCCATCGTGCCGTATCCTATGATGACTGTTTTCATGCCTTCTTATCGAGTTCCGGAAAAGACCGGTATTGTGCAAAGGTACTCAAAACGTCCCGATGCACAGCATATCCAAACGGTATTTTTCCTACCGTCCGGCAACATCACGGTTCTCTCCGCTATTCGGCTACGGAAAGAACGTCGGGCGTATAGGTACGCAAAGCGAGTTTTTTCACCCATACGACGAAAATACCCGTGAGAATCAGGTTCAGTACAAGCGTCAGCACTGAAATGACCAGCGCCGGTCCGCCGAGATTGTAACCGATGGCGATGAAAATGACGCCGGCCCCCACCTCTCCGCGAGTGAACATGCCGATGGAGAGTGCCAGGCGTTCGCTCCATTTCCGGTCGCGGTAGAAAAACATAGGCACCAGCTTGCCGATATTGGACAAAAAAGATACGGCGACGACATGGAGGGCGATGACACCCCAGGACATCATGGGCTGCGAACCAGTTACGGAAGCGGCACCCGCAGCCGACGATGTATCGAGCCCGATGAACAGCGGCATGCTGAGTCCGACGAGAAACATGAACAGGAACGAGATACCGGACGAGGCAGCGCGTTCGCGGGGGGAATCCATATGGCGGGTCTTCATGACCATACCGAGTACGAAGGCCGGCAGCAGCACCTCGATATGGATACTCCCTTGTTCGCCGTAAAAATGTTTGGAGACCAAATAAATCACCTGGGTTATTCCGAAAACTGCAACCGAATAGAGGAGGATGGCCCACCACTCCTGCCGCAGGTTATAGGCATTCAGCTTTTTCCATCCGAGCCACAGGAGCAGGAACACGATAAGCACGACCGCAAACAACTGCCATCGAAGGCCTATCATCATGATTTGCAGTGGAATCATCAGCAGAATGGTATCCAAATCATCGAAAATGGCCAACACCTGAATCTTCCTGTACATCCAGCTCTGCTTGAGATTCAGCGCCGCCAGCATGGTGAACAGGATACCAGCGGAAGTGGGAGCGGCAAAACGGCTGAGCAACAGGTTCTCCTTCCATGCGCCGGCATCGCCCCAATACCCCGGAGGCAGCAGAACGAAGACATAGTAGAGTGCGATGAGCAGCCACGGAACGGCAGCCGTCGCCATGGCGATAAAATAATCCGCCGCATAGGAGCGCCAGCGGGTTTTATCTATCTCAAATTCCCGCCCCACATTTATCATGATGAACGACAGGCAGACATAGAGGAGGGTAGTGGAGATGTTCCGGAAAGCGGCATACCCTTCGCCGAGCAAACCGGGCAACATTTGAGAGGCCGCAAGGCCGAGAATCAGGAGCAGGGAAAAAGTAAGGACTTTTTTCATCGGCAGTATCGGAATAATCAGCAGTCGGCACCGTCGGTTAATGTCGGCCATATCAAAGGGTACCGCCCGAAATTTTTTTGCAAAAGTAACATATAATCCCTGAATACTCCGCCTCTCAGGTTACAAAAAAGCGACCGGCCGCTGCGAAATCCTCCCGTCCCGCCACAGGCACGGGGACACCCGGCAAAACCGGAGCGGACACTTCATCCGCACACTACTGTATCCTACCGGCGGTTCCGGCAATTTTATGGCTACCTCCGCACGCGATATGCGTACCGGTGCCTATCTTTGTGCTAAAACAAGACGCATGCGCTACTTCATGAACCTATCCTATAAGGGGACGAATTATCACGGCTGGCAGATACAGCGGAATGCTCCCTCCGTCCAGGCGGAACTCGAACGCGCCCTGTCCACCGTCCTGCGTCTCCCCACGCCGGTGACGGGTGCGGGACGGACGGACACGGGCGTACATGCCCGCGACTATACGGCCCATTTCGACGCCGCTCCCGTCGCGGAGGCGGAAGCGCTCCGCTACCACTTGAATGCGATGCTGCCGGACGACATCGCCGTCCACCGCATCCGCCGCGTCCGGGACGATGCGCACGCCCGTTTCGATGCCGCCGAACGGGAATATACCTATTACATGCGCAGCGAGAAAGACCCCTTCAGCCGCGAAACATCGTGGCAGTATCGCGGCGCTCTGGACACCGCCGCCATGAACGAAGCCGCCGCGCATCTGCTCGCATTCGACGACTTCACGACCTTCGCCAAACTCAACTCCGCCAACAAGACCAACATCTGCAAAGTCACATATGCCCGATGGAGGCAGGAGGGAACGGAACTCATCTTCACCATCCGCGCTAACCGCTTCCTGCGCAATATGGTCAGGGCCATTACGGGCACACTGGTGGGAGTAGGCCGGGGCAAAATGACGCCGGACGAATTCCGCAGCATCATCGCCGCCCGTGACCTTTCGCGGGCGGGCTCCTCCGCCCCGGCACAGGGACTTTTCCTGACCGCCGTCCGTTATCCGGAGGAGATTTTTCTCGACAGCGACACACCATCCCATCTTCCGTAAAGCAAACCCCTTATACCGGAAAGTATGCTTCCGAAAATGCCGGCAGGGGAAAAGAAACTCCTCCTTTTCCCCTGCCGCATCCATCAAACCGAACTTTTCCCTATTCCAACCGAAGGTCTTTCTTTATCCTTTCGAGCTTCGCATCGAGTTCGCTGCCGACGGCATCATACCGGTCGATGGCATCGAGCGGTTCCCGAACGCTGAAATAATACTTTATCTTGGGTTCCGTCCCGGAAGGACGCACGGAGACCATGCTTCGGTCGGCCGTAATAAATTGCAGGACGTCGCTCTTTTCCATATCAATCGGGGTTACCTTGCCTGTCGTCAGGTCGCGACTCTCTCCTGTCAGATAATCTCTGATGACTGCGACGGAAGAACCGGCGATGACCTTAGGCGGCGCAGTACGCCAATCGACCATCATACGATGTATCTCCTCCTGGCCCTCCTGGCCCTTGCGCACTATCGACACCAGCCCTTCTTTATAGAAGCCGTATTTTACATAAAGCTCCTTAATTAACTGATAAAGCGTCGTTCCGATACTCTTGGCCCAGGCCGCAGCCTCCGCAGCCAGCGCACACGAGCTGACGCCGTCCTTGTCCCGCACGAAATCCTCAGGCAGGTACCCGAAGCTCTCCTCGCCGCCGCCGATATACTTCTCTCCGAGCGGCTCCTGCCGACGGATGATACCTGCAATATACTTGAACCCGGTCAGGCAGTCGAATACTTTCACCCCGAAACTTCGGGCCACTTCGGCAACCATCTCGGAGGTCACGATGGTCTTCACGACGAACTGGTGTCCGTCGAGTCTCCCCGTCTCGCTCCAGCGGCGGCAAATATAATAGGTAAGCAGGACACAGGTCTGATTGCCGTTCAGCAATACGTAATTTCCTTCCTCGTCCGGTACCGCGATACCGATGCGGTCGGCATCGGGGTCGGTGGCGAGAACGATATCGGCCCTCTCCCGCATCCCTTGTTCGATGGCCATACGCATCGTCGTACGCTCCTCCGGATTGGGAGATTCCACCGTCGGGAAGTTGCCGTCAATCACCATCTGCTCCGCGACGGTACTCACGTCGGTAAAGCCGAACTCACGCAGTGCTTGAGGCACCAGCCTATAACCACATCCGTGAATGGGTGTATAGACTATCTTCATATCCCGGTTGGAGGCCACCGCCTCCGGCGACAGAGAGAGCGATTTGATGCGCTGGAGATACACCCGGTCGAAAGCCTCGTCCAGTACGGTAATGTTCTCCGGATGCAGGCCGGATTTTATCCGGTCGATGTCGGTAATCGCCGCGACCTCGGCAATAATATTCCGGTCGTGAGGCGCGACCACCTGCGAACCGTCCGTCCAGTAAGCCTTATAACCGTTGTATTCGCGGGGATTGTGCGATGCGGTCACCATCACGCCGCTTTTGCAGCCAAGCTCCCGGATAGCGAAGCTGAGCTCCGGAGTAGGACGGAGCGAGTCGAACAGGAATACCCTGAAACCATTCGATGCGAAGATGTCGGCCACGCGTTCGGCGAACTCGCGGCTGTGGTTGCGACAGTCGTGACTGACAGCCACCTTTATCTCCTCTCCGGCAAATGTCTTGGCGAGGTAATTGGCAAGCCCCTGCGTGGCCATGCCTACCGTGTAGACATTCATCCGGTTCGTTCCCACACCCATGATGCCGCGCAGACCTCCTGTACCAAATTCCAAATCTCTGTAGAAACTTTCGGTAAGCTCCTTTTGATTATTGTCAATCAGATGCTTGACCTGCCTTTTAGTCGCTTCGTCAAAATCCCCTGCAAGCCATTTTTCGGCCCGCAGCAGCACTTGTTCGTCTGCTTTCATACCCATAATCGTCATTGATTTTATTTATGATTCGTATGCCGCTCAATGATATTTTCTATATACAAAATTAGGCGTTTTTTTAGAATTTCTCGTTATCAAACCTTTAAATCCGCCCCCTCCGAGAACCCCCATTTTTCTATAAAAATTAAATCTGAAAACGCAACATGGGGTACGGTTTTTTTAAACATTTTTATAACACACTTTTGTACTCGGAAAAACCACCCCGCACTTATGGTTATCAACAATCCGACATACAGCGATATGTGGCAGAACTGCTTGTCCCGTATCCGGGAGAAGACCTCCCAGGAGGAGTTCATCAAGTGGTTCAAGCCCATCGTGCCGGTCAACTTCGACGGCACCACGCTGCAGTTGCGGGTACCCAACGAAGCGTACGTCTATCACATAGAGAAACACTACATCCCGTTCCTCCGCCCGATAATCTACCAGACTTTCGGACAGAAGACCAAACTCCGCTATTCGATACCCAACCACGAACATCACACACAGCAACCGGCCGCCTATCCGCAGGAAGCAAATACTACGCCGATTTCAAAATATGTGGAACAGACCGATACGGCAAATATAAAAAATCCGTTCGTCATACCGGGTATAAAGAGGATAGTCATCGACTCGCAGCTCAACCCCAACTACACGTTCGATACATTCATCGAAGGCGACTGCAACCGGCTGGCCCGTTCGGCGGGAATGTCCATAGCGGTCAATCCGGGCAGTACGGCCTACAATCCGCTGTACGTATTCGGCGACTCCGGGTTAGGTAAAACGCATGTAGCCCAAGCGATAGGAATGGAGATAAAACAGCGCCACCCGAATCTGCAGGTGCTCTACGTCTCCATGAACAAATTCCAGGCACAATACACATCGGCCGTTCTGAACAAGGAGGTGAACGATTTCATCCACTTCTACCAGATGATAGACGTGCTGATAATCGACGACATACAGGAGCTCTCCGGCAACAAGGAGAGTACGCAGAACGCCTTTTTCAACATTTTCAACCACCTGCAGCTATCCGGCAAGCAGCTTATCCTTACATCGGATAAACGGCCGGTCGAGTTGAAAGACATCAACGACCGGCTACTCACCCGCTTCCGCTGGGGGCTGGCTGCAGAGTTGCTGCCGCCCGATTTCGACACCAAGGTCAAAATCATCAAACACAAGGCGGCCCGGCTCAATGCGGATATTCCGGATGAAGTCATCCATTTTTTCGCCGAGAATATCAATGCCAATATCCGGGAGATAGAGGGTGCCCTCTCTTCACTGGTCGCCAACGCGACATTCCTCGGCAGGAAGATAACCATCACGCTGGCCAAAGAAATTTTGAAAGTGTATGTCAAATTCAACCAAAAGGAGATAACGATAGAACACATCCGTAATATCGTGTGCGACCACCTGAAGATAGACCAGGCGGTTTTCGATTCGACCAAACGCACGCGTGAAGTAGCACAGGCCCGCCAAATAGCCATGTACCTCTGCAAACAGCACACGAAGGCCCCCTTGACAACCATCGGTGCGGCGATAGGCGGCAAGAACCACGCAACGGTGTTGCATGCGTGCAAAACCGTCTCCAACCTCATAGAGACCGACAAAGCCTTCAATCAACTGATAGAGGAGATAGAACGTAAGGTGCTGGCCAAATAATACGGCACCTTGTCTTTTAACGCGGCCGGAACAGCGATGTTTCCGGCCTTATCGCTTCATTATTGATATATTTTTCGTACTTTTACCTTTATTAACAACCATTCCGAACCGACAGGGTGGGAAACTTGAAATAAAACGAGTTAATATTTTGATAACAAAACAGATATGGCAGAAAAAAAAGAAGTGAGCGCAGACAAGCTGAAAGTACTCAATGCAGTGCTCGACAAAATAGAGAAGGATTTCGGTAAAGGAGCCGTTATGAGAATGAGCAGCGACAAGGTCGAGGAGGTGGCCGTTATCCCCTCCGGTTCGATTACGCTGGATATGGCCCTCGGGGTGGGAGGCTATCCCAAAGGCCGAGTCGTGGAGATATTCGGCCCCGAATCGTCGGGTAAGACGACCCTGGCGCTGCACGCCATAGCAGAAGCCCAGAAAGCGGGTGGACTAGCTGCCTTCATCGATGCCGAACACGCTTTCGACAGAAGCTATGCCCAGGCGCTCGGAGTAGACGTGGACAATCTGTTGATTTCCCAGCCGGACAACGGCGAACAGGCATTGGAGATAGCCGACAGCCTTATCCGTTCCAGCGCGATAGATATCATCGTAATAGACTCGGTAGCGGCCCTGACACCCAAAGCGGAGATAGAGGGCGACATGGGAGAATCCAAAATGGGACTCCAGGCCCGGTTGATGTCGCAGGCACTCCGAAAACTGACCGCGAGCATCAGCAAGACCAAAACGGTCTGCATCTTCATCAACCAGCTCCGCGACAAGATAGGCGTGGTATATGGCAATCCGGAAACGACCACCGGCGGCAATGCACTGAAATTCTATGCCAGTGTCCGCATCGATATCCGCAAAGCCTCCAGCATCAAGGACGGTGAAGAGCAGCTCGGTGCAAGAGCCAAAGTCAAAGTCGTCAAGAACAAGGTGGCTCCGCCTTTCCGCCGCGCCGAATTCGACATCATGTACGGCGAAGGTATCTCCAAAGTAGGGGAGATAGTAGACCTCGGCGTTGATTTCGACGTAATCAAAAAAAGCGGTTCGTGGTATTCTTACGGCGACAGGCGACTCGCACAGGGCCGTGACGCCGTCAAGGATTTGCTGACGGCCGACGAACCGTTGATGGAAGAAATCGAGGGCAAAGTGCGCGAAGCCATGAAAGAAGCACGCAACGCCCCGAAGAAATAGGTTGCCACCTCCGGCAAACGCCCCATGCGTTCCGCTGGTTTCCGAACCAATCAAACCGTATCTGCCTATGGCAACAGCTGGCTACTCCGAAGAACACGAAATAATCATTACGGACCGTTTCAACGACCTTCTCTCATCCTGCTCGAAAATAGTCAAGAAGGAGGAGGACTGGGAGTTGATACGCAAGGCTTTCTTCCTCGCAAAGGAGGCCCATAAGGGGGTATTGCGCCGCAGCGGGGAACCTTATATACTGCACCCCCTCGCCGTCGCCAAAATCGTAGTGGAGGAGATAGGGCTGGGCGTAAAATCCGTGGCGGCCGCTCTTCTGCACGACGTAGTGGAGGATACGGCCTACACGGTGGAGGAAATCGATACCATTTTCGGGGAGAAGATTGCCTACATGGTGGACGGCCTGACCAAAATGGCCGGGGTAGTGAACACGGACACCTCCAAACAGGCCGCCTATTTCCGCAAAGTGCTGCTGACGCTGTCAGACGATGTGAGGGTCATCCTCATCAAGATAGCCGACCGGCTGCATAACATGCGGACAATGGCCTCCATGCCGCGCGACAAGCAGGTGAAGATATCGAGCGAAACCCTCTATCTGTTCGCTCCGCTGGCCTACCGACTTGGTCTGTATGCCATCAAAACCGAGTTGGAAGACTTGAGCCTGCGCTACCGGTATCCGGAACAATACTTCGAGATTGTCCGGAAACTGGACGAGACAGAGCCAGACAGAAACGAATTCATAAACCGTTTCATCGCCCCCATCAGGCAGCGCCTCACCGAGAGCGGCATCGACTTTACGATAGCAGGACGCGTCAAAAGCATCTTCTCCATCTGGTCGAAGATGCAGCGGAAAGGAATCTCCTTCGAAGACGTTTACGACCTCTTCGCCATCCGCATCGTATTCAAGCCCACGGAACTCATTCCCGAAAAATCGCAGTGCTGGCACATCTACTCCCTCATCACGGACATCTACGCCCCGAAGCCGGACCGCATCCGCGACTGGGTAAACTTTCCGAAAGCCAACGGCTACGAAGCGCTGCATGCCACAGTCATGGGGCCGGACGGTATCTGGGCCGAAGTGCAAATACGCTCCGAACGCATGGAAGAGATAGCCGAACGGGGATTCGCCGCCCATTGGAAATACAAACAGGCTCACAGCAGCGAAGACGAATTCGACAAATGGCTTAAAGAGGTGAGGAATGCACTGAAGGGACCTACCGAAGATGCGGTAGAGTTTCTCGACAATGTACGCCTCACCTTATATACCAATGAAATCGTCGTTTTCACCCCCAAAGGAGAACCCCGAAAGATGCCGCAGGGTGCGACGGTACTGGATTTCGCCTACAATATCCATACGAATGTGGGGAACAAGGCAATCGGCGCCAAAGTGAACCACAAGATAGAGTCCATCTTCGAGACGCTGAAAAACGGCGACCAGATAGAGATTATCACCTCCGACAATTCGCGGCCCAATCTCGAATGGCTCGACCATGTGACTACGGCGAAAGCCAAACAATCCATCACTACCTACCTGAAACGTTCGCGGGAAAATAACATCGAACGGGGTATCGAACTGTTCGACCGACGCATGGAGGAGTTCGGCATCACTCCCAGCGCACGCGTTTTCCGGAAAATATTGCCTGCCTACGAATGCAGCAACAAGGATGAATTTTATAGCAAGCTGGGGTCCGGCATCATCAATCTCGACGGTGTAGATAAAGTTCTGCGTCAAAATTCGATGAGCAAGGTGCTGAAGTTTTGGGACATTCAGCTCACCAAGCCCTTCAAGTCCGACAAACAGGATACATTGTTTGTCGGAAATTCGGATACGAAAGACGGCAATACGCCGAAATTTGTCATCGCAGAAGGGTGCAATCCCATTCCGGGCGACGATATCGTAGGATACAGAACCCCCGGCACGAATACCATCGTAGTTCATAAAGCCGGCTGCGAAGACATTACCCGCCTGGCCGCCCAGCATGGGGAGAATATCATCACCAGCATCAAATGGTCGAGCTACAAAGCCGAATCCTACCTGGCGGAAATAGAGGTCCGGGGCATAGACAGAGTAGGGATATTGGTAGACCTTTCACAGGTCATCACCCTGGAACTCGGCATCAACATCCGTGAACTCGCCATACAGAGTCATGACGGTATTTTTGAGGGCAAAATAAGCGTTTACGTAAAAGATACCGAAAATTTGAATGCCTTGCTGGATAGGGTAGGCAGTATAAAAGGCATCGAAAAAGTGAAGCGAACGCTATAATTACATTTGTAACAACATATATTTTACCACACTTATGGAAGATTTTGTTTACGTGATAGTATTACTGCTAATATCTGCAATTCCGGCGATACAGAAAGGAATACAAAAGAAAAGCAAGCTGAAAAAAAAGAGGATGTCCACATCGGATGACATTACAAATGTAATTAAACCGGATTTTGCTATCAGTCTCACTTTCTCACCGGAACAGCCTGAACAGACAAAGACAACAACGGCAGTCGACGGACGGCCTATTTATCAACATCCCCGCCGTCAAAACGAATCGACGCTCTGTCAGCTTTCCGAAATACCGCTTGAACCGGAACAAACGGAGCAAACCGACGCAGTATGGGAGGATTTCGATTTACGGAAAGCCGTTGTCTATTCGGAGATATTGCGTCCCAAATTCTGATACTTCAATTTATTTCTGCAATATGGCTACTATTTTTACAAAAATCATTAACGGAGAGATTCCCAGCTATAAGATAGCCGAGGATGATAAGCATTACGCATTTCTGGACATCAATCCTGTTGTCGAAGGTCATACGCTGGTAGTGCCTAAAAAAGAGAATGATTACCTTTTTAATTTGGAAGATGACGAGTTGGCAGACCTGATGGTATTTGCCAAGAAAGTCGCCCGTAAGCTGGAAACAAAAATCGACTGCAAAAGGATTGCCGTTACGGTCATCGGACTGGAAGTCCCCCATGCCCACATCCATCTTCTCCCTATCTCTAAGGAGAGCGATATCGATTTTAAACACAAACAGCATCCTTCCCAAGAAGAATTGAAAGCCGTAGCCGATAAAATCAACGCATAAAAAGGCACCCGAAAACTTCTATTTATATTATAGAGCGAATGAAAAGGGGAGGACAGGGTACTTGTCCTCCTTTTTTTATCTCTTTTACATCTCTCTGTGACTCTTTTTACATCATCATTAATTACAATTGTAATTGCTATTTCTATAAAATAAATTACAAATATTCATATCCTTGCAACATCCAAACTTTCGCAGTTACCTGCCATAACATCCATTGAATTATAACACATAAAATACTAATAATCAAGACATAATTAACTAACACATCAATTAATAATTAATATTGATTCTGGACATATGCGTCCCGAATAACCATAAAATACATGCCTTCACATATATACAATATATAACAATATCATTATCAGTAAATTATTACACGTAAATTAAATATAAATTTCATATAAACAGGAAAGGAAATATGGCAGAGAATACCCATTGTCTCCGGGTATATTCAGACAGAATCAGCAAGGGAAAACCACGAAAACGCTTTGATATTACTCCTGTAATTTATATTTTTGTAAAAACAGATACTATGAAAGAGCGCATAGAGAGGATTTTAAAAGAGAAGTCGTTATCGTCGAATAAACTGGCCGAGATGCTTGAAGTTCAGCCTTCCGGCATCTCCCATATCCTTTCCGGGCGCAACAAACCGAGCATGGATTTTATAACCAAATTGCTGACCGTATTTCCCGACATCTCTCCGGATTGGTTCATCCTTGGTAAAGGCGACATGTACCGCACTGCAACAAACCCGACGCAACCTGCCGTCTCGGTTACTGCTGCACCGCCTGTTAGTATTTCCGATGCCTCTCAGCCCTCAGCCATCCGGCCGACGCCCCAGATAGCGGAACAGGATTTATTTTCTGCAGCTCCGGCAACGCAATCCCGGCAATCTTCCGACCGTAACTTTTCCGACAGTACCTCCGGCCAATCTGCCAAAAAAGCGATTCGAAAAGTGATGATATTCTTTTCCGACCACACGGTTGAATCGTTTGACTACTGCAACAACGAATAATCCTCATAATATTTAGTATGAAATATAATTTATATTATGTTAAGTAATGTAGGGGATTGCCCGGAATAAACTAAAATACCAACCCCCTTCCGATAACATTTTGCCTGCTAACGGTACCGAAGCGGATCGAGGCACAACATATCGCGACGTCCCAGATTACGCCAAAATCACCAACGACAAGATAAAGCGGGACATGAAGAATTCGCAGGCAAGGAATCGGCAGCAACTTCCGGATGGTGGCGTAAACAGGAAACCGATGCTTCTTGCAAGATTCTACAGTAACGAATGACAACGGATGCTATACAGACGGGTTCATGAAGAACCGAATTACGGCAAGTTTTATTGGAAAATTCCGCTGGGTATCGGAAGATAAATTCGTCAATCCGGAGGATTTGTACAAAACGCTTACGATATTGCCCGGAGAAGAAAACACAGTAGTATTTGATGGTATGACTTTCGCAGACCCTTTCGAGTGGGTGAATGCAAGCAAATATTTGCTGGTCAAGAACGAAAAGTTTTTGATAATGGAGGAGATGATAGTTTGCTAAATATGGAAACCTATACGCTCACGTCGGCGAGCGATACCGTCCGCCATTACGAATATATCTTTACCGAAGACTTTTTCAACAACGGCAAGCCGATAGAATAACAGCACACACCCTATCAAACGCATACATACGAAATGATGCGGCGCGGTCTGAAAAAGCAGCGGCAGATTTCCGTATTTTACATGAACTTTTGCTATATTTGTTTCAACCGAATCGCACCTGCGACCGCACACAGGACTGCCGGCCGAAGACCGCATTCGATTGTTAGCGAATATATTGTGTATATTTGAGTCAGCCGAATCATGGTGCGACTGCAGGTTCCGTTATCCGGGGCACGCATTCGGTCGTTGTCGAATAAAGTTTTCTTCATTGGAATTGTATCGGGAAATAAACGTGACACTGAAAAAACACATATCGATTACAGGATTGATAACGGCAATAATCTTGTTGTCAAGCTGTAACAGTCAAAAAAACGCCTCGGAGACGGTGTTCACCGCTTCCATATCGCCCATAAAGTATCTGGTAGAGTACATCACCTGCGGAGACTTTCGGGTAGAAGTACTCGTTCCGGACGGTGCGAGCCCCGAATCCTACTCCCCTTCTGCGTCGCAAATAGTTCACGTGGAAGACTCCAGACTCATATTCACCAGCGGGCTGCTCGACTTCGAGCAGGAGCTCATTGCCCGCCTCCCGATAAACAAAGAGGCAATCGTCGATTTAAGCCGACATATCGACATCAAGAAAGGGTCATGCAGCCACTCACACGACGCGACAGGCCACGGCCACGGTGTCGACCCCCATATATGGACTTCGCCAGAACAACTAAAAATCATGGCGGCCGATACATACGAAGCCGTCCACCGTCTGTTTCCCGACTCGACACGATACAGCCAGGCTTATGAGACTTTAAAAGAGAAACTGGATGCGGCCTCACAGGAAATCCGGGAAAAGGTGGCCGCCTCCCCTACCCGTTCATTCATCATCTACCATCCCGCACTGACCTATTACGCCGACGATTACGGCTTAACTCAAATACCACTTGAAAACGAGGGGAAGGAGCCTTCGGCCGTACAGATGGAGAGCATTATCCGCAAAGCCCATGAACAGGGCATCAAAGTCGTTCTTTATCAGAAACAGTTCCCGCTGACCGTAGTCTCCACAGCGGCGACCGACATAGGTGCCGTCCCAATTGAGATTGACCCGCTGAAGGAGGACATTATCAGCGAGATACTGCGCATAACCGATATTATCACCGCTCATGAAACCATAATGTATCGGTGTCGTACGAAGGCATTCCGGCGCTTCGTAACGTGACGCTCGACCTTTTCTCCGATGACTTCACCGGTATCATCGGGCCCAACGGCGGCGGAAAAACGACTCTGGTAAAGGCTATACTGGGCATGGTACCCTATTCGGGACGCATCGAATTCGCGGACGGAATAAGCATACACGACGGCACTATCGGCTACCTACCCCAACAAAATAATTTCGACAGACAATTTCCCATATCAGTCGCGGAGGTGGTATACAGCGGTTTGCAGTCGCGCAAACGGCTTGTTTTCCGTATCTCCTCCGACGAACGGAAAAAAGCCGACGAACTGATGGCCATGGCAGGCATTGCACCGCTCTCCAGAAAACCCATCGGAGCGATATCCGGCGGCGAAATGCAAAGAGCCCTACTCTGTCGGGCACTGATTTCCGACCCGAAACTGCTCATTCTGGACGAACCGACCAATTTTGTCGATAACAAATTTGAAAAGGAACTGTACGAAATACTGGCCTCTCTCAATGACCGCATGGCTATCGTCATGGTGTCGCATGACCTGGGGACGATAACAAGTTACGTCAAGAGCATCGTTTGCGTCAACCGCACGGTACACCGACACAACACGAATAATATTACCCCCGAACAGTTGGCCAATTACAACTGTCCTATCCAACTGATAACGCACGGCGATGTTCCCCATACCGTACTGAAAAGACACTAAAACACCGAAAAGACTGTTTGCCTCCAGTACGACAAAGTCCTCTATAATATTCCCAGAAAGCAGATTACAAGAACCCACATACCCTGCTTATTAGGTTATTCTGCGGCAAAGATTTTGTACTTAAAAAAGGATTCTGACAGGTTCATTACCTATCTGTTTATTCCTGCGTATCAGAAACTCCTACGGTCTGCTTGCGGCTGTTCTGCCTACCCTATCACTGTCCCCCCCTTCAGCGCCTCATAAGTACACGGCCCCCTTCCAATTCAATCCACTTTGATTTGTGTTCCGGAAACAGACATAGCTCCTAAAAAGACAAAAAGTAAAACACCAACTCAGAAAAGCCCTATACGATTTCTTCTCGGAATTGGTGCTGAAAACAAATTCTCCACCGATACACTTTCTGAGAAATACCCGTCAAGCCCCCTCGACTGTATTTCCCATGGTCGGCAAGAAAGAACCTTTTCCGGAAAATTTCCGGAAAAGGCTTCCTTGTTATTTCTCATTGACCACTTTGCTCAGTTTATCGAACAAGCCGTCGATACGTTCCATCAGTTCGTTGCGAAGGAAAGCATAATGTTTTTTCACCAGGGATTTGTTGTGTTTCTCGGCCGGATGGTTCGCCATCTCGTAAAATTCGTTACGGGCATCCACCGCCTCTTCCATCACCGCCACGATAGCATCACGGCGTTCCGAATGGAAATACAGGGCCAGATAACAGTCGTACACCACCTCGCTTACAAGGTAATCTATATCTTTTTTTACTCTTCTCAAACTTGCCATTGCGGATAAATCAATTTAACGGTTATACAATAAGCTATTATTGAAAATATAGGAACATATTCAATGAAAACCGAAAGCGACTGTCGGACGACAAGCCCGTCCCACGGCCTAACGTGATTCATTTGAGACAAATATAGGAATTTATTCCGTCTCTTTCAATGCCTCGGCCAGAAAATCTATCAGGTCGGCACTGTTCATACCCTCCATGCCGTAATACTCCGCAGCCTTATCTCCGGCCACCCCGTGCAGGAATACACCCAATACCGCCGCCACATCCGGCTCATACCCGCGGGCAAGTAATCCGGTGAGAAATCCGGTCAGCACATCACCGCTTCCACCCTTGGCCATCCCGCCGTTTCCGGTAGAGTTGAATACTACGCACTTTCCTCGGTTGAAAACGGCTGAATTGGGTCCTTTCACGACGACAACGCTGTCGAGCCGGGCGGCCAGCCCATTCGCCCTCTCCAGCATCTCCTCCTCGTCCCGCCATGTTCCCACCAATCTGCGCAGTTCCCCCAAATGGGGCGTCAATATCGTTCCTGCAGGAACCAACCGCTGCAATCCGGTATGCCCGGAGAGCATATTCAACGCATCGGCATCTATCACCATCCGAACTTTACGGGTACGACACCACTCCAACAGACACTCCAGCGCTTCCACCGTCCGGGAATCCTGTCCCAATCCGCATCCGATACCCACTGCCGTATAACGTGTCATGTCGGCAGGCAGTTCCGTAAAACAGTCGGCCGTATCCAGACTGACCATGGCCGACGGAAAATTCGCTTCGACCGGAAAACGTTCGCTTTCCGGCAGATGCACCGTCACCAATCCGCAACCAGA
>ERZ772821.507-NODE-507-length-30663-cov-53.958116_pt1 | contig 30663 bp, 22 predicted proteins | sample MGYA00580859_ERZ772821 | MGnify/ENA primary metagenome ERZ772821 (study PRJEB29015, sample SAMEA2737674) | human gut metagenome | biome: human gut; feature: human-associated habitat; material: faeces | place: China | collected 2012 ...
CCGGTAAGAAGAAAGTTCTGCGGACGTTTCTTTTCCATCATCCTGAGCTTACCCGGAAAGAATTCAGGGTCAGTGAAGTCATCAATCATATGCCAGCGCTTCACATTGTTGCGGGCATAGCAATATGCACACCCCACTGTGCAGCCGATGACGAGATTCATGTTCTGAATCTGATCTTTGATACAAATACTCATGACTTCTGCCACTCCTCAAGATTCTTTCTGATGCGGTCGAGGCATTCCTCAAACCGGGTAATTTCTTCCTCTGAAAAACCTTTGTAGTAAATACTGCCCATCTCATCAGATACAGAATCGTACTCGCCCTTTAAGGCATGTGCTTTCTCAGTCAGAAACAGGAGTGTTTTCCTTTTGTCCGTTTCAGACTGAACACGGCTTATCAGCCCTTGATGTTCCATTCTTTCCAGCATCGTCGTAAGAGATGTTATCGCTAATCCGCATTTCATCGAGAGCGACCTGATCGAGATTCCATCCTCCTGCCACAGCACATAAAGAATGCGCCCCTGGGCTCCATTGAACGCATCAATATTCTTTTCGCTGAGAATCTTCTCAAAGATTCGGTCTCCAAGCTGTTTTATTTTGGTAACAAGAAATCCGCCGTTCATTTTCATGCAAATGCTCCTATATAGTAGTTTACTTCAAATAATACCATATAGGAGCTTTGTTGTCAAGAGGCTGTATGTCTAAAAACATCCGGCGAGTTTTTCATAGCCTGCGCTTTTTGTGTTCTTTCCGCCCGAAAGCATTGACGCACCGCGCCGAATCCTGTATCATGAAGCTGTTCATTCGGCTGTTTTCGCCCGTTTGGGCATTGTGCATATTATGAAAGGAGTCCTTTCCTCATGGCGATGAATCTGACTCAGAAAATCCTGTCCGCGCACCTGCTCAGCGGTGAACTGATTCCCGGCTCGGAAATCTCCATCCGCATTGACCAGACGCTGACGCAGGATTCCACCGGTACGATGGCGTACCTGCAATTCGAGGCGATGGACGTCAAGCGCGTCAAGACAAAGAAGTCCGTGGCGTACATTGACCATAACACGCTGCAAACTGGCTTTGAAAATGCGGATGACCACTATTACATCCAAACGGTGACGAAAAAGCATGGCATTTACTGCTCCAAGCCTGGCAACGGCATCTGCCATCAGGTGCAGCTGGAGCGCTTCGGCGTGCCGGGCTACACGCTGCTCGGCTCGGACAGCCATACGCCCACGGGCGGCGGCATCGGGATGCTTGCCATCGGCGCGGGCGGACTGGACGTTGCGGTCGCGATGGGCGGCGGCGCGTATTATCTGGCGTGCCCGCGTGTCGTCGGCGTGCGCCTGCATGGCAAGCTGTCCTACGGCGTTGCGGCGAAGGACATTATTCTGGAAGTCCTGCGCCGGCTGACCGTCAAGGGCGGCGTCGGCAAGGTGATGGAGTACATCGGCGACGGCGTGAAAACGTTGAGTGTCCCGGAGCGTGCGACGATTACGAACATGGGCGCGGAACTCGGCGCAACGACCTCCATCTTCCCGTCGGATGAAGTCACCCATGCGTTCCTCAAAGCGCAGCAGCGTGAGCAGGACTTCGTGCCGCTGTCCGCAGACCCGGATGCGGCGTATGACGAAATCCTCGACATTGATTTGACCGCGCTTGAGCCGCTCGTCGCGAAGCCCCATATGCCTGACATCGTGGAAACCGTCAAACAGTGCGGCCCGATTAAGGTCGATCAGGTGTTTATCGGTTCCTGCACCAACTCCTCCTATACGGATATGATGCGCGTCGCCCGGATTTTGAAGGGCAAGACTGTGCACCCGGACGTGAGCCTTGTCATCGGCCCCGGATCGAAGCAGGTGCTGACGATGCTGGCACGCAACGGCGCTTTGGCGGACATGATTGCGGCGGGCGCGCGCATTCTGGAATCCGCTTGCGGGCCGTGCATCGGCATGGGGCAGTCGCCGCGCACGAACGCCGTCTCCGTTCGCACGAACAACCGCAATTTCTACGGCCGCAGCGGCACAAAGTCCGCCGGTATTTACCTGGTCTCCTGCGAGACGGCGGCTGTCACGGCGCTGACTGGCGTGCTGACGGATCCGCGCTGCCTTGACATTGACCTCGACATCCCGATGCCGGAGACGTACACCGTCAACGACAATCTGGTCATCCCTCCGGTCGCGCCGGGCGAAGAGGACACGGTGGAGGTCGTCCGCGGCCCGAACATTCAGCCCTTCCCGCTGGGCAAGCCGCTGGCGGATGCCATTTCCGGCAAGGTGCTGCTGAAGATGGAGGACAACATCACCACCGACCACATTGCGCCGTCGGATGCGAAGCTTCTGCCGTTCCGCTCGAACGTGCCGTACTTGTCGGACTTCTGCCTGACGCCCGTGGACGCGACGTTCCCGGCGCGCGCGAAGAAGGAAGGCGGCGGCATCCTCGTTGCGGGCATGAACTACGGGCAAGGCTCCAGCCGCGAACACGCCGCGCTTGTCCCGCTGTATCTGGGTATCCGCGCTGTCGTCGCGAAGTCGTTCGCCCGTATCCATCAGGCGAACCTTATCAACAATGGCATTCTGCCGCTGACGTTCCAGAATGAGGCGGATTACGACCGCATCGCGCAGGGCGACATGCTGAGCCTGCCGAACGTCCGCGAGACGGTGGAAAGCGGCAGCGACACGTTTGTGCTGCACAACGACACAAAGGACGAGGATTACATTGTGCTGATGCCGCTGACCGCGCGCCAGCAGGGCTGCATCCTCTATGGCGGACTGCTGAATTATACAAGAGAGAGCGCAAAGACGGAATAAGATAGTTTGTCCCCCGGAAGTATGGGCTTCCGGGGGATTTTGCGTTATTATTTCAGGGGGAATGGAGAGACTTGCGAAAATCTGCTGCTTTTGCTACAATCAAGGGGGAAGGAGGCTGTCCTGATGAAAAATATCAAGTACACCGTCACGCATCCTATCTTTGTGTTCATGAAGAAGCATTTCTGCCCGCACTGCAAGGCAGCACTCACAGTGGAAACGGCGCATCATTTGGTGAACTCCCGTTCCGAAGAAGCGAAGAACTACGATTTTTCCACGGAAGACGGCAGGATGATTGGCACAGTTGACTTCCGCAATCCGTATTTTGCCTGCCCGAACTGCCATGCGGAGTTTTCTGTGGAAGAATTGTGGAAAATGGAGAAGGGAAAAAGGGCAAGCAGATAACGCAGGTGAATTGAAAAAATCGTATGAAGCACAAAACAGCCGGGGACTGCTTTTCCAGCAATCCCCGGCTTTCGTAATTCCTATGAATTTTTACTTGACTTCCAGCAGGTTCTTGCATTCCGCGAACGCGCGGCGGCCAATGATTTCAATCGTCGCGGGCAGGGTTACGCTCTTGAGCTTCGTGTTGCCCTCAAACGCCTGCGCGCCGATTTCCACCACCGGCAGACCCGCCACCGTGTTCGGAACGGTCAGCGTCGATGCCGTGCCGTTGTACTTGACGACCACAATGCCCGTTGAGTCGTCACGAACCGCGAACACGAAGTCGCCTGTCACGGTGAATGCCTTGTTGACAGATTCGAGCTCCGTATTGCCGGACAGTGCCTTAATCGTGATGGTGTAGTCGCCCGGCTGCAGCAGCTTCAGACCCGGCACCGTGTAGTTCAGCGCCGCCGTTTCGCCCAGCAGCGCAGCCGTGCCATCCGGCGTGGTCAGCAGCAGCTGATACTTCGTTGCGCCGCCAGCAGCCGTCCACGTCACCGTCAGGTCGTCGCCCTGCTTCGCGGCAGGAACGGTCACGGTCAGCGGATCGTCGGTCACATACAGCGTCAGGGACTGCGCCGGGGAAAGTTCGCCAGCGGTCGTTCCGTAGTAGGGCTTGAACTGAATCGTGCGGACACCGTTGCCGCTGCCCAGCGAAGCGAAGGCGCGCTCGATAACCGTCACATCGCCAGTCGTCGGATAGCTGGTATTTGCCTTGCCGTCCACATACAGGACGACCTTCGTCGCGTTCTTGGTGTTGACCGTGAACGTCACCGGCACATTCAGCTTCACGCGGCTGGGATTCATGGTGAAGTTGACGACTTCCGGCTTGTTGACCACGGTCGTCGTCAGTGTAATCGTGTACGCCTTAAACTTTTCGCCCGCCGTCGTGCCGTTGTAAGGCTGGAACTGAATCGTACGGACGCCGCCATTATTCCCCAGCGACGAGAACGACATCGTGAACTCGTACTTCGACATGCTGGTCGTTACGTCCTCAAAGCGGCGGTTCACCTGCCCGTCGACATACATCAGCAGTTTCGTCGCGTTGTCCAGATAAACAGTGAATTTAATCTGCTCGCCCAGCACCGCGATCGTCTTGTCAATCTTGACATTCGCAATCACGGGGGCAGCAGACGAACCGCTCATCAGGGAAATGGTGGTTGCGGTGGTCTTGTCGCCGCCGACTGCGCCGTTGTAGGCTTGGAACGCAATGGTACGCTTGCCCCCGTTGTTCCCCAGCGAAGAGAACGCCATGGTGAAGGTGTATTCCGTCATATCAGGGGTGATGTTCTCGAAGCGGCGGTTGACACTGCCGTCGATGTACATCAGCACCTTCGTGGCGTTCTTGATGCGCAGGGTGAAGGTGATATTTTCGCCCAGCGTCGCGTTCGGATTGCTGATTTTCAGCAGCTCAACCCGCGGCTTGTTCGCCACGCTGATGGTAATCGTCTTGGTGTCGGACATAGCGCCGGGCGTGTTGCCATTGTAGGGCTGGAACGCCACCGTGCGCACGCCGCCGTTTGAACCGAGCGTCGAGAAGGACATCTGGAACGTCGTTGCGCCGTCCTTCACGTCGTAGATGTAGCGGTTCAGCTTGCCATCAATGTAGACACGCATCTTCGTCGTGTTCTTGGTGTTGATGGTGAAGGTGATGGTTTCGTTCAAATCAACCGTAGATTTGTTCAAACTCCAGCTGGTCACGGTCGGCTTGTTCGGGCTTTCGTTTGCGACAGTCACAACACGTTCGGAGGTCTTTTCGCCCGCCGTCGTGCCGTTATAGGCTTGGAACGCAATGGCGCGCTTGCCCCCATTGCTTCCCAGCGACGAGAAGGACATGGTGAAGGTGTATTCCGTCATATCGGGGGTGATGTTCTCGAAGCGGCGGTTGACACTGCCGTCGATGTACATCAGCACCTTCGTGGCGTTCTTGATGCTCAGGGTGAAGGTGATGTTCTCGCCCAGACCCACGGTCGCCTTGTCGATATCCTTCACCGTCACCTGCGGCTTGACAGACGGCTTTGTCAGCGTAATCGTTTGTTCAGCGGACTTTTCGCTGGGCGTATTGCCGTTGTAGGCTTGGAACGCGATGGTGCGCTTGCCCCCCTTGCTCCCCATCGAGGAGAAGGACATGGTAAGCGTCGACGTGTCGGTGGGCACGTCGTAGATGTAGCGGTTGACGCTGCCGTCAATGTACATCAAAATTTTGGTGGCGTTCTTCGTGTGGATGGTGAAGGTGATATTCTCGCCCAGCTCCGCCGTCGCCTTGTCCATTTCGAACGTCGGTTTGCCCGGAATAATCACATCCGCGCGGTCGATGTTTTCGAGGTCATCCGGCACGTCCGTAGGCGCGGGGGTCGACGCAGGTTCCTCGGTCGGCACGACAGCAGGTTCCTCGGTCGGCACGACAGCAGGTTCCTCAGTCGGCACGACAGCAGGTTCCTCAGTCGGCACGACAACGGGTTCTTCGGTCGGCACGACAACGGGTTCCTCAGTCGGCTCAACAGCGGGTTCTTCGGTCGGCACGACTGCAGGTTCCTCGGTCGGCTCAACAACAGGCTCTTCCGTCGGGACGGGCGTAGGCGCAGAGGTCGGCACGGGCTCTTCCGTCGCAGCCGCAAGCACCAGCAAGGCACTGGGCATTTCCACGCCGCTCGCGAAAACACCGGTGTGACGTTGATTCTCAATGCCCTCTTCCGGCACAGGATGCACTGCATCCGCCGCCAGATAGCCATATGCAACGCCAGCCGTCTGGTCATACACGCAGACGGAAATCCGTTCATTCAGCTGACCCTTCTGCGGACGATGCGTCACATACACCACGCCGGTTACACGACCAACCAGCTCATCGCCCGTCGGATTCAGGTACAGCTGTGCGCTGCTGAACGTCGCGGCAAAGCCGGAGTCAAAGAACTCGTTATCCAGCACGGAGCGGCTGTAATCTACGGCTGCTTCGTCCACGATTTCGGGCGTTTCCGTTACCTCGGGAACATCCGTCGTTTCGGGGATTTCCGTTGTTTCAGGAACATCCGTCGCTTCGGGGATTTCCGTTGCTTCGGGAACATCCGTTGCTTCGGGGATTTCCGTTGTTTCAGGAACATCCGTCGTTTCGGGGATTTCCGTTGCTTCGGGAACATCCGTCGCTTCGGGCGCTTCCGTTGCTTCGGGAACATCCGTCACTTCGGGGATTTCCGTTACCTCAGGAACATCCGTTGCTTCCGGTGCTTCCGTCGGCACGACCTCAACCGTTTCCGTCGGCGGAGTTTCCGGCTCTTCTGCAGCCGCCGTCAGCACTGTTCCCATACTGCCCGTCACCATGAATACAGCCAGCAGGAAAGACAATGCCTTTCGCATCCACTTTTTGTCCTTCATCGTCCTCACTCCTTGTTCCGTGCAATCTTCCGGCACGACGTATGGTTGTGCCAGTGGCAAGAGACTGCTGCTTTCCATTTTCTTTTCGCGGCGAGCTGCAGTGCTTCCGGTGGATATAGCAATCTCTTTCCCAATTCCAGCTATATTGTAACAAATTACAAGTCGCCTGTCAATACTTACCGCGCAGAAAGCCGAATTTTATACGAAAATCAAGGCACTTTCTCTGCATCTGTCTCGCGGAACTGATTTTTCCATTGCCGAATTGCCGTGGTCGGCAAATCAATTTGCGTCTCCCATGCGGAGCAGATGCGCTCCTCCAGCACATCCAAATTCCCGCCGCGGGGCAGGACGGGCAGATTCGTGTCCTTCGCGATTTCACTTGCGCGGTTGTCTACCGCCAGAATCAGGCTTCGGCAGCCCATGTTCATTGCGTGGATGCCGCCGTGCAGCCGCGTGCCAACGTAGTCAATCCCGCCTGACGCCAAAAGCGCTGTGTAATCTCGCAGATTCGGCTGAATCAGGTGCAAATTCTGCGTCACGCGCGCATCCATTTGGCGCAGGCAGGCGTAGTCCTCAACTGCTTGCAGCCACACATACACCTCGCGGTAGTGCTTTTGCAGCATGGTCAGCATCTGCGCATCCTGCTCCGGGCTGCTGCGGTAGTCCGTCAGCGTTGTCACGACGCGCTCCGCCTTGTGCGTCGGAATCTGCGCGCATTTGTCGGCTGTCAGCCCCCACATTGTCGGACACGCCGTATTCAGCACGTTCGTGATGCCCAGCTTCAGCAGGCGCTGGCGCGTGTATTCGTCGCGCACCGCGTGCAGGTACTGCCCATCCAGCAGCGTTTTTAGAATCCGCTTCGTGTACCCTGTCGGCTCGTCCTGGTATTGATACCACCCCGCACCCAGCAAAATGATATGCGTGCGCTGAAATTTTTCACGAATCAGGCGGAAATTCAGCAGCTCCCGCTTGTGCAAATCGCCGCAGCGCATCATCACCGCGTCCCGCAGGCGGATATTCCACATCCTTTGGTGGCGCATGTCTGAGGAAAGCAGATTTGTCCCGCAGACAAATGCGAAATCCGCACTGCCGACGTGCTTCATCGACACTTTCGACAGCCTGTCCCGAACCGGCACGGCGACGGACAGCTGCACAGGAAAGCAGTCGTGCAGCACATGCTCGCAGGCGTTGCGGATAATGAAATCTCCCTGATTCGCTGTTGAAATGGTAGGGTCAAAACGCACAATTTTGCGGCAGTGCTGCATTTTCTGATCGATCATGCCTTCTTCCTCCATTTGCGCAAGAAACTCCGCCCTTTTTCAAGCATCCAGCGATATTCTGCCGTCCGCCCCAGCGCCAGCGTGTACAGGAGCGCCGTCACCGCCGCGCAGGTGATGCCCTTGAGGATAATCCACATCAGCGTATGCCCCATCCGCGCGCACAGCAGCAGCGACAGCGCCATCACCGCGCCGTTGAGCAGCAGCAGGCCGCCCTGCGCCTTGAAATACGCGGCAGCGCTGCGCCCGAAGGTGCGATGGAACAGCACTTTCGGCTCATACCAGAAGATGGTGCATAGCCGCGCCAGCCCTGTTGCGCCGATGATGCCCGCCACGCCGAAGAAGTGCCCCAGCAGGATGGACAGCAGGATGTTGACCAGCGCCGTCATAAACATAACATATTTCATTTGATGGAAGAGCCCCAGCGTTTCGCGGTACATCCACACAGGCGCGACGATGGTGCTCAGGTAGAATGTGAACAGCACCGCTGCCACCGTCCCTGTGTCCATCAGGTATTCTTCGCCCACCCAGATGGGGATGAAGTCCTGCACAACCGCGCCGTACGCGGCGACGCAGAAGCCTGTAATCGCCCCGAAGAGGACAATCAGGTTGCGGAACATGGTGTACGACTTTTCCGAATTCTTCTCGGCATTCAGATTTCCCAAGCTGGCGGAAATGCCGGTAATCACGATGGAAACGAACGTTGTCACATACGTCGTCAGCGACGCGTAGTTGGAGTAGTAGCCGACGAACACCGTGCCCAGCATGACGGAAATCAGAATGTTGTCCGTGTTGTTGATGAGTATTGTCGCCAGCTTGTAGAGAAACATGGAGCGGATGTTGTCGTTCAGCTCCTGCTTGCGGTGCATCGGCGCACATTTCTGCTTTTTCCGCAGGAAGGGGTACATCTTATCCGCTAAATGGCTCAGTACCGCGTTCTGCAGGAGGGTGCAGGCAATCTGAATCAGCAAATAGCCAAGATAGCTGCCCCAAATCAGCAGGCACGCCATCTGCGCCGCATACTGCACCACCAGCGCCGCGGCGGAAACCATGTTTTGCAAATATGCCTTCTGGTCGGCCTGAATCAGCGTCGTTTTGTAGATGACCAGATAGGATGCCACGGAGTTCGCCAGGTACAGCACATAGTAGACGATCAGCTGCGCCATCGGCAGCTCACTGCTGATGATGAGCGGCAGGAAGGGGATTACCGCCGCGCCCAGCAGCGCTACCGCCAGCGCAATCAGGCGGTAAATGCGACGATAATAGCCCAGCAGGTGCTGGATTTCGCCCGTGTCGCCCCGGTGCAGCGGTGCGTACAGGCTGTACACCAGCACGTTGCCCACGCCAAGCTCCGCCAGTGACAGCATGGCAAGAATGTTGCTGTACAGCCCGTTGACACCCGTATAATCCGCGCCCAGCCGGCGCACAAACACCGTTCGCACGGCAAAAGCCAGCAGCAGCGTAACCACCTGCCGTACTGCGCCTACACCGATGTTGCGTGCCGTGTTTTCGCTCCTTGATACTGTGTTCATGATTCCTCTCCGCCTGTTTCGCCCGTCTGCTCCTGCGCCGCGCCCTCCGGCTGCCACTTGCCCAGCAGTCCCAGAAACAGTATGTTCAGGAAAACGCCCTCCGTGTTGATGCACAGGAAATACAGCAGGAAAACGCCCAGCACATACAGCAGACGCGCCTTGGCAAATTTGGTGCGGATACCGCGGTACGTCAGCCACAGCCAAACTGCCGGGAGAATCAGGCCTGTATCCATGACGAAGGCGGCAAAGCCGTTGGAAATATTCTGCACCCTGTGTTCCAGCAGGATTTCCGCCTTTCGCTCCGAGAAAATGCCCTGTCCCGCAATGGGGGATTCCAGCCCGATTTCAAAGCCGCTGATGGTGTCGTTCCACCGCGTGTAGAACGAACCGCCGGAATTTCGCCCGATAATCTTCTTTTCCACCACGCCCGTGGCAGACTCGATGACAAACAGCAAAATCAGCCCAACGAACGCCGCCATCTTGATGCTGTGCGCCATTTTCCCGCCCTTTTTGCGGAATGCCACCGTCAGCAGCACAACGCCCAGACAAATAAAGCCTGTTGTGGACAGCGTGCTGAGGATGGTGACGATCAGCAGCGCAATTGCCCAGCAGTATTTCTTCTTGCTCATGCCCATGCGCGTTTCGTCGCTCATCAGGAACAGCAGCGCGAAGTTCAGGAAAATCTGGTGGCTGCCCGGCTCGTTGAACATACCCGCGTTGCGGTGGAAAACCGGGATGTTCAGCCAGCCTAAGGTAAAATAAGGCGTCAGATAAAATCCGTTGACGCTGGAAACTTCGTAGTGCAGCAGCGGCAGCGGCAGCGACAGCAAATCGCCGATGACGAAGGAAATCAGGCTGATGGCCGCCTCTGCCAGCATGACTTTGGTATACAGCCGCATATACGTCCGATACCCGATGCAGCTTTGCAGAACCAGCACATAGCCGATGTTGCAAAGCCAAATGACAATATCGTTGATGTGAATGCCGTTCTGCGGGTTGACAAAGCTCGTCAGCAGCAGCGCCGCCGTCAGCAGCAGCGTCAGGCGTATGTTCTGGGCGCTGATTTTCGGATGATGCGCCCGCGTCAGCAGCAGAATCGACGCAATCAGCATGGCTGCCATCAGCGGCATCCGCAGCACCTGAAAATACAGCGAACCCATGCCCAGCACGCCAATCAGCACACAGAGTGCATCCACATGGTTCTTTGTGATTCGGATTTTCATCGTGCAATCTCCGTATAAATTTGATGCAGTATCTCCAGATTCTTCTGCGCATCATGCGTTTTTCCAGCGTGTTCCCGCCCGGCGCGCGCCATCTGCGCCGCTTTTTCCGGATGCGCGAACATCTCGCAGATATCATATGCCAGCAAATGCGGGTCGTCTGCCGGATAAATCAGCCCTTCCACGCCGTGCGTCATCAGACAGCGCACGCCGCCGACATCCGACGCAATGCACGGTACGCCAAGCAGCATCGCCTCGCCCAGCGAATTGGGGGAGTTTTCAATGCTCGATGGCAGCACAAACACCTGACTTTTTAGATACCGCTCCTTCATTTGTTGTGCATTCAGGCTGCCGGTAAAAACAACATGACCGTAGAGGTCGTTTTCGCGCAGCAGACGGTGGATGTACCGTTCATAGGCATTGCGCGCAAGCAGCGGAATGCGCCCATAGTCCTTGCGCCCCACATAGAGCTTGACATTGGGATAGCGCTTGCGGACAATCGCCAGCGCCTGCAATAGCAGATGCAGCCCCTTGAGCGGCACATGCGCCTGACTGCAGAAGATGCTGTGCGGCTCGCAGTTGTCCAGCGACCATTCGCCGGTGTAGAACTCGTCCCGCAGCGTTTCGTTGTTGAAATGATAGGCCGCCTGCGGGGCAAGCTCCGCCATGCAGGCAGCATCCCAGTCGGTGCGCCCGATAACGTGCTGCACCCTGCGCAGGGCTTCCTGCTCATACTGCCCGACGCGGCGGTAGATTGCCTCCTGCCGGACGATATTGCCCTTCACCAAATCCTTCAGCGTGTGCCCGTGGCAGACGTGTTCCGGCAGATAAGCGCGATAATGCTCCGCGTATATGGACAGAAGCCCCTGAATGGAAATTACAATCCGCTCGCGCATCCCCATGTGTTCCGCCGCATCAACCATGGCCAGCGTGTGCTGATTTTCCGTGCCCCAGAGGTGAATGACATCCGGCTGCTCTTTGCGCAGAATATCCTCCAGCTGCCGGGTGTAGGCTTCGCCGCACCGCTGCGTAGGGCGTGTGGGGTTGACAAGCCCGTAATAGCGGTAGCCGTCCACTTCGCCCGTCAGCGCTTTCGGCGCGTCAAACACATACGTCAGCGCCGCATCCGGCAGCTGCGTCAGCCGCCGCGACAGCCCAACCAGCCAGCCCACGATATACACCGGGGGAAGCGATTCTTTTTCCGCAATGGCAGGGAGGATAATATTTCCCATCCACATGACCTTCACGCTTCAGCCCTTCCTTTCACTTTGCGCTGTGCGGCATCCGTCATTTCACCGCGCCCTGCGTCAGAAAATCCCGCAGCTTTTCCCGCTCCTGCGCCTGCGATTGGCAGTAGCGCGCAATGTTGCGCACATAGCGGTCATGCACGGCTTCATCCAGCAGCCTTTCCGGCGCAAAATCCGCCATGCGGGATACCGTTTTGCCCAATTCGTTTGCTTCCACCATTTGCAGCGTCCCGCAGCGGCTGCCCACAATCGGCACGCCCCGGAAGAGAATATCGAACACAACGCCGCTGCTGTGCAGGGAGTAATTCTCCGAATAATTTAGGATGCAGTAGCGGCATTGGCGAATCGCCTCGTCATACGCCGCTTCGGACAGGTATTCCAGCCGCAGCTCGATGTTCTTCGCCCCCGCGCAGACTGCCCGCAGTTCCGTTTCCAGCGGCGCTTCCTGCACCCGACCCGCAATCAGCACCCGATACGGCGTGTTCCGCAGCTGCTTTGCCGCTTCAACAACGCCTTTGTCCGACGTAATCAGCCCGACCATGCCGAAATCATAGCGCTTCTGCGCATACGGCACAGGCGGCTGCATCGTTCCTGTGCTGATGTAATCGGACACGACGCACATCGGCCGCCCGTACGCCGCGCCAATGGCTGCATTGGGGCAGATAACGCCGCTGATTTTCCGCCTGCACAGCGCATATAAGCCACGTTTCAAGGCTGAATTGACGCCGTCGATGCTGTACTGGATGGCGTAGACCCGCGTTTCTTTCTTCTTGAACAGCGCAAGCCCCAGATACGCTGTTGCGACGGCGCTGCACTGGAGGACAATCACGTCATCCTGCGCTTCCCGCAACAGCGCGCGCACGTTCTGGAACACGGCGCGTTTGTTGCGCGCCGCCGAGCTGCCCACGATGTAATCATGCGGCAGACGAATCAGCTTATTCCCGAAGCGGTCGCCGTACACCGGCCCGCCCGCAATGCGCACATCCATCTCCGCGCCGAACAGGTCAAGATAATTCTGCGCGACGGTGAAATAATGCCCAGCGGCAATGCCGTCTGTGCTGGTGCTCCGTACATCTGCCACAATCAGCCGCATGATGGTTCGTTCCTTTCGCCGCTTTTCTGCATCGCCTTGCTGTAAATCGCCATCAGCTGACGATAATTTGCTTCCGCCGTGAAATTCTCCTGATACGTTTTCAGCGCGCCCTCGCTGACGGATTCCGCGTGCTGCAGCCGATTGAGCGTCTGTGCCAGCTGTTCCGCCGAGTCCGCCGGAAACTTGAAGCCTGTCACGCCGTCCGAAATCAGGGAACCCGCGTTGCCTAAATCCGAGCAAATCACCGGCGTGGCGGCGCTGAAGGCTTCCACAATCGTCATTGGGAAGCCTTCATACCACTGTGTCGGCAGAATCAGCGCCTTGGACTGCCCCATCAGCGCCCGTGCCGCCGAATTTGGCACAAAGCCGCGCAGTTCTACCTGCTTCAGCTTTTCCCGCGTCAGATATTCGCGGCACCATGCTTCCTCCGGCCCTGTACCGCAGATGATCAGCTTCATGCCCCCGCCTGAACGCTCGTAGCGCGCCCACGCTTCCAGCAGCAGCCGAATGCCCTTGAGCGCATCCAGCCGACCGATGTACACCACCTGATTTTCGCGCGCCGCATATGGCACAATCGTCTCCGGCGGTTCCACAAAGTTCGGCTTTACGGACACGTTTTCCGGCGGAATCTGCTTAAGCGCCAGCAGCTTCTGACGGTTGAAGTCCGTCAGGGTGATGTAATGCAGGCGGCTGTACGTTTTGAGGGCACGGTGCAAACGTGTGCTGAGCACGCAGAGCACCGTCTGCAGGCGGCTGCCGCGGTAGCAGCGGTGCTTCACCGCGCAGTGCAGCCCCTTTTTCGTGCAGTCCTCGCAGATATGGCCGTCGCGGTAGAAAATCGCGTTCGGGCAGAGCAGACGGAAGTTGTGCACCGTCTGCACCACGGGAACGCCCTCGCGCAATGCCGCGTAATACACTGCCGGGCCAATCAGCGGCAGCGTGTTGTGCACATGCACCAGCGAAATCCGGTTTTCGCGGATGCTCCGCCGAACCTCGCGGTATGTACGGATGCTGAAAAACATCCCCAGCGCACTGCGGATTTTCTCCAGCGCTCCCATGCGCGAAATTTCCTCGTTCCGCCGCGCATACAGCGCCGCAGCGTGACCGTGCGTTTCCAGCAGGTGCTTCTCGTTCGCCACAACGACATCCTCGCCGCCGGGAATCTGATAATAGTCGTGTACCAGCAGTACAGCGGGCTGTTTTGTCGCTTGCTGCATTTACTTTCTCCTGATGGCCGCGTTCCAGATGAATTTCAGATTCGTACTCCAGTAGCGCTGGAATAGCCGCTTCGGGTCTTGCATCAGGCGATAGAGCCATTCCAGGCTGTGCTTCTGCATCCATAACGGGGCGCGCTTGACGTTGCCCGAAAAGAAATCAAAGCCCGCGCCGACGCCAATCATCAGCCCATGCACACGCCCTTGGTGCGCCGCCATCCAGCGCTCCTGCTTCGGCGCTCCCAGCCCGACCCACACAAAATCCGGCTGCGCCTGATTGATGCGCGCCACGGCAAGCGCATCTTCCTCCGGTGTCAGTTCGCGGAAAGGCGGCACGTCTGTGCCCGCAATTATCAGCCCCGGATACTCCTGCTGCAGGCGCGTAATCATTTTCTCCTGCACTTCCTGCGTGCTGCCGTAGAAATAATGCCGCCAGCCGTGTGCCGTGGACTGCCGAAAGACCTCCATCATCAGGTCAGGCCCGGTTGTCCGCTGAATCTGCGGATACCCGCGCCGCCGCGCCTCCTGCGCCAGCGGATTGCCATCCGGAATCGCCATCAAACCGCCGTTCTGCACGGCACGGTAGTCCGCATCCTCGTAACTGACGACGGTTGTATGTACATTCGATACGCAGATGTAATCTCCCTGCAATTGATGAATATTCTGCGCCAAATATTTCAGTAGCCAATTCATGTTGATGACAGCAATATTGACCCCTAAAATCGGACAGACCGGAATTTCACGCTTGTCCACTTTGCGGCAGTATTGCGCTGCTCCTTCGTGCGCCGTGGCAAACACCCCTTTCCCCACTTCCCCAGCAAGAAACCTTGAATCATAAATTACCATTTTCATTATAACGCAAACATCAGTAATTTGCAAGCATTTCCATTTCAGATGATGAAGAAATTCCCTTTTTTTCTGCGGATGAATTGCCGCCCCGTATTCGTTCTTTCATTAGCATACCAATGCGAAAGGAGTATTCTTTATGAAGAACTGTATTTCCCGTTTCTGCCTGCTTGCCTTGCTTCTCCTGATGACCATCGCCCCTGTCCGCGCGGAAATTATCGGGCAGACGACGGAGAACGAGTACATCCACCGCCTGATTGCGGACAACGGGCAGGAACTCTGCTTCGTGTCCGGCGAGAAAGACCCGTGCCTTTCCTATGCGGATGTCAACTTCGACGGCATCAACGATGTGGTGATACTGACACAGCGCGGCGCGAGCAATTTCGTCTACCAGTTTTTCATTTTTGATGGCGAACAGTATGTTCTCTGTCCGCTGACGTTCACGAATTACGACCTTGATGCAGAACACAAGATTGTAAGGAGTTCTGTGAACGGCGGCTTGGCGGGCGGCATTCACAGAGAAACGCTGTACCGTTTTGATGGGACGGAGGCGGTGCTGCTGCGCTGGGCAGTCGGCGAGGAGAAAGAGGACTGGACGTTCGACGCGGATGGTTATACCGTCCGGCACTACAATGATGTGTTGACCCTGCAGGTTTGGGAACATGATCCGGATATGGACGGCATCCTGATTTTTGAGCAGGATGTATCTACTGAAGATGAAAATGCGCTGAGGGAAGCGTTTCAAGCGGAAAATGACGCGCTCTGGTCGGGCATCCGCTAAGGCACCACCGCACAATTCGGCGGCGCGTCTGGCGATGTCTTTTCCGCCATCTGCGGCATGCAAATTTCTCGATTTACATCCAGTAAACCTTCGAAATTTGCATTTGTATCTGACGAAAAATCCATTCGCCAGCCGACCACCTCATTTGTACGGTGTTACCTTAAAAAAGTTAGTCACATCGAACGAAACCGCTTGACAATCCGCCGCACTGGTGCTATCATTCAGATACCCTGATGGGGTATATTGCATTCATCGAAAGGATGAGGGCTGATGATAAAAACGACGCTGAAAATTGATGGCATGATGTGCGGCATGTGCGAGAGCCATGTCAACGACGCAATCCGCAAGGCATTCCCAGCGGTTAAGAAGGTGACCTCCTCCCACGGCAAGGGTGAGACGGTGGTCATTTCCGAAAATCCGCTGGACGAAGCGCAGGTAAAAGCTGCGATTGCCGCGACGGGCTATGATTTCAAGGGCATGTCAAGCGAGCCGTATCAGAAGAAGCGTTTCCTTTTCTTCTGATGGTTTCATTCGCACAACAAAAAGCAGGGCTGTCTCCGGCGTGGAGGTAGTCCTGCTTTTTGTTTTCTGTGTTAGTTGATTTTTGTTGTGCAGGGGGCTGCACCTCGGCGGAGGCGACAAGAAAGCATGAAAACAGATGAAGTCAGCGGTCGCCCCCCTGCCCCCCTCGCTATTTCCCCCACTTGATATGCTTCATGTGCTTCATCACCAGCGTGGCGCTCACGCCGGTCAGCGCGCCGAAGAGAATGCCGCTGAGCATCAGGACAGCCATGTAGTACGCCAATTGCGACGTGTGGAGGATAATCATCGCCATCACGATTTGCCCGACGTTGTGCATTACGCCGCCGACAATGCTGACCGTGACCGGGTGCATCCACTTCATGCGCGAAAGGAGACACATGCTTGCCAGCGACAGCACACCGCCTGCCAGTGCGTACGGCAGCGCAGCCACGCCGCCCAAAAACAGCGAGGACAGCACCACTTTCAGCAGCATCAGCACCCACGCCGTCGGCAGGGACAGCATGTAGACCGCGAAAATCAGCACGCCGTTGCTTAAACCCAGCTTGATGCCCGGTACGCCCAGCAGCGGCGGAAACAGGCTCTCCACCCAGCTCAGCACCAGCATCAGCGTCAGCAGCACACTGCACAGCGCAAGCTGCTTTGTGGTGATTCGCTGCTTATTCATTCGCTGCGTCCTCCTGCACGGTCGTCAGCCAGTCCATCAATTCGTCGCGGCTGTACAACTGGAGCGTCAGCTGATTCGGCAGACAGATAATCCTGTTGCCCAGAATGCGTGTGTCCTTGTTTTCCAGCGTCACTTCGCCCTGCTCCACGCAATCCTGATTGTCGCAGTTCGCCTCGTGCATGTCGATGCTTGTCGGGGTGACATGGACGATGTTGATGCAGTCGCCGTGGCGGAGGCGATAATAGCCCTCTTCGGTCAGCGGAATCGGCTGATACGTTTTGTCACCGACGGTGACGACGAGGAATGCTTTCACCTGCGACAGGTCGGGGGTGGCGGTGGCTTCGGGGGCGTCCGTGACTTCCGGTGCGGCAGCCGCTTCCGGTGCTGCGGTGATTTCGGGGGTCGCCGCTGCCTCCGGTGTGCTGGTCGCAAGCTCTGTCGGCGCCTCTGTCGGCGCTTCGGTCGGCGCATCCGTTGCGGTCAGGGGCAGCAAAGGCGCATTGGCGTCTACATTCGCGGGTGCGTTCCTCCGCAGCACAACCATCAGTACCGCCACAATCAGCAGCAGCGCTGCCACAATCAGCACATTGCACCACAGGCCATTCCGCTTCGCCTTGGGATTCGTTTCCTTCTTCATACCTGCTCCGCACAATCCTTTCGTTATTGAGTATTCCCATCATACAACGCCGAGTCGGATTCGTCAAGGGGCGCGCGCACAGGTGTTACAAACTTGTCACAAAGCGGCGAATCCATCCCGATGTCAGCAGGCACTTTTGCCCGCTTTATTGGAAGCGGAACGCATTAGTCCGCGCCGCCCCATGGCAACGAAACCGACAATATCCGCAATCAGCCAGCCCACCGGAATTGCCAGCCAAATCGCCATCATGCCGAAATGCGGCGCGAAGGCGTAGGACAGCACGACGCGCAGCCCAAGCGAAAGCACCGTCAGGACGATGCTCATGCCTGCCTGCTCCAAACCGCGGAAAATGGCATAAAGCAGGAATAGGAAGCCGATGCCGATGTAGCACAGCCCCTCGGTGCGCAGGTACGTTACGCCGATGGAAAGAGACTCTGCCGATGCATTTTTGAGGAACACGAGCAGCAGCGGCTCGGCGAAAATCGCCACGAGCGTGGAAACAATCAGGCAGAAGCCGCCGGAAAGCAGGAACGCTGTGCGGATGCCGTGACGGAGGCGCTGCGGCTGATTCGCCCCCTGATTCTGGGCGACGAAGGTCGCGAAGCCGTTGCCGAAGTCCTGCGCGGGGCTGTACGCCAGCGAGTCAATCTTCACGCCGGCAGTGAATGCCGCCATCGCTGCCAGACCGAAGCTGTTCACGAGACTCTGCACACACAGGATGCCGAAATTCATGATGGACTGCTGAATGCTGGTCATGGCAGAGACGGAGAAGATGCGCCTGAACAGCGCATGGTCGGGGCGCAGGTCGTGCTGCGAGGGTGTCAGCGCCGGAACGCGGAAGAGCACATAACCTAAGCACAGGAAACCGGACAGTACTTGCGAAATCAGCGTCGCGACGGCAGCGCCCGCCACGCCCCACGGCAGCACCGCCACGAACAGAAAGTCCAGCGCGACGTTCGTCAGCGACGAAATCAGCAGGAAAACCAGCGGCGCGGTTGAATTGCCAACGGCGCGGAGCATACACGCTCCGAAGTTATACAGGAACGTCGGGATGATACCGATGAACACAATCAAGAGGTAGCGGGAGAGAACGCCCTGCGCTTCAGGCGGAATGCGCAGGAGCGTCATCATGACGGGCAGAAGCGCGTAGGACAGGATGGTCAGCAGCGCCGATACGCCCGCAATCAGCACAAACGCATTGCCGACCGCCTTGCGCACGCCGGCATCGTCTTTCTGCCCGAAAAGCTGGCTGACAACCACGCCGCTGCCCATGCACAGCCCGGTGATGATGCTCGTGAGCAGAATCATGACGGAAAACGCGCTGCCGACGGCGGCAAGGGCGATTTCACCGCAGTATCGCCCGACGACGAAGGTGTCCACAAGGTTATAAAGCTGCTGGAGCAGATTGCCCGCCATCAGCGGCAGAGAAAAACGGAGCAATCCGCGGAAAATCGAACCATGGGTCAGGTCAACATTCATAATGCGGGAATTCTCCTTTCATTTCACAGGATAGTATAGGCGAAAAAACGGGAAACGTCAAGCATGGCGCAAAGGCAGAGAAATCAAGGGAAAAGAACGAAAATACACAAAAAAAACAATTTCCATGCGAAAACGATTTCACGGCGTTACATCAAGGGATTGCTGTGCAAGTGGGGAATTTTGCAGGAAGATTGGTCAAAAATTGCAAGCGGCAGACACTTGACAAGGAAGCGGCAATTCCCCTATAATAGATGCAACGTATCATTTGCATCGTGTCATCTGGTACGAAATGAATTGGAGGGGTTAGACCATGAAGAAGATTCTCTCTCTGGTCCTGTCTGCGTGCATGATGCTGAGTGCGGCTGCGCTGGCAGAAGGCACGTTCACGCCTGCTGATTCCTACGATGTCGGTGAGCGCGTGTACAACGCGGGCACTGTCACGCTGGAAAAGAGCGAGGGGAGCGCGCAGACGGTTTCTACCGATCAGTATGTCGGCGAAGCTGGCAAGGACTACACCGATGAAAAGGTGTACACCTACAACAGCTACACTCCCGGCATTAACTCTTCTCTGAACTGGGACCCGCTCTCCTGGGAAACGAACGAAGACACTGATATTTTGAACAATGTCAGCTCTGGTTTCTACACCTTCGTTCTGAATTCCGAAAAGAATGGCTACTCCGTCATGCCCGAACTGGCTGCTGAAATGCCGGTGGACGTGACCGCTGAGTATGTCGGTCAGTACGGCGTGAAGGAAGGCGAGACCGCCAAGGCTTGGCGTATCGCGCTGAACAAGCTCGCCAAGTGGGAAGATGGCACCCCCATCACCGCTGATGACTATGTGTACTCTATGCAGCAGCTGCTCAACCCGAAGATGCTGAATCGCCGCGCTGACAGCTTCTATGCTGGCGAGTTCGTCATCTACAACGCGAAGAACTACCTCTACGCGGGCAAGACGACCTATGACCTGATTGCAGACACTGCCGAGAACCTCATTGCCGCCGGCACCGATGTGTACCTCGACATGAGCGCTTGGGGCATGGTCGGCGCGCTGGACGCGGAGGGCAATCCTGCGCCGCAGTATGTGAACATTGCGGACGACACGATGTACCGCGATGCCTCTGTTGAAGACGAAACCGCTGCCGAAGCGTGGGTCTCCGCAAAGTACCTGTTTGACAACTACTTCGCCGCGGGTCAGCAGTATGAGTCCATGCAGGCTCAGTACCTGTACACCGCCAGCGTGGCGAATGCCGCGACGTGGGACGAGGTTGGCTTCAAGAAGGTTGACGATTACACCGTTGACTTCATCCTGGCCAACCCCGTGAACGAAGCGAACTTCTATGTGCCCTACAACCTGTCTTCCTCCTACCTGGTCTACAAGCCCGTTTACGAAGCCTGCAAGACCTTCTACAAGGACGGCAAGGAAGTTGCCACCGAGGAAGAAGCGGATGAAGTGAAGACCAGCTACGGCCGTTCCGTGGAGAACACGGTTTCCTACGGCCCGTACAAGCTGTCTTCCTTCGAACTGGACAAGGAATACACCCTGACCCGCAATGACAACTGGTATGGCTATCATGACGGCAACCACGTCGGCCAGTATCAGACGGACAACTACAAGGTGACCTGCATTGCCGACCACGCGACCCAGGTGCTGGCGTTCGAAAAGGGCGAGATTGATGACATCGCTCTGCAGGCGGACGACCTGAAGAAGTACGGCAACAGCAAGTACATCAAGTACGGCCCGAACAACGGCTACACCACCAAGCTGACCATGAACACCGACTATGAGAAGCTGCTGTCTCACGGCACCAATAGTCAGGTTCTGGTGATCCCGGAATTCCGTCAGGCGATTTCTTACTCCTATGACCGTAAGGAATTTGCTTCCTCCTTCACCGCGGCTGGCACGGCTGGCTTTGGCCTGATCAACGAACTGTACTGCTACGACCCCTTCACCGGCGCGCTGTATCGTGACAGCGAACCCGCGAAGGCAGTCCTCTGCCGTCTGTTCGACCTGACCTGGGGCGAGGGCGGCGACTACGACACCCTCGACGAAGCGTACGAAGCCATGACCGGCTACGAGGTCGAAAAGGCTCGCGCGCTGATGGCGGTTGCGTATGACAAGGCTGTTGCTGCCGGCATCTATGATGGCACCAGCGACATCAAGATTGACCTGCGCGTGTACCAGAGCGACGCTATCTACGTCAACATGTTCAACTACCTGAACGCCGCGCTGAAGAACGCTTGCGTTGGCACGCCGTTTGAAGGCAAGGTCGAAATGACCATGACCGTGGACACCGACTACTACGAAACCATGCAGTCCGGCAACGCGGACATGATCTTCACCACTTGGGGCGGCGCGACGATGGCTCCCTTCGGCGTGTTCGGCAACTGCTACACCGACGATGCGTACGGCAAAGGCAACCAGAACGAATACGGCTATGACACCACCACCATCGACATTGTTTACAATGTGGAAGGCGTTGGCGAAATCACTGACACCCTGCAGAACTGGGCGAACTGGTGCAACAGCCAGAACGTTCCGTCCATCGAGGAAAAGCTGGGCAAGTTCGCTGATTACACCTACGACACTCGTCTGCAGTTTGCGACCGCTGTCGAAGGCGCGTTCATGAACTGGTATCCCTGCTCCTCCATCTACTACCGCAACAGCGCGAGCATGAACTCCCAGAAGGTGAACACCGTTGTTGATACCTACGTTACGCTGATCGGCTTCGGCGGTATTCAGTACATGACGTACAACTACGATGACGCTGAGTGGGCGGACTACATTGCCAACAACACCCTGGAATACTAATTCAAGGCGCACATTTGCCGTGATTCTCTGAACCTCGGCACGGGCATGGGGGCCTTTTGACCCCCATGCCCGATGTGCGTGTTAAAAACCGGTTGATTTTCGGGCGTTTCTTAAGGGGACGCTATGATTCCAAAGAGAAGGGTACAGAATAGTGATTCCTTAAGAAATGCCCAATAGGGATTCAATCCAGTCAGGCAAGCCCAGTCCGCGGTGATGCGCACCTCCAGCCGCATCCTCCGCGACCCGTCACGGGTGGGGCGACGCACCCTGACGGTCGGAAGCAGAGGGCGGCGGGTTTTCCCATCCCTCCCTTCCACTCAATATGAAAAACGGAGGTAACGTGGAATGTCCAAAAATGGTATGACACGATACATCATCAAGCGTGTCCTGTACATGTTCCTGGTGCTGTTCATCATCATGACCATGTGCTTTATCCTGATTAAGCTGCTGCCGCTGCCCGCCGTCCGCGAAATGGGCCGCGACATCAACCTCGTGCTCGCCAAGCGCGAAAAGATGGGCTACAACAAGCCGATCATGGTGCAGTACTTCCTGTACCTGAAGAGCATCCTGACCGAATGGGACTGGGGCGTCGGCGAGCAGATGTATGAAGGCATGGGCGTGTGGGATGTCATGATGCAGAAGCTGCCCTACACGGTGCTGGTGAACCTGTATTCTATCCTGCTTGCGATCCCGCTGGGTCTTGCTTTCGGCATCTATGCGGCGCTGAAGAAGAACAAGTGGCAGGATAACTTCATTTCCACCATGGTCATGGTCTTCATCTCGGTGCCAAGTTATGTGTACGCCTTCCTGGTGCAGTACTTCCTGTGCTTCAAGCTCGGCTGGTTCCCCTTGCAGGCGGCAAGTTTGTCACAGGCGGGCGGGTCACTGTTCAGCTGGACAATGTTTGTATCGCTGATTCCGGCAGTGCTGTCGCTGGGCTTCGGTGTTGTGGCAGGCTTGACGCGCTACACCCGTGCGGAGCTGAGCGAGGTGCTGACCGGTGACTACATGCTGCTGGCGCGCACGAAAGGTCTGACCAAGGCACAGGCAATTTCCCGTCACGCGCTGCGCAACGCAATGGTCGTCATCCTGCCGATGATTATTGGTGAATTCATCGGTATTCTGGGCGGCTCGATGATTATCGAAAACATCTTCGGCATTCCCGGCATCGGCAACCTGTATATCAACTCCATCAATGTCCGCGATTATAATTTCTTCATGGCGCTGAACGTGTTCTATACGGCAATCGGCCTGGTTTCGGGCATTGTCATTGACATCAGCTACGGGTTTATTGACCCGCGCATCAGAATGGGGTCGAAGAAATGATGGAAAAGAATCTGTATCCGGAAATTCCGAAGGAAAAGTTTGCGTTTATTCACAAGGATGAACGCATCCATGACGAAAAGCTGCAGACCAAGTCCATCAGCTATCTGGGCGATGCGTGGCTGCGCTTCCGCAAGAACAAGTCCTCCGTTGTGGCGTTCTGCTTGATTGTGTTCCTGCTGCTGTTTGCCATCATCACGCCGTTTGTCTCGCCGTACACGGTGCAGTTCCGCGACGGCTACTACAAGTCGGTGCTGCCGAAGAACACGCTGTTTGAAAACGCGGGTTTCTGGGATGGCGCTCGCAAGGAAAAGGTCAGCGAAATCGGCTACCATTACTATAACGCCATCGGTCAGGAAACGGGCGTGCCGGTCGTGAAGAAGGAATATGACCACTATACCGATTCAAACGGCGTGACGTACTACAACCTGCGCGTGGATTCCTACGCGCTGGTCGGCTTCGCGTATGTCAACCTGAGCGAAACGGAATACAACAACCTGATGGCGTATCAGAACGAGAAGGACATTCAGGTCATCTACCCGCTGCAGAAGACCCACAATTCGCAGTACATGATGGGCAACGGCGGCGCGAACTTCTGGTACCAGCTCAAGGACGAGAGCGTGAACACCAACGGTGATCCGGCGCTGGATGAAAACGGCAGCCTGATTCCGAACTACCTCACGTCCGACAACCCGAACAAGGCGAACTACAACAGCAAGCGCATTGCCGGCGACGACGGCGCGGATGGGCAGTGGTACACCTACGCCCAGAAGAACCAGACGGGCTACCGCGTGCGTGTGCACTATCTGGAGTACTTCCGCTATGTCAACGGCTATGAACCCACGTTCATTTTCGGCACGAACAACTACGGGCAGGATATTTTCACCTGCCTGGCAGTCGGCGCGCGCCTGAGCTTCCTGCTGTCCATCGTTGTGGCGAGCATCAACTTCATCCTCGGCGTGCTGTACGGCTCCATCGAGGGCTACTACGGCGGCGCGGTTGACATGGTGATGGAGCGTATCTCCGACGTGCTGAACAGCGTGCCGTTCATGGTCGTCGCAACCCTGTTCCAGCTGCACTTGGCGGAAAAGGTGGGCGTGCTGCCATCCCTGCTGTTCGCTTTCGTCTTGACCGGCTGGGTCGGTACGGCGGCGCGCGTGCGTACGCAGTTCTACCGCTTCAAGGGTCAGGAATACGTCTTGGCGGCGCGCACACTGGGCGCATCCGACGCTCGCTTGATTTTCAAGCACATCTTCCCGAACAGCCTGGGCACCATCGTGACCGGCGCGGTCATGACCATCCCCGGTGTCATTTTCTCCGAATCCATGCTCAGCTACCTGCACATCATCAATCTGGAAACGTCGTCGCTGACCTCCATCGGCACACTGCTTTCCGGCGGTCAGGCGTACTTGAGCACCTACCCCCACATCATCATGTTCCCGGCAATCTTCATCGCCATTTTGGAAATTGCTTTCAACCTGTTTGGTAATGGCCTGCGCGACGCGCTGAATCCTTCGTTGAGAGGAGCGGACGACTGATATGGCAAAGCTGGAAGTCCGAAACTTGACCATCTCCTTCCGCACAAACAACGGTGCGGTTCGCGCAGTGCGCGATATTTCCTTCAATCTGGAGGAAGGCGAAACGCTCGCCATCGCCGGTGAATCCGGTTCCGGCAAGTCCGTCACCACCCGTGCTATCATGGGCATTCTGGCGGGCAACGCCATGGTGGATGCGGGCGAAATCATCTACGACGGCAAGGATTTGCTGAAAATTCCGGAAGAAGAGTTCCACACCCTGCGCGGCCACAAGCTGGCCATGGTGTTCCAAGACCCGCTGAGTGCCCTGAACCCCATCATGCGCATCGGCAAGCAGCTGACGGAAGCCATGCTGCTGAACAACAAGGAACGCCGCCGCGATGGCAAGGAACGCTTCAACAGCCTGCTGGCGCAGCTCGAAAAGACGATGGTGGCAGATGCCGAGGCGCGCGGACAGGGCGCACAGGCGCGCGAAGCCATCCACGCCAAAACGAAGCAGTTCGACCACTTTGCTTCCGTTGGGTTGAAGATGGAATATACCTATAAGGAAGCGATGGAATCCATCGTTGAGTGCATGGACGGCATGGACGAAATCGACAATGCCATCCTGACGAGCAAGGACAAGGATGTCCGCGAAATCTGCGGCCGCATCCGCAAGTCCCTGAAGCATATCTTCGACCCGTACACTTTCGATGAGAATGACCCGGAAATCGCGAAGTGGCATACGGCGCTGGAAGGCTTCCAGAAGAACTACACGCGCCGCCGCGAAAGCGAAATGCGCGCGCTGATGGCGGAGATGACCGCTAAGCTGGGCGCGATGGTGAATGCGCAGGAGCCGAACTTCTTCTGCATCGGCTATCTGGCGGCGAGTGGCAAAACGCCCGACCCGAAAAAGCAGTCCATCACCGAGCTGAACCAGATGGCGCGCGAAACGCTTGACCGCGAGTTCATGATTGACTTCTTGCAGGACATTGCTCACGCGCTCCAGTACTCCAGCCAGCAGGCGGCGAAATCGCAGCAGGCGGCGGTGGATACGCTCCGCAGCGCCCTGAAGGTCTATCAGCAAAAGCCGCTGAACGAGGGTGAATGCAAGGAAGCGCTGCACAAATCGGCTGCGGCGGTTGAAGCAGCCATCGACAAGCTGCAGCTGGATAAGGACAATCAGGCGTACGTCTACCGTTCGGGTGCACAGTCCTACATCGACCGCTATGCCCGCTCCAAGACGCACAATCCGAAGGAAGAAAAGCGCTACGCCCGCGAGCAGAAGAAGTTTGAGGCGCAGAAGGCGAAGGGCAAGAATCCGCCGTCCGTTATCCCGAAGAACCTGATTGACGCGGATATGGCGCAGCACAACCTCTGCGAAATGACCCAGAGCCTGCTGAAGCACTTTGAGGAACTCATCGCGGCGAGCGAGACGAAGGACTTTGACGTGCTGGCGGTGGAAATGGTAGACTACATGAAGGCGCGCGCGCAGGATTATGCCTTCAAGCTCACCAAGGGCATGGCACGCCACCGCGCCATCGAATTGATGAAGGAAGTCGGCATTCCGGAACCGCACAAGCGCTTCTATCAGTATCCCTTTGAGTTTTCCGGCGGTATGCGTCAGCGCATTGTTATCGCTATTGCGCTGTCCGCGAACCCGGATATCCTCATCTGCGATGAACCGACGACCGCACTGGACGTGACCATTCAGGCGCAGATTCTGGAACTGATTAACCGCCTGAAGAAGGAACGCCGCCTGTCGGTCATCTTCATCACGCACGACCTTGGCGTTGTGGCGAACATGGCGGACCGCATTGCCATCATGTACGCCGGCAAGATTGTCGAGTATGGCACGGCGGATGATGTGTTCTACGACCCGCGCCACCCGTATACATGGGCGCTGCTGTCCTCCATGCCGGACTTGGAGACGCGCGAGAAGCTGGAAGCTATCCCCGGTACGCCGCCGGATATGATTCTGCCGCCGAAGGGTGATGCTTTCGCCGCGCGCAACAAGTACGCAATGGAAATCGACTTTGAGGAACAGCCGCCGATGTTCCATGTCAGCGAGACGCATATGGCGGCGACGTGGCTGCTGCATCCGAATGCGCCGAAGGTAAATCCGCCGGCGATTGTGGTGGAACGCATTGAACGCATGAAGAAGGAGCAGGCTGAACGAGAGGCAGCAGAAGCCTTGCAGAACGCGAAGAAAGGAGCCGCCGAAGCATGAAAATCGCAAAGGGAATCGCCTCGGTGCTGAAAACGATTGGGCTGGTGGTTATGGCCATCGCCATCGTAATGAGCATCTATGTTGTGGCGAATGACGGTGCGGGATGGTCTACGCTATCGGGGGCGCTGCGCTCTTATCAGCAGAACGCTTCCGTGGTTACGCGCGCTTGGTTCGACAAGCAGTATTTCTCCGCCATGATTGATGCCGCGTCCACCAAGACGCTGGGCGGGGACGTGCGCCAGAATCGCGCGCTGACGTTCTATACGACGTGGGTGAATGAACTGGCAGCGGGGCAGGACGCGCTGTCCAAGCAGAAGCTGGATGCTTTCTGCGCTGATTTCGATCAGAATTTCGACGTGGATGCGTATCTGACGCTCTATGAGCAGCAGGAAAGCGGCAGCGACAGCCGCCTGCTGGCGGAATCGTTTGACTACCTGAACAAAGTCATGACGCCGGCGGCGCCCAAGGGCAAGCCGATTAAGATTGCCACCGCCAATACCGAACCGGATGTTGCAGCGTTCTACGAAACGTTTGCGCAGGAGCACGGCGAAGAAGCAGGCAGCTATCTGGAATTCGTGGAAACGCTGACGACGATGGTTCGTGCGTCGGTGGATGCGGGCAACAAGCCGGCTTCCATGAAGAAATATCTGAATGCACTGACCTTTGAGGATTACGCCGCTGCACTGGCGGAGCAGCGCACGATGGAGCGCGTCGACACGGAGGATATCCGCGACGAGTTTGCCGCGCTGGTGGAGCAGAAGAAGCAGGGCGAAGCGATTGACTTGGAAGCGTTCGTGCAGAGCAAGTACGAGGCGCTTCAGGCACGCTATCCGAGCGAAAACCTCGGCACGCTGGATGTGTTCGCGACGACGCTGTTGGAGCGGGTGCAGAGCGAAGACTTTGACGGCTCGCTCAGCAGCCTGCTGAAGGCGGTTCAGGTGTCCGTGGCGGCAGCGCCGACTTACCAGACCGCGCTGAAGTCTCTGGCAGAAACGACCATCAAGAAGTCTGATGACAGCAACGCCATTTCGCTGGTGATTGCGCTGTGGTGGCTGGCGGCGCACTGGGTGTGGCTGTGGCTGGTTGGCATCGTGCTGCTGATAATCGCGCGTGTGATGAACGCCATCACGGACAAGGTGACGCTGGCTCGTCTGGAGCACGCGGGCATTGAGGAAGAAAGCGACGTCCTTCTGCGTGTCAATCACCTGAAGCAGTATTTCCGCAGCGGCGACTACATCAACAAGGCCGTTGATGACGTCAGCTTCTACATCAAGAAGGGCGAAGTCTTTGGTCTGGTGGGCGAGTCTGGCTGCGGCAAGACCACGACGGGCCGCACCATCATCAACCTGTACGACCCGACCGAGGGTGACGTGTACTTCCAGGGCCTGCGCATTTCGTCCACGCAGAACGGTCTGCCGGTGCTGATTCGCAGCCTGAAAAACGACTTCGAGGAAAAGCAGCGCCAGATGAAAGCCGCGCTGAAGGAAAAAACGGAGAAGAATCCGGCGCAGGCGGCGGCGCTGAAGGCGGAATACGACCAGAAGATTAAGGAAATGCGCAAGGAACTGAAGGAGAAAATCCGTCAGGCCCGCACGAACGCATTGGAATCTTCTGTGGAAAAGAGCAAGTGCGTCGAGAAGTACCGCGAGAAGCGCAAGGCGGAGCTGACCGCGGCGTTTGAAGCAGACAGCAAGACACTGTCCGGTCAGGCGCTGGAGGAACGGAAGGCGCGCTACGAGCAGGACATGAAGGTTGCCGCGAAGGACAACATCATGACCAAGATGCAGATGATTTTCCAAGACCCCATTGCCTCGATTAACCCGCGCATGACTGTGCGTGAGATTATCGCAGAAGGCCTGAAAATCCGCGGCATCAAGGACGAAAAGTACATCGACGAAAAGGTCTACGAGGTGCTGGATCTGGTTGGTCTGGTGCGCGAGCACGCCGACCGCTATCCGCATGAATTCTCCGGCGGCCAGCGCCAGCGTATCGGCATTGCCCGCGCCATCGTGCTGGAGCCTGATCTCATCATCGCCGACGAACCCATTTCCGCGCTGGACGTGTCGATTCAGGCACAGGTTATCAACCTGCTGAACGACCTGCGCAACAAGATGGGCTTGACCATCATGTTTATTGCGCACAACCTGTCCGTCGTCAAGTACTTCTCCGACCGCATCGGTGTCATGTACTACGGCAAGCTGGTGGAGCTGGCGGATTCCGACGAGCTGTTCGAGCATCCGCTGCATCCGTACACCAAGTCGCTGCTGTCCGCGATTCCGTACCCGGATCCGCATCACGAGAAGCATCGTCAGCGCATTGAGTACAAGCCCCTGAAGGAGCATGACTACTCGGTGAACAAGCCGTCCCTGCGGGAAATCAAACCCGGACACTTCATCAACTGCAACGACGAAGAGTTTGAACGGTATAAGAAGGAGCTTGGGCTTTGAAAAAATCAAAGCGGGCGATGCCCTACTGGATTTGCATCGCCATCGGCGCGCTGATATTTGTTGGCGTTGCGTCGATGCGCAGTATCTGGACGCTGAGCGAGCGGGAGGAAATCCTGAGCGGTTTGTGCGACGCGCTTTTTGTGCCGGGCGCGCTGCTGACCTGTGTGGGTCTGCTGACGTTCACGGCGCGCGAAGGTGTGCTGGATATCATTTCCTACGGTTTCCGAAACCTGCTGGTGCTTTTCGCGCCCGGAAAGCATAAGCATCAGCACTACTACGACTACAAGATGGCGAAGGAAGCCAACCGCGGCAAGGGCACGCATGCGCCGCTGCTGGTTGGGCTGGCGTTCATCCTGCTGGCCGGTGTGTGCCTCATCTTCTATTACTACGGCCTTTGATTTGGTACCTGAGAAAGCCGCCTTCGAGAAATCGGAGGCGGTTTTCTCTACCTCCGGTGTTGTTTTCGACGCATAATCATGGTATAATGCAGACAGCGTTTCTGACGCACTAAGATGAAGGGGGATTCTCTTCCATGAACAAGATTCTTTCGACGAAAAACGCACCCGCCGCGATTGGCCCGTATTCGCAGGGCGTTCAGGCGGGCAATACGGTGTATGTGTCCGGACAGCTGTATTTCGTGCCGGAAACGGGCGAGCTGCTGGAAGGCACGATTGGTGAGATGACTGAGCAGTGCATGAAGAACATTGCCGCAATTCTGGCGGAAGCGGACTGCACGTTGGCGGACATCGTGAAAACGACGATTTTCCTGAAGGATTTGAACGACTTTGCCGCGGTGAACGAAGCCTACGGGAAGTTCTTCCTGCAGAATCCGCCGGCGCGTGCGTGTGTGCAGGTGGCGAAACTGCCGCGGGATGCGAAGGTGGAGATTGAGGCGATTGCGGTGAAGGGCTAATCACCGCTGGTGATTGTCCTTTGGGACGGCATGGCTGTTCTTTTAATAGCGGCTTGCGATTGTCGCAGGGATTTCGCCTCTGCGGAGGCGACAAGGGGGTAATGAAAACAGGTGAAGCCTGCGGTCGCCCCCTTGACCCCTTCGCCGGTCGCCTCCCATGCAGCTTGAATTTTTCCGTTACTTTCTACGGATAACCACGCGAAAACTGCATGAGAGTGTTACCAATCCAATCGCGCGAAAGGGTCAAGGGACGAAGTCCCTTGCAGGGTGCAGGGGCAGCG
>ERZ772821.542-NODE-542-length-29134-cov-6.748375_pt1 | contig 29134 bp, 26 predicted proteins | sample MGYA00580859_ERZ772821 | MGnify/ENA primary metagenome ERZ772821 (study PRJEB29015, sample SAMEA2737674) | human gut metagenome | biome: human gut; feature: human-associated habitat; material: faeces | place: China | collected 2012 ...
GGATTGATTGCATTCATTATACGGCTCTCTGAGGCGGCGGGAATTCCCGCCGCCTCAGAGAGCCGACAGCTTGGCTGGATTCGAAGTTCCGTAAAGCAGCCTCATTTCCTTCCCTGCTTCTCTTTTTTTGCGTTGATGCGCTCGCATGCCGCTGCATATTTGCTACCGGGGACGCGGTGATGTGCAAGGCACGCATCACAGTTTCCGTGTCTCGCGCACTTAAGCCGTTTGCAGGGGCAGTCATTTTGTTCTTGTTTCATTGTTTATATTTCTCCTGCTTTTTTTACCCGCATACCGCTGTTTCCCGCGCGCCAATTTGATTCAAGCCGCATATTGTGAGATATGCAATTATATGTATACGATTCCCTGCTCGGCGGGTTTTCCCGTTTTTCCCTGCACCGCGCCGCACCGCTGCCCTATACGGATGGCGCTCCCGTGCTTTTGCATGATTTTTTAGGCAGCACGACCACCGAAACGGTTTGGACGGACCGGGAACTGCTTTCCGCCTTCGGCGCACTTGCCGCACAGTTCGGTGCTCCCATCAGCGTTTGCGGGGGCTTCCGCCGCGTCCTGCCCGGCCGCAGCCTCTGTGCTTCGCCGCGCTGCGCGGGGCTTATGCTGGATATCGGCGCGGGCCTTTGCGCACCGGAGCGGGAGCGTCTTCGCCGCCTTGCGGTGCAAAGCGGCCTGTTTGAAACCGTGCTGCCGGAATATGTCGCACCCACTTGGGTCGGCCTGCAAAAGCGCGTAGCCCCCGTCTGTGCGCCGGGTTGCCCTTTTCCGGAGCTCCGCCCCGGCAACAGCAACAGCTGCGTATTCGCATTGCAGGATGCGCTTGCCGTGCATGGCTTCCCGCCGGACTGCGGCCTCACAGGCCGGTTCTGCGCCGCCACGGAACGCGCCCTCTGCGCCTTCTGTCGCGCGCGGGGAACGCCGTATGCAGGGATTGTAGACGCAGGGATCTGGCGCGCGCTCTAGCGTCGTTCATTCATAAAGAAATTCAGGCTCCGGCAGCGCCTGCCATTCCGGCGCGGCCGTGATCAGCCGGATGAGCGTATGGCAGGCCGTCATGAATGCCTGGCCTTTTTTATCTTTGGAAGTATAGTTATTTTCCGCATCATAGCACTGCGCAATGTCCTCACAGCGGATCTCCTGTTCCGTACCATTCTGCATGACAGTCAGCACGAGCGTCATGCTGGGTGTGGACATCACCCCGGGGTTCGGATCATACTCCGCCGGGTAATCCGCAAGGTCAAGCGCGGAGATGGCCTCCCAGGCTGCCTGCCGTGCCGCATCATCGAGGATGAGCTCAGTTACATAATCCTCCGGGTGTGTGGCATGCGATGTTTTGACGAGCTCACCGGTTTCGCTGTTGTACGAGCTTACGCCATAGGTGTTCCACACGAGCGAAAACTGAAAGTCCTCCGGCATTTCAGCGGGCGCGGCCTCTTCCGGGCCGGCGCAGGCAGCGGCAAGCACAGCAATGGTAAGCACAGCCGCCAAAGTGGTAAAAGCACGTTTCATATGTTCTCTTTCCTTTCGGCGTTTGTTCTTAATAACGCATGGCACATGCCTTTTGTTCCCTGAGCAGCCTATTTCCGGTAGACCACCTCGAACTCCTCAAACACGATGGGCATGTCCTCCGCAAATTCGTAGCCAAGCTCCGCGCCTTCTTCCGTGAAAAAGCGGCGGTGCCCCCGCTGCCAGGATTCTAAAGTTTCATCCTCGCCCTCCCTGCTGCAAATTCCATATGTCATTTCGCAGAAAGGAAGGACCGTTACAGCCGTGGTGCGGATGATGCAGCATGGCGTGCCGGCCCAATCCGTAACGATGCTGTAATCGCCCACTTCAGGAAGGCGCGCCCCTTCCGCTTCAAAGGCGAGAAGACTGCTTGCCGTAGCGCGTTTTTTCCCGGAAAGGACAAGTGCAAGCAGCTCGTTTGTAAGCAGCTCGCTCAGTTCAAAATGAAAGCATTACGTGTTTCCGGCGGCAGGCCGGAAGCTTGCAGAAACTCCTGCCAGAATTGATCGGGCGCCATAGGCATTCTCCTCCCTGTTGATGCAAAGGTTTTATCGTAAGCCGGTCTTAAGCCAATACTTCGCTCAGGCTTGGGTGTCATTCCCCGTTTCCTTTGAACACATGCAGGCGGATGTCTCCACCCGCCTGCGCAGTGCAACCTCTTCTTTTTTAGCGTTCTTCGCGGAAATAATTCGTGCCGCAGGACTTCGGCTGCGCATGCTCGCGGGATTGCCGGATGCTCGTGATGATCAGGACGAGGATCGTCGCCGCATACGGCAGCATGCCGTAGATCTGCATCGCAAGGCCCGGGATGCTCACATACAGGCGCATGATGGTGAACGCGCCGAAGATTAGGCCGCAGATCAGGCCGCGTACCGGACTCCAGGTGGAGAAGATCACGAGCGCCACAGCCAGCCAGCCATAGCCAGCCACGCAGTTGTGCACCCACACGCCGGATTGGTTCACCATGCTCATGTACATGCCGCCGATGCCGCAGATGCCGCCGCCGATGACCGTTGCCAGGTACTTATAGCGCGTTACGTTGATGCCAGCCGCATCCGCAGTGGCCGGGCTTTCTCCCACAGCGCGAAGGTTCAGGCCGACGCGCGAACGTTTGAAGAACCATGCCATCAGAAGCGCGATCACGATGGCGAAATATACCATCCAGTTATATTGGAAGAAGAGCTTGGAAATGGTCTGCAGCACCGGAGAGGCGCTGTTCTTCAGGCCAAAAAGGTCAAGCTGCGCAAAGGCGGCCTTGGTTGCTTTTGAAACCGTCACAAAGCCGCCGGCGCTTTTGCCCAGGAGCTCGCCGCAAAAGTTTGCAAGGCCCGTGCCGAAGATGGTCAGCGTAAGGCCGGTCACGTTCTGGTTTGCGCGCAGCGTAACGGTAAGGAAACTGTAAATCAGTGCGCCAAACGCGCCTGCGCCAAACGCTGCAAGCAGTGCGATCAGCATGGACAGGAAGCCCGAAGCTGCAAAGCCCGCCCCCTTCGCCATCTGCTCATACGCCCAGGACGCTGCAATGCTTGCGATTGCGCCCATGAACATCATGCCTTCTACGCCAAGGTTCAGGTGGCCGGATTTTTCGGTCAGGATCTCGCCCAATGTGCCTAAAAGCAGCGGAGTGCCCGCCAGCACGGCGGCTACAAACAGGCTGATAAAATCGATATTCACGCAACGGCCTCCTTTCCGCGGAACACAAGCTTGTAATTGATGAAGAACTCACAGCCGAGCATGAAAAACAGGATGATGCCAACGAGCACTTCCGCGCAGGATTCCGGTACGCCGGAGGAGGACTGGAAGCCCGCGCCGCGGTCCAGCGCCGCAATAAAGATTGCCACGATCAGCATCGCAAACGGATTCATCTTTGCAAGCCATGCAACGGTGATTGCCGTAAAGCCGATGCCGCCCGCCGTGCTTTCCGTCAGCGTGCCGTCCGCGCCGGCACAGATCAGATAGCCTGCGAAGCCGGAAAGCGCGCCGGAAAGGAACATTGTGCGCAGATACACCTTTGAAACGTTGATGCCCGCATAGCGCGCAGTGTTCGTGGATTCGCCCACCACGGCGATTTCATAGCCATGCTTGGTGCGCGTCAGGTAGAAATGCGCAAGAACCACCAGGAGCAAAGCGAAAATCCATCCGATGTGCACGCCGAACACCTTGGGCAGCGTAGCGATTGGATCGAACATGCGGATTTTGGGGAACGAGGTGCCTGGCATCTTCCACACCGGCTGATAGGTCAGGAACTTCACATATTGCAGGGCAATGTAGTTGAGCATGAGGGTAAAGAGCGTTTCGTTCGTGCCCCATTTTGATTTAAAAATCGCCGGCACTACACCGTAAAGCCCGCCTGCAGCAACCGCCGCCGCAAACATGAGCAACAGCAGCAACACCTTCGGCAAAGCGCTACCCGTTTCCGCTGCCCATGCCGCAAACTGTGCATCGTAATGGATCGCCACTGCGGATGCCGCAATCCCGCCGGCCAAAATCTGCCCCTCCGCGCCGATGTTCCAAAACTGCATTTTAAATGCAAATGCAATGCCTATGGCGGAAATCAGAAGCGGAACGGCCGTGCGTGCCGTCTCCTTGAGGTACATTGCGCCGCCGAATGCACCGCGCGCCATCTCTCCGTAAATGCCGAGCGAATTATGCCCGAGGATGCGCAGCAGCAAAGCGCCCATCAGGAGCGCGCCCACAAGCGCAGCGCCGCGGATCGCCCAGGCCTTGCCCGGCGCAATCGCTGCGCGTTTCACCATGCGCACAAAGGGTTCCTTATGTTCTGTGCGTTGTTTCATGCTTTCGCCTCCTTCTCTCCGCCCGCATGCACCATCAGGAGGCCAACATCCTCCTTTGTAGCGGTCCTGGGATCCACAATGCCTGAAACCGCGCCGCCGCAAAGCACCATGATGCGGTCCGAAATCTCCATCAGCACGTCAAGATCCTCGCCCACAAAGAGAACCGCGACGCCCTTCTTTTTCTGCTCGTTGAGCAAATCGTAAATCTTGAAGGATGAATTGATGTCCAACCCGCGCACCGGGTAAGCAACCATCAGCACCTTGGGGTTGTAGTGGATTTCCCGCCCAAGAAGCACCTTCTGCACATTGCCGCCGGAAAGCCTGCGCACAGGGGTGGAGGTGCCCGGCGTTACGATCTCAAGCGCTTCGATGAGTTCATCGCAAACCTGCTTGGGCGTTTTGCGATCCACCAACGGCCCCTTGTTGTTCTTGTAGCTGCGGATGAGCATGTTGTCCACCATGTCGAGTGAACCGACAAGGCCCATGCCCAACCGGTCCTCCGGGACGAACGCAAGCGATACGCCCTTTTTGAAGATTTCATCCGGTTTGCAGCCGACGATGTTTTCAAAACCCGTTCCGGCCTTGAATTCCACTGTGCCTTCCTTCACATGGTAAAGCCCCGCAATCGCCTCGCAAAGTTCCTTCTGGCCCGAGCCCGCAACGCCGGCAATTCCAAGGATTTCCCCGCCATATGCCGTAAAGCTCACATCCCGCACGGCCGGTACGCCCTCTGCATTAATGCAGGTAAGCCCCTGCACGCGCAGCAGTTCGTCCTTCTGTTCCACTTCGGGGCGTTCAATTGCAAGGCTGATGCTGCGGCCGACCATCGCTTCGGTCAGGGACTGCTGGGTCGCTTCCGCCGTCTCCACCGTGCCGATGTATTCCCCCTTGCGCAGGATCGCCACACGGTCCGAAACATCGAGCACCTCATGCAGCTTATGCGTAATGATAATGATGGACTTTCCATCTGCCTTCATGGCGCGGAGCACATCAAACAGCTTTCTTGTTTCCTGCGGGGTCAGAACGGCCGTTGGCTCGTCCAGAATCAGGATATCCGCACCACGGTAAAGCACCTTCACGATCTCCACCGTCTGTTTCTCGGAAACCGCCATGTTGTAAACTTTCTTGTTCGGATCGATCTCAAAGCCGTATTTTTCGCTGATCTCAGAGATGCGCGCCCCCGCTTTTTTTCGGTCAAGCTGCACGCCGCCCGGAAGCCCGAGAACGATGTTTTCTGCCGCGGTAAGCACATCCACGAGTTTGAAATGCTGGTGGATCATGCCGATGCCAAGGTCAAACGCCTCCTTGGGAGAGCGGATCTGGACTTCCTTTCCGTGGATGAAGATCTCGCCGTGATCCGGGTAATAAATGCCCGCGAGCATGTTCATGAGCGTGGTCTTGCCGCTGCCGTTTTCCCCCAAAAGCGCAAGGATTTCGCCCTTGCGCAGGGAAAGGCTGACGTTGTTGTTTGCAACGACCTTGCCAAACGTTTTTTTGATGTTGCACATCTCGACTGCTTGTTGGATTTGTTCCATGCATTCGCCTCCCGTTCAGGATATGGATGGGCACGCTGCCCTGTGTGCGCATCCATATCCTGAAAAGCTGCCCTTACTCCGCATGTAAAGAATGGCAGAGCTGCCGGAAGCAGCCCTGCCATGGTTTGTGATGTTACTCGCCGATCACTTCAACGCCGTCAATGATGTAGTTGAAGGACGGTGCGGAAACGACTTCGTTCTCCTCGTACCATTCGCCCTCAGCCTTATCGATGGTCACAGTGTTGCCGCTAAAGTCCACGCCTTCTCCGTGGTAGGGGCCGGCAAACACATGCACACTGCCATCCAGAATGCCATTGTAGGCTGCCTTGACCGCATCGGCTGTGCCTTCTGCAAGGATGTTCTCATTGAGGTCGGAGAGCAGGCAAACGCCGTCATACAAGCCGCCCATCCAGTCGGTGTCGATCGCTTCGCCCTTGGCGACGCAGGTGGTCGCATACACAAGGTACTGAGACCAATCCCAAATGGCGCTCGTGAGGGAAGCGTTCGGGGCCACATCGATCATGCCGGAGTTGTAGCCAACATGGAACGCGCCCTTTTCTTCAGCGGCAGTCGCCGGAGCGGTGGAGTCACAGTGCTGGGAGATCACGCCGCAGCCTGCGTCGATCAGGGCATTCGCGTTCTGTGCTTCCTTGGTGGGGTCGTTCCAGGAATCGGTGTACATGACCTTCATGGTCACATCCGGGTTGACGCTCTTTGCGCCAAGGTAGAACGCGGTGAAGCCGGAAATGACTTCCGCAAACGGCATGGCCGCAACGTAACCGAGCACGTTGTTGCCGATTTCCTTCGCCTTGAGGCCTGCGACGATACCGGAAAGGTAACGCGCCTCATAAATACGGCCGAAGTAGTTGTGGAAGTTCGCAAGACCCGCGCTGCTGGCCTGATAGCCGGTCGCATGGCAGAACTGCACTTCCGGGTGTTCCTTGGCAACTTCCATCAGGCCGCTCTCATGGCCGAAGCTGGTTGCAAAGATCAGGTTGCAGCCATCCGCGATGAGCTCGTTGGCCGCCTGAATAACCTGCGCATTGTCTTCAGGAATGTTGAACTTGTTGATGATCTGCTCGTCGCTGAGGCCGAGCGTAGCCTTCATCTTTTCCGTGCCGTTGTTGTGGTTGTAGGTGTAACCCATGTCGGACGGATCGGAGATGTGGATGAAGCCGATCTTCATGGCCGAATAATCCACGCCCTCGGTTTCCACATGGACAGAGCCAAGCTCGGTGCCGATGGAATCCTTAAAGGCAAGCTTCTTGACTTCCTTCTCACCGTCGCCTTCGTTGTTCGCAGCGGGCTGGTTGCACGCAACGAGGCCGAGCGCCATCACGAGGCAAAGAATGACTGCGATAATTTTCCTCATTTTCATAATCCTCCTTATTTTTGTTGCTATTTAAGCCCTTTTGGGCATTGCAACCATAGGCGTTGCCGCTGGGATTTCCTGCGGCGGCACAAACAAAAGCGAAGGGGATCCGAATACCTTTTGCTCCTGCACGCATACGCGGACCACCGCGAAAGAAAGGCACGCACGCCCGAAGCATACGCTGGGCGTGTGGAACGGAATGTATTTTATCACAGGATTCCGCTGTTGTCCAGCGCGGCAAGATCCGGTTCGCACAAGGTGGGCGATCCGGCTGCGCGCAGGGCGTTTTTCACATCCTTAAGGCCGCTGCCCGTGCTGATGACGGTAACCGTTTCCTCCGCGCGGATGATACCTTCACGCACCGCACGGCGCACGCCGGCCGTTGCCGTGACGCCCGCAGGCTCTCCAAATATGCCTTCCGTGCGGCCAAGCACGCGCATCGCATCCAAAATTTCTTCATCCGTAACGGCAATCCATGCGCCTTTTGAGGCGGAAACCGCACGCAATGCCTTCACGGGGTTGCGCGGCACGCCCACGGCGATGGAATCTGCAAGGGTGTTCTCTTCCGCCGGAATGAGCGACCGGTTTTCCCGCGCCGCGTCCACAAACGGGCAGCAGCCGGCCGATTGTACGCCAAGGATTTTGGGGATGCGTTCGATCATCCCAAGCTCGTACAGGTCATGGAACCCGTTGTACACGCCGCCAATGGTGCAGCCGTCCCCCACGGAAACAGCGACCCAGTCCGTCAGCTTCCAGTTGAGTTGCTCCGCAATCTCAAGCGCAACGGTCTTTTTTCCCTCCGTAAGGATGGGGTTGATGCCCGCGTTGCGGTTATACCAGCCATATTTTTCAATCGCTGCCTTGGAAAGATCAAACGTGGCCTTATAGTCTCCTTTGACGGACACCACCTTTGCGCCGAAGATCATGAGCTGCGCCACCTTGCCTTCCGGTGCGCGCTGCGGCACAAAAATGACCGTTTTGAGCCCCATGCGCGCGGCGTTGCCCGCGCAGGACGATGCAGCGTTGCCCGTGGAAGAACAGGCGATGGTATCATAGCCCAGCTCCACCGCTTTTGCAACCGCTACGCCGGAAGCGCGGTCTTTCAAGGAAGCCGTGGGGTTCAGGCCGTCATCCTTGATATAAAGTGCGCGGAGGCCAAGCTCAGCTCCAAGGCGGTTGGATGGGTACAGCGGCGTCCAACCCACGCGCAGGAAGCGCGAAAAATCCCGTGGCACAAGCGGCATCAGCGGCGCATAGCGCCACATGCTGTTCGTGCGGTCACGCCCAAGCGTTTCCCGGTTAAATTCCTTTTTTATGTAGCCATAATCGAAAACGATATCCAAAATGCCCTTTTCACCGCAATGCGGGCAGGTCATGCGTTCATCATATGGCAGTTCTGCGCCGCAAAGTGTGCAGCGGTAACCCAATATATGTTTCATCTGTTGCACCTCTATCCATATTGCAAAAAAAAGTTTGACTTGCAAAAAAAGTTTGTTTCCATGTTTATAATACTATATCCATGCGCGTTTGTACAGGCCGTTTTTGTCCGTTTTGCCTGTTTTTTTCGCACTATTTGCCATGGGGGATGCGGTTTTCCGGGAGACATGATAAAATAGGAATACTGAATACACAGGAGGATAAACAAATGGAAAGCGTTGCCCAACGGTTTTTGCGGTATGTTTCCCTTGATACGCAGTCTGCGGACGGTGCAGAGCAAATCCCGAGCACGGAAAAGCAATTTGCGCTTGCAACCCTGCTCGTAAAGGAAATGCACGCAATGGGCATTTCGGACGCGCGCGTGGACGCGCACTGCTATGTTTACGGCAGCATTCCCGCCACAGAACAAGGGCTGCCCGCTTTGGGCTTTATCGCCCATATGGACACCTCGCCTGACGCATCGGGCGAAGGCGTGCGCCCGCGGATTGTAAACGGTTATCCCGGCAGCGATATCCACCTTAACGCAGAAGTTGCCATCGAAGAAAGCATGTTTCCCGCACTTGCGCACTATGTCGGGAACGATATCATCGTCACGGACGGAACCACGCTTCTTGGAGCGGACGATAAGGCGGGGATTGCTGAAATTCTGACATTGGCCGAGTATCTGTTGGCGCATCCGGATCTGCGCCATGGCCGCATTTGCATCGCTTTTACGCCGGACGAAGAGGTCGGCTGCGGCGCGGATCAGTTCGATGTGCCTGGCTTCGGTGCGGATTTTGCCTACACCGTGGACGGCGGCAGCCCGGGTGAACTGGAATATGAAAACTTCAACGCAGCCTCCGCGAAGCTTGTGTTTCACGGTGTGGGCATCCACCCCGGTTCCGCAAAGGGCCGGATGCGCAATGCGCTGCACCTGGCACAGGAATTTGATGCGATGCTCCCGCCCTCTGCGCGCCCGGAGCACACGGAGGGTTACGAGGGATTTTTCCATCTGAGCGAGCTCTCGGGCGATGTGGTGGAGGCAACGGCGCGTTACATCATCCGCGATCACGATGCGACAAAGTTCGCGGCAAAGAAGGCGCTCATGCAGTCCGCTGCCGCGTTCCTCTGCGAAAAATACGGGGCAGGCGCCGTAGAGCTTACGCTGAAAGATTCCTATTACAATATGAAAGAGCAGATTCTACCGCACTTTCATCTTATTGAGACCGCAAAGGCCGCGATGGAACGCGTGGGCGTCGCGCCGGAAATTATCCCCGTGCGCGGGGGCACGGACGGTGCACGCCTTTCCTACATGGGCTTGCCCTGCCCGAACCTTGGTACAGGCGGCTATAATGCCCACGGAGTATTGGAATTTATCCCCATTCAGTCCATGGAAACGGTTGTGGAAATCCTGAAAGCAATCGTGGAACTGACTTACGCGTAAGCCATCCCCCCCTTTGCAGATCCTGCGCTCTTCAGCCCGCCGCGCAGATCGCTGAAGCCCTTTTCTCCACACAAAAGCGCGCCCGGCAAGTTTTCCGGGCGCGCTCGTTCTGTCATTTGCCGTATTCAGATGTAAAGAGTGTGCTTCAGCCTTCCTTCTTTCGGGATACAAGCGCAAGCATCAGCAACGCCGCACCCGCAGCTGCCGCCAAATACAAGCCGAATCCTCCCTCATCGCCTGTGGTCGGCGGGTCCAGCGGGATTGGTGCCGGCGTAGGCGTGCCGGCTATAATGGTGGAACCGCTGCCTGTCGGCCCGGGCGTTGGTTCCGGCGTGGGCATGGGTTCATCCGGGTCTGTAACCCAATAGATGCCATCCTTAAACCAAGTGAAGGTTTTGATAAGGTTGTTCTCATCAATACCCGTCAGGCTCAACGTTTTTGAGCCCGCAGCATTTGCTTTCGCCACAACATCCTCAATATATGCTTTTGTGCCATCCGGGTTTTTCCCCCAATCGACTTCAAAGTCATCGATGCCCGTCAGTTCCCAGTGTCCGTTTCCGCTTTGGGGCGCACGATAGGTGCTGTAGAAATCGATGGTGCCTGGCTCGATCGCTTCAACATAGAAGCAGTTCTTGCCCAACGTGTTGGCTTCGAGTGGTTCGGAGACCGTCTCGCCCTCCCCACGCAGATTGACCAAACCGATAACGACATTTTCAAAGCGGTTATTCTTAATATCCGCTTTCAGCGTGTTTGCGGCATTTTGCTGTACAATGACCTTGGTGCGCAGCGCGTCCGTTCCGCTTACGGTGTTTCCGCTGATCTCCAGCACACCGCCGCCTTCTCCGCCACCCATGTAGCCATGGATCGCAAAGCCGCAGCCCATGATGGTATTGCCCGTCATCTTATAGGTCTCCCCGGCGGGAATCGAGAAATTATCGCACATGTACTCGATTGCATTGGAGAAGCCGCTGATGGCGCAGCTCATTACCTCAACGCGGTCGCAATCCCAGAAAATGCCGTATTTGGCGTTCTCACCGGTCACCGTGCAGCCTTCGACGGTAAGGGAGACGCCCTTGCCGCCGGAGGCGCCATGATGCGTCGAAATCGCCGCGTCAGCCCAAGCCACAGTAGACGAACCCGCAAGCACAGTCATGGTTTTCAGCGTAACGTTGCTGCCGTGGATGTTGATGCCGCCGTTATCCCATTGGCTGGCGCGTTCCGTGTTCATCAGCGTCTTTACCACTACGCCATCGCGGCTTTCACCCTGAATAGTCAGAGCACTTATGCCTTTGGGCACCGTGAAGCGGTCGTACTCGCCATTCTTGACCGAGATGATCCAGCCTGTCTTATCTTCCTTCCCGGCAATGGAGTCGATCGCTGCCTGAATGGTTTTAAACTCGGCGCTTTCTTCGGCTGCGCCAGCATTGACAATCACTGTTTTCGCTGCGTCAGCATCCCCCGGGTCTCCCTCACCCTCCGCCAAAGCGGCTGTTATAACCGATAGTACCAACAAGAATGCTACGATTAGAAAACTCCATCTTTTCATGTTTGTGTTTGTCCTTCCTATTTTAGATATTTTTGTTAATCGGGCACAATGCAAGCTCAAAGTTACTATGTAACTATTATTTTAATCAGTTTGCGTTGCAATTCAATCTTTTGATTTTTTTATTTACACTTTATTCACAATCAAACTCATTAGCGCTTGTTTAAAAAAAATATTTTAGTTTCGCAAAAATATTTTTTGGTTTCCTCTTTACAAGCGCGGCCAAAAGCTCTAAACTATAGGCGTACGAACAGGTACATATCTTCTGTGAAATATTATGAAACATGGGGTGCTCAGCATGATCGATTTGACAGTACATCCGCAGCAGTTGGAGCGCGCCGTGCAGCGCGCACGCGAAAACAGAATTGTGATCCCCACCTTTGCGCAGATGCGGGATCCTGCCCTGATCCCGGAGGCGATCAAAAAGCAGCTCCGGCACGTCGGCCTTTGGGATGTGAATCCCCTGAACTTGTTCCGTATCTCCTGGCACAACGAACCCACCATGAACGGCGGCGCTTACGGCCCGGTGAACTTCATTGAACTGCCGAGCGTCCTTACCGGCGTAAAGGCCCGCATCATCGTGCTCTGCGGCAAGTGGTTCCCCACAGGCTGCCACAAGGTCGGCGCCTCGTTTGGCTGCCTGGCCCCGCGCCTCGTAACCGGCCAGTTCGATCCAACCTATAACAAGGCCGTTTGGCCCTCCACGGGCAATTACTGCCGCGGCGGCGCTTACAACTCCAAGCTTCTGGGCTGCGAATCCGTGGCAATCCTCCCCGCTGAAATGAGCAAGGAACGCTTCGACTGGCTCTCAAAAATTGCCGGTGAAGTGATTGCCACGCCGGGCTGCGAAAGCAATGTCAAAGAAATTTTTGACAAGACCTGGGAACTGCGCCGCACGCGGAAGGATGTTGTCATTTTCAACCAGTTTGAAGAGATGGGCAACGTGCTTTGGCATTATCAGGTAACAGGCAAAGCCATCGCCGATGCGTATGAATCCCTTAAAACCGACTCCACCCGCTTTGCGGGCGCCTGCTTCACGAGCGGCTCCGCCGGCACCATGAGCGCGGGGGATTATCTTAAGGAGCAATACCCGCATGCAAAGCTCGCCGTGGGCGAGGCGCTGCAATGCCCCACGCTGCTTGAAAACGGCTTTGGCGGCCACCGCATCGAAGGCATTGGCGACAAGCATGTGCCGTGGGTACACAACGTAAAGAATACCGACATGGTGATCGACATTGATGACGAAGACTCCCAGAACCTCCTGCGCCTGTTCAACACCGAGGACGGCCACAGGTACCTCACGGAAATCGTGGGCGTGCCGAAGGAGACTGTGGATCAGCTTTCCCTGCTCGGCATTTCCGGCATTGCAAACGTGCTTTGCTGCATTAAGTTCGCCAAGTATTACGAGCTTACTGAAAACGATGTCGTTGCGACCGTGGGAACGGATTCCGCCGAGATGTACACCTCGCGCATTGCGGAGCTTAACGAGCAGCAGGGCGCCTACGACATGCTGACCGCCGCGCGCGATTACAGCGAGCATCTGCACGGCATCCGCACGGACAACATGGAAGAGCTGACCTACGCGGCCCGCAAACGCGTCCACAACCTCAAGTATTATACCTGGGTGGAGCAGCAGGGCAGGACCGTGGAAGAACTCAACGCCCAGTGGTACGACGAAACCTACTGGACCTCCATCCACGATCAGGCCAAGGACCTTGATGCGCTCATTAACGCGTTCAACGAAAAAACCGGCGTCCCCGCCGACATGGAAAAATAAATTGTACCCGGCAAAAGCCGCCCAAATGGGCGGCTTTTATGCATCGGATCCGGCCTTTAACGAAAAAAGCTCACCCTGTCTTCAAATACTTGAAGCAACACCTGCGATAGCTCCGCGCAGCATCCGCAGGAAAGATCGTACACGATAATGCGCGCCGGGGCGAGCGCAACAAGCAGATTCACAAGCTCGCTTGCCGCGCCTGCGGCCGCGCCGCACCCTTCGCATTCGATGCGCGCATCCGTATCGTCCGTAATGGTACAGCTTCCGTCCGCATGCAGGATCAGCGATACTTCGCGAATACGCGGCTGCTGCAGGCGCACAAGTACGGACAGCACGCGCATCAGCTCAAGGTATTCCGTTTGCAGCATCAGTTCTTCCGCAGCGCAGAGTGCATAAAGCTCAAAGGCGCGCAGCACATCCTGCATACGAAAACGCAAAAACCCTTCAAGATTCAGATGGTCGTTCCCGTCGAAATGCGCGCGCAGCATTTCTTTTACCCGTTCTGCGTCCATGGTGAGAGAGGCATTTCCCGTTTCTCCTATCCCCTCTCTGCGAACCTCAGCCGCTTCATGCGCGGTTTTGATGGCTTCAGGAAGCACGCGCTGCTTTTCTTCAAGGGTGAGCGGCATATCGTTTATAATCCGCGCAAGCTCAAAATTGGCTGCATCGCGCAGCAGCAGCGCGGCAAGCGCTTCGCACAGCGCATCACGCTCCGCCTCGCTCCGAAGGCGAACGAGCGCCTCCCGGCCGCCCGATGCAGAAGATACCGCGATTTCCGTTCCACAGGGCACGCGCTGCAGCCTGCGCGTCAAAAGCGCCGCTACGTCGATTTCATATTCCAAAGTGTTCACGGATACTGTCTGCATGTTCTTCCTCGCTTTATCAGCCCCACCGGCCTTACTTGAGGCGTCATTTGCCGTGCAAAAAGCCTCGTGGCAATACGCGCCTCCCCTTGCAAGATATGCTCTAGTATGTTCAAATGTCCGCTCCGCGCGCGCTGTTAATTTTTGTTTGCCCCCGCGCGCTCTCGCACGCAACGTGTCCAGATTGCGCATTTTTTATCGATATTTTAAATAGTAACGCCATTTTAATTGACTTTATTCATAATTTGTTCTATATTTTCCTTTACTGGGCGGATGTATCCACCCCAAGGACTTGTGCGTTCAAAACAAAGCGGAGGTATTCTTTCAGTGGAAAAAAAGCATGGGCTTAAAAAAAATCTCGGCGTGATGTCTGCAATGTCGATCGTGATCGGCTGCGTGATCGGTGCGGGCGTATTCTTCAAACCATACGCTATCTACCAAACCACGGGGGGCGCGCCCGGGATGGGCATGCTCGCGTGGATTTTCGGCGGCGTTGCCAGCATCCTCGCTGCGCTCACGTTCGCTGAAGTCGCCGTACTTATCCCCAAAACCGGGGGTATGGTTGCATATCTCGGGGAAGTTTACAACGAAAAGCTCGGTTTTCTTGCAGGCTGGATGCAGACGGTGATCTTCTACCCCGCCTATCTTGCCGGTTATGGCGTGACCGTCGGAAAAGAGCTCGCCGGCAGCGATTCTCCGTATGTTCTTCCCATTGCAATGGCTGTCATCATCCTGCTTGTTGCGTTCAATTCGCTGGGCTCCAAAACCGCAAGCGGCATTCAGGTCGTTTCCACAATCTGCAAGCTGATCCCGCTCATGCTGCTGATGGTGTTCGGCTTCCTCCTCGGCAGCGGCGATCATCCGATCTTCACCCCCATGGTTTCCGAAACCACCAATGCGGGGGCCGCACTCGGTTCCACGCTGCTCGCTGTCCTTTTCGCATTTGAAGGCTGGACGAACGTGGGCGCGATTGCAGGCGAAATGAAGCGCCCCGGCCGCGACCTTCCGCTTGCCATTGTGGGCGGCGTTTCGATCATCATGGCTGTGTATTTTGTGATCAACATGGCATACCTTTGGGTACTCCCTGCGGATCAGCTGATGAATCTTGAATCCCCTGCTTCCGCCGTAGCCATGCAGATTTTCGGGCCCACGGGCGGCCTGCTCATCAAAATCGGCATCATCATCTCCGTCATCGGCGCAGCCAACGGCTTCCTGATGTCCGGTTCCCGCGTTGCTTACCAGCTTGCCGAAATGAACACCCTGCCCATGAGCGGCGCACTGAGCAAGCTCAACGGCAACCATGTGCCCGCAAACTCCATCCTATTAATCGGCCTGCTCGGCTGCATCTACTCGCTTTCCGGGCAGTTTGACATGATGACTGACCTTGGCACATTCTCCTGCTGGATTTTCTACACCCTGACGTTTGCCTGCGTGATGAAGCTCAGGCGCACGCATCCGGAACTTGAGCGCAAATACAAAGTGCCGCTTTATCCCGTGATCCCGATCCTTGCGATCCTGAGCGGCCTTTATGTGGTCATAAGCCAACTTTTCCTTTCCGGCACAAAGGCCACGCTGCTTTCCATCGGGAGCATCCTAATCACGCTCATCGGCTTGCCGGTGTTCCTTGCAGTGCGTAAGCACACCGCAAAAAAGGCAGACTAACCGGAAAAGCTGAATTTACAGTACCGCTTGCAGCGCCCTTTTCCCGTTCGGAAGGGGCGCTGCAGTTCTTATCCACCATCTTCCTGCCGGTTTTCCTTGACAATCCCGCGTTTGTGCGCTATACTTCCACATATATTGATATTGTGGGTCGATGCGGGTTTTCAGTACCAATCAGGGAGTTTCGCCCAGAGAGATGCGCCAAGGCTGCAAGCGCATTCGGAATCTGATTTTGGGAATACCGCCCCGCGGACTGCAACCGTTGCGGCGCGTTAAGCCGTTTCGAGAGGGTTTTACCAATCGGGGTGGAACCGCGGAACATGTTTGAATTATGTCCGTCCCCGGCGCTTATGCCGGAGGCGGGCATTTTTTCTTACCCAATGCACACATGCGCGTTTTACTTTATTTTGGCAACCAACAAGGAGGATTTCACCATGAAGATCACGTTTCCGGACGGTTCCGTCCGCGAATTCAACGAAGGCGTAAGCGCCTTTGACGTGGCCGAATCCATCGGCTCCCGCCTGCGCAAAGCCACCATCGCCTGCGAAATCGACGGGGAGCGCGCCGATGCGTTCGCGCCCATCCACAGCGACTGCACGCTCAAGCTGTTCACCTTTGCGGATGAGGGCGGCCGTTGGGCGTACCGCCACACCGCATCCCACATGCTGGCGCAGGCCGTGAAACGCCTATACCCGGATGTGAAGCTTGCCATCGGCCCCGCGATCGAGAACGGATTTTACTACGACTTCGACGCGCCCGAAACCTTCACGCCCGCTGATCTTGAAGCGATTGAAAAGGAAATCGTCAAGATCGAAAAGGAGAACTTCAAGCTGGAGCGTTTTGAGCTGCCCCGCGCGGAAGCCATCGCCTATATGGAAAAGCTGGGCGAGCCTTACAAGGTAGAGCTCATCCGCGATCTGCCGGAGGATGCCGTCATCAGTTTTTACCGCCAGGGCGAATTTGTTGACCTCTGCGCAGGCCCGCATGCAGAATCCACCGGCAGGGTGAAAAACGTAAAGCTCATGAACGTTGCGGGCGCTTACTGGCGCGGCAGCGAAAAAAACAAGATGCTTCAGCGCATTTACGGCACAGCATTTGAGAAGAAAGCCGACCTTGACGAGTACGTCGCTCAGGTGGAAGAAGCCAAGAAGCGCGACCATAACAAGCTTGGCCGCGAACTCGAATACTTCACCACTGTGGATGTGATCGGCCAGGGCCTCCCCATCCTGCTGCCCAAGGGCGCGCGCACCATTCAGCTTCTGCAGCGCTGGGTTGAGGACGAAGAACAGAAGCGCGGCTACCTGCTCACCAAGACGCCGCTCATGGCCAAGAGCGATCTATACAAAATTTCCGGCCACTGGGATCATTATCTGGATGGCATGTTTGTTCTCGGCGACCCGAACGATGATTCCAAAGAATGCTTTGCCCTGCGCCCGATGACCTGCCCGTTCCAGTATCAGGTGTTCCTCAACCGCGGGCGCAGCTACCGCGACCTGCCCATGCGCCTTGGAGAAACCTCAACGCTGTTCCGCAATGAGGATTCCGGCGAGATGCATGGCCTCATCCGCGTGCGCCAGTTCACGATCTCCGAAGGCCACCTGATCCTCCGCCCGGATCAGTTGGAGGACGAGTTCCGCGGTTGCCTCGAGCTCGCCAAGTACCTGCTCGGCACAGTCGGCATGCTCGACAATTGCTCCTTCCGCTTCTCCCAGTGGGATCCCAACAACACGGAGAAATACATCGGCACGCCGGAACAGTGGGATGAGGCACAGTCCACGATGGCGAAAATTCTCGACGACCTCGGGGTGAACTATACCATCGGCATCGACGAAGCCGCGTTTTATGGCCCGAAGCTGGACATTCAGTACAAGAACGTCTTTGGTAAGGAAGATACCATCGTTACAATTCAGGTCGACCAGCTTCTTGCAGAGCAGTTCGGCATGGAATATATCGACCAGGAAGGCAAAAAGGTTCGCCCCTACATCATCCACCGCACGAGCCTTGGCTGCTATGAGCGCACGCTCGCATACCTCATCGAGCTTTATGCCGGCGCGCTGCCCACGTGGATGGCGCCGGAGCAGGTTCGTTTCCTGCCTGTGACCGACCGCGCTGCGGATTACTGTGCCGCACAGGCCAAAAAGCTTGAAGCGCTCGGCTACCGCGTAACGGTTGATTACCGCAACGAAAAGACCGGCAAGAAAATCCGCGATGCACAGCTCGAGAAGGTGCCGTACATGGTCGTTGTGGGAGATCGGGACATCGAGAACAACACCGTTTCCCCGCGCCACCGTGCGGACGGGGACCTCGGGGCAATGAGTATGGATGCTTTCACGGCGCTGCTCAAGGAAGTTGTCGACAGCAAGTCGAAAAAATAAGCCTCTTTTCAGAAAAGCCTGCTGCACAAACGCAATCCGCAGCAGGCTTTTCTTTGCGCCATATCGTTTTCGCGTCAGAAACGCAGAAAAAAAGAAATTTTGGCGTTGACAAGCGGGATAGAAATCGGTATAATAGGCCTTGCGATTGAAAAATTGCTTCCTGTGCGGCCGTGGCGGAATAGGCAGACGCGTACGTTTGAGGGGCGTATGGGAGACCGTATGAGTTCAAGTCTCATCGGCCGCACCAACATTGCCGGTCAATTTAGATGCAGGCACGAAAAACCCAGACAATGTCTGGGTTTTTCGCTATTCTAAACATTTTTCCGCTCTTTCAGTTTGCCGTAGATGCAGCGAAACGTTTCACAGAATACCGCCCTATATAGGCTCCCGGATCCGACTTATCATTGGTTTTAGGGGCTTTTTTACGCCCTTTCAACGATCATTTTCGCCGTTTTCAATTTGTTTTCAATTACATTTTTGCTTTTCCGATTCATGGGATAAGTCTGCCCTTTTTCAACCATTTCTTCACTTTTTCCATACTGCGAATCGGGATAATCTGCCGCCCCCTCATACTCCCCCATAAATACTATTACTTGGCTGAGAGAATGAGTATATCACGCTCTAAACCAGCTTAGTACAACTACACCGAAAGGAGATTCTCATGTCTCAGGTAATCGCAATCGTCAACCAGAAAGGCGGTGTAGCCAAGACCACCACCACGGTGAACCTTGCCGCCGCCCTTTCTGAGCAAGGTGAAAAAGTCCTATGCATCGACCTCGACCCACAGGCAAACCTTACCATGTCCCTCGGCTGCCAAATGCCGGATGAACTGTCGTACACAATAGCGGACATCATCGATCAGGCAATCGCCGAAAACCCCATCGACCCCATGCAGGGCGTCATCCACCATCCTGAAGGAATCGACCTCATGCCCTCAAGCATCCAGCTATCGGGATACGAAACCGTGCTCATCAACGAATACGGCAGAGAGAACATGCTTCGCCAGTATGTGGACGCAGCAAGGCCCTTTTACGACCACATCCTCATTGATTGCCAGCCAAGTCTAAACATTTTGACCATCAACGCGCTTGTCGCTGCCGACAGTGTGCTGATCCCCACCCAACCGCAGTTCTTCTCGGCAAAAGGATTGGAGCTGCTGTTCCAGACCTACAGCAAGGTACAGCGCAAAATGAACCCCGATCTCAAGGTGGAAGGCGTTCTCGTCACCATGATGGATCGCCGCCCCAACTTCACCAGGGACGTCGTTGACCTTATCCGTTCCACATACGGCGGCAGCGTGAAGGTGTTCGATAGCGAGATCCCCATGAGCATCCGGGCAATCGAGTGCGGTGCTGAAGGGAAAAGCATCCTCGCCCATGACCCCAAGGGCAAGGTCGCGGAAGCATATAGAAATCTGGCGTCGGAGGTGATAGACAATGCCCAGAGAGAGAAGTGCAGGGCGTATCAGCATACGGCCGTTAGATGACCTTTTCGAGCCGACCGTGGAACGGGAACAGTCGGTTCAGCGGGAAACCCTCCCTACAACCCTTTCCCCAGACAGGTTAAAAGCATTCCCGAATCACCCGTTTCAGGTGCGGCAGGATGAAGAAATGTCCAAGCTGGTGGAAAGCATCAAAGAGAACGGCGTGCTGGAGCCTGTCCTTTGCCGCCCTGACGGGAACGGCGATTACCAAATCGTCAGCGGTCACAGGCGATGGACAGCCTGTAAGTTGGCTGGGCTTGACCAGATTCCCGTCACAGTCCGCAGCATGGACGATGATACGGCCATTCTCTGCATGGTGGACGCCAACCTGCACAGGGAGAACATACTACCCTCGGAAAAAGCCTTTGCGTACAAGATGAAGCTTGAAGCGTTGGAGCACAAGCGGTCGCTGGGACTGATCGTCTCGGACGGTCGCCGCTCCACGGAAATCATAGGCGAGGAAACCGGCGAGAATTACCGTAACGTCATGCGGTATATACGTTTAACGGAGCTAACGCCCGAACTTCTGGAGCTTGTGGACAGCGGCAAGCTGAAGTTCCACCCCGCCATTGAACTTTCGTACCTGAAGAAAGACGAGCAGGATATCGTGAACGAGGTAATCAATTTCGTCGGCACTTGTCCTTCGCTTACGCAGGCGAAAAGCCTGAAGCAGCTATCTCAGAACGGCCAACTCGACGTCGATTCCGCCATATCGCTGCTCAGGGGCGACAAGCAACCAAGCCGTGCCATCAGCTTCAAAGCAGATGAGCTTAGGGACTTCTTTCCCGCAGGCTATACCGCCGAACAAATCAAAGACGCCATCATCGGCATGCTGGAAGCGCGGCAGCGCAGCCGTGGAAGGGAGCGATAAGCATGAGTCGTGAAATGAGCAAACAACAGATCGAATATATCAAAGCCAAATATACACCCGGCACCCGCATTGAACTCACGCAGGACATGGTCGGCGAAAACATCCGCGCCGGCGCTCGCGGTACGGTAACCGGCGTAGACGATATCGGCAGCATCATGATGCATTGGGATAACGGCAGGTCGTTATCCGTTATCCCCGGCGTGGACAGTTTCAGCACCATCACGCCGGAATATGAGAAAGCAAACCCTGTGAAACAAGTAAAACCGCGTAATCACGACGCGAGATAAGGAGTTTTCATGGAAGGAATCAAAAGAGAATACACCTCTGACGAGCGCAGCCCGATTATTGACCCGGAGCTGCGCGACCTTTTGCCGTCCATTACGGATGAGGAACGGGAAGCCCTGACCGCTGACATCCTCAAGAACGGCTGCTACAGCCCCATGATCTGCATGGAGGACAGGTTTCCGAGCAATACAAAAATGTATAAGCTCATGACAACCAAGCCATCTGAAATGGAAGGGTAAATAGATAGCAACAACAGGGCGCGGAATGCGTCCGGCTAGAATGATCGCTCGACAAATACAGATTTGTCAGTTTGATGATTCCCATTCCTTTCTGGATATTTCGTACACTTCGGTAGTATCGTTCTCTTTGTCACGGAATTCATCAACCTTTTGCATTCCGACAGAACGTGCGGTAGATGATGAAGCCGTATTCGCAGATTTCATATAAGAATACAGAACCAAAAACGGAGTATTGGAAAATGCCCAATCGCGGACGGCAACAGCCGCTTCCTTTGCATATCCTTTCCGCTGACAGTCTTTGCGGATATGATATCCGATTTCTGGCTTTAACGCTCCGTTGATATTCTGTATGGTTAGCCCGCAGTCACCAATCATCTCTCCGTCCGACTTCAATACAACTGCCCATAAGCCAAAACCGAATATGCGATACCGCTCGATATTTTTCGTAATCCAGCCCCTGACACGACCCTCATCGAATGTATATGGATAGTGGCACATAATATCGGAATCGGCAAGAACCGCATACAGCGCGTCATAATCGCTTGCACACATTTCCCGTAAAATCAGTCTTTCGGTTTCTATCATATCGCCGTATCACCTCTGCAAATTCCGGCTTGTCTTTTAGATAATTATAACATTTCTATTAATTCATGCAAAGCAAAAGCGCCCGAGCCATTGACCCGGGCGCTTATCGTACTGCAGCTCATTGCAATGTCAAACTCGTTCCCGTCACATCGTGGCATTTTGCCCCGTCATACGTCAAATGGCTACTCATCAGCACAATTGGCTTATTAACGCCCGCATAGCTGGAATCATTCATCTGCACATCGAGGTGATACCACTTGCCGTCCAGCTTTACCAAGTTCCATTGATGGCTCAGGTTGATGGGGGCGTCCTTTGCGACATGAACGTACCGTGATTCAATGCCGACGGCATCGAACAGCGCCACCATGCCGCGGGCATAGCCGCTGCATTGTGCTTCGCCATATACCAGCAAGCCCCATGCGGTGTTCGCTCGTTTCTTCGACCAATCGGGTGCATACGAGCAATGATTGTAAACATAGTTCACCAGCGCAATGATTTTCTCCCTGTCCATCATGCCATCAGAAATGCTGGCGGATACGACTTCGGCCACCTTTGCCTTTACCTCTTTCAATTCCCGCGTGGATAGGTAAGAACCGTACACCGAGCCTTTCTTGTAATCGTCCTTCACATCCTGCGACGGAGCGATAGGCTTCGCTGTCGGCTGTGGCATTATGGCAGAAACGGGCGTTGTGGCAGAAGTTACAGGCGTGCCAGGCGTTTCTACCGGCGCAGGCGAATAGGCTGGGATAGTCACTACCACAGTAGCCGGCGCGTCATACGTTACATCCATCGGCGGCGGCAGGTTCTCGCCGTCCTCCACTTCGACCTCGGCAAACGCCGTAGCGTTCAAGCCGAGCATTGCCAATCCGAGCAATAGGGATAGATAGCGTTTTGCTTTCATTTTCATTACCTCCATTCGTTTTCTCACAGTCAGCGGTCACCAAGCGCTAGCCGCACAAGGAACAAGAATACGCCGATAAACAGCATTACGGAGAACTTCAAGACCGTAAACACGATCAGACCAATGGTACGCATGCAGCACACCTCCTTAGAGTTTGTGTGATGTTACCATACGTTTCGGGCTTTATGTCGGTGTGTTCGTAAATAGCCCGTTCTTTTGATTTCTCTTTGAAAGGAGCCTCTTTTCATGAAAACCATAAAGGAAAAACCGGCGATGGGCAAATCCCGGACGCTGGAAAAGAATGTGCGCATGCCTCCTGCCGCCATGCAACGCGCCCGCGACAGAGCGCAGGAGCAGACGGAGCAGCAGGAACAGTCATCCTCAAATTATGCTGTTGACCGCGCTGAAGAAATGGTGACGGATGCCGCCCGCGCGGCAGGCGACGTTGCAAGGGACATCCTTCGTCCCAAAGATCGCACCTTCGATACCGAGCGTTATGCACAGGAGCCTGCCGGCAAACAGGCCCAGCAGCAGAGTGCCAGCCGCCAGTCTGCGAATAGGCGTAGGTCGTCCCAGTATTCGGAACGCGCCTCTGCGGAACGGTCGGCAGCGGAGGCGCCTCAGCGCGCCGCACGGCAATCAGCAGCAAAGCAGGCACAGCAGACTGCAGGCGAAGCGCGGCGTGCAACGATCAGAACAGCAGACAGAGCGGTGAAAGCGCCTAAGCAGGCGTCAAAGGCGGCAGCTAAAACTGCGGAAAAGACAGCCAAAGCAATCAAGACGGCGGAGAAAGCGTCCGTCAAAACCGCACAAGCCGCAGGGAAAGCAACGGCGGAAGGTACACAGGCTGCGGCACGTGGCGCACAAGCGGCAGCTCGCGCAGCTGCGCAAGCTGCCCGCGTTGCCGCAAAGGTAATGGTTACCGTAGCAAAAGCCGTGGCAAAGGCGGCAGTAGCTATGGCAAAAGCGGTAGCTGCCGCTGCCAAGGCGCTTGTCGCATGGATTGCGGCAGGCGGTTGGGTGGTCGTGCTCATCATTATTGCCGTTGGCGCTGTCGCTGCCATCCTATGTTCGGCATTCGGCGTGTTCTTCTCAGATGAGGCAGACCCCGGCAAGCTCAAAGCTGCCATTGTGGAAATCAATACTGATTTCAGCAACGACCTGCAAGCCCAGATCGACAGCCTGTCAGCCGGTGGATATGACGCCGTGAACGTGATATATGAGGGCGACTTTGATAGTGATTCCTTCATGGTCAACAACTGGACGGACGTGCTGGGCGTGTATGCGGTCAAGACCACGACTGATGAAACAGCAGGCGACGAGGTATTGACCGTTACGCCGGAAAAGCAGCGGGTACTTGAAAGCACTTTCCTTGACATGAACACCGTGAATATATGCACCGAGGTGGAAACCAATACGACTGCCACCATAGTAGATGGAGAGGAAGTGGAGGAAACCACCACGACCCTGAATATCCTCATAGACATTCAGAGCATGACCTATCTTGAAGGAGCGGAGTTATATGCTTTCAACGAGGATCAGATGGAAATGTTGGAGGAATTGATGTCCCCGCAATACTATTCGTTCTTCGCGGAACTCATAGATGTAGATATTTATGGCGGCTTGACCGCATCCGACTTTGCCAGCCTCGTCAATGACCTGCCCACCGGCACCAAGGGCGGCGCGATAGCACAAGCAGCGGTTTCCAAGGTTGGTACGCCGTATTCCGTGATGGATTGCAGCGATTTATCCCAATACGCCTATGCGCAGGCGGGTGTATCCATCCCAGGCACCTCTGTCACGCAGGCGCAGTATTGCTATAACAACGGCTACACCATAGCCGCGGCCGCTCTCCAGCCGGGTGATTTGATTTTCTGGAGCAAGACGGTATGCCGTTGCGGGCGCTGGAACGAGGTGCATCATGTGGCCGTGTACATCGGTAATGGAAGAATTGTTGATGCCAACTCATCCAAGGGGCGAGTGGTGCTGCGTGATCTGTGGAACAGTGCCAACTGGCAAATTGTCATGTATGCAAGGCCGCATGTGTAAGGAGTGAAGAACATGAAGAAACTAACCATTATAAGGGCAGTGGTGACTGTCGCCCTTGCTGTTGCTGTCATGATACTGGCTTTACTATGCTTTGATGAGAATGGACAAACGCCAATCGTGGAAATTGAAGCTCCGGTACGTATTGTAGAAACAGCAATGCCCTCCGTGTCTGCATTGGGCGCAACGGCAGAACCCGCTGAAGATGCTTCTACCGAAGCAATGCAGCCTCAGAAAGCGAGTAGCTCCGTTGTGACTAATCGTCTCGGTACACTGACGATCCATGGGCAAGACATACCCATCGCTGATAACGTTGGTGAAGCCACGTTAGAAAAATCCCCCGGTTGGATGCCGGACAGTGCCCCGCCGGGCGAGAGAGGTATGTGCGTGATATTGGGCCATCGTAATAGAAAGCATCTGCGACCGCTGGAAAAGGTGGAGCAAGGTGATATGATAACCTTTTCTTATCCCGATGGGCGCACGGTAAACTATACAGTTGTCAATACTATGATATATGAAAACCCCTCCGATTGGCGGCTGCCATCGGCGGTAAGTAATACTTTGGTACTTGTCACATGCTACCCTTTTCGCTATACGGGACATGCGCCGGGTAAATATCAGGTTTTATGCATAAAGAATTAAGTTGATGGGGCAAAGCATATGTAGTTTTGCTCCATCATTTTCAGAGTATTAGCCTAGTTTTCTCCAAGTATTCATGCCAACAATACCATCGCTGGTAAGTCCTGCTGAAGTCTGAAACTGTTTGACCTTGCTTTCCAAGCGTTGAATCAAAAGTTGTTGAGGTTCCAAGCCCGAAATACCCTTTGGCCGCAAGCCTGGCTCGCAAGAACCGCCGGAGCATAAACTGGTTGGCTAACTGCACAAATGCAAACACCGTCAGGCGGAACTCCATCTGTCGGTGTTGTTTTTATCGCTGATTTTGAACAGCGGTGATAATGGCAGGTAGTGTCAAGCTTTGGACCTGTTGACAAAGTAGCATCAGAAACTTCTCCATGGTAAAATAACCATATTAGGAGGGATAGAACATGATGGGACGACGAAATGGGCAAACGGCAATGGTTTTCGTAGATATGGAATCCATGATTCCGGAGAACCATTTATTGCGGAAAATCGACCGGGTCATATCTTTCAAGTTCATATACGACTTACTTGCACCTTACTATCCCTCTATTGGACGTCCATCTGTAGATCCTGTCTGTATGTTCAAAATGCTTCTGGTGGGCTATTTGTATGGCATCAAATCAGAACGTCGGTTGGAGGAGGAAGTGCAGCTCAATCTCGCTTACCGTTGGTTCTGCGGTTTTGAACTGGATGAGGCAACTCCGGGTCACTCCACCTTCAGCAAAACCAGAACTCGCAAATGGCAGGAAAGCAATCTTTTCCAAAAAGTTTTCCAAGAAATTATAAAGCAGTGTATTACAAGCGGCCTGATAGACGGGAAAGCGATGGCTACAGATGGAAGCTATATCCCGGCCAATGTGTCCCGAGAAAGCTGGGGCGATGTAGAAGCCGAAGTTGAGCAAAGTATGCAAAGCTATCTGGATTGTTTGGATGAAGAACTCGCTCAGCAACCAGGGTTCAAAAAGCCACCGGTAAAAACTGTAAAGAAACGTCGTACTACCAGCCGAACCGATCCTGACAGCGGTTATATCAACCACGGAAACAAACGTGGTGTTGGGTATCTGATGGAGTCAACCGTAGATTGCAAACACGGCATTGTGACCGGAGTTGATGTGTACAGCGCAAATGAGAAGGAAAGCACTCAAGTGTTGCGCCATCTGGAAAGACAAATAAAGCTTGGTGTTCCCATGAAAAACATAGCGTTGGATCGTGGCTATGAAACCGGCGCTGTTCATCGTGGTTTGGAGCTGCTGGGGATTACTGGCCATATCCCCGCAATTCAGTTCTCCAATCCTCCTGAAAGGTACGGCTTTTCTTACGACCTGGAGCGAGATGCATTTATGCACCAGCGTGTGGGAACGCCTGCGTTTTATTCCATGATGCGGCTGCGAAAAATCTGGGCAGAGGGCAGCTTCGCTGTTCTAAAACGGGAACACTGTATTTCAAAAATCCGTAAGAGGGGCATTCTGGAAGCAACCGAGGAATGCCTCCTGGCTGTCATGGCCTTAAACCTGAAACGGATGGTTAAGGCCATCCTCAATAAGCTAAAAATCCAATTTATTTGGGCTGAGGCGGTGTTCCCTCGGCCCAGTTTTACTTTTGTCAACAGCTCCATAATAGTACTCTGTTCCATTGTAATTGACGCTGATTACATCGCCGTTGGTATCGTAGGAATACAGCTGCTTCACCTAGTTCGAGCCACTGCCCTGTACCTGCGCCATGAACGGCTATGATAGCCTTTCATCGCCAACCTTCCATCCGCCGTCCTCATATTCCAGCACGGAGTACAGATAGTATGTCTCAAGAGTTGTTCCATCGCCTGTGTTCAAATTGGATGTCGTTGCATTGATGGCGCTGACGACCTCTATACCGTATCTGCCGTTTTCAACAGCTACTACATCACCGCTAAAGGTAGCATAGTCAAACAGTATCTCCGTATAGTCCTCTGAATCAACAGATCCCAGGGCAGAAAGACCTTCATGTAAGTCTATTGCATATTTGTTGCCGGAGGCTTTGCACTCTAACGTATATAAATTGTTTCCGACCGTATGATCCCCGTTGATCGGGCTGCAAACAAAGGTTAGTGAGTCTTTTTGAAAAAAGCCCGCTCCAAACACCGCCGATTGCTCAACGCCATCTTCTTTCACCGTAAGAACAAGAGGTGATATGGTTCCTCTCGTATCCGTGCCACCAAGGTTTGGAAATACGATATCGGGTATTGAGTCACCGGTAATATCAACTATACATAGCTTGTTGCCGCTGTCAAGACAATCCGTATTAACACTCACATGATAGGTTTTTTCTTTCGTGCTCAATGTTATATCTACATAAAATGGCGGCTCAAACAGATCCGTTGAATAGGCGTGCACACTGTCCATAACGCCGTCGCCGTCGATATCCGTGTCATCCTTAATTATGCTAACTGCATATGCAATCGGAATTTCCTCCGAAGGGCTGAGAGAAGGCTGTTGCGAAGGCGCGGCCCATGGGGACGCTTCATTGTTTATGTTAACACCTGGCGTCGATGTTGTTTCGGTTTTTACTTGAACAGGCGTACAGCAAACGCACAGCAGAAGTATGCTCGAAATCAGAATGACCAATATGCTGAATTGTCTCATAATGTCCTCCGGTTTTTAATATGTCGCTAGTATAGCATGATTTTAACACACAATGTTACGGTTCTGCATCTTGGCTCCATATTGTCACTGGGTTTGCATTAGCGACCATTATATCATTGGTATAGACAAGTGATTCAGGGCCCGCACTTGTCAATTAAATAAGGCAAAGGAGATTATACTAATGGCAAACAGCGATTACACATATTCACAAGTAAAAGCGGGCAATGGACTATATAAATATGAGGGTCCTTCCGCATCATACTCTGATGGAGTAAAAACGATGCAAACTCGCCTTAGTAACTGTGGATACATACTATCCATTGATGGCTATTTTGCTGGTTCCACAAGGCTTGCTGTTCGGAGATTCCAGCAGACGATTTGGGGCATGACAAGCAGTTCAGTGGACGGAATAGTTGGTAGCGCTACGCTGATTGCACTTGACGCAGTGTATCAGAGCGATGCTTTTAAATATGGAGCGTCAATCTGCAGTGACCCCTCGCTTTGGACTAAAAACACGGTTGCAACCTCTAATTGGTGGAATACAACTGACAAGCGTATAGACGCGCTAGCTAGACTTATATTTGCTGAAGATAACGATAACAATAATGCACGTGCCGGTGTGGCCAGAGTTATCTACAATCGTTCAAGCAACAGCAGCTATAAAAACCCAAGTGCTTCCAACAAATGGATGGGCGTAATAACATGTGCAAACCAATATAGCACTGTGCCAGCGTCTGCGTGGACCTGTGATTCTGGTGATGCTTATGATTCGTGGCCCTCCAGCGGAGTGCAGCAGCGTGCACTTGTGCCAAGACGCGGTAAATCAAGCTATCCCTACATAAGCTCTAGTTGGAACAATGCAGTAAGTCTTGCAAAGAGTCTTGTAAATGGAGACACAATCTCTACTGGGCTTGGATATCCAATAACATATACTTCGAGTGGAACTGTCACTGTAGGTGGGACGGCTAACCGCAGTATGTCAAGCAGTCATCTCCACCAAATAGGTTACAGTAAATTCCTTGAGTGGATTGCTGAAGGGTATAGCATGACTAACATCTTGAACTATACTGGTGAGAAAAGCGGAAACGTTTTCTTGGTTCGGTAAAACCGGTAGCGCCGAAAATTTTGTGTAAAGGCAAAACCGCCAGACGATTCCGGTTTAAC
>ERZ772821.543-NODE-543-length-29035-cov-7.874431_pt1 | contig 29035 bp, 22 predicted proteins | sample MGYA00580859_ERZ772821 | MGnify/ENA primary metagenome ERZ772821 (study PRJEB29015, sample SAMEA2737674) | human gut metagenome | biome: human gut; feature: human-associated habitat; material: faeces | place: China | collected 2012 ...
AGTCCGAAGCGCTTGCAGCCCGCGAGGCATACAAGCGCATGGAAGAGCAGGGGCTTAATGCCAAAGGAAGCAGAATGAGCTGTAATGACTATTCTGCGCGCTGGGTATCCGTACATAAGGCCCATCTTACCCCGGCGCCCTACAATACACATGTGCGGATTCTTGAAAGATTCTGTTCTATGTATGGCGAGAAATCCATGCAGGAAATTACCGCGACGGACATTCAGTCATTTTTCAACTCGCTTTCGGGCAAATCACAGTCAAGCATCAATGACGCTCGTGACACATTGAAAGGCATGTTTCGATCAGCGCTTGCCGACCGGCTCATCCTCCACAACCCTTTTGATTCTGTTGTCATCCCCAAAGGCACATCCGGCACCCACCGCGCAATCACGCAGCAGGAACGAACCCTCATGCACGAAACGCCACACCCTCGCATGAGGCCCGCCGCCATGGTCATGCTTTATGCCGGCCTGCGACGGGGAGAGGTCCTTGCGCTGGATATTGACCGGGACATTGACTTTTTTGCGCATACTATTTCTGTTCGGCAGGCGGTGCGCTTTGCTTCAAACGGAAAGCCCGTTGTTGTGAATCCTAAAACAGAAGCAGGAGAGCGTGTTATTCCTCTGCCATCTATCCTTGTGGAAGAACTCCGGGGGCTTCATGGCCTGATTCTTACTGACGCTCGCGGAGAAATGATGTCTGAAAGCGCATTTTCGCGCGCGTGGGACAGCTACAACACAGCGCTGTCCGAACGGCTGAATGGGTGTCGCAAGCGCTGGTATGGTAAAACGCACGAGCACAAAGCCATGCTTAAAGAAGATCCATCGGCGCTTCCTCCATGGAAAGATGTAAGAATCCGGCCGCATGACCTTCGACACAGTTATTGCACCATGCTTTATGATGCAGGTGTTGACCTCAAAACCGCTATGAAATGGATGGGCCATGCGGATCAGGAAATGACCATGCGCGTCTATACGCACCTAACCTCTGAACGCGAAAAGAGGTCAATGCGCGCGTTTTCTGAACAGATTGATAAAATGATAAGTAGTCAAAACGGTAGTCAAAAAAAGCAAATGATGATGTGAAACGCTTTGTATATAACAAAAAACAAATATATAGGTTTGTTGGTTCGGGACCAAAAGGTCGCAGGTTCAAATCCTGTCACCTCGACCATCTTTGACCGGGTTTGTGAAAGCAAATCCGGTTTTTTTGTGCTGATTTTTTGGTCAATCCGGACGCAAGCGGACATGCCCCCTTTCGGCTGCGATCGGATGACAACCGATAAAGGGGGATTGATGGAATTGCGTGTCTGGTTTTGGTGTTCTTTTCGGTCAGGGATGTTCGTTGGCAGAAGTGGGTGGAAATGAGCGGCGGGATGGGAAAAAGGAGGCGCTTGTCCTGAAGGTACATGACAGATCAGTCTTTACTCGTCTTCATCTGGAAAGTATTCTTCCGGCATGATCTAAGGGATTCTGGAGTATTAACAAAACGATTAACAGAATCTGTAGAGATGTCCATTGATCGTTCAATAGTCGGTAGCCATTTCTTTATGCTATCAGGAAAGAGAATACGATTTTTTGTCTCTATTTGGTTAAGTTTATTACTGCTTACTTGGATAGCGTAAAGAACAGGTATTAGGTCTCCAAATGCAAAATAGAATTTGTTTGCTACGTGGACACTCCTATGTTCAGAATTATCCTTGACATTAGTATGTAAAATATGTTAATTTATATTAGATATTAGAATTTTTAGTGGAGAGTGGAAAAAATGCGCCTCAAACGGCTTGCAGTCATCGCATTAATTTTCGGTATTTTCCTGCTTGCCCAAGGACAGGCCTCTTCTCAATCTCTTGATATTACCATCACGCCTGACAAAACGTCCTATATCAAGAATGAGATTGCGTATCTCACCATTCATATCAAGAACAACACGGAGATGATTGCCTCCAATATTCGGATTCAAAATCTTCTTCCCGAGGGACTTGCCTATGTCGCGCCCGCCGAGGCCAAAACGGTTATCGCGGCCATTCAGCCTGGCCAGGAGGTAAAGCACGTCATCCGCCTCAAAACCCCTACCATTCCCCAAACTGGCGACCGCTCGCCCCTCTTGCTCTGGGGAACATTTGCGCTTCTGGCGGCGGGCCTGTTGATCTGGTGTGTGCGTCGGCGCTGGCTTTTGGGCAGGGGACAGTAATTCCACACACACGAAAGGAGTATGCGTTGTGAATCGTTCTTTACGCGCGTTTTCTTTTTTGACCCTGATTGTTTTTCTCTGCACAGGAAGCCTTTCCGCCCTTGCGCAGACTGAAACAGACAGCATCGTCACTAACGTGGTATTCGATGGGGTAAACTATGAAAATCGGACGGATTTTGCGTGGGAGTGGCATAAGCCCATTCCTGAGAGCGGGATTGAGTGGGATGGAGACCCTGAATATCTTGCATCCGCTGATTTTGGTATTATTGATCTTGCGTCCGTGCCGGATACGACCCTTCCCTTCTCTGAATATGTCAAAAATCAAATCATGTTCATGGGAAATAAAGACGGTGGTTTTTATGAAATAGAACAGATGGCCGCGAAATATAATTGTGTTATTGTCGGATATCTGGCACCAACTGAAAACTATGTTATTGAAAGTAAAACAGAGACATCCTATGAGGATTTACTTGAATTGAAAAGTGCAATTGCTCAGGAGCCTATGGTATATGGTGATACCGTTTCACTGCGCTATGCTTTTGTAGAAGAAACGAGCTACTACCCTAATGATCCATGGAATGGCGCCTCCTGGGATCAGCCAGGCGGAGAAAACTGGGGAGTCAAACAAATTGGAGCGCCAAACGCCTGGAACTACCGAGCATATATGCATCCGATGAACATAGGCGTTATTGACTCGTTTATTGATCCCACACACCCGGACTTGGATGCGGAAAATCTTGGAAATATGGATTCTATCTCCTTTTGGCTGGATGCTTTATGGCGGGATCTTCTCGGAAAAATAGCTGCACTCACCGGGACAGATCCAGATGCATTACTCGGTGAGCTTCAACATGGCACGCACGTCTCTGGAATCATTGGAGCAAGACATGATAATACCGAGGGCATCAGCGGCGTTTTTCCCTATGCTCATATTGTTGGAATAAGTACATTTTGGAACCGCGATGAACACAGTCAGGTAATTGATAATATCGGCTCCTATTTTAGCAATCGCACGGACTTTTATATGGAAATGTTTTATTGGCTGACTATGCGCAGTCAAAATGTGCATATTATCAACATGTCGTTGGGTTTTGAGGAAAAAAAGAAAAGAGAATTTCTAGCACTTACAGAAGCGGAGTGGAATTCTGTAATTCAGTTTTATACCACCAGTTGCGGACTAGGACGTTTTTTTGATGCTTTACGCGCTCTCAACTATGATTTCGTATTCGTTATATCTGCAGGCAACGCAAAGCTTGACGCAAGAGTAAATAGTTGGCCTCTGCTAGTAGACAATGCCTATCTGAAAGACCGGTTAATTGTTGTGGGTGCATATAATCAGGAATTAAAATTCTGTGACTTTTCAAACTATGGCAGCGCTGTTGATATTGTCGCACCGGGTGCGCAAATATACAGTACTGTGCCTAAGTCATCCGGTTTTACGTATCGCATGAAGGACGGCACTTCGCAAGCCGCACCTCACGTAGCAGGCACGGCGGCCATGATATGGTCGATGGCACCATACAGATTAACTGGTCCTGAAGTGAAATCAATTATCCTGAATAATACAAAATATACTATTACAAGCGGATATCCCCATGATACTATCGATGGACAGCCGCGCAAATATCCTATGTTAAATGCAGAAAAAGCTGTAAAATATGTATTTGAGAATATAGGCACAATTACAGGACACATTCAAGCCGAGGATGGAACCCCCATTTCCGAAGCAATCATTCAAATAGAAAACGCCTCCATCCCAGCGCGAACCGATGTCAACGGAGATTTCACTCTCTCATCTCCTTCCGGATGCATATCGCTTCAAATTTTCAAGGATGGCTTCGAGAGCGTCACACGAAGCGTAAATGTAAATGCCAACCAAATTACGGATATCGGAACTGTCACGCTTTCCAAAAAGAACGTCATCCAACTGGGCGACTACCTCACCATGGGCACCTATTTGGGAGAGCCCATTGTCTGGCGCTGCGTTGATATTGATGAAAACGGTCCGCTTATGCTCAGCGATCGAATTCTGTGTCTGAAGCCTTTTGACGCTTCCGGAAAAAGCGATGCTTATCATACGGATGACTGGGTGACGAATGTCCGAGAGCGATATGGTTCCAACTGCTGGAGCGATTCAAACCTGAGGCAATGGCTGAATTCTTCCGATGAAACCGTTGTCTATTCGCATTGCGCGCCAACCACCTCCGCCGTATTGAACGGATATAATGCCTATGACGGCGAGGCTGGATTCTTGCATGCTTTTACGCAGGAAGAATTGTCAAGCATCAAGACCGTAACGCAAAGGATCTATATTAACGAATATGATTCCAAGCGAAACGGCTATTGCGATGGTGGTACCTCTGAGTTAATCTATAGTCCGACAAAAAGCAATGTTGATTACAGCAAGTACTATTATCAGAACGTTACAGATCGAATCTTCCTTCTGACCCCCAGCCAGGCAGACGCGGTATATCGTAACTTCGATGAGTACTTGAGGCAGGCTTATCCTACACAGGCGGCCGTGAAAAACAGTAATTATAAGGACGCTTCTCTTTCCTCCGAAAAGCCCTATCCGTACTGGCTGGGAATCCCCAGCAATCTTGGCGCTTCCTACGAACATATAATTGTGATTCGTCAAAGCGGCATGGACTATCCCAGAGCTTACGAGGGAATTTATGGCGTTCGTCCGGCGTTTTACCTGGACGGGTATACCGTCGAGCCATAATGTCGAGCCATAATAACGAAGAAATCCGATTTTCTCCCGCCTCCGCCGATAATCCATTTTGCGGCTCAGCCTTTGCCGCAAACCGAAAACGGGCCGTCGGATCAACGATACCGACGGTCCGTAGGTACCATGGCCGCCCATCTGTTGACCCTGTTAGTATGTTTAAAATGCTGCTGGTGGGATACCTTTATGGCATCAAGTCAGAACGCCGACTTGTCCAGGAAATTCAGCTAAACATTGCTTATCGTTGGTTTTGTGGCTTTGAGCTTGGAGAAAAGATACCGGATCATTCTACCTTCAGCAAAACAAGAGTCCGCAAGTGGAATGAGAGTAGCTTGTTCCAACAGATCTTTCTGGAAATTGTCCGATGCTGCATGGAACAGAAATTAATAGACGGCAAAGAGCTGGCCTCCGATGGCAGCTACATCCCAGCAGAAGTTTCAAGGAACAGCTGGATCGATATAGAAGTTGAAGTCGAGCAGAGCATGTTGAGCTATCCAGAATCACCATACTCATTTGACCGATCTGCCGCCCCATCATGCTCCATCCCTCCCTTATTTTAATTATACCATGGGAATGGGGCGTTTGGGACTTTTGTCAACAGGTCCAACTCTTGACACTACCGGAAAGATTGAGCATTCTAATAAACTGTTCTCCCTTCTCAAGATTAACAGGAAATCGTTTTGGCCTGCTTTTGAATATTACTGAAGATTGGAACAAAAACACTTTTAATACGTTCTTGCGAAATCCTTGGAGAAGGTCCAGAAAGACTTAATGCGCCCATCAACATATTATCATGATTCCATAAAGGCATGGCAAATCCCCGGATGCCATACTCGTTTTCCATATTATCTATCGCGTAACCGAGTTCTCTGATTTTTTTTAGTTCGGAATCTAACGCTTGAGAAGTTGTGATAGTCTGATCCGTAAAAGAAGTCATTCCTCCTCGACAGACACGATCAAAAATATCCCTTGGGCTAAACGCGAGAATTGCTTTGCCCCCTGCAGTACTATACATGGGATGACGAGCGCCGATATTTAGCCTTACGACAGTAGTCATTGGCGGATAGGCAGTATCAAGATACACCGTTTCAATTCCGGAACGGATAGCATAGGTTACACTTTCTCCGCTTAGCCGAGCTGCTTCTTCCAAAAACGGACGAACCTGTTGCTGAAATGCATTTGTGCTTCGAGCCAAGTAACCTTTTTCTAGCAACTTGTAGCCAAGGCGATATCGATGAGTCTTCTCATCTTGACTTATATATCCAAGCATAACGAATGTTGACATAATATTATGGACAGAGCTTTTCAACATGCCACTTATTTCAGCAAGTTCAGCCACTCCTCGTTCAGGATGATTTAGGTCAAAACAATCCAGCAGCAACAGTGCTTTGTAAAGAGATTTGACTTTTGGTTCAGTTTTGTCTTCAAAATGCTCCATCTTAAAATCCTTTCTAATACTGATCTATTTTTGCACATTATAGGGGCTTTTTTTTTTTAAGTCAATACTTGACAGGTATCTCAAAAAGCAATATAATCATTATAAAAGAATTTATATTCAATAATAATGAACTTTATCGTGAAAGGAGATGGGCAGTTAAAATATCAACAATCGCAAGCGTATTGTCGACAAAAAAATAAAATTGTTGACAAACAACAAGGGGGTGTTGTATACTCCTATTATCAAATAGGAGGCGAATCGAATGTTAGATGGCAAACGCTTAATTCTGCCTGACAAAGTGCTCGACGACCTTCGTATGGAGATTGTATCGCAAAAGCGTGCAGCAGGTGATCCACTGATTGAGGAGGAGCTGGGTCGAAGATACGGAGTAAGTCGCGGTTCGGTGCGGACGGCTATTCGCGAGCTTGAAAATGAAGGCCTAGTCAGAATTCATCCAAATGGGCGCAAAGAGGTAATCGGGTTTACCGTCAAGCAAGCGCGTGATGTTTATGATTTGCGTTGGCAACTGGAAAACCGTGCTACTGAAGTCATTTTTGAAGAATCGACGTCATACTTTACACCTATGGCCGATGTGCTCAGAAAAATCGAGATTGGAAAGCAGGGGAAAGATACCAACTGGTTCCTGATGGACATTCTATTTCATCAAGCGTTGGTGCTTGCTGCCCAGAATCATCCACTGTATATGGCATGGAAAACCAACATCAATGTGATGTACGCATTGATGAAACTCAATGTCGTACAGGGACGGCAGGAATATCAGGAGGGTTTTCTGACCCAGCATCGAGAGCTGTTTACTGGAATCATCTCCCATAACGAAGGTGTATTTTCACTTCTTAAAGAACACATCTTGTCAGCAAGGCCTTAAGAGAGGAATGAAAATATGAATCCGCTCAAGGAAAAGCTAAAAGCGGGAATGAAACTTGCGGGTACGCACGTTGCCTTTAATGACCCTGCGATTACGGAGCTCATCAGCAATTTGGATTATGATTTTATCTGGATTGACACGGAGCATTCCACTATTGATTATGGAATGTTGCAGACTCATCTAATAGCAGCTCGCGCAGGCGGAACGCCGGCAATTGTCCGTATTCCCTGGAATGATCCGGTGCTGGTCAAGCGCGTGTTGGAGCAGGGACCACAGGGGATAGTATTCCCAATGATTAACACTGCACAGGAAGCGGATGCTGCAATGAGCGCATGCCTGTATCCTCCTTTGGGGTGCCGTGGCCTGGGTCCAATGCGCGCCATTCAATGGAACAATCTGGACATCAACGAGTACATTGCTACCGGACATAAAGAGCTCTGCCGTTTTATTCAACTTGAAAGCGCAAAGGCGGTTGATAATCTGGAAGAAATGTTGAAAAATCCTTATATAGATGGACTTATTGTGGGCGCTTGTGACATGTCAGGCTCCATAAATGAGCTTAACAATATTTTCTGTGAAAAAAACCTGAAGCTGATCGACCGTGCAATTGCAATCGCGCATTCGCACCACGTTCCAATTGGTATTTCAACGGGCGCAACAGATGCACAGACCATCCGATTTTGGAATGACCGTGGCATGGACATCCTATCCTGCGGCATGGAATTTGACTATATCCTTCGTGGGGCCAAACAAACTCGGCAGTTCATCAGTGAGGCACAAGGCCGTTAAAAGCAGAGGTCACAATCATGAAAAACATTCGTTTGCTTGAAAGGGAATTTGTCTGGAATGATCCGGAACCATATTATCATGCTTGTCATGTTTCCACAATCGCGCGCAACGAAATAGGTGACTTGGCGGTAGCATATTTTGGAGGCACAAAGGAAGGTTCGCCGGATCTGGGAATCTGGCTATCTAGAAAAATCAACAATTACTGGGAACCCCCGCGACGTATTAAATATATGTATGGCTTTCAGCATTGGAATCCCATCCTTCGATATGATGGAAATGGAAAACTTGTGCTACTGTATAAGGTCGGTCACAATGTTCAAGAATGGTACACCATGATAAGTGAGTCCAAAGATTTTGGCTTAACTTGGAGCGAATCAAAGGAGGCGGTGGAGGGAGACCATAGCCCAAGAATCAGCACGAAGAATCATTTAATTATTCAGGAAAACAACTGGTTTGGCGGAACGTCCGTTGAAACTAATACTACGCATGATTGTTTCATTGACGTATCACGAGATGGCGGAAAAACCTGGAGCTTACATCCGATTCCATTTGAACATGTGGTGCCTGAAAAAGTTGGAGATATCGAGTGGGAAGGAATAAAGGAGCTATGGCTAAGCGACCCGAAAATTGTGCTACGCTGGGATGGTGTCATACAGCCCACGCTGTGGAGCCAGGAACCCGGTAGGCTCAGTTGTCTGATGCGTAGTTCCCGTGGATGTTTGTTCCGTTCTGATTCTATTGACAATGGCGAAACTTGGTGCAAAGCGTATCCCACTGCGTTACCAAATAATAACTGCGGAATTGATGTTGCCTTGCTTTCTCAGGGAACGCTCGCAGTGTTTTATAACCCCGTAAGTGTAAACTGGGGAGAACGTACTCCTTTGTCAGTAAGCCTGTCGGAAGATGATGGTGAAACGTGGTCGGCACCTTGGAACTTGGAAGACCAGCCAGGCGAATACTCGTATCCTTTTGCACTTGCACACGAAAACCGCATTGATTTAACCTATACATGGCGTCGAAAAAAGATCGTACATTGTGTGCTGGAAGTATACGACCAGCAATGATCAACCTGTGGACAGCATCCTGATGGCCAGAGGATGACTGGATTGTGCTATTAAGAAAGGGAGTGTATCAAGGTGAAAAAACTGTTGCTGTTGGTTCTCAGTCTAACCATTGTGTTTAGCATCGGCGGAAATGCCCTAGCGGATGAAAAGATTGAAATCAGCTACTGGGGTGGCTGGAACGGTTCGGATCTTGAAGCTATGCAGACAATCGTAGAGAATTTTAACAACTCACAGGACGAAATCCATGTAAACTTCTATTACTATCTTTGGGCTGATCTGTTCACCAAGTTGATTACGGAATATGTATCTGGCGAGCCGGCTGACATCATCTGTGTACATCCATTCGAAATCGGGCAATATGCTGAGATGGGATTGTATGACCCGGAGCAGGTCAAGAAGCTCGGTCTTAAGGCAGAAGATTACTCTGAAGCCGTCTGGAATGGAACTTTCTATCAGGGTGTCCAGTATGCAGCTCCTTTTGATACGCATATGCATGGGCTGTTTTACAACAAAGATATCTTCTCAGAGTATGGGATCGAAAAAATACCTGAGACGGGTACTGAGCTAATAGAAACAGCCATTGCGTTGACGGTGGATGCCAATGGTAAACATCCTGGAGAAGACGGATTTGATAAGAACAATGTGGTTCAATATGGCTTAAGCTTTGGAATGAACCATCACGCAATTTTCCAGTGGTGCACACTGATGTATCAGCAGGGTGAAACACCTTTCACAGAAGACATGAGCGAGGTGACTTTTGACACAATAAAAGCGCAGAACGCTTTCCAATGGCTTCAGGATTTGATCTATGTCTATCAGGTTGCCCCGCAGGGAGAAACATCATATTCCGACAGCTTCGTGAATAAACGTGCGGCAATGGTAATTGGCGGCTCTTGGGATATTCCAAAGTTCGATAGTGCCAAACTAAACTATGGAACTGCACCTTATCCGCAGGTCTTTGAAGAAGGCTACGGATTCTGGGCAGCAGCTCATATCCTGCTGTTCCCCGCAAACAAGAATCCGGATCCGGCCAAGCAGGAGGCGGCTGTGACATTTGCCAATTGGTTGATTGATAACTCCAATCTGTGGGTCGACTCCGGCTATGTCACGACAAAGCTTTCAACGCATGAATATGTGATGTCCAAGCCCAATATTGCCATGTGGCTTGACCTGCTGGATGGGGCACGCTACATGCCGGCGCATCAAAAAGCATCACAACTGTTCTCGCAAACTGCTCCCAGCCCCTTTGTATCGGCCTATAGCAGCATGATACTCGAACAGGGAGATGTAGCACAAAACACGGAACAGTTCATAAAGGACCTTAACGCGATTCTTGCTGAATAGTCCGAGCACGCGGGGCCGTGGCTAACCAATGTTACCCACGGCTCCGCCTCTCAGAGAGGTATTGACTTATGAAGAAGCTGTCGAGGAAAGCCCGGAACAATCTGATCGCAGCCAGTTTTCTTGCCCCCTATCTGCTGATTTTCGTAGTGTTCCGCTTTGGACCCAGCCTGGCTGGTTTCTTCATCAGCCTTACAGACTGGAATATTACCGGAAAAGTGACTTTTGTAGGGCTGAAGAATTTCACCCAATTGTTTAAAGCAGATTATTTCTATACTGCATTGATAAATACAGCCCTGTTTGTGCTAACCACGGTTCCTGCACTTTTGGTTTTTAGTCTCGGCATGGCTTGTCTGTTTAATAGACGTATGCCTATGATTGGTTTTGTACGCTCCATCACCATTATTCCATACGTATTGATCCCAGCGGTGGTTGGCGTGATTTGGAATTGGATATTTGCCTATAATTTTGGTATTCTAAACTACTACCTTGGCCTTTTGGGGATAGGCCCAATCGGATGGTTGATAGATTCTCATTATGCCTTACCGGCTGTTTCAGTCGTTATCATTTGGTCTTATATGGGTTATAATACTATTCTGTATTTAGCGGGATTGCAGAGTATTCCCGATCAACTTAAAGAGGCCGCAAAAATAGACGGCGCTAATGGATTTCAGTGCTTCATGCGTATTACCCTTCCTCTGCTCAAGCCAGTGACTTCCTTAGTGGCAACCCTGACGATAATCAATGTTGTGCAAGTATTTGATCAGATTTATGTCATGACAAACGGTGGACCAGGTACAGCGACTCTTACGCTCGTACAATACCTTTACAGTAGCGCATTTAAAGACTATAAAATGGGCTATGCTTCGGCTGTGGGAACGATTATTGTGGTACTTCTTGTAGCTATCATGCTGCTTGATAATATACTGACAAAGGAGCGTGTAAAATCGTGAAGAAAAAGGTGGCCAAAAACCTGTTGATTTACGCCTTGCTTTTGCTGATTGTCTCGCTCTTCCTGCTTCCGTTGGTTTGGGCGGTTGTAAGTTCGTTTAAGCCAGAAGCAGCGATTGCCAGTTATCCGCCCAAATGGATTCCCGATGGGATTACTCTGGAACATTATGACTATATTCTATCGACTTTTCCGTTTTTACAATGGACCAAAAATAGCCTGATAATTGCCGCTGTGTCTACACTGACTATTTTGTTGCTGACCTCTACTGCAAGCTATGCATTGGCACGTATCGATTTTTCGGGTAAGAGGGTTGTTTATGGAAGCATAATCTGCATGCTTTTGCTTCCCATACAAGCCTATATCATTCCATTGTATCTGCTGGTTTCCAATCTTGGCCTGCGAGATTCGTTGGCTTCCCTTGTCCTCGTTGCAGGAGCAAATGTAACTGGCGTTTATATTCTGACTAGCTTTTTCAAATCACTTCCAAAAGAATTAGAAGAGTCCGCATTTATTGACGGTTGTGGCCATTACAGAATCTACCTGCAAATCATCATGCCTCTCTCAAAGGCAAGCCTTGCTTCTGTTGGTATTATTTCCTTTATCGCCAATTGGAATAGCTTTCTTTGGCCATTGCTTGCGCTTCGTACAGATAAATGGAAACCGCTATCAGTAGGTGTAGCCACTTATGTTGGTTCTTTTTTCAACAACCATGGTTTCCAATATGGTCCGTCGTTGGCCGCAGCGTGTATGTCGATTGTCCCGACAGTGCTGGTGTACCTTCTTCTGCAACGCAACTTCATTCAGGGCATTGCTCATACAGGCATTAAAGGGTAGGGGGAAATGGAGATGGGAGACAGCTATTATGAGAAAGCAAGCTTTGTTCCTGTTCGCGGCTCATATGATGTCATTGTAGCCGGGGGAGGCACGGCCGGACTTGCCTGTGCAATTGCTGCGGCGCGCGAGGGAGCGCGTACACTTGTCGTAGATCGCTTAAGTATCCTTGGCGGACAGTTTACCAACGGTATTATGGGGCTTTTTAATGCCTTGGGGGATCGGGAACAGGTCGTGGTGCGCGGCATTGCGCTAGAACTTATCAATGATCTGCAAAAACAAGGTGCTGTTTGTAATACGGACTTTGCCAAAGCACAGTTTATAGCATATGACCCTGAGGCTGCAAAGCAGCTTGTCAACGAAAAAGTCATGGAACTTGATAACCTCGATGTGCTATATGAGACATGGATTTCCGGACCATTGATGGAAGAAGACCGCGTCGCGGGAATTCTTGTGGAAAATAAAAATGGCCGTAGCGCTTACAAGGCTTCCTGCGTTGTGGATTGCACGGCGGATGCTGATCTGGTGTTTCGTGCCGGCGGCGATTGCTATATTGTAAAACCTTCTGATTCTCATCCGGTTTCATTGCTAACAAAGCTGAGCGGCATAGACCAGGTGTCCATGTTTCGGTATTATGCCAGTCACCCAAGTGATACCAACAACTTTCCGCCAAGTGCAGAATGGATGCCTGGCATGTTCCATAAATATGGCATAAGCCCGGAGTTGGCAGCAACTGATCTTCCTGAAAAATTGGAATATCTGCGCAATTGGTATATTGTATTGTATGAAACCCCCCATTATGGCGAGATGTGTCTAAACATGACAGGGGCAATGCATGTGGATGCAACCAATTCGGATGACGTCTCCAGAGCGCTTTGTGAATCCCGACAGCGCATTGGAGAGTGCCTTGAAGTGATGAAGCAGGTAATGCCCGGGTTTCAAAATGCCTATATTTCGGCAACGTCTGCGCTTTTAGGCGTACGGGAAAGCCGTCAAATCGATGGCTGGTATACCTTGACACGTGATGATTTGCTGAGCTGCCGTAGGCAATCGGATGCTGTATGTACACTCAGCGCCCCTATAGGCGTGCACACGCCGGATGGATCAGGTGTCCGCTTTGTTACGCCCGAGCCAGGTTGCTCTTTTGATATACCTTTACGTTGCCTGATTCCCAAAAAATTAAATGGTATTATGGTTGCGGGAAGATGTCTGTCTGCCACCCATGAGGCTATGGGAGCGGCAAGGGTTATGAGCGGATGCATGTGCATGGGACAGGCGGCAGGAATAGTTGCCGCATGGTCCGCAAGAACGGGCAAAGAAGCATCCACGGTCGGTCATGAAGAACTGAAAAGTATGCTTTTGAATCAAAATGTTTTCTTAAAACCTGAGAAAGTCTGATCGAGCAAAGACAATATTCTGAAAAGAAACAAATGGCGCAAGAGACCTTCAATCGCCGAATCGTAGAGACTGTGGCGTTACTGACCGTCTGCTGGCATTACAAATCAATTTTGCTCTATCGGTAATGTCAACCGTTTTTTGTGCTTTGGTTTACGGGCCCTGGGATGAATGCAGTTAGCCAGGAATGGAAGCTCCTCAAAAACAGCCTCCAGGAGATTCATATTTTCATGTGCTTCTTGATGCCCCACTGGGTCTTTGCCACATGACGCAGCCGGGCACAGACCAGCAAGTGAGCAGAGTTGCCGTCCGGGAAGCTTCCTTCCCACCAAAGCCTGAGCAACTCCCTTCCCATGCGTCCTCTTCTTTGGGCTGCTCTCGGAGACGTCCTCTCTTCCTTCCCTGTCCAATATGTTTGACAAAGTTCCTCTTCGATAAGGTACAACTCAATGTTTAATTACATTGCTTGGAAAAGAGATGAAGATCCAGGTGAAAAATACTATGTTGTTGTCGTATCTGAAGATGGTACACTAGATACTATTGAAACGGATGAAATCGACCTAAACAGTAAACGCCCCGACCCATCAAATGGCTAAACCAACAATGTCTATTACAAAATACCATTCTCAAGCTGAATGAGGAAGTTCGCTTCATATGGTGGATTGTTCTGGCTCCAACACCGAGGAAACTTGTATCAAGGATTGGACCTATTGACAAGAGAATTGAGGGAGGCTATGTTCTCAACAAGCAAAGGCTAAGCGGTGACTAGCTTGACCGCATTTTCTGCCCCTTGACGCTCTATCAAAAGTTCAACCAAAGAATTCCCCGCAGATGCAATCCAGCTGCCTGCGGATTTCCGAAAACTCCTGATTCAGATCCAACGTGCGCACTGAGATCCGGTTGCCGCTCATTCGATAGGTTCCATCCGGCACAACGGATTCATCCGTCCTGGCGTATAGCAGCAGGCCCGCCACTTCGTGCTGCGGAACCGCTTGTAATTCCACTTCCTTGTTCTTGACATAGGTGAATATCTGATAGAGATTCATAGAATGCAGTGTGTGCACTCCAAAATGTGTCTGCATCGTATGGGCATAATACTTGGCATCCACAATCAAGACACGCCGCCTGTCATGACTTGTCAACGCAATATCGGTCTGCATGACCGGGAGCCTGTCGTCCATGCCATCATCCAGCTGCCAATCGATCTGAGCCGCAGATGCGTAAATTTCGGGATGTTCTCTGCGATAATAGTTGAGTATAAATCGTTCATACAACCGGCACATGCGCTGCTCATCCAGAACATCCATCATGCGAAGCGAGCCGTTCTCCTGCCGCTGAAGCAGTCCCTTCACAATAAGCCAGCACACGGCAACCAGCATACGGTAGGTCTGGTTGTTCCGATTGTACTGCATGTGCCAGTTCACATGATTGAGATCTGCTTCGCCCACGTTGCTAAAATACATCAGCAGCGCTCGAATGGTCTTTTTGCGCTCTTTGCCGATGTCATGGTGAAGCAATAAAAGCAGTGTGCTTTTGATCAGCCGGTTCATCTCGAAATCGACAGAAAACTCATCGTAGGAGCAAACAAGCTGCCGTTTCAATATTGCTCTCGATTGGATGGACTGCGCCATTTCAATTTGCCCACGCGGACAAGACATGCTTTCCGTCCTGCGCACATATGCCCGGCCAAGCCCCTGCCGGATTTGATCGGCCACACCCTTGCAAAGAATCGCCGCGCACAGATCTGCCACGTTTTCAAAATCTTCCGTGGCCAACGAGCGATACCCTTGATTCTGCAGCGTCTGAAAAGCATAGGAAAGCATATGGTAGACATTCTTGATCGGGATCACCGGAAGATCCCCTCCAGCCGGGCTATCCAGTTTTTCGCTTTCTGCGGCTCGTCAAACCAATATTCCTTGAGCAGGGGAACCAGCTCAAAGTGAACGATGTCCGCCAAATCACCGGCATTCAGTGTCTCCTGTTTCAATTCGCAAAAATAGCTGTGGCCGATGCGGAAGTCCTCCCCCAGAGATTCGTCTTCCGAAATGGCCTTGTTCAGGTCTTTCACGCAGTCAATCAGCCGGTCAAACGTTTCATTGTGAAGCGATTCCTGATACTTGCGAAACCCTTCCGTATCAAATCCGGGAACCATCTCAAAAAAGGCAAAACGCCTACGTAGCGCATAATCCATCATGGCAAGGCTTCGATCCGCAGTATTCATCATGCCGATGATTCGCACATTTTCCGGCACAGAGAAGCGTTCATTGGCGTACAGCAGCTGAAGCCCTATACCGCCTCGTTTGTCGTTCTCAATCAGCATAAACAGTTCTCCAAATATCTTGCTCAGATTTCCCCGATTGATTTCATCAATGATGAAGAAATACTCATTGTCGAGGTCATCCTGCGCCTTCTTGCAGAAGGTATAAAACACGCCCTGCGTCAGCTCAAAACCATTTGCGCTGGGACGAAAGCCCATGATGAAATCCTCATAGGAATAGCTTTGATGGAACTGGACCATGGCGACGCGGCTTTGATCCTTCGCGCCCATCATGGAATACGCCAGCCTTTTGGCCGCAAATGTCTTGCCGACGCCAGGAGCTCCCTGCAAGATAACGTTCTTCTTTTTACGCAGCAGATTCACAAGGGTCAAATACTTCTCACGACTCATATAAACATCCGTGAGGAAATCCCCGGGCGAGTAGCGGGGATAGGGAGTCTCATGTTCTACCTCTTCCTCCGACACTTCATCTTCATCCTCGTGAATGAACAGGCTATTGAGACTTTCCACAATCCCGGTATAGGCGGTTATATCCGTCAGCGTTTTCATGGGCGCATTCTCTTGGGGGTAAGCCCACTCTCCTTTATGCGTCCATTTTACCTTGCGCTGATGGCTGTATCCTTCTGCGGAATCGTCGTCCACAAATTCGTAATCCGAAGTGACAATGCCGCGTCCAATGATCTTGTGCCGGCCTTGCTTGGCAAAAATCACGTCGCCTTCTTTCATTTCATGGAGCATCTGCCAGATGGCAAGCGATGAATTGCTCATCGTGCTGTCGGGCTGATCCCATTGCAGGCGCAGCTTTTCCTTTAACGCTTCGCGCGAAGCGAACTGACGGGCATCGCCTGTTTCTCCCCAGCCAAGCGCCATGATCCCCTGCCGGTAAAATTCAGTCCACCGCACGGCATTCTGCCCTGGCGCATACAACCAGTAATGCACCGGCCGAACATCCTGATCGGCCAAAGCCGCTCCGGTTGTTCCTTCATCCGGCCTTTGCGCTCCCTGCATCTGGTTGACGGCTTCCGATACCTTCCACGCATCAGCAGAGAGCTCAACAAAATTCGCATATTTCTGATCGACGGCAAGCAACTCCCGGCAGCGCTCACAGATGCCGATATAGGCTGCTCCGGCAGGAATTTTTCTCAGCGCTTTCACACTGGCCGCAAACGACTGTTCCATGCTTCCGGGGCCGGACAGGAACCATCTGTTGCGGGAATCCAGGTTCAAATAGGCATAGGGCCTCGCCCAGAACAGGCCCATGGTAAGTTTCCAGCGATTGCCCTTCAAATCCTTGACCGCGTCATATGCATGCACGAACGCCTCCCGGCTCTTCTCATCAGGGTGATCCGCATAGGCAAGCGCTGCGGCAAAGCAAGTCCACAAGTTGTCCACATCCCGCTCGCCGCGGTCGGGATCACCGACAAAACGATAAAACGTCACATTGAGCGGATTGAGTACCGGAACGCCGTCAAAATCCGACGGCACAGCAGTGCCGATGCCAAAGAGGCTTCCCAGCGCTCTGCACAGCGCAATCCGGTTTTCATCCTTCATGTTCTTGTTGAACAGGCCAAAAACGGTAAACGGGTCCATATCTTCGGGAATGTCCGTGCTGTCCAGCCGGGGCATCTTGAGTTCCGCCTGTGCATAGGCCTTGATTATTTTCTGCACCATGGCAGGCCGTTCGAATTGATACGTCAGCAGTTTACCGGCAAACTCCATATAAAAGGGGACCCATGTGAACCCCGACATGACGGACACCTCGCTTCAATTTCAAGAACGTACTCTATATTATCTCCATTAATTTATTGTTTAATTTCAGCCACTCCTGTTCATTTCCGTAATTTGGGAGAATCGTCTTTATTCTTGCCCAGAATGCTGGACTGTGGTTTTTATATGTAATGTGACTCAATTCATGTACCACGACATAATCGACCACGGAGAGGGGGCACATGACAAGTCTCCACGCAAAGTTGAGATTATTCTTAGTGTTGCAAGAACCCCATCGAGACTTTGCTTCCGACAGCTTGATCGCGCCAGGTATAACGCCCATTATGTTTGCATACAGCGTAATGCGCTCTGAAATACTCTGCATTGCTTGCTCTTTTAGCCAAGCGGTTAGTGCCTCAATATCGTAATCATTAGGAACAATCATTTCGCTCCCGGAAATCTCGACCCTATCAACTGCATCCTTGATGATAGCGTAACTACTACCCAGAAACATAATACTCTCACCGGTCTCCACAACAACGGGAGAATGTTTCTCTCCGAAGGATGCTACCTGATGCTGTTTTTCGTTAATCCAGTGTCTCTTCTTACGAACAAACTCATCTATCATGGCATCTGGCATAAGAATCGGCGCCCGTACAATGAGATTCGCCTCGTTATCTATTACAAGTGCCACGCTCTTCCTCTTGGAGCGCATCACCTTATATGCTATTTCTTGCATCAGTCATTCCTCCCAAAATGCTGATAGCCAAGTTCTATCAATTTCTGTGCGATGTCCTTACGGCGTTTCATGATGTCTGGCACAAACTTCTTAATCTCAGGCGAAATCAGCTGTTTGATAATATATGTGCGAAGTTCCTGCTGTAAAGCCACATTGTTCCAGAAGTTGACGGCGACTGTTTCCTGCTTGAATCGGTTCAGAACATCATCCGTCAGGTTCTTCATCATGCTCATCTGCTCATAAGACAACTCTTCAAAGTTCTTTTTCCCGAAGAACTCTGTCTTCAGAAGACCGAGAAACGGCATCTCGTGTGTTGCATCATAACCATAGGTGTTTTCCTTCGCACGACCGGCTTTGATGTCGCGACGCAACTCTTCTAAGGCTTTACGAAGCTCTGCCCAGTTGTTTTTGAACTTCTCAAGAATCTGCTCCAGCCGCTCGCTCAAACGAGCGTATAATTCCGGATCTTTCGGCGTATTAATGTTAATAAACTCGCGAACAGCGTACTTGATTTCTTCACTTACTGCACAATCACTCTTTTTGCTCTGCCCATCTTTTAAGAAATCATCAGAAAGCAGAGAAATCGGGGCAATCTCCATGTCCACACCATTAACAGTAAGATATTCCTCGATAATGCAACGGACTTTCTTGCTTGAGTCCTTATTGGAAAACCTTGGATTTCTTGTCATCTTTGCCACGGATTCGCGAATAAAAGCGAGCGCCTTGTAATCATCGCTGTATTCCAACGCAACTGCATTTGGAAGAACTCGGTCAAACAGGCGTGACATTACAGAAAAGCGTCCGTTATATTCCTCTCCGAGGTCCTCATCAATACAAAGCGCCTCGATAATATCAGATGTCTGAGACAACGCATATCCGATTTTGTCATTGAGGAACTGAATAATTTCATTATATGCCGTGTTCAACGCATCGATATCCTTGGACTTATCGCGAAGAGATGCCACGATTTCATCCCTATCCGCAGCAGCATAATCCGTAAGAGCGTCTTTAAGATGATTTGTAATTCCAATATAATCAACCAAATAACCGCATTTTTTGTTCGCTCCGCAAGTGCGGTTCACTCTCGTGATGGCCTGCAGAAGATTGTGGTTTGTCAGTTTTTTGTCTAGGTACATGACCTGCTCAATCGGTGCATCAAATCCTGTAAGCAACATTGCGGTAACAATCAAAAAACCGTAGTTACCATCGCCGCCTTTTAGACCTTTCTCTCCAAACGGTGCCTTAAAACCATCGATGATTACCTCGTTCTCGCTTTCGTTTGTATACTGTTTCAGGTACTGAGCCTCATTCACACCACCGGATGAAATAATACAAGCGGTCTTAAGTTTCTTTAGCTGTTCGATATCAATATGGTTCGGATTGCTACGTTCCAGCTCTTCTATTTTCTTGGGAAGAAGTGCATCAATCGCTTTCTTATATCGGTATGCCGCTTCTTTGCTGACTCCGACAACCTGTGCTTTAAATCCATTGGCAAAAACTGTATTGATATAATGGTCAAGCATATCAGCAGCTTTTTCATTTATAACTTCCTGCGCCTCAAGATACCCTCTGACGGTGTACTTGCTGAGGATTTCAAGCTGCTCATCATCTTCGAGATAGCCGAAAACATCGATAAATGCGTGGTTCATGGCATCATGATCGGTAATCTCGCTGTCCGTTGCGCGACCTTCATATTTGATTTCTACGACAATACCATCTTGCTCGGCTTGTCGCATTGTATAGGTGTCAATGTAACCACCGAAGTTATCGACAGTCTTGGTAATCGGAGTACCCGTAAATGCGACCTTGACCGAGTTAGGCATACTTTTCCACATATTTGCAGCCAATTCGGAGTATTCGGAACGATGCGCCTCATCGATCATAACCAAAATCCGGTCGCTGGTATTTAGGACGGGAAATGTGGAACCTAAAGTTCTCTGTTTCAAAGAGCCTGTCTTCTTGTCCTTCTTATCTCCGTTCTTTTCCATCTCGCCGAATTTGTGAACCATCGCAACCGTAACATCGCTTGCGGTATTCTTGATGAGATCTTTCAGCCCATCGATGCTGCCAGCAATGTTGATGGCATACTTCACGGTCTTCGTGGTCTTGAACATCTGCGTCTGCAGGTCTTTTCTATCCACGATTAAAACGACCTTGTAGTTGTTTAAATCGAAGGAATTGTACATCTTGCGGATAACAAACATCATGGTGAGCGTTTTGCCCGTACCCTGGGTATGCCAGAGCGTACCGCCCTTTTCTCCCTTATCGGCAGTACGCAGTCGCTCGATAATTTTGGATGCGCCGCGATACTGCATATAGCGGGGAACGAGTTTCACACGGATGCCGTTGTCTTCATCTTTATATGCTATGAAGTTCTGGACAATATCAAGGAGGTGGGATGGTTCAAGCATACCCGCCACAGCAATCTCCTGTGCCGAAGGCTTGCCGTTAGGATTGATATCACGAAGCTTGTATGGATAGGCATCTTTCCACTCCATAAAATGGCTGACGCCGCCTGTGATGCTGGAATAGCGGCAATCATGGAAACAAGTGGACATGATAATCTGATTAAAGTAGAACAGTTCCGGCACACCTTCCAGCTCTTCAGCACCTCTGCGGTTCTGGTAACGCATCAGCTGGTCGATGCCTTCTGCCATCGGTTCTGTGATATCTGGCGCCTTGCACTCGATGACCACGAGAGGCAGACCGTTTACAAACAGAACAATATCGGGAATGATATACTCCTCTTTGCCGGGAATGCGAACCTTATACTGGCTGATGGCAAGGAAGTCGTTATCAGTAACGTTGGGACCGCCATAGGCATCCACATCCGTCCAGTCGATAAGACGCACAGGACAGTTTATTTCGCCGGTTTCTTCGTTGTCAGCAGACAGCCCTTCCGTAATGCGATCATAAACTTCCTCGTTATTTTCAAGAATCTGCCGAAGTGGATGAGGATAGTTCTGAACCTGAACACAGAGATCATCGACTTGGACATCGTTCAGCCACGGATTTAGACGCTTCAGAGCAGCTTTTAGGCGCGATACGATAACGACCTCCGAGAAGGACTCCCGGAAGCTCTTTTGAGGATCATGCTTTTCGCTATCATCCAGTTGGATGACTATCCATCCCAACTTTTTTAGTTGTCCAAGCAGTGGAGTCTCTACATACATCAATTCAGATGGTCTACCTGCCATAAATGCCGCCCCCTTATTTCAGTTTTCCTGCATCGACCTTACCGGAAAGTAGATCACTGACAAGACCCCGCTTAATATTTCCTAGTTTTTCCATATAGTTGATCTCTGATTGTATTTTTTCATCTGCCGCTAGAATTTGTACAGCAATATCTTTTTGCCCGTCGGCATCAAGCGGAATGGAAACAAGAAACCGCTCAAGTTCTTTCTTTGGCAATTCGAGAAATGTTGTCCCTGATGACACCCTCTCAAGAGCATCCTTTTGATTACTCATGAAATAGTAAAGGTAGAGTGGGTCAACATCACTATTGCATTTCACGGCTTTGCATCCCTGATTGTAGGAAAAAGGGACTGTGACTACTGCACAATATCCCACTGGAGCTCTATTTGAGATAATTACCGAATATGCGGGTAAAAGCTTACCCGTTGCTTTTTTGACTCCGATATCAGTCAGATGCCTTGCAGAATTACTAATAAAAGGCCTAGTCATGCCACTCAAATCTGCGGGAGTAAGCCATACATTTTTACCGTTCCAATACTTTGCATCGGATGTTGTAGGTGTACCTCCTGAAATAATCGTTCCCAACTTAAAAAGTGGCACCTGGCGATCGCATTGCAAAAGTCTTTGCATTAACCCCATCTTAATGTTTGAATACTTTTGCACAATTTCCCTCGTTTTACCGATAACAGCATCGATAGACTCCAGCACCTCCACGATTTTCTTCTGTGTCGGCGCATCAGGAGCCTCGAAGTTAAACTTATAAAATTTCTCTTGGTTCAGATGCTTGATGGTGGAACCGGTCAACACATTCCTCACAAACAAATCGAACCAATAGGAATGAAGTACATAATATAGAAACTCAGGCACAACTTCGTTATTGATTGCCCGAACGACGAATACACCGCTGTTAAGAGTAGCCTTTTCAGGGCAATCAATGACTATGGCGGTTTTACCTATGGTTCCATCTTTCGTAATCAATAGGTCATGCTCATGCAGCTGGATACCCTTATCCTGTGCAAAGCGTTTCTCAGTAACATGATAGCAATTATCCCAATCGACTCTACCGTTATGGAAGTCCACACCGGTTACGAGATATGGCCCTTCCGTCTTAAATTCATCCGACCGTAAACCTTGCCAACCAATGCGAGCACGCAGAGAGAAACATTCGACAAGGGTATGTTTTGTCATGGAGGTCATACGCCAACCTCTTTTTTCGGGATATATCCCAATTGTTCGAGGAATCCGTTCAGTTTATCCTCTGCAGCTTTCCGCTCATCCAGCAGCATGGTAATAGAAACGTGGTATTTCTCCCACAGCTTGCTGACCGCACGAATGGTTTTCTGAACCTCAGCAGAAAGATAGGCGTCCAGTTCCTCGACAAACCCGTCATGAAGAAGCTGCATTACAAGGTCTTCGCATTGTTCCTCGGTCAACTCTTCACGGATGGCACCGATTTTTTCCTGCAGTTCAGATTCTTTTTTCTTAACCTCTCTGTTCAGGCGGTTCTTTTCCTTCTTAAGCGTAGCAATCTGCTTCAGAGAAGCCTTTGCCTCATCTGTCCCAAGACTCTTGAGATAGGTTTCCACTTCCTTGATAGATGGTTCTTTCGGCTCTTTCTCCTCATCTCCCTCATCGGAATCCTCGTCGTCGGTTTCCATTTCGATGGAGGCTACATATGCCATCAGGTCAGCCTGGGCGTTTTCCGCATCGTCAAGGAGCCCATGCAGTTCTTCCAGTTCGTCAGAGAAGTGCTCTGAGGCAATCTTGTCATCACTGACAAGCGAGGCGACGAAGCCCTCGGAACTGATGGTTTTAAAAACATTCTTGATTCGGATGACTTCCTTGACATCAACTTTTGTTTCTTTGCCATCGACCGACTGCTCGATCTCTGAATATTCACGGACAGTATAGCTGTGTTCCCACCAGTTAGCGAACACGCCCTGGCATTGAAACTGATCCAAAATGCCGAGTGGCTCAAGCGTTTCTGCGAGAAGGTTCGTATACTTGATAGCAAATTCCGCTATGCCCATATCTGTATGGACGCTATTAACCACGGGAGCAGCCTCTTTCCAAAAGTCCTCGAATGCCCCGTGCATCCTTTCCTTTGCTTCAAGAACACCTTTATGCTCGGAAATAAAGGACTTAATCAATCTCTTTGTGGAACATCCTTCAAGGAAATCGGAGTATCCGTCCCCTCTGTCAGAAAAGATGTCCGCAGAGGAAATATCATACTTTTCAGTCAGTCCGTTCAATGCCTCAATTTCTACATTCGGTACGCCACCGAACATATGCGCACGGATATCTTGCGGCTCCTGCGACGGAGCATTGTCGACATAGCGACTAATGTTCAGATTGGCATCGTTCGTATTTTCATCAAGAATATCTGCAATCTTTACGATCTTAGAATATCCGGGAACCTCGACCATGTTATCAAATACCCAGACGATTTTCTCGGTATCTTCCGGGCGCAGAAAGTTCTGATTCTTGCCTTCACCATATTCCGCATCGGCATTGATGATTAGCACCTTGTCCTTAAGTTTCTTCGGCTTCTTTTTGTTGATAACCAGAAGGGAAGTAGGGATAGTGGTGCCGTAAAACAAATCAGGCGGCAGGCTGATAATTGCCTGTACAATATCCTGTCTGTCCATAAGAATGCCCTTTCGGATAGTTTTCTCCGCACCGCCACGGAACAAAACGCCGTGAGGCATGACCGTTATCATCATGCCGTCTGGCTTTGTGCTGGCAATCATGTGCTGCACAAACATCAAATCGGCTTTTTTGCCGGTCTGCGGAGCCCACCCATAGACAAAGCGGTTCTGGCACTTCATTTTATCGTTTTTTGTATAATTCTGTGAGAAGGGAGGATTTGCAATCACGCGATCAAACTGACGCACCGATCCGTTCTTCTGCCAATATGGTTCCATCAGGGTATCGCCGTGCTGAATGTCGGCATCCTTGATGTCATGCATGATCATATTCATCTTACAAATCGACCATACCGTTGCAGCATCGTCCTGCCCGAACAGAGCCAGTTTACATCCATCGCCACCTTGCTCCTCAACATACTGCTTGCTGTGAATAAGCATACCGCCGCTGCCGACCGTGGGATCGTATATTTCCATATTTTCCTGCGGCTTAATGATTCGCACCATCAGTTGAACGACCGTTGACGGCGTATAGAATTCTCCGCCTTTCTTTCCGGCAGAGTCCGCAAAGTTCTTAATCATGTATTCATAGGCCGCTCCAAGCAGGTCGGGGAATACAAAATTATCATTTGTCAGCTTGTACTTATTAAAATGCCAAACAAGCTGAACGAGGCGCTCATTTGTAATGATCTGCTTGTTCTTAACCTTTTTTGCAAAATCAATGTTCTTCAAAACGCCATCAAGCTGGATGTTTTCTTTTTCTATGGCAACAAGGGCACGTTTCAGCTTGGCAGCAACATCCACTTTGACATGGAGCAGTCCCGTCCAGCCATCGCCATTATCCTCGCACTCCCAACGCGCCTCACGAGGCACAAAGAAAGTACTGCCGTAAGAAGTCTTATCCTCAAGAAAATCCTCCAGTTCTTCCGGCGTCAAATCATCTTTATATTCCGCTTCCAGTTCTTTACGTTTCTGCACAAAGTTATCGGAAAGTCTCTTTAGAAAGAGCATTCCAAAGATGTATTCCTTAAACTCAGAAGCGTCCATTTTTCCACGGAGAATATCTGCCGCTTTCAACAGATGACTTTCTAATTGAGATATTGTTAATTTAGGCACGATAAATTCTCCCTTTCGTTTGATTCAACACCACATATTAATTTTTCAGACGGTCACCATGAGGTGAGTCTTTCAATGGTATTGTAGCTTATCTATAGAGGACACCCAAGAACATAACTAAGTCAAGCCTACGCCTAAAGATACCTGTACCGAATTTCTGTCATACAACTTATCCTTAATAGATTTATTCAAACGTGCTAACTGCACTTTTCCAGCTTGCACAGCTTGATAAAGAGATTGCTTGGTTTCATCAGCTGTCCATTGTATAATCCATGTTTCTGTTGTTGATTCAAGTTCTTTAAGGTATACTGCACGATAAGCAGCAAGAACATTCTTAATGTTGTCGACATGTATATTTATCATGTCATAATGAATTGCTTTGGATTCTTTAACTAGTTCTCTATCTGTAGTCAAAGGATTCAATTTATATTCCACGCCATATTCTCTAAGTATAGAATCATCAATAATCAAAAAAACAGCTGGATCTATCTTTTGACGAGGTAAAATAATACTTAAAGCCGCATCCAAAAAGTCTTCCTTTTTTTCGATATGCCACATAGACAGAGTATCATCTTTGGTTCTCAGTTCTGGATATACTACCCCCAATGGCGTTGTACCTATATTTTCTTCAATCCGCGAGATATTAGTGATATTTGTAAGGCCTCTTACGAACATCAATCTTCATCCTTCATTGCTGCAGTCGAGCGACAACTTTATTTATCATCCTTTTTAGTAATAATGAATCAGTAACAATGCTTTGTAGACAAGGAATAAAATCTTTACTTTTCCACCGATCACATGCATTGATTACATACTCCCATATTATAGGAGTACCAACAGCGATAAGCCCGACACAGAGAGTAATTGCTAGAGATCCCAGTTTATCGTATTCAATGCCCGAAAGTATATTAATTATTGTACACATAAGAAGTTCATTTTTCGGGTGTTTTGTATATATATCATTCATCATTTGCATTACATACGCTTCACCTTTGCTCTTACAAAGGGATTCTATAAACAGCTCGGCCTGGCTTACATATCCAGGCTCAAGGCAGGAAACATCTACAAGGTCTATAAACTGATTAATATCACTTAAATCTACAGTAATTTTTTGATATCGTTGGGTGTTTTGGCCAGATACTGTAGTTTGCTTGCTAAAGCAAAGTTCATTCGTACCTTGTATTTCTGCTTCCCAGAGAATATTAGGATTCTCCCTAAGTGCACTTAACAATTTTTCAAATTCTGTCGTACCAAGTTGATCCACAAATGATGCGCCAAGTATTTTTGCTTCATCCATTGATGCATTCCTAGTATTCATCATAACTGCTCCTTATAAGCTAGACATCATTTCATCCCAACGTTTTAAGGCATATTTTGAAAATATTCCCATGTCATTAAAGCTGAATCTTTCAGCAAGAGAATTCTGTGAAGTATTAATATCAACAGTAATAAGCATAGCATGTTCGCTTGGATCAGTAATTGAATTTCCTAAACTACATGCTAAAATCTCATTCGTTATCTCAACAGAATTTATAGTCAGCTGTCCTTTTCTGTTAAATGTCAGATTCCATTCACATACTTCATCTATATTTGTAATATATTTAGGCATAGTACAACCAAACGGAACTGTGGGTGTTACTTTGCCAGTCGGTTTAACATACTGGGCATTTATTGCTAGCCTTGTGAATAATTTTCTAAAACTAATACTATCTATACATTTCTTCAGATAGTCGATTCCGTCTGCTACTAGTTTATCTCGATCGCATAAAGCATTGGTATTCGTGCCTGCGGTACAAACTGCATTAATTCTATCCAGTTGCACTTCTATGCGCCAACCATTTTCATTATTGTTCATAACGATACGTTGCAAATTTTCAACTTTTCCACTGGCAGCATTTATATTTAGATGCAGAGTCGTACCAGGAATAAAACCTGGTAGAGAATTCATAAGATTAACCAAGTTATTTTGCTCGGGCTGAATATCTCGAAAATAACCAAAAGCACTTATCTGGATCGTTGTCAGACGCATCTGTGACCCTCCCCAATAGGCAAATTTCTTCAATAATATTATATCATCAATCTTTCGTCCTGTCATTCTTTTTCTCCTCCAGTCTATGCCTTATTTCCTATAATATACTCAGCGTAAATCCGATTTATCCCTCCAAATGCGAACGTACGTTCTTATTATATCATAGACGGATGAGATGTTGTCAAGTTCTATGCAAACAAATACCCTCAATCTGGCTAGCTGTCGAATTATGTTGTTCAAGTACTCAACGTCATCATTCGTGCGAGTTTAAGCAGGAAATTTTAGTGCGCAATATGCTCTCAAAATGCTCAAAAATCAAAAAGCTCTTTTTTGATTCGCAGCTACTTTCCCTATAAGCTCATTTACCTTTAATGATTATTTAGAGTTCCTTGTTTTGAAACACCTTCTCCATATTGACCGAAGCCCTGCGCAGCGTCTCCTCCTTGAGGTGCGTGTAGATGTTCGCGGTGGTCTGGTAGTCGGTGTGGCCCACGATCTTCATGGCGATCAGCGGGTCGACGCCGCTCTCGTAGAGCAGTGTCACGTAGTTGTGCCGGAAGTAGTGCGGGGTCAGCGTGGGCTTGACCTGCTTAAGGATGTCGTCCGGGCGGGAGGTGCCCGGCTTGATCTCCCGCCATGTCACGCACCCGCAGGCCACCATCAGCCGCGACCACATGCGCTTGTAGCTGGCCTGCGGAAGCGGCGCGCCCGACGGCGTGTGGAACACGTAGGCATCCGCTGATTCCCGCTTTGGCAGAAGCATCTCCTTCAGAACCGCCGGGACGGGGATGAAGCGGTCCGCGGCGGCGGTCTTGAGCGTGCCCTCCGAAGAGGTGGAACCGGTGAAGTCGATGTCCCGGAGAATGTGGACCTGGTCGGCCGCAAAGTCGAAGTCGCCCCACTTGAGCCCCAGCGCTTCGCCCCGACGGACGCCCAGATAGTAGAGAATCGCCAGAAACAGGCCCTCCGGGTGGGTGCGGATCGTCTCCAGCACGCGCCGGGTCTCCTCCGGGGTCAGCGCCCTGCGCCCGGTCCCCTTGGAAGCCCTGGGGCGGATGAGCGCGACCGTGGGATCGCGCTCGATCACCCCTTCCGCGTAGGCCGAAGCGAAGATTGCCTTCAGGGTTCCGATGACGTTGTTGATCTGGGACTTGCTGGCTCCCGCAAAGCCGCTCACGAATTCCTGGATCTGCGCCGCGCTGATGGCCTTCATGTGCTGCATGCCGAACTGCGGCAGAAGGTGCTTGACAAAGCACGTCTTGTAATAGGAGCGGCTGGCGTTGGAGATGAACGGCTCCTTCTTGATCCTGTACCACTGCCCGGCATATTCGTAAAACGGCTGATCCCGGGGAATCGCCCTGCCGAAGATGTAGTGCTCCCGCACGGCCTCCTTCACGTTTTCCAGCTCCCGGCGGGTCGGCGCCGTCACATACTTGTAGATCGGCTTACCGTCCGGGTCGTAGCCGATGGTCACCTTCCCGCGGAACTTGCCTGAAGGCGTCCTCTTGGCCATAGGCTCGCCTCCTTAGCGCCTGGGCGCCCATCGGCCCTGCCGGGCCGCGGCAAAAAAGTCGCTCTCGCTCATCATGTTGCGCGACCGGGCGTTTTTCGCCTTGGCCACAAAATTCGCCTGTTTGGGATTCTCGATGTACTCGCAGATGGAGCGCACGTCCACCCGGCGGTCGACCCGGCGCAGGCGCCCTTCC
>ERZ772821.581-NODE-581-length-27685-cov-4.576801_pt1 | contig 27685 bp, 21 predicted proteins | sample MGYA00580859_ERZ772821 | MGnify/ENA primary metagenome ERZ772821 (study PRJEB29015, sample SAMEA2737674) | human gut metagenome | biome: human gut; feature: human-associated habitat; material: faeces | place: China | collected 2012 ...
GCCATACGGGGCCACAGTGCTCTGCATCACAATGCCACGGTTCATGTAACGCACAGTGTACTTGCGCACGCTCTCGGTATACACAGCCGTAACGGTCATATTGCTAAAGGCAGGCGTAAACTCAGTATCCCAGCCGCTAAAAGTAAAATCAGTGCTGATGGTGCTTTCCAAGGTAGGTGTCGGGATAGGATTGTCCGCACGGGTCACAGGGTCAACAGCTTTGCCGCCCTTATCCACGTACTGGACATCCAGAACCTTACCGTCCTTGTTCACAAAAGTCCATGCAAAAGTATTGATCAGCGTGTTATAGGTCAGCTTTAGGTCAGGCCACTGCTCGTTAAAGATCTCCAGTTCCTTTTCACGCAGCACAGGCACATTGATCTTACCGGCCAGTACAGAATGTTCAGCATTGTAGCCGTTCTCATCCAGGCCGGTCATAGCCAGCAGCTTATTCAGCAGGCTGGTATTCTCCAGGTGCCAATCCACGCCGGTAATGCGCACACGGTTCAGGCTGGTGCATTTACCCAGCATCTCTACCAGGTCAATGGTCGGGCAGTTCTCGGCCACCAAGGTGGTGATCTTGCTGTAGTCACTGATCGTCAAATCCGTAAGGTAATTCAGGTTCTTAGCCGTCAGGCTTGCAATGCCGGGCAGCGTAGCTTTCTTAATCTTGCCGCCCGTCGCAAACACAACGCCGGTGATACCGCTGCCATCTGCCAGGAACTCGGTCAGATTCGTACAACCCGCCAGGCTGATAGATTTTTGCAGCTTCGGCACATTCTGCAGGTTCAGGTGCTCCAGCAGCGTATTATTACCAACTGCAAAGTCGGTCAAGTTCGTATTGCTGTAGCCTTCCACGCCGGAGCCAATCTGCAGGTCAGTCAGCTTCACTCCATGGCTAAAGTCAACATAGCCGGGGTAGAAACCGGAAATATCACCAATGCTGCGGATAAGGCTTGCATTATAAACATAGACCTCGGTATCGTTCATGGCTGCAATCGGGCACTTGATCTCATAGGTCTGGCCACGTTTGCCGCGCACCTTCACAGGGTTAGAACCGTACAGCACAGACACATAGGTATCCGCATACGGTACGATGTGGAATGTACCGTCAGGCTTCACACCGGTCCAGTTCACAGGCGTATAACCGCGAATCGTCATATCATCGCTGGTTGCAGCACTGCCGCTGTACTTGGAGGCCATATACTTTTCCTGATACTTCTGGAACTGACGGCGCTGATGGCGCTTGTTGCCGTGCATCATGGGCAGATAGCTGGTCGTACCATTTTCCTCGTAAGTGCGGAAATATTTGCGCCGCATATCCATGACCCACAGGCGCTCCGGCTTTACATTCTGATAATCCTCAAATTTCTTCAGGATACGGGATGCACTCCATGCCAATGCGTTTTCACGGTCACGGAACATAGCCGCAAGCTTGTCCGGGAACAGGTCGCGGATCTTACACCACAGCTTGGAATCGCTGGCGTTAAACACGCTCTTGGTGCCGATGGTATCCGTATCCTCATAGCCGTAACTCAGGGTCAGTCCGCCCTCGTTGTCGTTGCCCTGCGCTGTATCGTTGTCGTAGTCAAAGCAGAAATCCCAATGGATAAGGTCACTCGTATGCGGGAACACATTCTTTGCACGGTTATCAACCATGGTGTGGCGCTCTGTAAACAGGTAGTGATACAGCGCAGAGTCCATGATAAAATAGTCCTCAAAGTGCGCCTTAAACTCCTCATCACTCGCATTCACGACCCAGTTCTGCACGCGAATCCACGCATCTTTCGCAGCCTGCACTTCCTCTTCGGTGCAAGCCTTGTTGATGTAGCGGAACTCAAAGCTGTTGTCACCGTCCCAAGTTTCCTGCGAGAAATCGCCGCTCAGGAATCGGGTCTGCTCATCGGTGTTGTTATCGATCTCAACGATAACCTCTTTATGGTTATTAGGGTCCATACCCATCGTATTGCTGTTTTTCTTAGAGTTGCCAATATCACCGCAGGCATAGAAATGCCACTTACCGTCATGGAACACGGTGCTGTTCTCAATATCCGTCTCCTGCACAAAAACAACACACGGGTAGAAGGCCATCGTGTCGCGCACCTTCGGGTTATCCTTGCGTGCCTGTCGAATGTACGGGTTAAACTCATTGAAATCATCTGCCAGCAGCGCGTTGTTTGCATTTTCAGACGATGCAACATTGACTTTGATATTAAAGTAATTCTCAGCAACGCTGTTTTCCGTCAGCGCATACACAGAGCCGGTGCTTTCATCGCCAAAGGTAAAGCCGCCCTTACAGTTAATGTCGATGTTACGCGCAGATTCACCATAGTGGTCAGAGCTTGTGCCCTGTCCCTTGTGATAACCTTTAGCCGTCCAGTTGTCCTCAACGGCGCGTCCGTTCTTGTAGATCTGCTGGATAACAGTGTTTGCAACTTCGTTTTTCTTACCGGTAGTAAAGGTAGGCGCACTGATCTTGATAACACGCAGGTCGGGGCAGCGCTCCGCCAAAATATCGGGATTTAGCTCACCGCTTGCATCCGTGATGTTATTGCGGTTATATCGCTCGATCATCTCGTCAGCGTTCTTGGCGTCTGCAATAAAGTTGTCCAGGATCTCATCGTCGGTCAGGTTCATCATATAGCTCTTCATGCGATAGATCAACACATCGCAATCATCAGAACCAATCGTGATACCAACCGGGTTTGCCTGCGTAAAGCTGTCACTGGATTCATACAGCTGTACACGGCATGGAATGCCATCCAGCCACAGCACCATCTCGCGGTACTGGCTATCCGGCAAAATATTCAGCTCAAATTCCATAAAGTCGTCTTCGCATGTGGGCAGTTCAATACTGTTCTGCTCACTGGTCAGTGCAACTTTCTGGGCCTGCACATTCAGGCCAATACCACCGTTCAGGCAAGTCAGTGCCGTAGCATTATAGTCCCGCACGTTGGTGGTCTTAAAAATCATCTTGAAGTTCTTGCCAAGTTTCTTCGCATCATCGGCAAAAAGCTTATAATCGATCGTGGCTTTGGTGCCCGCTTTTACGCAGAAATAGGTATCGCCGTCACTGTCGATCTGGTAGCCGCCATTGCTCCAGTCAAAGTTATCGCTTACACTCAGGCTAGTCTGGCCATCGGTCCAAAGCCGGTCTGCACTGGCGTTGGTCTTACCGCTTGGGTTAAAATCAAAGGCCAGGTTCGTAGTAACAGGCTCGATTACAACGCCAAGGTCAACCACATTCACACTGATCGTCTTTACGGTCTCGCCGCAAGTGATCGTCAGCGTATGCTTGCCCTTGTTCGCGCTCTTAAAGCTCCAGATCTGCTTTGTGCGCCCAACAGTCAGGGTAGACTCGGTCACGCCGTCCACAGCCAGCTTTACAGTGCTCGTGCTGGACGCAGGGTCGTATACGGTGTACTCAATGGACACCTTGTTGTACTGTTTCGTCTCGTAATCTCTCACAGCACAGCTGATAATGGGTGCAGTCTCGCCCTCAGCCACCCACATAATGTCCTTCTTGATGACATTGGACTTAACGGTCTTGCCGTTGATCTCCGCCGTCATGCTGATTTCCAACAGGTGACTGCCGTGCTTCTGCACCGGAATAGAATAGGTCATCTGTCGGCCAGTCACGCTGGTAGTCGTGCCACCAATCGACTTGCCGTCCAGCGCAAAATCAATCTTCTTCTCAACGCTGCCATACGGCGTATAGCGCACCGTGACCTCGCCGCTGTAGAACAGACTGTCATCAAAAGTGGATTCCAGATAGAAATCAACGACATTGGCACTCCACTTCTTGGAGCCGGTCGTATCCATGCTATCTACAACCGTCAAACGGATCTGGTTCTCACCGCTGTGCAGATACTTCGTGATGTCAAAGCTGTTTTCGCCCTGCATAATGGTATGGGTAGCAACTTTTGTATTGCCAACATACCATGTGCCTGTCGCATTGCCTGTATCATCGCCCGCACTGTCCACACTCGTGAACCGGAACTTGACCACAACAGGGTCACCGGCAACAGCCGTAATTGCAGACTCGCCGATACGCTCGATCGTAATCGTGCTGCCCGCAGCGGGGCCACCGCCGCCACCGCCAACAATCGTCACCTGCGTCTTCGGCGTGCCGTCCTCCATAAGGGTCAGCTTGCTGTCCTCGTAGGTAATGTCATACTCATGCCCGGCATTCTTGCTAATGTCATCCAGCTTGCCCTGAATTTCGCCAACAGCAGTATTCAGGCTGTCCACCGTGCCCTGCATGTCAGCTACATTATTCTTTGCCTGCGTAACATCGTTGCGAATACCGTCAATAACAGAGGCATCCGCCTTTTCCTTCAGCAGCTTATCAGTGGCTTCCTTATTATAATAAGAAGTTTTCAGCGTCTCCGGCAGATTGCCAACACTGTCCTGCAAATCCTTTACAGCCTTGTCATTGGCGGTCTTGTACTCGGTCAACTCCGTCTGCACAGGCGTAACGGCGGCAGAAACTTTGCTGTCTACTGTCTTGCCGTAAGCAGTCACCCATTCAGCGGAAGGGCTGGTGTCGATCGCGACCTTTTTAATTTCCTCACTGCCATTCAGGAAAGTCATTTCCTTCGTGTCATTGTTAAAGGTCACATCAAAATCGGCCAGGCCATTCAGGTTATCCACCTTGTTTTTCAGCGTGTCAAGCTCTGTTTTCTTGGCATAGTTCGCATCCAGGTCGGCCTGCAGCTCCTGCTTAATACCGGCAGCAGCGCTGGAAATCTTGCTGTCCACATTTGCAACAGCCGTCTTGGCCTCGGTGGCACTCTGGGCAGCAGCCTGTGCCTGTTTGGTAGCTTCCGAAACCTTCTCGTCCATCAGCTGCACAAAACCGGTGTACCAGTCGTCGCTCGGCTTAATCACACCATTGCCGGCCAAGGACTTCAAAATATTCAGCTTGCCATTCGGGCGGCTCTTCCACAGATAAGATTCGTTCTTTTCGTTAGAACCGGTAGCCGTGATTTCAAAATCGACTTCACCCTCAACATTGGTCACGTTCTTGTCGACCAACCAGTTAAAGTGGATCTTGTCCACACTGTATGTAACATTTACCGGCGTGGCAATGCCGTCCTGATTTTCCTTGTTGACATAATGTACCTGGATCAGCATCTGCATCAGGTCAACGCCATCATAGTAGCGCGGCATCTCAAACGGGATAAACTGGCTGTTATCTTCCTGTGTCAGGTTGATCTGGTTGTCGTCCATCTTGATGTTTTTCAGCTTATCAATGGTCGAGTATGCACTGTCCTCATACTGGTCATACCATTTATATTTGTCACTGCGGGTAAAATCGTCTCCAACAACGGCCTGCATAACAGGTTCCGCTGCCACTGCTTCTACTTCCTCAAAGGAGGCAAGCATTGCCGGTTCGGCAGCTTCGTTCGCTATTGCGCTCTCAAATTTCTTTCTGGATTCTTCAAAGGATATTGCCAATTTAGCTTCACCTCCTATTTTGTCAGTTTATCGTGCGTAATAATACACAGTAATGTCTGTCTCCGGTTTTTCCCAAACCTTTACGGTAATTCTTCCGTAACCGGGCGTAGTCGTTCCCGCATTGATAATGTTTAGCGTTTCCATTAGCGATTCGTCTGTGGATTGCACCCCTGTGCCCTGCGTCATAGGCGGGCTCAACTGCATGTCGGATGTCATACTAGGACCGCCGCTCTCTGCGTAACAACTGGGAGACTGTGTATAATAACTCCCATAATCGCTCCAGCTGGACGCCGAAAGATAAGCATGGTACAGCGGCAAATCGAATTTTGCCCGGTCGGCATTACTGGCATTCGTGGCTCGCACCGCAGTCGTAGCACTGGTCGCATTGGTACAGCTGTCGGCAATTTTTACGCGGCTCACTACCTGGCGCTGTCCATTGCCAACATAAATGCGGCCTTCACTGTCAACGGCAGGCTCGCCATAATTCAAACTTGTAGGCGCTTTGGCTGAGTTATAGTTGGTCGAGCCGCCACCTTGTCTTTTAAATTTAATTCCCATAACGCTTCTCCCCTATCAATAAGCCCCGCCGTCAATGGACTCGTACTGCTCATGCTTATCGCCAATATATAGCTTCACCTCATCATAGAAAAAGCGCTCCACAGATACGATCGCATCTCGCAGTTTATTGTATTTGTCGGCATTAAAAACAGAAAGCGCCAACGAGGGGTTCTGCACCAGATACTCGTTAGCGCCTGTAATATTGTTGGCCTCCACCATGGAATAATAGCGGTCAGCCATTGTTTTTGTACTTGTATTCAAATCCTGCATCTTGTCAAGCGTATCCACACTGTCCGGGAAATTGTTTTGCAGGTCTGTATATGTTTTGCTCAAAGGTACTCACCTCTCAACTTGTCACTGTCACCGTCGGCACCAACTGTACCGTGTTCGGGTAATACGGGTAAAAGTGGGCCATTTTTACAGTCATAGTCCCACTGGTAAGGTCAAAGCTCAAACTGCTTATCATGTACTGGTTCGGCTCTTTGTCGGTAGTCATATGCGGCTTATAACTAATCTTCTGGTTTACATCCAACCATGGTATCAAAATACACTCCACGCTAATGCTATCCGTCAGGCGGCTGCCAACATATAGTTCATATTCCGCACGCTGCAAAGCCAGTTCATCCGTGTAAATCTTTTCATAGTCACCGCTGCTGCAAACCTTGATTCTCTCCCCTATTTTGTCAATAGTAAATGGGCTTTCCGGGTTCACCACATAGCCAAGGTTGTCACAGGCAAAATTTTCCTTATCCTTCTTGGCCTGTTCCGCGCTAGGCAAGGTATTTACCAACCGCACCATAGCATGCACCTGTGTCTGCCCAACAAAATACATCTTTTCTTTTTTCAGCTTTACCACATAGTATTTCTTGGCCTCCATAGTCTTGGCTTCCAGCAAAACATCTTCACCGGTATCATCTACGGCGCTACGGTACAGCTTATAAGGGCCATATTCTTTTTCATTTTTTTTGCCAGTTTCAGCGTCAGTCTCTACATTTATGATCTTTATCTGGCACTCACCCGGATTTGTCTCCGGCGCCAAAAAACTGAACTTCTTGTTGTCTTTGATTTGTGCGCCAGTTACCTTAAAAGTGTAAATGCCGTTTTCAAATGTGCAGCTGTCAGAGTAATAATTACTTTTGGTAGTTTCCCCCCAAACCTCAATCACATTCTTCACTTCACTAAAGGAGTTCGTCAAACTTTCCGAGATAACAAATTTTCCAAAAATATCATCCGTCAGTACAAGCGGCTCTTCGTTGTTCATGGGCACACGCTGGCACACAAAAGTATCTTCGTCAAAAAACATTTCGTAGCTGTAATACAGGTCTCGCAATTCTTCCAGTATCTCCCATACGGTCGTGCCTGTATCCCAACTCATATCATAGGGTACTTCACTTGTCTGATACCCAATCCTATATTTACCCACTCCACCAAGTTGCGTCACAGTTTTTACCATTGCATCGCGTATATCACTGCCCTTCGGTATCTGTGTCTCAGAGCCAATCAAGGTCCCTCCCAACTCACCATTCAGGCCGCTCATTAAATCCAGGCAACTGATTTTCAGTGTTTGTGTAGTTGCATCATAGGTAAAAGAGTTGTCACAAAAGTTATAAACGCCCAGCGTGTACCAGCATACTTCGCCGCTGCGCTGATGTAAAAAGCCAATATATACCCGGATCTTTTTGTCCAGCCATACGCGGGAAGTCTCGGCCGTCATATAACTTTCATCCTTTACAAGGATTGTCCCATCAAAAGTCCGCCGTATATCACTTCCGGAATCAATCGATACACTGCCGTCAATAAAAGCACCGTCTATCTCGTCAATAACAGTCATCTGGTTGTTCAGCAGTTGGATCTTGGTGTAAATCGTTTTTACACGCTGCTGCAAAAGGTCAATGTCCGTTTGCTGTATATCATACATGGCACATCACCCCTCCAGATTCACATCAATAAAGTTATTGTTGTACAAATCGCTGGAACTTTCCGGGTCGCCGATCTCAACCCAGTTAAAGCTGTGGTGTACGTAATGCTCAACTTCACCGTTGTCCTCAGTCAGCCCATCCGTAGTAGAAATCATCCAGATACGGCCATCGCTCAGTTTCATGATCTTTGGCTTACCATCGTTCAAAAATGCTTTTATATCTTCACGGTAAATATAATCATTCTCAGTTGTATATTCTCCGTCAGAGTCTTTCGGCATAAACATCATGCTGAACTGTCCGCTCTCATAGTCAGTGTTGGCATTGCTCACCACATACGGATATTTGCCGCTCAGCGTAGTCACCACATTGGACGGCCTTGTTCTTGTAATCGTTCCCTTCGTAATATCCAGGTCAGAGGAACAACCGTCTTCTTTCTCAAAAATAAAACATCCGCTAAAACTCGGTGTAATACTGTTCTGGTTAATATAGCCTTCCACATTATCAATCACAGGCACAAGGGCATAATCATATTTCACACCGCTGGCAGCGTATTTATCGTATTTTTCAAATTTCAGGTCATCCTCTTTTTTCACCGGGATCTCAAACAAGGTCAGCCAGTCATGCTTGCCGGCTCTGCGGCGTTTGATTCTCACGGCCGAGATCTGCTCGATCTGGTAAACAATGTTGCCGCCCATCAAGTCACCGTTAAACTGTGCGTCCATAACCGTATCGTAGTCCCAACCAGGGAACTCTGTCGGCTGGTCTGCAACAGCGCGTGTGATAAACAGCCGGTCAAAAATGCCGCCGCCAATCGATACGTTCTCAATAATATCGATCGTCACGCTGGTGTTATCCAGGCTATGCTTATAACCTGCAATACATTTGCCCATAAAAAACATGTCATCACACCTCCTCTGCTGTTGTCACATAGTCCGCGGTATTTACCACCTGCGTAGTAATATTAAACACATCACCGTTCTTTTGTACCTTAATCAGGTATTCCTGCCCACTTCCTGGTTCTCCCATTGGCTCAGATTGCATCGCATAAGCAATTACATTCCCCTTTACAGCACAACGCAAATCAAGATACGGTACTTGTATTCCCAACAGTGAATTGGTTGCACTTTGCCCCTTCGCCATATAGCTGCCCTCGGCAAACCAGCCTTTTATATATTTCACAGTCAATGTCGTATCATTACCGTCCACCATTTCAAGGATCGTTTCGCTCTGCCCAAAATCACTGCCCAGCATCTTTACAGTAAAGTTTCCCTGCAAAGCAAAACCCTCATGGAAAATCACGCGGTCTCCATTCTTGCGCAGGTCAACCTTGGCATTGTCGATATAAGTAGGGTCGCCGCTGCCGGTAAATTTGCCCTCGATCGTTCGTATGTTCGAGGATATGCGCACAGTGCCGTCATCTTTGTTATTTGTCAAATCAACATAGGTCCAGTACGTAGGCACGATATATTTTACGCTGAACGGGATATACCCTGTATCGGCCACCATGCCATTTAAGGTCTCGCCAAGGCAGCGCACATAATACTGGGTCGCGTCTGCCAGGTCATGCAGCCCGTATTCCAGTGTCGAAGTACCGTACATAGTCGCACTCTTACTCAGCTGCACACGGCTGGAATTGTAAAGAATGACATTGTAAGTATTTAGCGGCTCGTTCTCTTTCTGGGTGTAGCTCATCTGCAGGGTGTATTCACTGTTCTCCAGGATCTGGTCATTTACCATATTGGTAAAACTAAAAACCGGGGTCGTAAAACAGTAAAAACTCCGCAAGCTCGACCAGCTACTAGGCTCTCCGGCCTTGTTGTAAACACGCACCTTGCAGGCATAATATTTGCCATTTTGCAGGCCGCTGCCACCGGCTACCGTATGCACCAGTTTCATCCAGTCTGTCTTTTTACTGTAAACCTGCGCACCTGTTGAGTTGTCCATGATTACAAGCTCATTGCCAAATACCTGCTCGCCATCATAGGCAAATGGAATGTCTGCGCCAACAGCGGCGTCAAACGATGGGATTGTATAAAGCACCGGTTGTGCCACTTTCCATCACCTCTTTCGTCAAATAAAAAAGCGCCGCAGCCATAAAGGCAACAGCGCATAAAACAAAGCCAGTTATGCAACCGACTCAATGTAAATCTCTTTCCAATTATTCTGGGGCACCTTCACACGCACAACGGCACCAACGGTCAACTTTTCCTTGTACGGTAAAACATAACTGCCGCCAAAGGCTGCTACCGTATAAGTGCCACCCTCCCCTACTGCGGTCACCTGACCAACCGATGTCCGGTCAAAATTTGCCCGCGTCATCAGCCGCTCACAGTGCCGCTTGATCTGCGCCGCCAATTCCCGCAGCGCTTCTACATCAACACTATTCATGAGTTTTTCTCCATAAAAAAAACAAAAAGCCCCAGGAACACGATCCCTGGGGCACTATTTTATACCCACCTCTAACCCGGTGCTCATCACACCCAACGGCGAAAATCACCGTTCCTTACCTTTCAAAATACCTTATAACTTAGCGTCGGCTAAACTCCTGGGCAAAAATCGTACCAACACGCTCATGAATCACACGGCCAAAACTCTCAACATCGTTCACGCCATACATCTGGATGTCACCAACACTCACGCTTACACCACCGGCATCCGGCTGCGTAATCTCTACGCTCTTAATGCTGCGCTGCGGCATGTGCTGGCTGATAAACTGCTCCGGGTCAAGTCCCATTTTCCAGATATTCGCACTCGGTTCTGCCGGAATAATGCTAGTGCCACGCTCGACAAGACTGTAATTGCCCGCAGCCGGTTTGCGCAACTTAATTTCAGGGCCTTGCTCGTCAGTAATGGCAATATGAGTAGTGGCTGCGCCGATAACGCCAGTGGCATAACGAGCTAATGGAGCCAATCCAGCATTTCTGGTAGATCCTTGTGCAGCACTTAATGCCTTTAAGGCACCAATAGCGGAATTACAAGAACTAACGATAGAATCGGCCATGCTCTGAACTTTACTTGCCAACCCGTCACAACCAGTTCCGGCAGCATCAAGATAACTCACAGCTTCCTCGGAGAATACACCAATTGTCGAACTCATAGAGCTGAATTGCCCTTCCGATGCAGCTCCGCTATCGATCAATTTTTGAACATATTCATCAACCTTGCTAAAGATCTCTTCGTAGCTCATACCATAGGCATCTACCAATTGATTCAAAGAATCAGCTGCCGTTTGTCTTGCTTCGTCTGTCGCCGTTGTCTCGTTGCCAATGGTTTCCACATATTGTGCAGAAAGATCATTTAACTGTGCCTCATTCTCGGCAATCTGTCCCTGTACAATACCAAGCTGAATCATTTTGTCTCGACGATCTTCAGCACTGGCACTTATGTCCGCACTAGAAAGTACAAGTTCCGCTTCTTTGTCGCGCAGAGCATTAGTCTCATCACCAAGCGTAACAATCTGGTCACGAAGATCCTGCATTTTTTGTGCCGTTTCGTCGCTTACACCGCCAGCCTGCTTTAGTGTGTAGGCTAATTTTCCAATGCCACTGCCATCATCTTCGCCCATAGCTTGCGCATCGGAATCATCGCCGCCGGAACCGCCTCCACCAGAACTTCCGCTGGATGCTTCCTCCATGGCCTCAATCGCCTCAGTTACCTTATCAATTTCAGCCGAGGTTGCACCAATTTCCTGCATATTGGCAAGTACGCTCTCTTTATATCCATCAAGGGCACCGGCCATTCCATCAAGGCTCATACCATTAAACTCAGCCGCCGCGGCAAGCTGTGCCTGATAATCCTCCCAGCTTGTACCAATCAGGCTGATAACCTCGTTCCACTTCTCCTTCATGTTATCAAGGTCGTCGATTTGGGCTTCGATAGACTCGTCATAAGCATCTTTCAGATTGTTAATACGCTCAATTTCATCATCAACAGCCTGCAAAATATCATCATTTTTCCACTGTCGCTTCTGATCATCCAGGTCATTCTGTGCATCACTTACAGCCTGCTGGTCTGCACGCCATACAAAACCTTCGTTTTTATTGTAGATACGTACAGTGCGGTTGGCCTTGGCTTTTTCCAAAGCATCCTGCAACTCAGCTAGCTTAATCGCGCGGTCTTCCTCATCATTAGCCTTCTGCAGCGCCTCTTTGCGCTTTTCCAGTTCCTTGATCTGGCTTTCGTAAACCTTGTCCTGCGCATCCTTTTCCTTATTTAAGGCAGTAATACGCTTCTCAATTTCGCTTACAGCAGCCTGGCCATAGATTTTTAGTTGATTGGATTCCTTCTCATAGGCTTCCTTCTGTTTTTCAAGGGCCTTTTTTTGTTTTTCAAGCGCCTTTTTATTTTCTTCAACGGCTTTGGTGTTGTCCTTTGTCGCCTTGGTGTAAGTCTTGCTTGTGGCAGGATTTTTGCCAATCATGTATCCGCCGCCGCCATTGATTTTGCTGTTTTCACCATCGGCTTTAGCATTACCCATAGCGTAGGCAAAACCGCGTGCTCCAACAAATCCTTGTCCAAGCAACTTCTCGGTTTTCTTATGGTCAAATACAATAGCATCTTTCGGCAAATCGACAAATTCAGCACCATTATCACCAACAGTGTACCATTTGCCGGTATGCGGGTTTACAACCAGTTCGTTGCCAAGCTCGCCAACCAAGGTGCGGCCACCGTTAGAAGCACCACCATAAGCATAGGAACGCTGTTCAGCATAGGTCTTTTTCGTAGACGGGGTAGATGCAGGTTTACCAAATGTTTTATATCGGACAGTAACCGTAGTCTCGCCGGAAATATCTTTAAGTGCAGTAGCGACATCCTGGATTCCGCTCAAACACTGTACATTGTCTACCTTTAGCGTTATCGGCTTTTTGGCCTTTTCCTGTACATTGTCAATTTCTTTATCGGTCTCCTTTACAGGGTCGTCATCAGACTCAACGGTAAGCACACCGGCTTTTTCCAATTTGTCCGTTACCTGATCCGCAGCGCCTTCAACATTACCAAGCTTATCAATAGCATCTTGCGTGTAAACCTGGATCTCAAGCGCAGTAGGATCTCCAAGCTTTTCCTTTTTTTGGGTAAGCTCTTCAACCTGCTTTTGTGCGTCAGTCAATTCCTGGGCAATATTCAAGTCGCCAGGGTTAGCATTAAATGCCTTCTGTGCTTCAATCAGTCGCTGCTGTGCGTCATACAGGTCAACCATAGTCTGTACACGACCCATACCAAGCAGATCGTCTTTTTGATTACCGGTAAGACTGCCCGTATCTTTCAGCACATCATTGATGTCCGAAACCATCTGGTCAATGCCAGATTTCTCATACAAACCGTCCAGCTTTTCCTGTAGTTTTTCAGCCTGGTCATTCAAAATCTTCCAGGCTTCCGTATCCGGGTCAAGGTCAGCCATCTGATCTTTAATGTCGTCCAGCTTCATGCGGGTATTATCAAGTTCATTCCCCAGCATGGAATCCCAGTCAAAGTTCCAGCCGTATTCTTGCAGTTCGCCGAAAATGGACTGCACCGCGTCAGGTGTCAGCTGCAAAGCATCAGCAAAATCCTCAATCGTAGTGTCGGCAATCATCTGGATCTTGCCGTCGCCTTCATCCTTCATCAGTCCGGCTTTGATAGAGTCGGTAATAAAGTTATTCAGACCACTTGCATCAATCGATCCATCAGATGCTTCTTTAAAATAGCGGTTCAGCTTCTTGATGTAAGTCTGTACATCGCCCTTGAAATCATCCGGCACTAGGAACTCAACAGCAGCCTTGTACTTTTCAGTACCAATCTTGCCGTTTTTCAATCCTGCAGCAATAGCCTGTTTGGCGTCCATGCCGTCGTTGTACATATCACCAGCTTCGGCCGCATTCTGCGCGTTCAGCCAATCCTGGTAAGCACTGCTTGCCTGTACCAAAGCACTATATTGCATCCGTAGGCTGGTACAATTATCACGCAGGGTCTTGCTCTGGCTTTCAAGGGCGGCCTTAGCATCTTCCAATTTTTCGCGCTGGTCATCCGTAAGGTTATTGTTTTCCTTCAACTGTTTATCAACAGCGGCCATATCGGCCTTTACTGCAGAGTATTTCATCTGGTTCTGACTGTAAGCAACTTCAATATTAGCCTTAGCCTCATCAGATTTCGCTTTTGTCAGTTTTGTGGCCATCTCGCGGTTTAACTGCATCCGGCCATTGCTGTACTCCAGGGCAGCTGCATATTCGGCATTATCCTTGATCAGCTCACTGTAAGCATCCGTAGATACGCCAACACCGGTAGCCTGATCATTCAGTGCGGAGGTCACAGCAGTAATAGCTTTGGTTGCACTGTTTGCCATAGTCAAGGCAGAACTGGTAAAGTCATTGGTATACTTGATATTGTCACTGGTTACAAGACCGATCTTAACAAAAATATCAATCAGGTCATCCATGGAAATGCCAAGCTGATCTGCAACATATTTCAAACGATAATACGAATCAATTTGTTCATCGGAATACTGTTTGGTAGCAGAGCCGGCTTTTTCAAGGCTACCGATATTAAGAATATCAATATCATCAAGGCCAGAAAGTTCGTTTAGACTGTAAGAAATACCGTTAGTAAGCTGTTTCGCTTTTTGGTTGGTAATACCCAGGTAATCATTCAGAGACTTGTAATTAGACTCGGCACCTTTAAATGTCTCGGCGAGACCGGTTTGGACGGCTTGTAGCTTTGTAGCACTATCCAGCTGATCCGCCTGCGCCTGCATATACTGCTGCACATAGCTATTGTCAATGTCGGTGTTAGCAAACTCTTCCTGGGCAGCTTTAACCTTTTTCAGTGCCGCCGCAATGGCTTTGTCGTCATTCTTGGCAACGGCATCATTGTAGGTCTGCTGGGCTTCGGTTAGGTCGGAGTAAGTCTTGGACCAAGTATCGTTAAGCTGAATCTCATACTTGGCAGCTTGCTGTGCAGTATATTCCCAGTTATCTATAACATCCTTGGCATCGTTGCTCCACTGAGACAGCCGAGAAGACAATGCCTGCTTTGCATCGTCGCTGATAAAATCACTCTTTTGGACTTCGTTGTAAAAGTCATCAATCGTATCCTTCGCCTGTGAGGCATCGGCAGTGATCTCAATATCATAACGAGCTTTACCGGTTTGATTTTCAGAACCATACTGGGCAAACGTCAATCCCTGGTCGGCATACTTTTTGGCGATTTTCTCAATTTCAGCTCTGTCAGAGCCATTGGCTTCAAGATAATCGTCAAAACCAGTAGACTTATAAGTCCGCTGTTTTAACATTTCTTCGTAAGACTTTTGGATGGTGTCGTTATTTTCAGAAAGGTAAGCGCGGGCTTTTGCCTCGGTAATGCCATTTAATAGCTCAAGCTGGGTTTCCAGGCTGCCATTTAGCAGATCTACGCCGTCTACCTCAGAGCCATACTTCTCAATTAGCTCATCTTGTACGTCCATCAGGTCTTTGCGTGCCTGATATGCTTCCTGTTCGCTCAGTGTTCCGCTGTCGAGCGAGGTTTTTAGATCTGTGATTTTAGACTTGTAACTGTCAATAGCAGTAGCTTGTTCATTTAACTTCTTTCCGGCATCAATTGCGGCGTCGCGTGCCTTCTCTTCAGCCTCGGCAACTTCAATTATCTTCTGGACAATGATATTTGCAAAAGCAGAAACAGCAAAAGTGACGGCCATGGAGCCGAAGGTAGTAAGGAGTTTCAGGCCAGCGTTCTGGACCAGGGTCAAGCCTTTGGCGACAAGTCCCTGCGTGGCTTCAAAGCCCTCCATGATACCTTCGAGATCTTTGACGCTAACGGATGTGAGGTTGAGATTATCGACATAGTTCTTGAATTCGGCCGAGGTGTCTTTTATGTAGTCTTTGAAAAGTTTTGTGCTGCCACGAGATGTTTTTACAGCTTCAGTATAAGTGTCGAAAGCGGCCGTGATAGTTTCTATTTGAGCATTATACGCATCAGACTTTCCAAATAAACCGTTATCGAAAATATTAGAAAAGCTCTTCCCTAAAAAAGTCGCTTGTAATTTACCATAGTTCTCAGTATCAAGCGCCGTTCCAAATGGAGTGAAAATCAGTTGTTGCTTTACATATTATAGTGTGATATACTATGTAAAAGGTTATAAAAATTGGAACGGAGATGAACAATAAATGAGCACTATATACAATTATACCTGTCCCAAATGTGGTCATACAGACACAGTGTTTGATAATCCGTATCCGTTTTGTGAATGTTGTGGATACGAGGAAGTTGTAGTTGAAGGGCAATATGAGTTCAGGGACGATTATGAAAAAATCGAAAAAGAAAATCCGCAGATGGAAGATGAAGAAATCAGAAAGATTGTTCGTGAAAAGCATCGAGAAAAATACGCTTACAATAGTCCCGTTTTTAGCCGAGTAGCTAATGCGCACCGTATAGAATACGAAAAAGAACAGGCATCTAAACCTATCCGTGTTTCCGATTCCGCTCCGCAATCCCTCCCTCATTGCCCCACCTGTAACAGCACCAACGTAAAAAAGATCTCCGCAGGTGCCAAGGCGGTCAGTGTCGGCCTGTTTGGCATTTTCTCGCAAAAAGTAAAGCACCAGTTCCATTGCAATAACTGTGGATATGAGTGGTAATTACCAAAGTCCATTTTTTTCAAACCATTCTGCAATCCAAATTCGCTCGCTATCTGGTAGTTCTTGAATCTCCTTAATTGTGTACAGCTTCCAATTGTAAAATATCTTAGCATTATCAATGTCGCCGTTCCAGCTTTCATTTAGCAAAAACGGTTCACCGCTTATCATTTTCCCAACAATACGAATTGCAGATTTATTGTTACAACCGTTCTTAATGCAAGCATCGATACAATCGTTAAAGCATTTTTGCAATTGTGGCATTGTTTCTGTAGTTGCTGTCGTAATACAAGCGCTCATTTTATCACCTCCACAAAGGACTGATTATTATGGTTTTAAATTACGAATGTATAAAGGATTTGTTGTCGTATATTGAAAGCAAAACAAGTGCGACCAACACAAATGGGACTTTTGCTATAAATAGCATTACTCTAAAGAGTGTTATTGCAGACAAAATGGTTGACTACAGTGCCGAAGAAATTTTCTACACATTAACACAAATGGCCGATGCGAACTTAATCAAAATTGACGGCATTTTACGCAAGGGTGGTCGTATTTCAAACTTTAATATTGACGACCTGACACCAGACGGACATCGGTTATTAAACGATATTAAAAACCCTGAAATCAATAACCTTATTAACAAAGCAAAAGAATGTATCGGACAAGTATCAATGCAAACATTCATAAAAGCTGCATCGTCAGTTATTTCTACTGCTGTAATTGCGAAAATGAAACAATAGATTAAAAAACAATTGTGGATATGAGTGGTGAGGTAATACTATGTCACACCAAGAGCAACATTTTGCAGGTATCCATTATCGTGGTCAATTTGCCCCTGGTATGGTGTTTGATAACGACTACGACCATCACGCAACGCCCATTGGCTACCGTTTAGCTCCAAAGGCAACAAAACCAGAGTATTGCCCGGCGTGTAATTCCGCAATGCTTTTCTGTCAGCATTATCCATTTGAAAAACAACTAAGGATCATTTGGCAATGTAAACAATGCGATAGGTTATTTGTATTTATCCCACAAGAAAAGAAATAATTATACTGTAACAATTATAGGTATTAGTGGTGAGGTAACACTATGCATGAAGTAAAAGGGACTTGTACGTGTAGTGACTGCGGGTATACATTTAAATGGAAACTTATTTTGCGGGAGCGAAATGGTTCTGGTATATATCCGGTTACAACTGTAAACGATAATGAGGTACCACTAAATACAAGACCTCAAGATATAAATGGTGTTGACTGCTATGATTGTTATTGCCCGAATTGCGGTATACCTATTTACATTCCTTGCAATTTATGCAACACTGAATCTTGAAGGAGCTCAACGCAACCAAGTCGGTATTGTGCGCAACATCTTCAACAGTCAGATCATCATACGCCACAGCTGCAATATTACGCTTTCCATTGCCAGGTCTACACTCGTACATTAAAGAATCTGTTTTTGCGTCATACCACCGATTAACAAGTAATGCTTTCTGGCATTCTAAGAGTTTCCCCATAAAAAACCTCCATAAACAACAAAAGGCCGTCCCTTCGCGGGGCGGTCTTACTTTATATCAAGTATTTATTACTGGTCAATATTATCGCTTGTTGATCTGCCAGTCTTTTTGTATTTTAATTCGCCGTTTTCGCTGTAAATTTCTTCTCCCAAACTATAATCACCATCAAAAAATTTCCCAACATCCATCTCCAGCGCTTTAATCACACGGCAAGCAACATCAAAAGAGGCTCTGCGTATATCCCTTGCACCGGATTCAAATTTGCGGTACTGCTGTAAGTCTATGTTCGCACGGTCAGCTACTTGTTGCTGTGTAAGCTCCAACACAAGCCTTTTTTGATGCAAAGTCGAAGCAGACGTAAGGTTTACCAAAGTAAATCCGTCAAGGCTCAATTCTTCCATTACAAACATCTCCTTATAAGTTCATCTGAACTCTTTTCTATATTATAAGTTCAATTGAACCTCATGTCAAGAAGAATATTTACAGTCTGACAATCCAAAATTATTCCTATAAATAAAAAGCCGCCTGGCGGAACAACCAGACGACTACACTAGAAAGGGTACTGACAAGGAAACTCGGACAAAAAATAATGAACGGCATTCATTAAAAAGGAGAGCTCCTAACCTTTCAGCATAGCTATAATACCACACCTTTGGTTGTATGTCAATACCTATGGTTGTAAAATTATAACCTTCTCATGGCTTTCCCATGATGTTCTGACTGTCTTTCCTCTCATCCGGCAAAAGCCGTAGAATAGGGCTACCCATACAGTCGATGAACCAGGCTACCAGAGGTCACACCCTCCATCTGCGCAGTGCGCGGTATCCCGGCTGCTGATTAAACATTGTTTGCGCGACTTAGCACTGCCGCCGCATAAGCTGACATAAGATATTAAATGATACAGATGTAATTGCCACATCACAATCTGCTAAAGTCTATATTCCCGCGAGATGGCGATTCAAAAGACACCATAAGCTTTCCACTATAATTTGTGACAGCCAAATTCCCGCGAGAAATTATATCCATTCCAATAAGAAAGTCTGGGCCACCATTGTAACTTTTAAATAAGTCAAACTCAACATCACTAAAATCAACACTGTCGCATAAAGTTATATCAATCAAATAGTATGGCACATGATCTGGCCCATTTGCCGTATTGACATCGTGTTTGTCCGTCGAGTCTGTTAAATTAAGAAATGTCTTCACATTTGCGGTCAAAGCTGATCTAGCAGCCCCAGTATCTAATAATCCACGACCAACAAATTCTTTACCGTTGGACATAGCCTTTACATCAACCCATAACGCCGTACAACCGTCTTCTTTAACTATTGTAAACCCAGGCATAACTACCACCTTTTAACTTTAATTTGTTCAGAAAGCTTATCAAAGTTCACTGGTACTTGATAGCAAAGCACTCCGGTCCCATCCATTTTTGGCATTTCATGCAAACTATTCCCGACCGCAACTACTTTGCAATCTCGTACAGCAATCCAATGCCCATCGTACTTCTCGTAAAGTTCGTCTTCATGTTTTTTAATCCAGAAATGGTTCCGCCATGATAAAATCTCTTCCTTGATTTCCTTAATCATACCACACACTCCCCTTTCAATCAATATCTATCGCCTCGTTCTTGGCACTACACGAAGCCCCGTAGTTTTAATATCTTATGTCAACTTACGCGATAGCAGCTTTTATCTCAGCCTATCGCATCCGTGTTGTTCTTTCTGCCTTTCGGCACCATCATAGCGGATTACTCCCCTATTGTGGTCACACGGCTCTTAGCTTTTCCCAGCAGTTTGGGTATTTATAATAGGACTCAGGTTGCATCCTACGCAGCTATTCCTACTGCGTAAAAGGGCATAATCACACCGGCCTTAGTCCCCATCAAAGTAGCGATTCCAGAAAACGCCGTAATCAGCGTCGGGATCGCATCTCCCGCTTTAACAAAACCATCTGCCATATCCAATGCGGCAGATCCAATATCAATAATTCCTTTAACAAGATTACTATCAAGCAAATCAGAAGAAAGCGACTGGAACGAAGCCTGGAACTTCTTCAATTTGCCCTCGATGGATTCAAGCACACGCTCGTTTTCTTTAAGAGCACTGCCACTGGAATTCATCGAAGTATTCAGCACATCTTCCGCCTGTGCGGCTTGGTTCAGCAAAGCAGCCACGCCATTTGCACGGTTTTTGCCAGCAATCAGCTCCAACAAGGCGGCCTGATCCACATCACTCATCTGGGTATATACTTTTGCAATCCCCTGGATAATGTCGTAGGTGCTCTTAAATTCGCCACTTTTAGTTAGGATGTCAAAACCGCCGGTACCGTCTACGTTGGTAAGTGCAGCAATCTGTGCCCGCAACTTAGAGGTGCTGGTCGCAACACCGTCCGTTTCTTCACCCATACTGGCAAGTTCAGTGCTTGCACCACGCAAACGCAAAGCCAAAACTTTTAGGGTTGTGCCTGTAGTATCAGCCGATTGCAGTACGCTATTCATAGCCGTACCAAGTGCAATAGTCTGGTCCAACGTGTTGCCAGCAGCTTCCATAGCCGAGGCCGAGCGCTGCAAAATATCACCAAGATCTCCGCTGGTTACGGCATAGTTGTTGGAAACCTCATTAAGCTTATCGACCAAACCAATTGCGTCGTCAGCTTCCAGATTAAACGCTTTCATCGTACCAACAATATTATCCGTGGCCGTGCTAAAGCTATCCAGATCATCACCGACATTGTAATAAACAGCACTCACGTCAGCCAGGGTTTTTGCATCGTCCAGATTATACCCAAGTCGTGCATAGTCAGCCGTGGCACTGATAATATTGCTTACTGTGCTGCCGACTGCCTTAGCACGATCAGCCGCCCCATCAAGGAACCGGTCATATGTGCTGGCCGTTTCGTCCGTAACCTTTTTCAGCTCCGTCATGGCAGAGTCAATATCCACCACATTCTGGTAAACCTGTCGCAGCCCAGCCTGTACACGGTTGATAATGTCATTTGCAAACTGGCTGGCAATATTAACGCCAAATAGCTTTTGCAGTTTATCACTGAATTTATCAGTTTCAAGCCCAGCCTCCTGGATACTGCGCTTCAGATTCGACCAATCACTGGACATTTTGTTGGCGTTTTCCTGTGTAAACTGTTTGTTCTGGATTAACCCCTGATATTTATTCAGAAAATCCATGAACTCTGCATACTTGCCAGAGTCACTCATGATCTTGGTGTTATTCTCAAGATAACGCTGCGCCGTATAGAACGTGTTATTCATGCTCTTGGACCAAGACTGAATATCACGATCACTTTTTAATTTGTCGTTAAACGCTTTTGCACTGTCCGCTGCTTTATTTGCGACAATGCTGCAAACTTCTAGCACATCATCAAGAGAAGTAATCTTGATTTTGGCCTCGTTGGCAGATTCGGCCAGCATGTCAAAAATCTTGTAAACATTCTGTGCCCCTTCTGGAGTAGATAATGCATCTGCCATTGCTTGGCGGACATTATTTAAGAGGTCCAGATATGGTTTTACCTTCTCAGAATCTAAAGCTCCCTTACTATTTCCCTTGCTTGTGATGCGCTTAATATACGCATCCATTTTCGACAAGTCATCACTGGATAACTCGCTATTTATAGCAAAATTCTTAGACTTCTGTGTATCAGCAGCGCCATACAATTTCTTTACAGCAAGACCGGCGTTTTGGATATTAGATATAAGTTCAATATATTTGCTATTTAAATCGGCAACGGCTTTCTGTAAGGCGGACAAATTTTCCTTAGATGGATCGTCCTTGTATTTTTGCTGTAAATTGTCTACTAGATCAATTTGAGCCTTATATTCGTCGTTGAGATATTCAACACCGCTTACATCAAACCCAGTGTCTGAAAGGCGCTGAATATCAGATATATCAACAAATTTGTAAGCCCCAACGCCAGTTGATTTTTTCGCAATCGAATCAATACGATATTCTAAACTATCAAGTGCATCAGTAGTTTTCTGAATAGCCTCAGCGCCGCCAGTATCACGTAACTCGGCTATAGCCTGTGCGGCCGCATCCTTGTACTGCCCAATTTCTTTAAACTCATCTGCAAACTGAGAAATATCTCCACCAAGGAAATTTAGATTATCAAACTGTGCAATCACGCTTTCATAACGTGTAGTGGCTTTGGCAGCTTCTTCAATCGCTTTACGTGCAGGCGTAACAGCAGCCTTGAGATCTTTATAGGAATTACGTAGTGCATCAACAGCAGCCTGTATTTTCTGCGATCCTTCTACAGTAGGCGCCGCATCAAAATCAGAAACAAGCTGGTTGTAATCTTCCGTAGTTTGAGCAATAGCGCCTTTCGCAGCACGGACATTTTTATTGTTCTCTACACCAAATGTATCAACACGCGCAATATCTCTAAGTATACCGTCAAAGCTCTTTTCAGCTGCTTCGGCTTTTTTCTTGGCATTATCCAAGGCACGCTCAGCATCAGTCTTTTTAGGTTTTGCGGTAGGGGTCTTTGCCGCGGCCTTACTATCAGATCCTTCATCCGTATTTGCTGCAGCCTTTTTAGCGGCTTTCTTTGCCGTTCCGGTTATCGTCTCCATCTGCTTCTTTACAGCATTATTGATAACCTTAGCAAAGTCCTCCATGTTCAGCTCGTCAGATAGATCTTTCAGCTTCGTCAGGCTCGCTACGCTACCCTTGATGGTTTTGCCACTTTCAGAAAGCTTATTAAATACGTCGATCAGATCATTCAGCGCAGCAATAATTTTATCCTTAGCCTTGCTAGAACCGTTGGCCGTGGCCTTCATGGCATCCAGTTTCTGTAAAACAACATCAATGTCAGAAAGTGCTGTTACGATTTGTCCAAGAGAAGATTCCGTTACGTCTTTGAATTTCTGTGTTGCCTCTGCAACTCCAGAGCCAGTGGTTTTATTGGTATCGGCCTTTGCAGCTTCTTCTTTAGCTTTTTTTGCAGCCTCAATCTTATCAGCCTTATCCGGCGTGGCAGCGTATAGTTTGGCTACATTGTCAAGATACTTTTTGATCTTGTTAATAGCCGTAGTTGCTTTACGGCTGTCTAATTCACCAATTGCAGTAATAGATTCGTTTGCACTGGTCGCAACCTTTTCGTAGGTCGTAAAAATCGTGCCAAGTTTCTTACCAGCATCAATTAGTGTTTTTACAGATGTGTCTAATGTACCAGCAGTAGTGGCTGCTGTCTCAAGCGCGGCAGTAACATTTGCTACCTTGTCTCCGGCATCTTTAAATTGTTGCCCAACTGCCTCAATCTGCTGCGTAAGCGGACCAACATCAATCTTTTCTTCTGTCGGAGCTTTCTTGGTTTGCTCAACTAACAGGTTTGCATTATCCAGTGCATTTTTGTAAGTGTCAAAAACATTATTCAAACTGGTTACAGCAGAAATAATCGGCTGCGTAGCCTTCTTCATATCCTTGGCACCAACAGCTGCGTCGTTCAATCCCTTGGTGATCTGCGTAAAGGAATCTGTAGCGATCTGTACGGCATCAACAACAGCCTGCCCAGCCTTTTCGGCCTTATTCAAAAGCGTAGTAACCTTTGCTGCGATCTGTTCCTCGGTCTGCGTATTGGTTCTTTTAGCTTTGCCGCTTGCTGCATCTGTGGTTTTACCACCGGCTGCCTCAGTCATAGCCTTCAATACCAGCGCGTTCTGCGCAAAGTAAGTGTTCAGCTCCGTAATCGCCGTTTTATAAGCATCAATTGTAGATTCACAGGTGATAAACGCCTTTTTCAGATCATTGATTTTCTCCGTTACAGCATCGTATTTAACATCTGTGCTGCTCATATCGGCAACAAATTTCTTTACGGAACTAAAAACATCCTTTAACCCGCTAGTATCCAGATTTTTCAGCTTTGTAGTAAGCATCGCCAGGTTTTGCGTTGCTTTATCTACATCACCTTTAGCCTTGCCCGTGGCATCACTAATACTGCCACTGTCCAGCTGTAAGTTCGCACTGGTTGCTTCAACATTGGCACGGATCTGCTCCGACATGCTCTTCTGCGAGGCAATTAGATCTTTCAGCTTGTCAACATTCGCTTGTGCAGCATCACCAATGGCGTTCTCCGCTTCTACAGTGGCTTTTTTTTCAATAGTCAACTGTGTCTGCAACTCAATCATTTTTTGCTGCATAGCAATCAACGTATCAGCGGCAGATTTTAAATTGTCGTCTTCACCAACTGTGTTTGGTATTACCTTTTCATTCGCCTTGGAACTTGCAATGCCTTTATCAACACCATCTGCAAGCTCTTCACCAATTTGAACGCCAAGTTCTTTTAGCGCAGCGGTATTTTGTTCCCCAAAAAGTTCTTTAATTACATCAATTCGGCGGGCGGCAATACTTTCTTCAATGGCATCAATGTCTTTGCTGATTTCCTCTTTTGTACGTGCCGATGTCTCGTGGAACAGGCCGGAAAGGCTGTCTAAAGACCCAAAAACATTTTCCATGCTTTTCGTAACAGCACTTTTATCGCCAGATTCACTCGCGTCAATTGCGTCAAGTACGGAGTCATTGAAAGAACCATAAATCTTTTGGAACGAGTTAATAAACGAAATACCTTTTGCTTTTACGGCTTCTTCTGTTTCTGTGAACTCGCCACTTTTTGAAATAAAAACAGAAAGAATATTGTCCCACCAGTGTTCAACAGATGCCTTAGTTTCGTCATCATAACCAAACCATTCATCAGAAGAACGGCTAATGATTTCTTTTATGTTCTTTTGTACATCAGAAAAACTACTGTTGTGCTCAACGCCATCTTTGATCTCTGTAAAAATACCGTCAATCTGTTCATATAGTTTCGACAGGTCATTCCCATCCGTTAAATCACTAAGTTCTTCGCCAATATCTCCAACGCTCTTTTTAAATGCGGATTTTAAATCAGTAGTAAACTGAGTGATCTGCTTGTCAATGGATAAGTCGTCACCAGAACTAATAACAGCAATGTTAGAAAAAATATCGTTAAATTGCTTTTTAAACTCAGACGATTCTTGTTTGATAGAGGATAGTTCACGTTTTAATGCTTCCCGTTTCTCTCGCAAACTTTTAATTTCTGGGTCATTGTTAATAGCTCGTTTTGCCTGTGTGGCGGCACTGTCTTTCTGAATAAGTGCGGTGTTTTTACGTTCTTTATTAACCTCTGCCATGGCTTTGGCCAGATTTTTATTACTGATCTCACCGGTCTTCATCATGGCATTCATATCCGCCATCGAAGCACTGTACAGCTTCATGGCATCCATAGAACTCTGCACTGCACCAACAAGCTGGTTAGAGTATTTTGTAGAAGCACTCTGGATCTTCTTGTAAATTGCACTAACCTGTTTTTCAATGTCAGCATCATCAAACAGCTTTATATCCAAGTGCAAATTTTTTGCTTTTCCGTCAAGCTGCTCCTGCAATCCATCCAGATTAGGATCAACCTTAACTCTGATTCTTAAATCTTCCGCCATAATAATATCCTCCTTATCTGGCTTTTTAGCCCCTCTCATCAACGTCCGTTATTCTCGGGCACTAATGACAAGGGCTAACGCCCTCGCCTTTTTATTTGGGAAATTCGTCTTTTACAGCCTTAACAATCGCCTTATGTACCGCGCTGGTTGGTATCGCTACTTCTTCTTTGGCATTCGTCATAAACGGTCGCGGTTCAATAAACGGTGTCCCGCTCGGCTCATGGAATAAGTTGTAAGCGCCCTGTTCAACCAGCTGCGTCAGCCCACCGTCTCGTCCGCCTTTTGGCGCATAGCCAGGCACAATAGGCGGTGCAATCTCGGCAACATCTTTAACCGTCAGCGTGTTCGCATATACGGTAGATTTAATATTCTCGTCGGCCTCCAAGCCATTAGATTCGCGGCGGTTATATTCTTTTGGCTGATATGTCTGCATAACATCCTTTTCAATATGCTTTTTCAAACATTTCTCAACCTCATCCTTGCACTTGCCGCCCAGTGCCTGATTGATCCGTTTTTTTAATTCTCGTTCAAGGGCAGCTTTTGTACTAACCACCGCCATCTAAAATCACTCCTTCTTCGCCAGCTCCAGCTTTACCGGCTCCTTATGTGCCGCAGGCTTCCCTACCAGCCCCGCCTTCTTGGCAATCTCCACCAGCATGTCAGGGTCATTCAACCCCTTCATGGCACCGGCAATCTCTTCAAAGGCATCCGCAATACGGTCCATCGGGTCAGGGTGTGCCACGCTCTGGTAAACCACCATGTATTCCTCGCGCCGGTTCTTGATCTCTTCCTGGCAGGCTTCATACAGGCCAGCGGTGACCTCGGCAATATCCGGGTGTTCTACAATTTCAATGCCATCACGGCTGTACACAAAGTCGCAAATATCATCCTGGCCGCCCAGGTGCTCCCAAACCTCCGGCGCAAAAAACTTCACAACGCCCGCACGCCAGGCAAAATCAAACAGCGCCGGTACATAGCGGCTATCCACCGTGCAAGTATCCACAACAAAATTCACAAAATCCACGCGCTCCTGCACGGTAATATTTTTCTTAATTTCCATACAAAATTCTCCTTTAAAATAAAAAATCGCCCCGCACCCATCCAAGGTGCGAGGCTGAATTATAAATCAAGCTTTTGCAAAAATTCTAATCGATGGCTGGCCTGTCGTCCAAACTACACTAATAACCTGCCCAGCTTTCGCATAAAACGAGTAACTTGTCGAATATCCGGTCCAATCTTCATGCCAATCCGCATTATGCTGGATTCTATAGTAAGAATTCAACGCGGTTCCACCAACAGTGGTCCCATCCAAAGTTAATGTGGGGTTACAATTGGTTTTGGGCAAATCCAATATCACTGTAACAGGGCCAGCCTTTGTGGTGGTATATATATTTGGCGATCCCGTCGCATTACTTTTAGAGTAAACCAGCGTCAGAGCATCACCACTGCCGCTTCCGCCGCTTCCCATCATTGCAACACTCATGCCTTATACTCCTCTCCAACAATTTCCTTGTACTGTTCAGGAGTAATAACACCCTTCTTCACAGCATTCTTCACCATGACTTTGTTCCACAGTTTCGGATACCAACGCTTAATCTTTTCAAACATTTCATATACCTCAAATCGCTTTTAAAATAGAATAATCTGGTTTACACCAATAAATTCCTCTGTCATTCCTAAATGAACACGCCAGTATTTATGAGAACCCAAGTGTTTCTTTTTGTAGCCAGAGAGAAGCGCTAGATATTCCTTCAAGGTTCTTTCCTCGCCGGATTCTCCGTTCACGGTAAGGCCAGTGTTCATCGATACAAAAGTAAATGTTCTGCCATCATCGGAATAGGAAATTCCATAAAGTGCACCATTGGCAACACCAGCCTGTTTGTATCCAGGCCCAATCACCAGCGCACCATTTACTTCTGTGGCCGATGGGAACTGAATCTGAAAATATCCATTGCCAGCACCGCTATTTTTCGATACAAAGACATACTGCGTACCTCCGTTATGATCGCTCCAATTTTTGATTTTCAGGTTTCCATCAAACGCATTGTACACCTGCCCGTTCCCATCATTTGAATATCTACTCGATGCAGACACAACATACCCATTTTGGCTATTTGCAGAAAGAGTCGGGACTAGGCTACTATACTGTACCCCCCCCCCC
>ERZ772821.592-NODE-592-length-27143-cov-5.752621_pt1 | contig 27143 bp, 20 predicted proteins | sample MGYA00580859_ERZ772821 | MGnify/ENA primary metagenome ERZ772821 (study PRJEB29015, sample SAMEA2737674) | human gut metagenome | biome: human gut; feature: human-associated habitat; material: faeces | place: China | collected 2012 ...
TCTACGGCACAGGCTCTTATTATTTGCGCAGGGTCCACCCTGGCCGGGTGGAAAAGGACATCTGCACCTACTGCGGCCAGCGGCCTGGTTTTGATTATGAAGTAGTAAAAAAGAAGGAAAGGAAGTGAAGATTGGATATGGAAAAGCTGATTACTCGTAAGGAGGCGGCAAAACTGTTGGGGATCAGCCTTGCCACATTGGATGAAGCCAGAAACAGTGGTTTGATTTCCTATATTCAGTATGTACCGAATGGGTGCGTATACTTCACTTCCGCATACCTTCAGGAATATATTGCTAAGTGTACCTATCGGGCAAAACCTGTGGAAAAGAAAGCAACCTACCGAAATGTGCGAGGAAACAAATCGCACCTTTGAGCAGATCGTGTGGTTTTGGTAAAACAAAGATACAACACCGATTGCATTTGGAGGTAGAAAAATGGCAGTAAAAAGAAAACGAATTCCCAGGTACAGCAAGGTCCAGGTAAACGGGCATGAGTATTACAAAACAGATATTGAGGACGCAGATGGCAAACGGGTGATTCTTTACGGAAAAACCCGCGAGGAAGTTTACGATAAGGAAATGGCGGCTCTTGAGCAAATCGACAACGCCACATTCCGGCGTAAATCCCCCACGGTTGCCGAGTATTGTGAAAAGTGGCTTCTGATGCAGTCCGTCCATATCCGCGCCACCACATTGATTGATTATACATCCAAGGTGCGGCGGCATATTATCAAGGAGCTGGGTGAGAAACGAATGGCTGATGTAACCCTGGACGACATCCAGGTTGCCCTTGTGCCAGTCTCTAAAAAGTCGGCTTCAGTATATAAGTCCGTGGTAATCCTCTACAAGTCTATTTTCCGGGCGGCCAAGGAAAGCCATGTGATTGATACAAACCCGACGATATACCTTGAGGCAAAAGGCGGAGGCGTTCCGCAGGAGGAGCGGCAGGCTTTGACGGATGAACAGGTAGAACGGCTCTTGGACGCCATTCGCGGGTTGCCGCCCTATGTATTTGTGATGATCGGCCTGTATGCTGGGCTGCGGCGGGAAGAAAACCTTGCACTGCAATGGGATTCGGTATATCTGGATACAGGCCCCGTATTTGACGGTTCGGCGGGCGTGGCACACGGAACATAACAGGCCGGTCATTCTCACAGAGTTAAAAACGAAGGCTGCGGAGCGGAATATCCCTCTCCCGGATCGTTTGGCAGAGTGCTTGAGAGAGGCAAAGAAAAAATCGACATCAGACTATGTAATTGCTAACCAGGATGGAGAGCCGTTGTCTTATACGCAGTTTAAGCGGCTTTGGCAGTATATCGTGACACGGACAGCAAAACCGAGGATAGCTCGCAAACTTGTGGACGGGAAATATGTGAAGTATATGCTTTACCCGAAGCTGGGTGAAAAAGCACGGAACAATGGTCATGTGGTATATAGCCTGGATTTTGACGTTACGCCACACATGCTTCGTCATACCTACATCACAAATTTGATTCACGCTTCAGTAGACCCTAAAACAGTTCAATACTTGGCGGGCCATGAGAGCAGTAAGATCACGATGGACATTTATGCGAAGGTAAAGTACAACAAGCCGGAGCAACTGGCAGGAGTTTTAAGAGGAGCCTTTGCAGAATGGGATGGCGGTGAATACGAAGCGGCACAATAATTTGACGGAAAACGTACAAAGGGCGGGGAGTGTTCCCCGCCCTTTGCGTTTCCCAGAATCGCACCTTTGATAGAGCCATGGTTTTTCAGTATAAAGAAGGTATCGGCGCTGAAATACATATTAAATAGAAAGGAACTGAAATCATGGCGAAAAAGCAAGAAAATGTTCCCCGGTATGGCACTACCATGCGGAGAGGGATTCAATATTACAGGACTCGGATCACCGATGCCGATGGAAAGAGAGTGGACTTGTATGCTGAAACCTGCGAGGAACTCCAGTTAAAGGAGATGGAGGCCCGACGCCAGGTAGAGGAGGCGGTTTTCCGCAGAAAACATCCAACAGTGGCAGAGTATTGCGAGAAGTGGCTGCTTATGCAGTCGGCAAAGGTGTCCTCAAGCACCTTAAAAGGCTATACCCTGAATATGAAAAACTATGTTATCAAGCCTTTGGGTGATATGTATCTATCGGATGTGACAGCGGACGACATTCGGCTGGCCCTGATCCCATTGGCTACAAAATCCGCAGGCTTATATAACACAGTGAATATGCTTCTCAAATGTGTTTTCTATTCAGCCGAACGCAATCAATTACTGGATTACAATCCCTGTGTGGGAATCTCCGCGAAGGGTGGCAGACCAGGAAAAAAGAAAAACGCCTTGACGGATGAGCAAGTGAAGCAGCTTTTAGAAACGGTTCAGGGGCTTCCACCGTATGTATTTATTATGATAGGGCTGTATTCTGGCCTGCGTCGGGAAGAAATCCTTGCCTTGCAGTGGGATTGTGTGTTTCTGGATGTACCAACCCCGTACATTTCTGTGAGGAGAGCATGGCGCGCAGAGCATAACCGACCGGTAATCTCCACAACTTTGAAAACAAGGGCGGCACGGAGAGATATTCCCATTCCACGGTGCTTAACGGACTGCCTACGGAAAGCAAAAGAGACATCCATATCTGAATATGTGATCGCTGACAGCAAGGGGCAACCTTTGGCCGACTCACAGTTTAAGAGGTTGTGGCAGTATGTAGTAGTCCGTTCCACCAAAGAGCGCACCTATTATAAATATGTGAACGGGCAGAGTATCAAGTATCAGGTAAAGCCGACCCTGGGAACCCACCAGAAAAACAATCCCAAAATCGTCTATACCCTCGATTTTGAAGTGACCCCACACCAACTGAGACATACCTATATTACCAACCTGATCGCTGCATCTGTGGACCCGAAAACAGTGCAGTATCTGGCTGGTCATGAGAACAGCAAGACAACTATGGACATTTACGCGCAAGTGAAGTATAATAAACCTGAAGAGCTTCTAAGCGTCGTGAATACCGCGCTGGAATCATCTGCCGGAGACTAAAATGCCCCCATTTTTATGATTAAAGGGTGGGGCAATTTTGAGGGGTGAACCCGGAAAGCCTTGAAAAATCAAGGAAAATCGACAATCAGAGAGTTTGAGTACGGCCTCAAAGCCGCTCGTCGCGCTCCCCAGTTCAGCAAGCGCTGATTCTTTCTGCAAATGCTGCCCTCCCCATCCGGGGAGGGTTTTTGGGTATCAAAATACGGGACGGAGATGCATCTCCGTCCCGTGGTGAATTGGTCAGCGCTGCACGCGCCCGCTGCCGCTCCCCTTCATCAGGCTTTCCACCTCGGCCACGCTCACGCGGTTGAAGTCGCCGCCGATGGTGTGCTTGAGGCAGCTGGCCGCCACGGCGAATTCCAGCGCCGTCTTTTCATCCTCATAGGTATTGAGGCCGTAAATCAGGCCGCCGCCGAAGCTGTCGCCGCCGCCCACGCGATCCACGATATCGGTGATGCGATACTTGCGGCTGAGGAAGAAGTCCTTGCCGTTATAGAGGCAGGCGCTCCAGTCGTTGTGGTTGGCGCTTTTGGATTCGCGCAGGGTGATGGCTACACGCCGGATGTTGGGATAGGTGTCCATGGCAAGCCTGGCAATCGCCTTGTACTGCTCGATGTTCAGCTCGCCTTCTTCCACGGCATGGGCGCTTTCCGCCTTGAGCAGCAGGGACTTCTGGAAGTCCTCCTCGTTGGCGATCACGGTATCAACGTACTTGACCAGCTCGGTCATGACCTGGTCGGCCGTCTTGCCGTACTTCCAGAGATTCTTACGGTAGTTAAGGTCGCAGCTTACGTGCAGGCCCATGGCCTTGGCACACTTGACGGCCTCCAGGCTCAGATCCGCCGCACCCTGGCTGATGGCGGGCGTAATACCGGTCAGATGGAACCACGTAGCGCCGTCAAAAGCCTTCTTCCAGTCAATATCCCCGGGCTTGGCTTCACAGATGGCACTGCCTGCGCGGTCATAGATCACCTTGCTGGGGCGCTGCACCGCGCCGGTTTCCAGAAAGTAAATGCCCATGCGGCCGTCCCGCCGGATAATATTGCTCACATCCACGCCAAAGCTGCGCAGTTCCCGCACACAGGCATCGCCTATATCGTTTTTTGGCAGCACGCTCACAAAGGCGGTATCCATGCCATAGTTCGCCAGGGAAACGCTTACGTTCGCCTCTCCGCCGCCAAAGGTGGCCTCCAGACTGGGGGATTGGAACAAACGCTCGTAGCCGGGGCTTTTCAGGCGGAGCATGATCTCGCCAAAGGTAACAACCTTCGCCATGGTCCATTCATCCTTTCACTTCTCGGGTTGATGAGGGTTATTTCTGCAGCAGGTGCACGGCGAAGCCGGCAATGTCATCCTTGAGGTAAATGGCGCGCAGCTTGCCATCCTTCATGATGACGCTGTCATCGTCAAAGGCAAAGCCGCGGCGCTCCATATGCCAGCGGGCACGCTTGATGGAATTGCAGGCCACGGCGATATGGCCATGAGCGCCACGGAACGGGATCTTCATGACTTCAAAGCCCTCTCCCACGAAATTGGCGTTTTTGTGCTCGTCGATGGGCCAGCCCAGCAGCTTGGACAGCGTCTGTGCATCCTTCATGGACTGCTCCGGCGTGCCGCTATTCACGCCCACATGGCGGATTTCCAGGCCCAGCATCTTGTTGACGGCGCTGCGGGTGATGTCTTCAATGCGCTTCCAGTCCTTTTGGGCCACGGCGTCGCCGGGGACCATCCAGCTGCCGCCGCACGCGACGATCTTGGGGAAGGCCAAATACTCGTTCAGATTCTGTTCGTTGATGCCTCCGGTCGGCAGGAAGGTGACGCCGCCATAGGGCGCGGCTATGGCCTTGATCAGCTTAAGGCCGCCCAGGGGTTCGGCGGGAAAAAACTTGACCGTTTTCAGACCCATGGACAGGGCTACTTCAATATCGCTGGGATTGGCGCAGCCGGGCACGATCGGCACATTTTTCTCCTGGCAATACCGCACGATTTCAGGATTCAGCCCGGGAGACACAATGTAGGTAGCGCCGGCATTCACCGCGCGGTCCACCTGATCCTTCGTAAGCACGGTGCCTGCGCCCAAAATCACGTCGGGCAGCTCGGCATGCACGCGGCGGATGGCTTCCTCGGCCGCGTCGGAGCGGAAGGTGATCTCCGCGACGGGCAGTCCGCCGTCGGACAATGCCTTGCAAAGCGGTACCGCGTCGGCGGCGTCTTCCACTTTGATTACCGGCACGATGCCGGCCAGAGACAGCTTTTCGATCATTTCCATGGGGCGTTCCTCCTTTGAACTTGCATGACTAGGGATGTTGTGCGGCAACCTTGCCGCCGTCTGACAGCTTTGATTGGGAAACAGACAGATCAGGCATTTTTCAAAACCTGCTCGATGCGTGGCTGAATGCCCAGCAGCAGGTCTGCGCAGTGTGCGATCGCCTCCTCGCCCATGCGGAAGCTGGGAGCGGACACGCTCAAAGCGTACACCGCCCGGCCCTCTCGGTTGCGCAACGGAATGGCTACACAGCATACGTTTTCGTTGCTTTCCTCGCGTTCCACAGCATATCCCCTGCTTCGCACCTCCGCCAGCTGCTCCAGCAGCCTGTCCAGGCTGGTGATGGAATGCGGAGTAAGCGCCGTCATAGGCACATCCGCATACAGCCTGCGCACCTCGTCGTCATCCATCGTGGAAAGAATGGCCTTGCCCAGCGCGGTGCAGTACAGCGGTGCGCGCGAGCCCACATAGCTGGTCATGCGGATGGACTGGGTGGAATCCAGCTTGTCGATGTAAAGGGTGTCCCGCTCGGCCCGCACGCCCAGATGCATGGTTTCGTTGATTTTGTGATGAACCTCCGCCATGCATCCTCGGATCAGCTCCATCACATCCACCTGATGCATGGCGCCTGCACCGATTTCAAACATCTTCAGTCCCAGGCGGTATTTGCCCGTGTCCTCCCGCTGCGTGGCATAGCCCAGCCGGGTGAGCGTCTGGGCCAGATTGAAGGCCGTGGACCGAGGCAGACGCAACGCCTGCGCCAGTTCGCAAAGGGCCAGTCCCTCGGCATGCTTGCCCAGCAATTCCAGCATATCCAGCCCACGCTGCAACGTTCGATTGGGGATTTCAGCCATGATCCTTCCTCCGCTGTTCACATATGTGAACGATGTTCCCAATTTTGATGACCTATTATAGCCCCTCCTCAGGGGGCCTGTCAAGGGTTCTTCACCGCCAAAAGCCGCGCTTTCCGAGTTGGAAAACGCGGCCTGCATGGTCAGAGCTGAAAAGCGGACACCGTGTCTTTCGCGTCCGCTGCGGCACGGGGTGCTTACAAAGTCACGCCCGTTTTGAAGATGGCCATGTCATGGTAACCGTTGCGTTCGCTGCACACCTGCCGCCCTCCGGCCACAGCCAGCACATAGTCCATCAAGTCCTGGGAGAGTTCCCCCAGCTCCTTGCCCTCCAAAAGCTCACCAGCGTTGAAATCAATCCATCCGTGCTTATGGGACGCCAAATGGCTGTTGCTGGCGATCTTTACCGTGGGCACCGGCGAGGCGAACGGCGTGCCGCGTCCCGTCGAAAACAGCACGATCTGCGCGCCCGCGGCGGCCAGCGCCGTGGAGGCTACCAGATCGTTGCCGGGCGCGGAAAGGAGGTTGAGACCTGCGGTTTTGACTCTCTGGCCATAGGCCAGCACGTCCCTGACGGGCGCAAAACCGCTTTTTTGCGTACAGCCCAGGGCTTTGTCCTCCAAGGTACTGATGCCGCCAGCCTTGTTGCCAGGCGAGGGATTCTCATAGATGGTCTGATGGTGCTCCTCGAAGTAGCGCTTAAAGCCGTTGATCAAATCCACCGTTTTACGGAACATCTCCTCGTTCTCGCAGCGGTCCATCAGAATCGTTTCGGCCCCGAACATCTCCGGCACCTCGGTCAGGATGGTACTGCCACCCTGGGCGATGAGCAAATCGGAAAAGCCGCCGATGACCGGATTGGCCGTGATGCCGCTGAATCCGTCCGAGCCGCCGCATTTGAGGCCCACCACCAGCTTGCTGGACAAACAGGGCACGCGCGTCTCTCCGCGCATATGAGCGGCCATCTCCTCCAGCAGCCGCATCGCCTCCGACACCTCGTCCTCCACCTGCTGGCATACCAAAAAACGCACGCGGTCAGGATCGTATTCCTCCATATAGGGACGAATCTGGTCAATGCCGCTGTTTTCACAGCCCAGCCCCAACAGCAGCACGCCGCCCGCGTTGGGATGCGTGGCCAGATCTGCCAGCAGCCGGCGGGTATTCTCCTGATCCTCCCCCATCTGGGAGCAGCCATACGGATGCGGGAAGGCGTACACGCCCTCCACCCCTCCCCCTACCAGCGCCTGCGCGCGACGCTCCAGGGCGCGGGCCACGTCGTTGACACAGCCCACGGTGGGCAAAATCCACAGCTCGTTGCGCACGCCTACACGCCCGTCTTTTCGCGGATAGCCCGCAAAGGTGGCGGCAGGCCGGGAGGCAAGCGGCTTTCCATGCGGGTGGTACTGGTATTCCAGCTCGCCGGAGAGCAGCGTGCGCAGATTGTGCACATGCACGTGGCTTCCCTGAGGAATATCGGTTTTGGCCTCGCCGATGGGAAAGCCGTATTTGATCACATGCTCCCCTTTGTGCATGGCGTTGAGGGCCACCTTGTGGCCGGCGGGAATGTCATCGAGCAGCGTGATGGTTTTCCTGTCAACCTCGATGGCATCGCCCGCCTTCAGGGGGGTGAGCGCTACGGCGACCGAATCGCCGGGGCTGATTTTGAGCACGTTACGCATGGTCAGCCTCCAAAGCGTTCCGTCATCACGGCACGCATGCCGCGAGCAAGCACATCCTTTAGCGCGGTGGCCACAGCTGTCTCCAGTCCGGGTACCTGCGTCAGATCCTGCCCGAAGAAGTCGGTCCTGCTCAGGAACATGCGCGTCAATTCAGCGGCGGGGTTCTGATTATTTTCGGCAAAGAAGGCCAGAACTGCCGCGTCATCCCGCAGGGTGTAGGGCTGCCCGTCGCGCAGGCATTCCAGCGCGCCGTCCTTGAGATGGCCGCCATGGTAGAGGGCCATCAGCGCAGCCAGGGAGAACGTCAGGTGCTCAGGCAGCTTGTGCTCCCTTTCCACATAGCCAAGCAAGCTGGGCATGCACCGGGCGCGCCACTTGGAAACGCTGTTGAGGCAGATGGAAAGCAGCGCGTGCTTGATATAGGGATTCTTAAACCGGCCCGTGACCGCCTCGGCAAAGGCCATCAGGTCTTCTTTAGGCAGGCTGAGGGTGGGGATGACCTCATCATAAAGGGTTTTTTGCATGAAAGTCAGGATCATGGGGTCGTTCATGGCGTCGAGCACGTAGTCATATCCGCACAGGAACGAGGCGGGCACAAACGAGGTGTGCGCGCCATTGAGAATGCGCACCTTGCGCTGCTTGTAGGGCTTCTGGTTGTCGGTGAAGATCACCGGAAGACCGCAGTCCGGCAGGGGCAGCTCGCCGGAGATGTCCTTTTCGGATTCGATCACCCACAGGGCAAAGGGCTCGCCCGTTACCAGCAGCCGGTCCTCATAGCCCAGCTTCTGCCAGATGGCTTCCGCTTCGTCGCGGGGATAGCCGGTAACGATACGGTCCACCAGCGTGGAGGTAAAGACGCACGCCTCGTCAAGCCAGGTTTCAAAGCGCTCTCCCAGCTTCCACAGCCGGGCCAGGGTCTTGACGCAGCGTTTGAGGGCGATACCGTTATCGTCGATGAGCTCCACCGGCAGGATGATCAGGCCCTTGTCGGCGGCATAGCCGAATGCCTCGGCGCGCTCATAGAGGAACTTGCACAGCTTGCCCGGATAGGAGTTGGGCGGGCAGAGGTCGAATCGGTCGCTTTCGTCCAGCACAATGCCCGCTTCGGTGGTGTTGCTTACGATAAAGCGCAGGGTATCCAGCCTGGCATAGGCCGCGTACTTCTCATATTCGCCATAGGCATCCACCGCATCGCTGACCGAGGTGATCGCGCGGCTCATCTCCACGGGCTTGCCGTCCACCAGTCCGCGCAGCAGCACGGTGTATCGGCAGTCCTGCTGGTGAAAGGCGTCCAGGTTGCCAAAGGATATGGGCTTAACCAGCACGACGTTTCCGTTGAAATCTGCTTTTTCATTGGCGATATCGATCATGTAATCCACAAAGGCACGAAGAAAGTTGCCTTCTCCGAATTGCAGCACACGAACGGGCCGTTCGGGCGCCTTGAGCATATCGGCATTCAGTCGATCCATTGGGATCCCTCCTCGTCTGTTTCTGGTCATCTCCAGGTTCCGAAGCATGTAAATAGTTACATCAGCTCTCGGTTATCTTACTCCTTTTTGGGCGTTGCGTCAATCCATCGCACAGGAATCTTTTATTTTCCACAACCTCATAAACGATTTTGTTTGTAAGAAATAACGGCTTGAAAACCCTGTTCGATATGTGTATAATAGGAGCGGTTTCATTGAAGTAAGCATTTACATCACAGAGAGGGATACGCGTCATGAACATCTACGATATTTCCGAAAAATCCGGTGTTTCCATTGCCACGGTCTCCCGCGTATTAAACAACAGCCCGCATGTGAGTCAAAAGACCAAGGAACGGGTGCTTTCTGTGATCGAGGCCTGCGGCTATGTCCCAAACGCCTTTGCACGCGGTCTGGGGCTGAACACCATGAAAACGGTGGGCCTCCTTTGTCCAAACGCGGCAGACCCCTATCTGTCGCAGGCGCTGACCTATCTTGAGCGCGCCTTCCGCAGTCACAGCTACGACTGTCTGTTCAGCTGCACCGGTACCGACCTTGCCGAGCGCGCCCAGGGCACGGAGCGCATGAAAAACCGGCACGTAGACGGCATGGTGCTCATGGGCTCCACCTTTCTTGAGGATGATGATACCAAAAACGACTACATCCGTGAGGTCGCCCGCTCCATGCCCGTGGTGATGCTCAATGCTGCCTTTCATTGCGACAATGTGTACTGCGTGATGTGCGACGACCAGCTCGCCACCATGGAGGCCACCCAATACCTGATCGACACGGGCCGTAAAAACATCCTGTATCTGTATCACAGCAAAAACTACAGCGGCCGCAAGAAGCTGGCCGGTTACCACGCGGGTCTGGCCAGCCGGGGCATTGCCGCCAGCGAGGCGCTGATTCAGTTTTTCAGCGAGGACAAGACCAGCCTCCCGCAGGTGCGCGATCACCTGCTGTCCTTGCGCAAGGAAGGGCTCACGTTTGACGCGGTGCTCACCTCGGAGGATGTGCTGAGCATCGGCGCGGCGAAATATGCCCGCGCCGTGGGGCTGTCCATTCCCGGCGACTTAAGCATCATCGGCTATAACAACTCCAATTACTGCCTGTGCTGCGACCCCGAAATGACCAGCGTGGACAATAAGCTTCATGCCATCTGCGACCACTGTGTGGAAACCATGCTGGCCGTTTTGAACGGACGGGACATGCCCCAGAAAACCGTCTTTACAGGCGAACTGATCCGCCGCGGCAGCACGCTGTAGCTTTCTTCGCTTTTCCCTTGCGACTATGGCATACCCAATTTATTAAAGGAGCGCTTTACATGCAAGCATTCATGGACAAGGACTTCCTGCTCTCCACCCCTACGGCCCGCACGCTCTACCACGACGTGGCGGCCAAATGCCCCATCATCGACTACCACTGTCACATCAGTCCGCGGGAGATCTATGAGGACCTGCGCTACGAAACCATCACCCAGGTATGGCTGGGCGGCGATCACTACAAATGGCGCCTGATGCGCTGCGCGGGCGTGCCGGAAAAATACATCACCGGCAAGGAAACCAGCGACTACGAAAAATTCGTCAAATGGGCCGAGGTCATCGGCAAGAGCATCGGTAACCCCCTCTACCACTGGAGCCATCTGGAACTCCGGCGCTTCTTCGGTTACGAGGGCACGCTGAGTGCCCGCACGGCCGACGAGGTATGGAACCTGTGCAACCGGAAGCTGCAAAGCCCCGGATACAGCGTACGCGGCCTGATTGCCATGAGCAACGTGGAAACCATCTGCACCACGGATGATCCCATCGACACCCTGGAATGGCACCAGAAGCTGGCCGCAGATGATACCTTCCACACCGTCGTTCTGCCCGCCTGGCGGCCAGACAAAGCCATGAACCTGGAAAAGGCGGACTATCCGGAATACCTGAGCAAGCTTTCTGCCGCATCGGGCGTGACCATCGACAGTTTCAGCAGCTTGAAGGAAGCGCTTCGCAAACGGATGGATCACTTTGCCCAGAACCGCTGCTGTCTGAGCGACCATGCGCTCAATTACGTGATGTACGCCCCCGCATCCGAGGAAGAGGTGGAAGCGATCTTCCGCAAACGCCTCGCCGGGGATGCTGTGACCGAGCGCGAGCAGGCCATATTCAAGACCGCATTCATGCTCTTCGTGGCGCATGAGTACAGGCAGCGCAACTGGACCATGCAGCTGCACTACGGCTGCCGCCGCGACAACAACCGTACCATGTACGATCGCCTGGGGCCGGATACCGGCTTTGACTGCATCGACAACTACGCTCCCTCCTCCCAGACCGCCGCGTTCCTCGGCGCGCTGGAGGCTGCGGGCGACCTGCCCCAAACCGTACTCTACAGCCTCAATCCCAACGACAATCAGGCCATCGACAGCATTTGCGGCTGCTTCCAGAGCGAGGAAGCGGTGTCCAAGATTCAGCACGGCTCCGCCTGGTGGTTCAACGATCACCTGCAGGGCATGACCGAGCAGCTGGTCAGCCTGGCGAACCTGGGGTACCTGGCCGGATTCGTGGGCATGCTTACCGACAGCCGCAGCTTCCTGAGCTATCCCCGGCATGAATATTTCCGCCGCATCCTCTGTCGCCTGATCGGCGAATGGGTGGAGGAGGGTCTCTTCCCCAACGATAGGGAGATTCTCAGTGAAATCGTGCGCAGCGTAAGCTATGAAAACGCCAGGCGCTATTTCCACTTTGCCACCCGGTAACGCAAAAGAAAGCGTCCGCGTCCCCCTCGTACCGGGGAAGAACGCGGGCGCTTTCTTTTTGGCTCAGGCTTCTGCGCTCATGGGCGTTGCCTGCGCGGCGGCGCTGTGCGCTGCCTCCGCGGGCTTATGAACCTGCGCGGCCTTTTTCTTGGCCACGGCCAGCATCAGCTTGAGGCGGTTAAGCTGATTGGCTTCGCTGGAGCCGGGATCGTAATCCACGGCCACGATGTTGGCGTCCGGATAATGGGCACGCAGCTTCTTAATCACGCCCTTGCCCACCACGTGGTTGGGCAGGCACGCAAAGGGCTGGATGCACACGATATTGCTCACGCCCGTAGTGAGCAGCTCTGCCATCTCCCCCGCGAGGAACCAGCCTTCGCCGTACTGGTTGCCCTGCGCAAGGAAGGGCTCGGCCAGCGCGGCAATCTGCTCAATGGGCATGGGCGCCTCAAAGCGTCTGCTCCGGCTCAGCGCATCGATCGCAGGTCCGCGCGCCACTCGAATAGCGCTCACCACCAACCGCGCCACAGCGGATGAGGTCCACTTAAGTCCCAGATAGCGGTGCTTGAAGAAGCCCCCATAGAAACTGTAGTTGAAGAAATCCATCAGGTCCGGCACCACCGCTTCCGCGCCCTCGCGCTCCAGCAGCTCCACCAGGTGGTTGTTGGCCACAGGCATGTACTTGACCAGAATTTCCCCCACCACGCCCACGCGCGGCTTGACCAGCGTTTCATCGATGGGCAGAGCGTCAAAGTCCTGCACCAGCTCGCGGCAGACTTGCCGGTAGGAACGGGACGGATGCTTTTCAACGATCGAATCCACGCAGATGTCCCGCCATTTGGCGGCCAGCGCGTCGGCGGAGCCCTTTTCCTTTTCATAGGGCCTGACGCGGTAGAGGCAGCGCATGAGCAGGTCGCCGTAAACCAGCGCGCGGACCGCCGCCATCAGCATGGAGGGTGAAATCTTCAGTCCCTCATTTTTCTCCATGCCGTTGGCGTTGAAGGAGATCACCGGAATGTGGGAAAGTCCCGCCTTATCCAGCGCACGGCGGATGAAACCCACATAGTTGCTGGCACGGCAGCAGCCGCCCGTCTGCGTCATGGCCAGGGCCAGACGGTCTGTATCATACTTGCCGGACAGCACGGCCTCCATCATCTGGCCTACCGTAATGATGGAAGGATAGCACGCGTCGTTATTAACAAAGCGCAATCCCGTTTCGATCGCGGAACGCCCATCGTTTTCGAGCATCACTACATGATAGCCATAGCGGCGCATCGCGGGCTGAAGGATATCAAAATGAATGGGGCTCATCTTGGGGGCCAGAATGGTATAGCCCTCGTCAAACATTTTTTTGGTAAACTCCGTGCGGTGATAGGCCGCCGGCATGATCTGCCTCTCCCGCTTGCGCCGCCGGCGCTGCTCCATGGCCGCCAGGAGGCTGCGGATGCGAATGCGCGCCGCGCCCAGGCTGTTGACCTCGTCGATCTTGATGAGGGTATACAGCTTGCCGGAGCCCTCCAGAATTTCGCTCACCTGATCCGCCGTGATGGCATCCAGCCCACAGCCAAAGGAGTTAAGCTGGATCAGCTCCAGGTCGTCGCGCGTGCGCACAAACTCCGCCGCCCGGTACAGGCGGGAATGGTACACCCACTGGTCGTTCACGCGCAGGGGATGCTCCGGAGGCAGGGTTTGGGGCAGGCTGTCTTCGGTAAGCACGGCCAGGTTGTAGGAGGCGATCAGCTCCGGGATGCCGTGGTTGATCTCCGGGTCCACATGATAGGGCCGCCCCGCCAGCACGATGCCGGGCCGCCCGTTATCCTGCATCCATTGCAGGGCGCGTGCCCCCTCTGCGCGCACATCCTCCTTGGCGCGCAGCTGCTCCGCCCAGGCCGCGTGAACGGCCTCGCGGGTTTTGCGGGGAGCAATGCCGAAGCTGTCCTCAAAGAAATGAGCCAGCCGGTCTGCCGCCACCTTTTCGCTGGTCAGCGCCAGGAAGGGCTTGAGGAACCGCACCCCGTCGATATCCTCCACGTTGTTGGCGATGTTTTCAGGGTTGGCGATCACCATGGGGCAGTTAAAATGATTCTGCGCGCCGGGGTCCTCCTGATGCTCATAAAAGACACTGGGGTAGAAAATCGTCTTCACGCCCTGATTGATCAGCCACTGGATATGCCCGTGCGCCAGCTTGGCGGGGTAGCATTCGCTCTCCGAGGGTATGGACTCCATGCCCAGCTCGTAGATGGCGCGTGAGGTAAGCGGCGAGAGCACCACGCGGAAACCCAGCCGCCCCAGCAGCGTAGCCCAGAAGGGGTAGTTCTCATACATGTTGAGCACTCTGGGCACGCCGATTTCTCCCATGGGCGCATTCGCAGCTTCCAGCGGCGCATAGTCGAACATGCGATGCAGCTTGTAAGCGGGTACATTGGGACCATTCTGAGCGGTGCGCTGCCCGCCCAGTCCCTTTTCACAGCGGTTGCCCGTGATGTGCCGCCTGCCGCCGTCAAAAAGGTTGATGGTCAGCATGCAGTGATTGGCGCAGCCCTGGCACCGCGCCGTGGTGGTCCGATAGCTCAGCGCGAGAATCTTGGAAATGGGCAGCATGGAGGTGGGTTGTCCCGTATATCGCTCCCGCGCCAGCAGCGCCGCCCCGAACGCGCCCATGATGCCCGCAATGTCCGGGCACACCGCCTCGGTCCCGGATAGCTGCTCAAAGGCCCTGAGCACGGCCTTGTTGTGGAAGGTGCCGCCCTGCACCACCACGTGCTCGCCCAGAGCCTTGGCACTGGAGAGCTTGATGACCTTGAACAGCGCGTTTTTCACCACCGAGCAGGCCAGTCCCGCGGAGATGTCCTGTACGGACGCGCCCTGCTTCTGCGCCTGCTTGACATTGGAATTCATAAACACGGTACAGCGCGTGCCCAGATCGACGGGCTGGGGCGCAAACAGCGCCTCGGCGGCGAAGCCCTCCGCCGTATAGCCCATGGACATGGCGAAGTTTTCCAGAAACGATCCGCAGCCCGACGAGCAGGCCTCGTTGAGCAGAACGGTATCTACCGCGCCACCCCTGAGCTTGATGCACTTCATATCCTGCCCGCCGATGTCCAGCACGCAGTCCACGCGGGGATCGAAGAAGGAGGCCGCCGTGCAGTGCGCGATGGTCTCTACCTCTCCTTCGTCCAGACAGAAGGCGGATTTGAGCAGCTCCTCGCCATAGCCCGTGGAGCAGGAGCGCGCAATTCTGGCCCCGGCGGGCATCAGCTGCTCAAGCTCGGCCATGGCGCGTTTGGCTGTTTCCACGGGGCTGCCCTGGTTGCCGGCGTAGAAGGAATAGAGCAGCTCGCCCTCCATACCGATAAGCGCCATTTTGGTGGTGGTTGATCCCGCGTCAATGCCCAAGAAACATTCCCCGCGATAGGTAGATAAATCGCCCCTTCGCACGGAGGCGCGCTCATGCCGCTGGAGAAAATCGCGGTATTCCTCGTGATTGGCAAACAGCGGCGGCAGGCGCTTGAGTCCCTCGGTCAGCGCCACACCCTGTGCAAGCCGGTCAATCAGCTGATCCAGCGGCACCTCCTTGCCCTCTGCGCGCATGGCAGCGCCCCTGGCGGCAAAAAGGTGACTGTCCGCCGGGGTGATGGCGGTTTCATCCGTCAGGTGCAGGGTGCGGATAAAGGCGTTGCGCAGCTCCGGCAAGAAGTGGAGCGGACCGCCCAGAAACGCCACGCGCCCGCGAATCGGCTTGCCGCAGGCCAGGCCTGAGATGGTCTGGTTCACCACGGCCTGAAAGATGCTGGCCGCCAGGTCCTCGCGAGCCGCGCCCTCGTTGATGAGCGGCTGGATATCCGACTTGGCGAACACGCCGCAGCGCGCCGCGATGGGATAAATCTCGTGATAGTTCGCCGCCAGGTCATTCAGCCCTGCCGCGTCCGTTTTGAGCAGCGCCGCCATCTGGTCGATGAACGACCCCGTGCCGCCCGCACACACGCCGTTCATGCGCTCCTCCACGCCGCCGGTGAAATAGATGATCTTCGCATCCTCACCGCCCAGCTCAATGGCCACATCCGTGCCCGGTGCGGCAGCTTCCAGCGCTTCGGCCACTGCCACGACCTCCTGCTCGAAGGTCACGTGCAGCGCGTCCGCCAGCGACAGCGCGCCCGAACCCGTCATGCCTACCCGCAGGCAGCATGAACCCAGCCGGCCGCGCACATCGCGCAAAAGATCGGCCAGGGTTTCCTGCGTGCGTGCGCAGTGCCGGCGGTAGTCGCTGAAAAGCGTATGCCCGTCCGCATCCGTCACCACCAGTTTCACCGTCGTCGAACCGATGTCAATTCCCGCTTGATACACTTTCATGGACATGTTGTACTTCGCCTCCCGGGGCTCCCGCCGGCCGGCCCCGCTAAAACATAAGATATCCCCAAAAAACAATAAGACCGGCATCCCTACTGGATGTCGATCTTCTTGTATCGACCTTGCGGCGATAGCTGGCTGGGGTAGCAGGATTTGAACCTACGAATGCGGGAGTCAAAGTCCCGTGCCTTACCGCTTGGCGATACCCCAACAAGGGGAAAAGTGGGGTGAGTAGTGGGGTTCGAACCCACGACATCCAGAGCCACAATCTGGCGCTCTACCGCTGAACTATACCCACCACGTCTGGCGCGCCTGAAGGGATTCGAACCCCTGACCCACGGCTTAGAAGGCCGTTGCTCTATCCGGCTGAGCTACAGGCGCACAGCGCACAACGCGCTAGGGGCTGATCCTCAGGGTACCCGCTGACGAGATAAAATTGTACCATAGTTCAGCTTGCCTGTCAACCATCCGGCGCGAAAATTTGCTATTTTTCCCCGACATGCCGAATTGTTTCAAAAGAGCGCCGCCCGGAGTCATTCGGGCGGCGCAAGCCTTATTCCGACAACGGCTCACTTTGCAGCGGCCAAGAGCGCAGCACGCGCTCCAGCTCGAAGGCATAGTCATGCGGCGTCAGGCTCTCGGTCAGCACCAGCGGCACGGAAGCCAGCGTGCGCCCGTCCAGCAGAAGGCGTGCCTCCCCCACCGCGTCCCCCATCTGCATGCCGGCGGGCAGAGAGTCCGGCATGTCATATTCCAGCGAAGGAATCTCGCCCTTGGGCACGGGGGCGGTCAGGTCCGCTCCCGCGCAGATGTAGACGGTGTCCTGCGTGCCGTCCGTAACCGGCAGCACGCGTACCGTCTCGCCCTCGGACAGCGCTGTAAAGCCCTCGTAGCGCTCAAAGCCCAGGTCCATCAGGCGTGCCGCCTCGTCAAACCAGTTTGCGCAGTTGAGCACCACGCCGATCACCTCCAGCCCGTCGCGCCGGGCGCCGAACACCAGGCAGCGGCCGGCGGCGCGGGTATAGCCGGTCTTGATGCCGGTTGCGCCCTCGTAATCGGTCAGCAGGCGGTTCTTGTTGTTCAGGATGCGATCGTAGCTGCGCCCCTCCCAGGGGATGGACGCACGACGGGTGCTGACGATCTCGCGGAAGGTTTCGTGCTTCATCGCTTCACGGGCGATGAGCGCCAGGTCATAGGCGGTGGTGTGATGCCCCTCGGCAGGCAGGCCGTTGGGATTGACGAATACCGTGTTTTCACATCCCAGCTCGGCCGCCCGCTCAGTCATCATGGTGCAGAATGCCTCCACGCTGCCGCCTATATGTTCGGCGATGGCCACCGCTGCGTCGTTTCCGCTGGCGAGCAGCAGGCCATAGAGCAGATTGCGCAGGGTGATGTGCTCCCCCAGATTCAGATAGATGCTCGTACCCGGCACGCCATAGGCATTGCGCCCCACGGTGACCACGTCGTCAAGGTTTCCTTTTTCCAGCGCCAGAAGAGCGGTCATCACCTTGGTGGTGGAAGCCATGGGCAACGGCTCGTTTTCATTGTGGCACAGAAGAACCATGCCAGTGTTGCGCTCGATGAGCACCGCGGCGCGGGCCCCGGTTTCCACCTCTTCCTCGGCCCGCGCGCCGCCGCCCAGCAGCGTGAGCACCGCGCAGCACAAAAACAGCGTCACAGCCCGCAGCTTTGCAGGCAGCTTGTCTTTCATGATTTGGCGCCTTCCTCTTCGCCGCTGAAGTCGAAGGTTTCGATCTCGGTTTTATAGACCTTGCGGGCTTTCTTTTTTTCGCCCTGCTCCCCGTTCTGACTCAGGTCCTCCAGCAGCTGGGGCAGAAGCTCCACCACACGCTCCATGGCGCCGTTGGTCTGCGCGGGCAGCATTTTCACCGTGCCGTCTCCCACCACCAGAAAACCCACCGGCTGTACGGACACGCCTGCGCCTGTGCCGCCCGCAAAGGGAAATCCCTCGGCCGCCAGCGACCGGCTTCTGCTCTCATCGGCTGCATATTCGCCTCCGCCGGCGATGAAACCGAAGCTCACCTTGGAAATGGGAATGATCGTGGTTCCCTTCGTGCCCGTCACGGGCGCGCCTACAACGGTGTTGACATCCACCATGCTGCGGATGTTCTCCATTGTGGTCTGCATCATGTTGTCAATGGGATGCTGCTGCATACGTCTCCTCCTCCGTCCGGTTGCGCCGGGCACGCGCACCAAGAAGTGCCGCGCCCAGCTGGATTGCCGCCATGCCTAGGCTCCCCAGCCGCGCGCCGATTATGCCGCTTGCGAAAACTTCCGTACCCTCGGCCCGGAAATCCATCTCCACGCGCCCATCCAGCGTCCGGGGCAGGGCCCCCGCGCAGGCCAGCGTCCGCAGCAGGGTTTGCAGCGCCGCGTAGCACAGCGCCGTGACGGCTGCATCGTCAAATGAAAACCGCACATGGAGATAGGCACTCTCCAGATGCACCGCATGCAGCGCGCGCCTGAGCCGCTTCAGGCCAATGGCCCGCAGTGCCGGCCAGATCCACGGCTCTGACAGGGTGCGCGCCACATCCTCTTCATGCACGGTGTGTTCCTCCTGAGGCTGCGGTTCCTTGATTTTGCGAAGAAAGGGAAGCCCTGCCGCCTGTGCGCGCAGTCGGTAGCGCACCTGTCTGCCCACGCGCACGCTTACATGCAGCGTGATCGGCGTGATGAGCAGCGCATAAATCGAAAATGCCAACAGATAGGGATTCATCAAAATAACACCGTCCCTGACGTATGGTTTTCCACCGTTGCGTCTTTTGATACGAATCCGCGTAAAGTTTACGGTTTCTTCATTTTTTCGCTATACATTCACAACGGGGGCGGGGTATGCTTACAGATGTATTGAAATAACCGGCGCAGAACCGTCAGGAGGAACTTGATTCATGGGCAAGACCATTGGCATTGACCTAGGCACCACCAATTCCTGCGTGGCCTTTATGGAGAACGGCGAACCCGTCGTCATCCCCAACGCAGAGGGAGGACGCACCACGCCGTCCGTGGTCGCCTTTACCAAAGACGGAGAGCGCATCGTGGGCGCGGCCGCCAAGCGCCAGGCTGTGACCAACGCCAGCCGCACCATCTCCTCCATCAAGCGTGAAATGGGCACCGATAACCGCATCAAGATCGACAACAAGGCCTTTACCCCGCAGGAGATCAGCGCCATCATCCTGCAAAAGCTCAAAAAGGATGCCGAATCCTATCTGGGCGAAACGGTCAGCGACGCGGTAATCACCGTGCCCGCCTATTTCAGCGACGGCCAGCGTCAGGCTACCAAGGACGCCGGCCGCATTGCGGGGCTTAACGTGCTTCGCATCATCAACGAGCCCACCGCCGCTGCGCTGGCCTATGGCATGGACAAGGGCGGCGCGCAGAAGATCATGGTCTTTGACCTGGGCGGCGGCACCTTTGACGTCTCCATTCTGGATATCAACAACGAGGTCATCGAGGTGCTGGCCACCGCGGGCAACAATCGCCTGGGCGGCGACGACTTTGACAACTGCGTGGCCAACTATCTGGTGGAGGAATTCAAGCGGCGCGAGCACATCGACCTCACCCGCGACCCTACCGCCATGAGCCGCATCCGCGAGGCGGCGGAAAAGGCCAAGATTGAGCTGAGCGCCGCGACCACCGCCTCCATCAACCTGCCCTTCCTGACCTCGGACAAGACGGGGCCCAAGCATCTGGAAATGTCTCTCACGCGCGCCAAGTTTGACGAGCTGACCGCCCATCTGGTAGAAGCCACCATGGAGCCCGTGCGTCAGGCCATGAGCGACGCTGGACTCAAGCCCGCAGACCTCAGCCGCGTGCTGCTGGTAGGCGGCTCCACGCGTATCCCGGCAGTACAGGCGGCCGTGAAGCGCTTTACCGGCAAGGAGCCCAGCAAGGACATCAACCCCGACGAATGTGTGGCCATGGGCGCGGCGCTGCAGGGCGGCGTTCTGCAGGGCGAGGTCAAGGGCTTGCTGCTTCTGGACGTGACGCCCCTCTCCCTGGGCATCGAAACCATGGGTGATGTATTCAGCCGCATCATTGATCGAAACACCACCCTGCCCGTACAGCGCAGCCAGATCTTTACCACCGCAGCGAATTTCCAGACCAGCGTGGACATCCACGTATTGCAGGGCGAGCGCGAGATCGCCAGCTGCAACAAGACCCTGGGGCGCTTCCGCCTGAGCGGTATCCGCCGTGCGCTGCGCGGCATCCCGCAGATTGAAGTGACCTTCTCCATCGACGCCAACGGCATCGTCAATGTCTCCGCCAAGGACCTGGGCACCGGCAGGCATCAGGAGATCACCCTCACGCAGAGCTCCAACATGTCCTCCGCCGAGATCGACCAGGCCATCCGCGACGCGGAGCGCTATGCGGCCGAGGATGCGCTGCGCCGCAAATCCGCCGAGCTGCGAAACCGCGGGGAGGAGCTGCTCTACCAGGCCAAGTCCGCCCAGAAGAAGCTGGGTCCGGAGGACCGCGAGCGTATCGAGACGCTGCGCAAGCGTGTGAAGGGGGCGCTGGACCAGAAGGACGACCGCGCCCTGGAGGACGCGATCGCGGATCTCACCCAGGCCCTGCAGGCCGTGGGCCGCTTCACGGATGATTCGGCGTCCTCCAGCGAGGACGGCGCGATGGACGCCTCCTTTACCTCCGGCGAGAGCGGCAGCTCACAGAACTGACCTTGCAGGGAGGGAAGGCAGCTTGTTCGGTTATGTGACCATCGCCGCCGGGGCGCTGACCCAGGAGCAGCGTGAGCGCTACCGCGCCTATTACTGCGGCCTGTGCCATGCGCTGAAGCACCGCTACGGTGCGCTCGGGCGCATGACGCTCAGCTACGATATCACCTTTTTGTATCTTTTGCTCAGCTCGCTCTACGAACCGGACGAGATCCGGGGCACGGCCCGCTGCCTGCCCCATCCCTTTCGGCCGCATGCCTACGTTCAAAGCGAGCTCTGCGACTACTGCTGCGATATGAACCTGGCGTTGGCCTATCATAAATGCCTGGATGACTGGCACGATGACCGAAGCCTTCCCGGCCGGGCCGAAGCCGCTCTTCTGGCGGAGGCCTATGGACGTGTAGCGGCAGCCTATCCCAAAACCTGCGGAGAGATTGAACGCTCTCTGGCCGCCATCAGCGTTCTGGAGCATGAGGGTGAACCCTCGCCCGATGCAGCGGCGAACTTCACCGCCTCCATGCTGGGCGCGATCTACCGGTATCGGGAGGACCTGTGGGCCGATACGCTCCAGCGCATCGGCGAGGGGCTGGGGCGTTTCATCTATCTGATGGATGCCTATGATGATCTGGAGGCCGACCTCCGGCGCGGACGCTACAACCCGCTGAAGGACATGAGCCTGCAAGACGACTACGAGGACCGGGTTCTTGAAAGCCTCACGCTGCTGATTGCCGAAAGCACCGACGCCTTTGAGACCTTGCCCCTGGTAAAGGATATGGACATTTTGCGAAATATCCTGTATGCTGGTTGCTGGACGCGCTATCGTCAAAAGCAGATGCGGCGCGAACGCAGGCAGGGCGTACCGGCGCCCCGCAAGGAAAGCACGGCGGACCACGGGTCCGCCCAAAGGCATAAGGAGGACGGGGCATGAGAGACCCCTACGAGGTACTGGGCGTGTCTCCGGGCGCGTCAGACGATGAAATCAAGGCCGCTTACCGCAAGCTGGCCAAAAAATACCATCCCGACCTGAACAACGGCTCCGCGGAGGCCGAGGCCCGCATGAAGGAGGTCAACGAGGCCTACACACTGCTTATCAAGCACAAGGGACAGACCGGTGGCCCCAGTGGATACGGTTCCGCGGGAGGCTATGGTTCATCCGGCGGAACCGGCTACGGCTCCTCCGGCAACTACGGAGGATATGGTTCCTCCGGCGGCTACGGCTCTTACGGCGGTGGATATGGGTCATCAGGCGGTGGCGGTCAGGGCGGGTTCGACTTCGGCGGCTTTGGCTTCGATTTTGAGGACCTCTTCGGCGGCGGTCAGCGGCGCAACTACCAGTCTACCGCCTATACCGAAAACGACCCCGAACTGCGCTCCGCCGCGCAGGCGGTGCTGGCAGGCCGCTACAGCGAGGCGCTGGGCCTGCTGCGCGGGGCCACGAACCGAAAGGCGGCGTGGTACTATTGGAGCGCCCGAGCCAATATGGGGCTGGGCAACCGCATCGCAGCGCTCAACGACGCCCGCACCGCAGTCAATATGGCGCCGGATGAGCCCGCTTTCCGCGAACTGCTTGCGCAGCTCAACGCGGGCAGCCGCGCCTACGGGCAACGCGGGACGCAGGGGGGCTTTGGCTCCTATCTTTGCGCCAATCCCTGCCTGACGCTGTGTCTGGCCAACATGCTGTGCAACTGCTGCTGTCTGGGCGGGCGTGGCGGCTTCTATTATTGCTAAACTGACCAGAAAAGAGGCTTTTTCATGACCTTTTGGCAAAAGATTAAACAGACCCTTCGATCCTTTATGGATGGCCGCCATGGCGCCGACCAGCTCTCCATGGCGCTGCTGTGGGCAGGACTGATCGCCTATCTGCTGGGCACCATCTTTTCGGGCGTGCAGGGATTTATCCTCTGGCCGCTTTTGGGCATTCTGCTCACGCTGGCGGGAATCGCCGCCTATGTGCTGTGCATCTTTCGCATGTTTTCGCGCAATAACGACAAGCGCAGCGCGGAAAACCGCCGCTATCTGGCCATGACGGAGCGCCGCCGCACTGCCCGCCGTCAGGCCAAGGCGCGCTTTCAGAACCGGAAGAAATACAAATATTTCCGCTGTCCGGGCTGCAGGGCGTGGCTGCGCCTGCCCCGAGGAACCGGTGTGGTCACTGTGACCTGTAGCCGCTGCCATACCAGCTTTACCCAGAAGTCATAAGTCAAAAGGAAGATGCGAAGAGCATCCTTCCTTTTTTTCCTATTTTGCAATTTTTGTAACAAGGTTGGCTCCCTGACCCCGCTTTGTGGCTGAAAACCCAGGGAAACCACCATATATCGCTATTTACAACCTTTGCAAATGATTGTACAATGAAATTCCACATCAGGGAAGATTTTGTCCTCTTCGTTCGTATTATGATCGTAAACACCCCGGGCAAACGGAAAATCGGAGGGATAAGCAGATGAAACGTTTTCTTGCGGTCCTACTGGTTGCGGTAATGCTGTTGAGCGTTCTGCCCGCAACCTCCATGGCAGCGTCCTACGCCACCGTTGTCGGCGGCTGGCTGAGGCTGCGCTCCGCGCCCAATTTTAGCGCGAGCACCATCACCAGCTATTACACCGGCACCCAGGTTGAGATCCTGGGCTCCAGCGGAGGCTGGTACAAGGTTCAGACGCCGGATGGCCGTACCGGCTATATGTACGGCAATTACCTGCGCATGGGCGGTTCCGTTCCCAGCGAGGGAACCGCTTATGTCACCAGCTACAACGGCTACGGTGTGCGCCTGCGCACCGGCCCCGGCACGGGCTACCGCATCATCCGCACTTATGCGGTGGGCACGCCGGTAACGGTGCTGGAACGCGGCACCTACTGGTCCCGCATCAGCATCGGCGGAACTGTGGGCTATATGATGAGCCAGTTCCTGCACTTTGGCAGCGACTATCCCGATGACTCGAACGTGCTGTGCTATGCCACCATCTGGAGCAGCAACGGCTATGGCGTGCGCCTGCGCACCGGCCCCAGCAAGAGCTATTCCAAGATCGGCGTCTACAGCGTGGGCACCAAGGTGGCCGTGCTGCAGAAGGGTGCCGTCTGGGACCGCATCCGCGTGGGCAGCCGTGTGGGCTGGATGATGAACGAGTTCCTCATCTACCACGAGAACAACGAAGTTACCAGCGTCACGCTCAACAACTATATGCCTGTGGTGGGCAGCGTGCTGACCATGCAAGCCGTATCGCCCAGCACCGCTACCGTCAGCTATGAATGGCTGGTGGGCGGCGTGGTCAAGAGCACCAACACCACCTATACCGTGGATGCCAACGACGTGGGCAAGACCATTCAGCTGCGCGTAACGGGCACCGGCTCCTACAAGGGTACGGTCACCAGCGCGGCCACCAACGCCGTTGTCAGCAACACCGTGCTGACGGGCGTAACGCTCAATACCATCGCACCCGTCGTGGGCGACGTGATGACCGCTACCATCAACCCGGCGGGGGCCAACGTGATCTACGCCTGGAAGGTGGGCGGCTATCAGGTGAGCAACGCGGCCACCTACACCGTCACCGCCAATGATGTCGGCAAGCAGATCGAGCTGATCGTGACCGGTACGGGCGTGTACAGCGGCACGCAGAGCAGCGGTCTGACCGCGGCCGTAACTGCCTCCAGAGCGGTTGTCGACGTGGTGATTCGCAACGATAGCAATACCACCGTTGGCGCGGCTCCCTCTGTGGGCGACAAGCTGACCGCTGTGCCCAGCCCGGCGCAGGCCACTGTGACCTATCAGTGGTATCGTGACGGCGCGGCCATTTCCGGCGCAACGTCCGCCAGCTACACCGTAGCCACCGAGGATGAGGGACACAAACTGAGTGTCGCCGTAGCGGGCACCGGCTCCTACACGGGCGCTTCCACCTCCAGCCAGACGGCCGCCGTCGTGGTCAAGGCTCCCGTGCTCGGGCTGATCGTACCCACCTTTGACGAAGTGGTGGCCGGTTATGAGCAGCCTGCCGCAAAGGCGCTCACGATTGCCAATACCGGCAGCGCCGCCGCCACCATCGCCAGTGTCTCCTCCAGCGACCCGACCCGGTTTATCATCAACGCCACCGGCAGCACGCAAATTGCCGCCGGCGCGACGGACACCTCCTGGACCATCCAGCCCGCGGCAAACCTGGCCGCCGGCACGTACGGTGCGACCGTCACCGTGACCTATGACGGTGGAAAGACCGTCTCCTCCACGGTGTCCTTCGTGGTGAAGGAATCGGCGCCCGCGCCTGTATCCGAGCTGGTCATCGGCAACGTTGCCTTCGACCCGCTGCAGGAAGGCTACAGCGTGCCTGCCGTCAAGAACTTCACCGTGAGCAACACCGGCAACGCCGATGTAACCGTCAACAGCGCCGCGCTGATTGGCAAGAATCCCGACGCTTTCATTCTGGGTGGTACGGTAACGGCCATCAAGGCAGGCGAAACCGCTACCTACAGCGTACAGCCCGCCGGCAATCTCACGCAGGGCACCTACGCCGCCACCCTGGTGGTCACTTACGACGGTGGCAAGACCGCGCAGGCGGATGTGAGCTTCACGGTAACCCAGGGCACCACTGCAGCACCCTCCCTGAAGGTGGGTAACGTTGACTTCGGTAGCGTCGTAAAGGGCAGCGCACCGGTCGTACAGCCGATCTCCATCACCAATGACGGCGGCTCCACCGCGACCGTCACGCGAGTCTATCTCTCCGGCACGAATGCGGACAGCTTTACCGTCAACGACAACGGCAGCACGCAGATCGCCGTGGGCGGACCGGACAAGAGTTGGACCGTGCAGCCCAAGGCGGACCTCGCCCCCGGAACCTATACCGCACAGATCAACGTGGAGTATAACAATACGGCTTCTCCCGCTGTGGCCAACGTTACTTTGACCGTGACAGAATCCGGTACGCCTTCGTCTGCGGTGCTGACCATGAACGGCATCAGCGTATCGCAGCCGGCCGACAATCTTACCCCCGTCGTTCTCACCATTCAGAACAACAGCGATGTGGAAGCTGTTATCGAATCTGTAAAGGTCAGCGACGAAACCAACTTCACCACGAACTATGATGGAAGCACGCACATTGCGGCTCACGGGGAGGATAAATCCTGGAAGGTGATGCTCACGGCAGCTCCTGCTGAGAACACCTACAGCACCGATGCGATTGTCGTATACAACAGTGGTGCAGGCACCGAATCCAAGACCGTCCAGACCACCGTCACAATCCAAGTGACGGCCGCCGCTCAAACCGGCTTGTCGGAGAGCCAGAATGCCAATGCGGTCACCGGAGACGTTGTCGACGGTATGACGCCGTCCGATCTCCAGCCTGTCACGGATTCCAATCAGCAAATCCCCACCGACGCGGGTCAGCAAACCTATGTTGATCCTGCACAGCAAATGAGCGTGGAACCGGTGCAGGAACCCAGCGCGGAACCGGTGCAGGAACCCAGCGTGGAACCGGTGCAGGAACCCAGCGTGGAACCGGTGCAGGAGCCCAGCGTGGAACCGGTGCAGGAGCCCAGCGTGGAACCTGCGCAGCAGTCTCAGACGGAGCCTGAACCCCAGGCTCCCGTCGAGACCGTGCTGACCATTCAATCGTCCAAGAGCTCCATTGTCAAGGGCAAAACCCTGCAGCTGACTGCTCTCATCAACGATCAGGCCATCGCCTATGAGCAGGACGATACCTATCCCATTCAGTGGACGGTATCCGGAGCGCAGGCGAAGGGCACCACCATCAGCACCAGCGGCCTTCTGATTGTTGCGGCGGATGAAACTGCCTCCACCCTTACGGTGACAGCCACGCTGAAGTCGGACCTGAACAACTTCTGCTCTGTAAACCTGAAGCTCAAGGAAGCGCAAACGACCGAAACGGGCGAGACCACTTCCGAAACGATGGTCAATGAAGACGGCACGAGCGATGTCGGGATGGAGATGCTCGATATGATGTTCAACCCGTAAATAAATCTGCGGCGTCCGGATGAACCGGACGCCGCTTTTGGTCGAAGCATGAAACAGGGCCGCCCTCAGAGGCGGCCCCGCAGCCTGTCAAAAAAGGTCGCATTATGCGGCCTTTTTTGTTATACTAAGGACAGG
>ERZ772821.595-NODE-595-length-27123-cov-7.300133_pt1 | contig 27123 bp, 28 predicted proteins | sample MGYA00580859_ERZ772821 | MGnify/ENA primary metagenome ERZ772821 (study PRJEB29015, sample SAMEA2737674) | human gut metagenome | biome: human gut; feature: human-associated habitat; material: faeces | place: China | collected 2012 ...
GGCTCTGACGACATGTGCGTCAGAACGGATGAAAACCTAGAGGTTTTCGTACTTTTCAGGTTTTGCCGCCCGGGAGCTGATGCGAGAGGCAAAACCTGTAAAAACTCGAAAAAGTGGCGTTCAGCCACTTTTTCGACACTCTGCGGGAGGCAGCGCATAGCTGCCTCCCTGTATGGTTATATTGCGGTTATTGCTGCTCTTAAATCATCCATCCTGTCTATCAGCCAACTTACCATCTTTGGAAGTCCAAAGGGGGAGATGAGAAACGCTCCAACTAACCCCAAAGTCCCTGCCTGCGTGTGCCCGACAAGAAGCGCTATCAGAGAAAGCAGGAATAGAATGCTCGACAGTACCGATAAAACCGCCGTCGAACAAACGCAAAAAAAGCGACAGATACCAATGACAGCGCCAAGCACTAACTGAATGGGCAACAACAGTATCCGTAACAATCCTCGCATTGCAGTTTCCTCCATTCCTCTTGGTTTCAATGGGAGCATACCATCCGAAGCGCCGCAAGTCCATTTTGTCGGTGAGTAAGCGGACGATATGCTCCTGTTTTCAGATGGAAGCCAATCGGGTAAGAATTTCCCTTGCAGCATCAAACATATGCTGATGATTTTGGAATAACTCCTCCAGATCTGTGGCATAGATGTTCCCAGTTTGATGGGCCCGTTTAGTCAGCTGATTGAGGTTATTGCCATATCGGCGCAATTGCGTAATCAGTTCCCGCACATCGGATAAGTCAAGGTGAATTACATAGCCATCAATGGCCATTTTCCGAAAGTAGGCTTCCATATTGGTGGTGCCAAATTCCTGCATCTTTTGCTGTATCAGTTCTTTTTCCTGCCCAGTAAGCCGCACCATGATGGGGATATCCCTTTTTCTGTTGGCCATATCAGCGCTCCGGCTCCCTAGCCTTGGGTGGAGTTCTCTGCGCATCTTTTCTTGGTGCGGTCTTAAGCTTCTCGGCAACGGAGGGACGATCATCCTTTATAGTGTCCCATTGCATGGGCATAACAAGGATCTTCCCGTTTGCCCGAAGGAACATCTCCGGAGTTTTGTACAGCTTAGAAAACTGTTTGATGTGCTGCTCATTGAGAGAACAAAAATCTTCCTCGCCAAGACCGACGACCAGAAAGGTGCCTGCGATAATGTCATACATGTGCCCGTCATCATCCCGAAGGGCGCGGTTCAGCGGTAATCCGTTCAGCTTCCCCTCTTCATTACAGATGATGGCCACAGGCTCTTCAAAGGGGTATACGGCCTGAATTAAACCACCCACTTCGTTCTGTAAGGACTTCAACCCCGGATCAATTTCCTTGGTATAGGGCCGAGTCTGGGGTTCTACGACCAGTACGGTCATTTTATTGTTTTCCATGTGCGCCTCCTTTAACAGAAATCCGGATACAACTCCAGAAGGTCATATTCTGCATCTGTCATGTTGCAGAGCTTCTCTATGGTGCTATGTATGAGCACCGCAAGTTCTATATCCTCTTCTGAAAGGTAAGACGCAACGTCATGCAGCTCGAACAACAGTCCCATTCTGCTGCCGGTATCATAGATGCAAATAAGATTGATCTCATCAGGTGTAAAGGGGTTATTCTGCATATCATCTCTCCATTTCTGCGCATTTGAGCGCCGGTCGTTTCTGTTCCGTTTTTTTCGTGTTTTTAATCTGCTGCAATACCGATGGCCGATGATCCGTCAGCTTATCTTCCATATGCTTTTGGCCGTTGTTGATGATGCCGTCAATCATGCCATAGTCATCTTCAAGGGACATCTCGGCGTTTTTCAAGGCATTATCCATGCCGCGTTCTTCACAAAGCTGCATAAAATGACGGTCGATATCATAGATAAGCTCTGAGGCAGTTTGATTGATGGTCTCAAGGCTTTCCCGAAGCTCGGAAAGTTCTTTTCCCTTTGACCAACCTGCAATATAGCCGAAGCTGTTTTCTGCGGTTTCAATTCCGTAATATTGGCACACCGCATAGGCGATGCTCTCGGCCTCCACCTCTTTTGTGCGCTGACCCTTCTTTGGAAGTTCTTCTGACTGTTCGGATTGTGTGTTGGAGATATCATAGTTGTGTAGCTTTGCATGGGCAATCTCATGAACCGTTGCACATACGGTCTGCACCTCGCTCATGCCCTCACGGATGGTGATGGACTGTTCCGTCAGACTGAAATAGCCATCGGTGGTAGGTGCAATGGGCTCTATAGAAATAGGAACCGGTGAAGCGCGGTACAGGGCTTCCATGAAGGTGTCGTATTGCTGAACATCACCTGTTAGGTCAGATACGATCTCAGGCAGCGGTCTCCCTTCAGTTTGGGAAACATCGAATACATATACCACGCGGAACATAGGAATTTTGATTTCGATCTCTTCCATGATGGCGTTGCCGTTCTGATCCAGAATAGGTGCTTTTGTATCAGGATCTACTTTTACTGCATCGATTCTCTTCTTGTATGGCGTGGGCGCAATGATTTGAATACCCTTTTCACCTTTACGCACATGCCTTCCAAACTGATCCCTCCATTTGCTGAACCCGGCAACATGGGTAGCATTCGGGCGCTGCATTGCGATAAGAAGCGTGTTGTTGACGGAGTAACGGTGAAAGCGGGACATGGTGCGAAGGTACTGCCTGTATTTCTCGCTCTCAAACAGGTCTTTGATGCCCTGCTCGATGCTGTCGGTGATTTCCCGCAATCGGTCTTTACTGCTTTTTTGTTCCATGGCATAGCTCCTTTCTGATTTTGGGGTAAAGAAAAAGGCACATGATTGCTCATGTGCCGTGGGATATATTTTGTTGCAAATTTTTAATCAGCTTTTGGGGTTCTTTTCTATGATCTATAGCTTTTACTGTTCGGTATCACTTGGACTTTCCATGGGTTCTAACCTAATAATAAAGTCCGTCAGTAATATTGCATTAAGTGATGCCTTTCTATTTGGGTATTTCTTATGCTTGCTATGTGAAACGCCGTTTCTATTAGGCACTCCGTCGATCATGTCTTCCGGTGTATCGCATTGACTTACTATGAGCTTATCATAGAAGTCTGCAAATATAGGTTTAAAATTGTTCTCTTCAATAAGTTTTGCAAAATCTTCTTTTGTTTTTTTCTGCCCATATCTACCCGTAATACCAAGCTTTCGATGAATCAGCCCTTCCCAAAGAGTCGAAAGACATGCAATCGTGAGAATAAATTCTCCACGAATGTGCGCATCTATAGCCTGTCCAAGCATTTTCTTAATATAAGGTTCTAGATCAGAGTTTTTCCAAGAACGCTTAATCTCTTTTACTTTCTGGAAGGTGTAATATGAAAGGATAGCCTTATCCATTCTTTTCTCACGTCTAGCGCTAACGCCTCGGCTCGTAGATAGTATATTAAATACTTCTGATGTTAACGAAAAATCTGCAACCCAACCAGCATAAGGGAACCATTTGCATTCGTACATAGCCAAGAGATATGCATCATTGAACTCACGATATCGTTTAACAATATCTTCATCTAACCGAAGAGATTCCAATATTGTTCTCATAGGAGTTATGTCAATGCTTCGGATCCATTCTAGGGCCGGAGAATTAATTCCTTGGATCAATGCTGCACCGAAATTTTTCGCAACGCTCTTTAAAGAATCTGCAAAAAGCCTCGATACATTACTATAGAAAAGCTGAATTGTTTTCTCCATTCCGGAATTCATCCGGACTTGCTTCCACAATGACGCCTGAAACTTGAAACTTGGGGTGTCTTTTACTATCGAAATTGTGTTAATTGCATTTGCTACACAGCTTTCTCTTAATGGGTTTAATGTTTCGCTTATTCCTTTAATCATCTTTAGCGAACTGCTAGTTTCGGAAGCGGCAAATAAAGCATTATTAGCATTTATATTGGAAAATGCTTCTAATGTGGAGCAGGATTCTTTTATAATTCTGCGCGTCTCATCGACTGATTTTATGACACCAGCTAAATTATCATTAATGTGTCGAGCAGGAGTGGTACTTTCCGCTAATCTTGCGATACTCTGTATATAAGCCTCTTTAGCTTTTTCGGATGTAATATCCCCATTAGCATACTGTTCAGCAATCTCCTGCGCAAACTCAGACGGTTGCTTCCCTGCCACAGAAGCGATCCCCTGCGCCTTGTTGACTTTTTCCTTGCGATCCGCACTAGTTTTTTCCATCAAATTTCCCCAAATTCATTGATGTCTAATTATATCATGCCTTACTACTTATTCAACAAGCCTTGCAATCACCTGAAACTTACCCGGTGCATTGCCCGTATACTCAAAGGGATAGCAGGTCACCAGCACTAAGACATCCTCATCCGTTACGGGCAGCGTCCAGTCGGAGGTTTTCTCGAAGATCTGTACATCCGTCACCTCATAGGACACCAACCGATTATCGGACACAAAGCGAAATGAGATGGTATCGCCCACCTGTATGGATTCAATGAGCTTCAAATGCTTGCGGTTCCTATGCCCGAAGATGATGCTCATACCGGAGTTGCCGGGAAGAGAACTGTCCGGCACCCAACCGGGGCTTTTCTCCAATGTGTCTGCATCAATATCATCCCGTACAATGACGCTTTTACCATCATAGATGAGCTGCCCCAATATACCGTTGGCATTGTAGGGTGTAGATGGCTCCACAGATTCTTCCACGGGCAGAATACCTGGTATTGTGGCAGGATAGTTTTTCTGTAAGGGCTGTCCTTCTGTTGGATGAGATGGTGCAATACTTGCAGTTGGCGTCTGCTCTGTGGGCAAAGGCGTAACGGTTTCACCGACCAAGACTTGGGATGTTCGTTGCGGAATGGTAAAGATCGAGTAATGGAAGCCCAAGTAAACGCCAAACCCAATACAAAGCAGGATTAACAGAACGAAAATCGTCTTTTTCATACATCCCTCATAAAGCGAAACGGGAGGCAAAGCCTCCCGTTTCTAATTCAGTTCTTATCTGGCAGTTCTGCGCTTTTTGAAACAGATGAAAGTTGCAGCGCCTGCAAGCAGCAGAATACCGCCGCCCATCAGCAGCACGTCATCCCACTTGTCGGAATCAAGACCAAGCTTGACCTCAGGGGTGTTGGTAACGGCGATCTCAAGGGGCTTTTCGTAGGTGTCCGTGAGCTGTACGGTAAAGTCCTGGGCAGGTGCAGGGAAGAATCCATTGGGCACTACGGTTTCCACCAGCTTGTACTTGGCGGCAGGCAGGCCACAAACAAGCGCCTGTGCGTTTTCGTCCATGGTAATGGTGGTAATGCTTCCCGCCTTGCTGTACCAATAGATGCCGTCCTTCAGTTCAAAGGTCATGGGCGTAGTGCCATCGCTGCTTCGGATTTCAAAGGCAGCGCCTTTCAGTGGCTTCAGAGTCTTTGCATGGATCTTGCTGATTCGCAGCGCAAGGGGCTGATCGGTAATCTCCACAGTCTCCACGGCAAGGGTGGCATCACCATTCTCATGGGAAATGGCGGTCATGCCCACGGTTGCAGTTGCATCCGCTGCATATGCATAGCCTGCGGGAGCGCCACTTTCACGGATGGTCACTTTGCCGGTGATGTACTTCACGGTGGCAGTACCGTCAGCGCCTACGGTCAGTTCGTTCACGCCGGTCTCGGTGGACTTGGCGGGACGATGTACGCCGTTTTCCTGCACCAGCTTGATGACGTTGCCGCTTTCATCCAGTACCTTGAAACGGGTACCGGGCAGAGCTGCCTTGGTGACGGCATCCGTCTTGGAGATAACAAGCGTACCGGGCATGTTCTCCACGGTCATGGCAAGAGGCACTTCGGCGGAGTGGGAAGAAGTGATCTCAAAGGAGATGTCCTTCAAAGATGCATAGCCCGCTTTCTGCTGCTCAATTAGGGTGTAAGTACCATGCTTGAGGTAGTGGATCACGAACTCGCCGTTGCCATCCGTGGTCAGAGTGGCGTTGCTGATGGCAACGGTATCTTCGCCCACAGCATAGGCGGGACGATAGGTGCCATCATCCATCAGGGAGATGGGAACCACATTGCCGGATTTATCCTTCAAGATGAATTTTACATTATCCAACGCAGCCTTAGTCTCGGCATCGATCTTGGTCAGAACAATGGCTGTGGGACAGTTTTCAAGGCTTGCACTTGCGGGAGTCGCTTCAGTATTGGTATCTGCTACGGTAACGACTATTTCCTCATGATTGGAGTACATATCAAAGGTCTGTTCCACAAGCTTATAGGTCCCCTCAGGGATATGGGAAATCAGCACCTTGCCCTCAACATCCGTCAGGAAAGTATCCACGCCGGATGCAGTAACCTTATAGCTGCCATCCTCCCGCTGGGTGTAGCGGAGCGCATTGCCGGAGCTGTCGATAAGCTTGAAGGGTACATTTGCAAGGGCTTTGCCTGTCAGCTTATCCGTTTTGGTCAAGGTAAAGTACAGAGGCCAGTTCTCCACGCCAACCTTGGCAGGATAGCTTTCGGTGTTCTCGGCGGTGACGGTGAACTCCTGTGCTTCGGTAGGTGCAAAGCCGGGATGCTGCTGTTCTTCCAGCGTATAGGTGCCAACTGGAATAAACAGGACGCTGGCAAGGCCGTCTGCATTTGTTTTAAAGGTGTCTTCGCCGTCAGTGGTCACATAATAGCTGCCACCATCCTGCTTGGTGAAGCGGAGGTAGTTGCCGTTGCTGTCCTTGATCTTAAACGCTACATCACCAAGGGGAGATTTATCAGAGGCATCCACCTTATCCAGCAGCATGGCAAGGGGTTCATTCTCCACAGTGACAGAAGCAGGCGCAGTATAGGTATTGTAGCTGCCCACAACTGTAGTAGAAGTTCCGCGAGAGATGGCATAACCATCGGGAGCAGAGACTTCTTTCAGTTCATAGCTGCCCTGAGGGAGATACAGGATAGCGGCAGAATCGGCTGCAGGAATAGTGAAGTCGGCATCGCCGTTTTCAGCTACGGCAAACCAACCTTCATGTCCTGCCATGGCAGATACCTTGATGGCATTGCCGCGGCTGTCGTACAGGCGAAATACTGCGCCGCCGATGGGCTGATTGGTAACAGAAGACACCTTGCTCACAGCGAGCGCAAGGGGCTTATCCTGCATGGAAGCCACAGCAGGATTGGTGGAAGTGCTGTTTTCGGTAACGGTAGCGGTCACATCCGCAGCCGCTGCAAAGCCATCGGGAGCCTGTTCTTCAGAGATAGTGTAGCTGCCTGCGGCAAGGGGTGCGATTAAGGCGGTGCCATTGTGAGTTGTGAAAGTGATGCCGCCACTGCTGTCGGGCGCATATACACCATCTTCCACCTTGCGGAGCTTGATGAGTTCATCGCCGCTGTACAGGCTGAACTTGCCGCCGTCGATGGAGTTGCCGCTCAGAGCATCGGTCTTGTTGAATCGCAGCGCCATGGGGCTGTCCGCCATGGTGACGGTGGCTTTGCCGCTGTTTGTTACGGTGACGGTTTTATCGATGTCCTTTGTGTAACCGCTGGGAGCGGAGACTTCACTAACGGTATACCGTGCAGTAGTCAGACCGTAGATGGTTGCCTTACCATTATTGGTAGTGAATGTGTCCGCACCATTAGCGGATTTACGGTATACGCCGTCCTCCAACTTTGTCAGAAATACCGTAGTACCATTGCTGTCCGAGATGCGGAATGTGCCGCCGTCCAGCGCTTCACCCGTTACAGAGTCGGTCTTGGCGAATTCAAGCACGGTGGGCTGATTCTCTACAGTCACCACATTTGCCCCGGTGAAGTTCACCGCTACATCTGCAAGGGTGTTATACCCCTCCATGGCAGCTTCCCTGAGGGTATAGCTCGCCTCGGGCAGATGGTAGATGATCGCCTTGCCATCGCTGCAGGTGGTGAAGGTGGCAGCGCCGCTGCTGTTTACGGTATAGCTGCCATCCCCAGTAGAAGCAACCGCAATGGGATTACCTGCGCTGTCCAGCAGAGTAAATGTTGCACCGGGGAGCACATCGCCGCTTACGGCATCCTTTTTGAGGATGGTAAGCGCTGCTGGATTATTTGCTACGGTCACAGCGGTAGTCTTGTTGAGGGTAATGGACTTGGCCTCGGATACCATGTATCCGCTGGGTGCGGAAACCTCCGTCAGCTGATAGCTGCCTGCAGGAAGACCGGTGATGGTCGCCGTGCCGCCGCTAGTGGTGAACTCGGTGACAGAACCGCCTGCGGAATACTTGCCCGCCGCGGTCTGGGTAAGGCCAATGGTAGTGCCACTGGAGGTCAGCTTAAATGTTGCGCCATCCAACGCAGTGCCGCTGGAAGCGTCCGTCTTGTTTACGGTCAGGTCGTAGAAGTTACCGGTAATGGATACCGTCTTGGACTGACCTGTAGCACCGGATACCATTTCAACAAAAACAAGCTTCTGACGGGTGCCGGAATCGGGTGCGTAGAACCCAAGATCCACGGTGCTGACGCGGCCTGCGGTGGCGGTGATGTAGAGAGAAACATCCGTGCCGGAAAGAGTTGCAGGTGCGGTGATGGTCAGATTGTCGCTTTTGCCGCCCGTGAAGCCTGAGATAGTCACTTCGGGGTCACTGGCGGTGATGGAATAACCGTTGCTGGAGGATACGGAAAGTGTGGTGATCAGCTGTCCGTTGGAAAGCGTCCACTTGGGAGAAGAGGGAGACACATACACGGACGCGCTGCCGCCCACATCCTGATTACGGGCATACTGGAGCAGTTCCATACACCAATTCCATACGGCTTCACCGCCAGACTTTACGCGGACAAGACCATTCTCCAAAATCATGAAGTCGTAGCCCTGTCCGCAGCTTTCCTTGATCCAGAAGCGCAGGGCGTTGGCGGTTGCATAGAAAGCGGCATCATTGCTGAAACCGTTGTTGTCCGCAGGATAGCCGCGGTTCAGAATAGCCTGAATACCGGTCAGGGTGTAATCGTTAAAGAGCGTGGAAATATCGTAGGGCACATAGTCCACGGAGGGTCGAGGCGGCTTTGCCTCATGCTCGATGCAGTAGCCCACATCTCCGTCCGCAGAGTCTGTGTACATAACGGTGTTCAGATCCTGCCAAGTGCCGTCTTTATAGTATTCAAAATAATCGTAGAGATCTTTATCCACGATGTTCAGCGCAAATGCCGTAGAGCAGAAGCTGAACAGCAGAAGCATGGTCAGCAGCAGTCTGAAAACTCGTTTTTTCTTTGATGTCATTGGATTCTCCTTTTCTGTGTAGATTTGTTCTGAAATGCAAAAGCCCCGACATCCGTGTGACCGAATATCGGGGCTGGTTTTGGGTGGGTTACCCATTTTTCTGCGCTACTGAATTTCTCTTTTCATCCTCCTTATTCTGTTGTTTGCGATTGTCGTGATCCTGCTCTGTAAGCAGTACAGTAGAAACATCCTGCTCCTGTTTTCTTGTCTTGGGTCGCTGTACCATCATTCGCTCAAAGGGACTGTCGGTGAACCAGGTCATACTTCCTTCTCCCAAATATCGTCGTCATCCATGTCGTATTCGTCCGTGTAGGAAGGCACCTTTTGCTTGGGCTTTTTCTTCATGACCTTGAAGTAGTAAAGAACGACACCGCCCACAAGCAGCGCAAAGATAAGCAGCAGCACACCGCCGTTCATGCCATCGGGCTCGTCAGGTTCCGGCACAACCTCCACGGTAGGCGTGGGCGCTGGTGTAGGCTCAGGCGTTTTGACGGGAATATCGATATCCAGTTCCTCCAACAGCGCCATAAGATCGGCTTCATCTACCCTGTTCAGAAAATGCACCTCGTAACTTTCGGTTTCCTCGTTCTGCACCGCATCGTAGTCGATGACGATGTAAAAGAGCTGCCCGTTTTTGCTCTCCACGGTAATAAACTGCTTGTTGGTGTCCTCGACAAAGAGATTATCTACAAGCACCATATTGCCCTCGTTGGTAAAGGCGTTGCCCTGAGTTGCAGGCGTTGGTACAGGCGTGGGTGCAGCGGTAGGCTGGGGTGTTTCCACAGGCTCGGTTCTCTCGCTGCCATCCGCCAGTGCTACGGATGAAAAAACCGTCATACTCAAAAGCATGACGGTTATGAACAACAGGGCTATGCGTTTCCGTTTAATCATAATTGGCTACTCCTTTGCTTTTCATGGAGCGCAGCAGTTCTGCAAGCTCTTCCGGCGTCGTATGGATGGAACGAACCAGACCGATAATCTCGGTGTTTTCCAGCTCCGTGCGTTGCTGCTCCAGTTCTTTGATGCGCTCTTGACTGCGCTGTATCCGCGCCTGATGTTTTTGGATCTCCTGATTGATCTTCTCAATCCTGGGGTTCATGCACTTAACCTCCTAATCTGCCAAAGGCATAGAAATTCTTTTTGTAATACTTGCTGTCGATGGTGTGGTACTCCACGCCGTTACCCGCACAGTGGATCATCATGCCGTTGCCCACATAGATGCCCACATGGGTGACAGGATGCCCGATTTGTGCAGCTCTTGCACCGGTAAAGAAGATGAGATCACCGGGCTTGGCTTCCGCACGGGACACCACGGTGGAACGCTTGTACAAACCTCTCGCATTGGTGCGACCAACGCTTGCCGCGCCGCTCTGGTTCAGCACCCAGCAGGTAAAGCCGCTGCAATCAAAGGATGTGCTGGGCTTGCTGCCACCCCAAACATAGGGATAGCCAAGATACTTTTCTGCTTCCCGAATGAGCCTCGCAAACTGTGGGTCGGCAAGAGCTGCTGGCGGTATCTCGTACGGTGTGGGCGGTGTTATGTCCAAAGAGCCAACAAAGGGATTATCCTCTGCAGCAAACAGTTCCGGCTTGTTGCCACGGGTCTCCATGAGGACAGCGTACATTTCCGATTGCTCTGCGTCCAAGGCAGATAAGGGAATACCTCGGTTCTGCAGCTCTACGGACAGGATTTTGTACTCATACGGCACTTTCACGGTTTCTGTTGTGATGATTTCCTTGCCGGTTTCCGGGTCGATGGTGGTTACCGTCTGCTCCTCGGTTCTGTAACGAATCTCGATGCTCTCCGTAACGCTCAGCCGATATTGCTCCTGAAACAGCGCTTCCAGTTCAGACTGCATTTCACCTGGCGTGAAGGACACATGCTTTGCCGTGAGATAGGAAATGAGCGCATAAGGGTTGTGACCGATCTCATCTACGGAATAGCGGTACTCATCGTAATCCGGGTACTCGCTTTCGATGTTGTCGATGCGCCGATCCAGCTCATCTTCCATGCGGATGTAGGCTCTTTCCACGGCGAGAATATCCTCGTCCTCGGAAAGATAGGATGTGCCCACAACGCTTTGCACCGTACCCATCGCCATCTGCGAACAGGAAGAAAAGGTGTTCATGAGAGGGAACACCAACACTGCAAGCAGCCCGAAGATGAGAAAGCCAATCTTGTGCCGCCCAATGAAGCGGATCACTTTTTCCGTGGCCTTTTCCGTTTCCTGTGCAGCTTTCTTTGCGCCTTTCACGGTCTGTTCCGTGCGCTTGCCGCTCTTTGCTGCAGCGTACTGTTTCTTGATGGCCTGCTTCTGACGATAGCGGGACATGGGGTTGGAACTGCCCTGCGGGTCGTTGCGAATACTCTGTTTGTACAGGGCATCCACATTGGCCTGATCCAGCTTTTGCTCCGCCTTATATAGCTCCCTTGGGGGTTTGAGCTTGTGAGCATGGTAGGCGGATTCTCCCATGTGCAGGGCGGTTTCTGCCGACCGCTCCGCAGCATGAGCTGCCTGAACGCCCGCATTTTCATCCTCAGATTCCCGGATGTTCCGATGCACCTCCTGAGACAGCAGCCTACCGGGTGCTTTCTGCACTTCGTGAGACAGTTTAGAGGGTGACTTTGGAGTGTTATCCTCGAATTGGAGCTTTACCCGTCGTTTCGCTTGGTCGACACGATCCGCAGCTTTTTCCGCTTTTTGAACGGGCTTTTTCAGTTCAGGGGATGCCCGTTCTTCCTCCGTGAAGTGCAATCGGGTGGTGTTACGCTTCCTGTTCATGCTTCACCTCGTTGGGTTTGGTGGTCATGATGCCGTACAGCTCCGGTGCAATGTCCTTGGGAAAACGGTCAATGAAGGGCAGGATGGCGTTGCCGTAAAACAGCAAGCCCTCGCCTTCGCCGGAGTTCTTGATGTAGGAAAGTTGATCGGGAGAAATGCCCAGCTTATGTGCCAGTATTTCACGGTCGCCGCTGCCCTGATTGAGAAGATAGAGAAAATCCGAGTTCTCAAAGATGTTTTCTATCTCGTTGGACTTCAACAGGTCTTTGACATTCTGCGTCAACCCCGTGGGAATGCCGCCCCATTTTCTGAAGCGCTTCCAGATCTCCACGGTATAGGCTGCGGTCTGTTCTTCCTTCAGCAGTAAGTGCATCTCGTCGATGTAGTATCGGGTTGACTTGCCTTTGATGCGGTTGGCGGTCACACGGTTCCACACCTGATCCTGCACAATGAGCATCCCCAGCTTTTTCAGCTGTTTGCCCAAATCCTTGATGTCGTAACACACAAGCCGATTGTGGATATTTACATTGGTGCGGTGATTGAACACGTTGAGAGAGCCCGAAACGTACAGCTCCAACGCCGATGCAATGCACTTTGCTTCCTTTTCGTCCATGGACATGAGCTCCGTGTACAGGTCGCCAAGGATGGGCATATTTTCCGGCCGCGGGTCTGCAAGATAGCCCCGATAGACATTCCGCACCGCACGGTCGATAACCGTTTTTTCTACGGGCTGTAAGCCGTCCTTACCGCCCACGATCAATTCACAGAGGGACAGGATGAAGTCGGATTTCAACGACAGCGGATTTTCATCTTCGCTGTAATTCAGGTTGATATCCATCGGGTTGATGTACTGATTGGATGTGGGTGAAATCCGTACCACCTGTCCAAGGAGCCTTTGCACCAGCGGAGCGTATTCCGACTCAGGATCACAGATCATGATGTCGTCCTTGGTCACAAGGAATACATTGACGATCTCTCGCTTTGCGGAGAAGCTCTTGCCGCTGCCCGGTGTGCCGAGGATGAGCCCGTTGGGGTTCTTTAACAGCTTTCGGTCAACGAATATCATGTTGTTACTGAGCGCATTCAGCCCATAGTACAGCGCTTCGCCGCCTATCTGGAACAGCTCCTGGGTGGTGAAGGGCACGAACACCGCCACGCTGGAGGTAGTAAGGCCACGGTGTATTTCCACTTGGTTGAGCCCCAAAGGCAGCGAGGACATGAGCCCTTCTTCCTGCTGATAGTCCAGCCGCACGATCTGGCAGTTGTTCTGCTGGGCGATGCCCTGTACGGCAAATACGGCGTTTTCCAGCTGCTGCTTAGTGTCCGCCGTGTTCAGGATGGTAAAGGTGAGCTGAAACATACGCTCATTGCGGTTCTGCAGATCCTGCAGCAGGTCTTTTGCCACCGCGCCGTATATGGCAAGGTCGGAGGGAAGAATGTCCATGTCGTAGCCGCTTCGGACAGCCTGCTTTTGGGATTCGATCTTCATCTTATCCAAGTCGGTGATCTTGCGTTTGATATTGCGGATAGCTGCCGTCTGGTCGATGGACTGGACGTGCATACTGACCACTGCGCTGTTCTCAAGGTCAAGAAATTCCACCAAGATACGGTCTTTCAGCTTGGGGGCAATGATCTGCAAGAAGGATACCGCTCCGTACTTCTTGCCCATGCGGAAGGTGCGCCCCTCCCGAAACTCAAAGCCGCCGGGTGCAATGAAATCCTTGGTGGAAAGTCCCGACGGCGGCAGCCAGTTCCAGTCGAAAGCGAACCTCTCATCTCCATCCATGTGGAAGATACCGTGCATGAGCTTGAGCCGTTCCTGCCCATTGAGAGCGCCTGTAGCAACGCCCATGCGTTTGAAGTTGAGCCGGATGTCGTTTTCGATGCGCTCCAGACGGTGCTTGGCAAGCTTCGGGTTATCCGCTTCGATACCGAATGTAAGATACTTGGTCTTGACCAAGCCATTGTTGCCCTTGCTGAGCTGAGTTTTGAGCATTTCCGCATACTCGCTGCGGATGCTGTTGAAGTCATCCCGCTGGGGCTGGATATGGATGCTGTTTTCAAAACCGTCTGCACCTGCAGCCGTATTGAAGAAAGTGAACTGGAAGTGAATGGACGAGTCGAAGTAGTTGAGGAACTCACACCAGTTTTCAAAGATGGACTCTTTGTCCTCATTCTGCGCCAGCTGATAGTTGATGTCCTGAAACTCAATAGTTTTGGAATAGTAGTTGTCGGTGATGCGGCACATGCCGTCCTGATACATCCATTGGTATGGGATGGACTGCTGTGCCGACAGCTGCTTTTTATCTGTGCGCTTTGCCCGTTCGATTGCCGCGGCGATCTGCCGTTTTTCTTCCCGGGTGAGCCTGCGCTTTTCCTTTGACAATGGCTTGAACCTCCTTGTTCAGTTGTTTCTGCCGCTCAAGGGCGGTGTAGAGATTGTCGGTACGGTAAGGGCGCTGCTTGGGACGCACAAACCGCACCTGTATGAAGTTGTGAGCGAGCTTTTCCAGCGGCTGACCGTTCTTTTCGTACATGGCCAGCAGGAAAAAGGGCAGCATGGCGATGATCATGATGAGCGCCGCCGCACTGATGGGCAGGCAGCTTTTGAGAATAAAAAACAGCGGTACGCCGATGAGCGCTCCGCTGCCAAAGCAGATCAGCTGCCGCTTGGTTAAGTTGAACATGACCTTGGTTTTCACCGAGGTCAGGTCTTTGGGGATGTCTACATAGGCCATATCATTCCTCCTCAAATGTAATACTGCTTTCTACTTCATTTCCCCAAACATCCCAGCCCTTCGGGGACTGTCTCGCGAAAAGCTCAATTCGGGGAACGTCACCCATAAGCTGAACGATGCGGTCCCGTACTTCATCCGGCTTTTTTGAGTGTTCTTCAATATGACTGAGTATGATTTGTCGGACACCTGCGTTTACCCGTTTGGGATGTCCACGAGTAGCAAGAACACAGATTTCCGCATTGGCGCGAGTCCAGTAACCCATGCCAACAAAAAGGCTGTTGCTTTTCCTGTTTTGCTTCACCCATACAAATGCAACTGTTTTGTAGGTAAAGCCCCACGCATCAATAACGCTGAAGGCTTCACGCATACACGGGAATGTGATCCAGAGAAACAAAGAGCAATCTTTTGCGGCGATAGTGCTGACAGGAAGTGCTTTAATGGCATCAATACTCATTGTCGGATAATGGCTTTCAGCTGATCGACCTTGACCCTTTTGGGAATATGTCCGATACGCCCAAGGAGGATCGGCATAGATGACAGCGTATTTCTTCATCCCGATTACCTCCTTAATGTGCATTGAAGATGGACTTTGCAAGGCTGCCCGTCTTAAAGAGCGTGAAACACAGCAGTACCGTGTAGCCCATACAAGTCCAGATGGCGTTCATGATATCTGCACCCGTAGCGATGTTCTTAACGAGTACCGCATAGATGCCCACACAGACGATGATGAGAAACGCCTGAAAGGCCAGAGCCAACAGTGAACGAAGATAGTTCTGTCCCATGCTGCCCCATTCCCGATTGACCATGGTGGCCATGGGGATGGGTGCGATGGATGTAACAAGGTAGATCTCGATCATACGTCCGTAGATTACCACGAAGATGCAGACGGTAAGGGCGCTCATGGTCAGCCCCACAAACAGGCTCTGGAACCACAGGCCGAACAGCGGGCCTAATTCCATAGCTGCAAGGGTGGTATCGAGATTGCCGAGAACCGCCGATATGTCGATGCTGGTTTCCGAGATCACCACGCCTGCTGCGCTGCCCACCACGCTTTGCGCCGCATCGAATACGCCCATAACGATGTTCCATGTGTTGGTGACGATGAGCACCGCACAGAAGGTCTTGAATATCCACTTGAAGAACATCCAGGTATCCACATCCGATGAATATTGTCAAGACGGTTTTTCAAATGAAACTGTAAACACTTTGCGAACAAGCTGAGTTTGCAGTGATTTTCGGAGAAAAAGGGCTTAGAATCAAGCGGGAAAAATCAATGGTTGACGGATTCGTGAAGTATCTGCCATCTGCGCGTATGGATTTCACCGTTCCGCGATTCACGGTGTCGTGCAGCCGGTGCGCGGCTTCGCGTGACCTTTTACGGTTTGGCTGATTATCGTCCGATTCTGTGAAGTGCAAAGGTGTGTCCTGCGTACAGGGTATCGTATGTGATGCTCAAAATCGCCAGAAACGAAAAAAGCCCTGTGCCGCGTTCGATACGCAGCACAGGGCTAAGGTTGATATAGAGTTGTTGAAATAGGTAGATTTGTTCACAATAGTATGCTATACTTTAAATAAAAATAAAAGGATTTGCTAAATCGTAATATGACAAGGGAGTGTGATTGCGTGAAAAAGTTAATTGCATTAGTTTTAGCATTGGCTTGTGTTTTTGCTTTGGCAAGTTGCGGTAAATCAAATAGTGGGGACTACCCTGCAACTATAATGGTAAATGGTACTAACTACTATTCCACCGATAATGCTGTTCCCGTCGAAGTAGACGAGAGTGTTATTCAATATACTACTTCCTATGCAGAAAACGGCATACCGCAAAAAGATGGCGAAGCCAATTTCAACAAAGATTTAGGAACCCCTTATGCTGTTATTGAGGGTGATAGGGTAGTTGTCCTTATAGACAACGAATGGATAGAGTTCAAAGCAAAGTAAGACTACTTCCAGTTTGCAACCCTCTTTCTGAAAACGCAAAATACCCCGCACCATGCGTCCTGTAAACGCACGGTGCGGGGTGTCCATTCTGTTATGCAGCTTTTGTCAGATACACGATCCCGGCGGCTAAATCCACGCGGTCAACGTCGTATCCTGCGTTGTAAATGGTATTGGACAGCGGTCTGTCCTGCGCCGGGTACCAGTAGGAAGCATACTTGTACGCCGACTTGCAGAGCGGCTTGCCGGTCAGTTCCTCCACCTTGGAGAACGACAGCGCAATCGCTTCTTCGCCCTGCGCGGAGAGGTAGTCCCCGATGGGGGCAAAGCTGGAATTACTGGCAACATGAAGCGTTTTCGGGGCTTCCTGCGCGGCTTCCGTTTCTTCCTCCGGCAGCGTCACCTTTCCGATGAAATTGAAGTAAATCTCGATCTGCTGGTCGTACTGATAGCGGTTGATCTTCCTGCGCTCGTAGACGATCACCTTGTCGATAAACTCATTGAGCATGGGCGTGGTCAGCTCGGTAAAGTCCGTATAGCGGTCTACCAGCTCCATGAAGCGGTCAACATTGACGCTTTCTTCCTGCTCCGCGTTCATCTGCTCCATCAGCTCGGCGCTGCGCTGCTCAAGCTGTGCCTGTTCCGCTTCATACTGGGCGGAGAGCTTTGCGTGCCGCTTCTCCGGCAAACGTCCGAGGGCGTAATCCTCATAGAGCTTTTGCAGCAGCGTGTCCAACTCGTTTGTGCGGCGCATGATGCGGTCAAGCTCCGTCCTGCCGCTTTGCAGACTGCGCTTTCTCGCGTCGGAAGTGGTCTGCATCACAAGCTGCTCAAAATCCTCCTTGTTGGCTCTGGCGTAGGTCGCTACATTCCGCAGCGCGTCCAGAATCAGGTCACGGACGATCTCGGTACGGATAAAGTGAATGGTGCAGGAGGTCGTTTTCTTGCGATAGGAAGCGCAAACATAGTTGTCCTTCGGGGTCTTGTGGTATGCGTCCCCGTCGCTGCGCTCGTTATACATCTTCGCGCCGCATTCGCCGCAGTAGAGCAGCCCCGTCAGCGGATTCGGCTCTCTATTACGGTCGCCGCGCCGGATCGTCCTGCGCAGCTTCTGTGCGGTTTCCCACGTAGTCTTGTCAATGATGGCTTCGTGGGTGTTCTCAAAGATTTTCCAGTCCTCTTTGGGAGCCTGCTTGCGGTGCTTGTCCCGGTAGCAGGTCTTGAAGGTTTTGAAATTGACGGTATGCCCCATGTACTCCACACGGGCGAGAATGTAGCTCACCGTCGTACCCCACCAGCGGTAGGGATCTTCAAACTTGTTGTTTCTGCGGTTTCCTACACCCTTTGCGGCAAGGTAGGCAGACGGGCAAAGCACCTTTTCCTCGGACAGAATATCCGCGATCTGATACACGCCCTTGCCGTCAATGACCATACAGAAGATACGCCGCACAACAGCGGCAGCTTCCTCGTCAATGATCCAGCGCTGCTTGTTCTCCGGGTCTTTCAGATACCCGTAGATGGGGTGGTTGCCGGTGTGTTCGCCCTTGTTGCCCTTCGCCCGATAGACGGCGCTGACCTTCTTGGAGGTATCACGAGCGTAAAAATCGTTCATGATGTTCAAAAAGGGAGCGAAATCATTCTCGGACTGATTGGCGCTGTCCACGCCGTTGTTGACGGCAATGAAGCGAACGCCGTTCTGCGGGAAGGTGACCTCCGTATAGAAGCCCACACGGAGGTAATCACGACCCACCCGGCTGAGATCTTTTACAAGGACAATGCCAACCTTACCGGCTTCAATGTCGGCAATCAGGCGTTTCCAGTCCGGACGCTCAAAATTCGTGCCGCTCCAACCGTCGTCAGAATATACCGATACATTCGGAAAATTCCGTTCACGGGCATAGCGTGTGAGCATATCCTTCTGATGAATGATGGAATTACTGTCCCCGGCAAGATCATCGTCGCGGCTCAGGCGGCAATAGATGGCGGTGATTTTTTCTTGTGACTGTCTGTTGTTCATAACGATACCTCTTTCAGACAGCCAGCTCATTTGTGGCAATTACAGTATAGCCGATTTTCGTGCCGCAGTAAAGCGGATCGTGTAAACTTTTCCGGGGTTTCATCGCAATTCCTCACTTTCTCAGCCTTCGCAGCCCATTTTGATCAGCCGCTTGATTTTATCGTTCATGTCCTCCTTGCCATTTTCTTTGAAATGCAGCGTCACGCGGTAGGTGGTGTTGCCCACCCTGCGGGTCATCCTTCCGGCAGAGGAAGGAGCGGCGGGCGCGGGACGGCGCACGGTTTCTTTTGCGGTCGCGGTGGCGGTATTGTTCATAGGCACTCCTTCTCCTTCATCATCGTTTTCAGCTTATCCAGCTTACTTTGTGCGGTCTGTTTGCGGAAGTTCGTCCCGGTGAACAGGATCGGGGCGCACATTTCCAGCAGCCGGTCATAAATACGGGCGTGGGGCGTGTCCTGCGGATGCTGCAACTCGTCAAGGCTCAGATTGGTGGTAACGATCAGGGGCTTGCCGCTGCGGTAGCGGCTGTCTATCACGCTATAGACCTGTTCCAGAGCGTATTCCGTGCCGCGCTCCATACCGAAATCGTCCAGAATCAGCAGCGGATAGCGGCACAGGCAGGCGATGTATTGGTTTCTGCCCTCAAAGCTGCCAGACAGGTCATTGAGAACGGCGGCAAAGTTCGTCATGCGGACGGGGATTTCTTTTTCCATCAGGGCGTTGGCGATACAGGCGGCGAAAAAACTCTTGCCCGTCCCGACGCTGCCCCAGAGCAGATAGCCGATATTATCAAGGAGCATCTCGTCAAAATGATCGGCGTAAAACCTCGCGTGCTTCATCTGCGGATTTGCGCCGTTGTCCTGTGCGAAGCACCATTCCCGCAGCTTCGGCGTGTCAAAGCAGTACTTTTTCAGCTCCTTTACGGTGTCCTCATGCTTGCGCTTCCGGTCAGCCATCCGCTTTTCATCAATACGTTTCTGCTGACAGGCGCAGTTTGTGGGATGCCGGTCGCGTCCGAACAGGGCGGCGTGACCATCTTCAAAATAGGCTTCCTTCGGCGTATGGCACTTGCCGCAGTACAGCAAGCCGTCCTCGCCGGTGTAATCGCCCTCGTCGGGTCTGACTTCCATCACTTTGGAAACAATATCGGTAAAATCGTTCATAAACTTTCTCCCTCCTTGCAGGTGTAGTCGGGGATGCCCTGTTTTGGGACACCCTTTGTTTTAGCGTTCTCTGCCCACCGTCTGATGGTGGCAGCGTGATTCTGATAGCTTCTGCCCGTGGATTCCATGTAGGAGGACAGCTCGGAAATGAGCCTGTCCAGCCTGTCGGGAAAATCCCGCAGCAGCTCGGCATATTCACTCTCTGTCAGGAAAACATTCTCATACCGCCCGTATGTGGCGGGCGCTTCACTCTCTCTACTCAGGTCGTTCTGATTCAGGTTGCTACTACTCAGGTTGTTAGGGGACAGTTTTCTTTCCATCATAGGGACAATTTTCTGTCCATCAGTCGGATAGTTTTCTGTCCCAATAGAGGAAGGCTTTCTGTCTGTCACTTGGAAAGTTTTCTGTCCGTCTGGCGGCAGCTTCACATAGATGCGGTTCGGCTTGGAAAAGCCGCTCCTGCGCCGCTCGATCAGCCCCGCGTCCTCCAACTCGGAAAGCGCGGTTTTCACGGTCATAGAGCTTCTGTCCAGCGCGGCGGCGATTTTCTCAATGGGGAACACAAGATAGATCCTGCCGCTCTCGTCCAGCCAGCCGTTTGCCTGTGAGAGCGTCGCCCGGTCAAGCAGCAGCGCGTACAGCAGCTTCGCCGTCTGGGTCAGGTCTGCTTGCAGCAGGAAGCGGGGATATGGCAGATACGGCGGCAGCCGGGTATCCGCTCTCATGTACTCGGTGATGGAATGTCACCTCCTTCGCGGAAATTAGGGGTATCACGAATCGTGCAGCCCTCAGTCGGGCGGTTTCCAGCGTTTTGACCAGTAATGCGGGCAAAGAACAACGATTGCCCGGAAGCTCTGCTTACAGCCGTGGATGCAGCCACGGCAAAGGAGATTGTAGGAAATGCGGTTTCGGTGGTCGAGGAAAAACGACCATTCCAGCCGCCGCTGTTTGCTCATTCTTGGCACTTTTACGCTCCTGTCTGTCGCCAAAGCGTCACGCTCCGGCAGACGGTCAAATTGTAAATATCGGTATCATTTTCGGGCTTTTTCTGCCCTGTACGCTCCGTTTGGGGAACGGGCGGTATTGCGGTATGGGTAAGTCCCTTCGGAGCGTTCTGGCGCTTTTGGGGCGGGATGTTTGCCCCGGAAAAACGTGCTAACGCAGCTTAGCTCGTCATGCTCTGAATGACCCTCACTACAAATGAGTGTCATTACCGCTCCGGTACGTTCCGTTCCCGTCATAGAAAGTTATCGGACGGTTCACAAAATATTTCGCACGAACTGGTTGCATATTTCGCCCGATTCGGATATAATAAAGGTGAACCAAATCACGAAGGGAGGAACCAGATCATGTCGATTACTGCGACGGAACTGAAAAGCAATCTCGGAAAGTATCTTCTGCTTGCAGCGACGGAGGACATTTTCATCACCCGCAACGGCAAGGTTGTCGCCAAACTCTCCAACCCCCATCAGGACAGAGTGGACATTGCCAAGTCCCTGTTCGGGATTCTTCCGGCTGATGTGACATTGGAGGAAGCGAAGGAAGAAAGGCTGAACCGGATATGAGAGCTGTCATTGATACCTGCGTCATTGTGGACGCGCTGCAAAGCCGCGAACCGTTCTGCAAGGATGCGCAGTCGATTTTCCTGCTCTGCGCCAACCGGCAGTTTGAAGGATTTTTGACGGCGAAAGCCATCACGGATATTTACTACTTGACACACCGGCAGACCCACAGTGACAAAGCGACCCGCGACGTTCTGACTAAGCTCTGCGCGTTGTTCGGTCTGCTGGACACTACGGCGCTGGACATCCGCAAGGCGATTTCAGCGGAGATTTCCGATTTCGAGGATGCCGTGATGGTCGAGACGGCGGTGCGCTCCGGCGTGGACTGCATCGTGACGCGGAACACCAAGGATTACAGCAAAGCGCCGATCCCTGTGTACGCCCCGGTAGAGTTCATAGAGCTGCTGACCGAAACAAGTGAAGATCAAACGGATTGACTGTCCGCAAATGCCGCCGCTTCTGGCGGCATTTTGCTTTTACCGTTCCTGCTCATGGCTACGCCCTCGCTTCGGCTGCGGCATCGCCATCTGATAGTTGCGCTGCATGGTCATCAGCTCATGCAGCCGGTCGCTTTTCTCGCGGTAATCGTTGTAGCACTCGTTTTTCTGGGACACGAGAGACTGAATCTCCTGGGCGACCTCTTTGCGCTTCGGAAGCTGCTTGGGTGCGCCCAGCTTGTCAAGCTGGCGCTTGGCAGCGTCGTTGATGATAAAATCCGCTTCATGCGCGGCGTAGAACTTCTGCTTGTCCTTTTCCTTGCGGATCGCACGATACTCCTTGATAACGGGATAGGTCTTGCGGTAATTGTCCATCGCTTCCAGCATTGCCCTTTTGTCTGTCACTTTGGAAGCGGCAGCGTCATAGCGGCTGCGTGCTTCCCGCGTTTCCGCACCGGCAGCGTCCACGGCGGCGCTCAGCTTATCCGGGGATAGAAGGTCATGCTCCTGCAAGTATAGGAAGGTTTTCGACCATGCCTTGAGGTTGTGCATCGTTGCCCAGCGGTCATAGCCGATGCCCTTGCCCTCGGTGCGTTTTGCTTCACGGTCAACCATGCGCCCAATGGAGGGCGTTTGCGGTGCGCTCTGCTTCGGAGTGTGCCTGTCGGAAGCACCCTCGTTTGAAGATAGGGTGCGGTCAAGCGGAACACCATCATTTGAATCGAGGGTATTCTCAGAACGCAGGGCATTTTGCTCCAAAGCGGCAAGCACAGCGGCTTTGTCAAAGCTGTCGCCCAGCTTCCGCGCCGTGATGGGCTTTGTGCGGTCGGGGGTGAGATAAGAAAACCGTCCTCGGCTCTCCTTGACGGTCACGCCGTATTGCAGGAGCTTCCGCGCAAAATCCTCGACGGTGAACGATTCGTTCAGCGTTTTTCGGATGATCTGACGCAGCTTTTCCTTGTCGGTTTCAAAGCGTGTCGGCTTGGTGGGCTTACCCTCTGCGGCAAGGGCGGCGTTTTCCTGATCCAGCGCAGCCTGTCCCTTTTTCTTCGCCCAATACTCGCGCTCGGTGACACGGTTTGCGCTGCCGTTCAGAAGATCGATCTGATAAAGACCGGCTTCGTGGCACAGCTCCATGACCTCGGACTTGAAATATTCCATCGCCGCGTCGGTGCAGCGGTGCTTGCATCCGGCTTTTGTGTCCGCTGGTCTGTCCATGTAGGGCAGCAGCGGCACATTTTCGATCCGCAGACTGTTGATGACGATATGCACATGGATGTTGCCGGACTGGTTATGCCCGTCCGGGTGGGTGCAGATGATCGTCTGATGACCGGGAAACTGCTCCCGGCAAAACCTTTCGCCAAGCTCCTGCGCCTTGTCCACGGTCAGCCCGTTGTCCGGGCCGTCCCGTGGGTCAAAGCTGATGATGTAATGGTGGCTTTTGACATCCTCGCGCTTCTGATTCTTGCCATAGCGGAGATTGGATCGCATACAGGCAACCGCAAAATCTTCTTCGCCGCAGTTTAACGTGGAAATGCGGTAATCCTCTCTCGGCACAAGCCGCCCGTCCGCATCCAGCGTGGGCTTCATGGTGAACTCGTCGTGTGCAAAGGTCAGGTATTTTTCAGCGTCGCCGTAGTTGGCGTTTTTAGAGCTGATATGTTTGAACGTTGCCAACGGCTTCACCTACCTTTTCCAGAACCTCAAACTTCAAAGCGGCGAGATCGGAAGCCGCCGCCCGCACCTCTGCTGCAAGCTGGGGATAGGGATTGTGCCAGTCGTTCAGCGTCCGGGCGATCTGATTGAGGTTGTTTCCGATCCTGCCGTATTCGGCGGTCAGCTTCCCAAGCGCGGCAAGCAGCTCGTCGTTGACCGGGGAAACCGTGACAACGGGACGGATGCTTGCGCCCTGAATGGCTCTGCGGATAAACTCGGACTGACTGATGCCGTAGGGCGCAAGGCGTGCGGCAAAGTCCGCGTATTCTTCCTCGGTCATGCGGGTCTTGACAACACGGCTGCGGTGCGGCGTGTCGTACCTTTTGCGGGGCATGGGCTTCAACTCCTTTCACTTATCATCTTTTTTAGGGCGTTTTTGCACCCTATTACCGGTTCAAACTCACAAGGGTTTTCCAAAACGGAAAGCCCTTTGCTTTATAACTTCTGCCTTTTCAGATTGCCTGACGTTCTCGGCACTCGCTTCACGCCCGCAATTAACTCATGCGGCCTTTCATCGGATGGTCTGCGACGGTTGTTATCACGCTCGGACGATCCCGGATGGGGAGTAGCTACCCTCTGCTGTTATCGCCCACCGGGAACGACCCGGCTTTCCCGAAGCTGATGTTGATCGCTCACTCCCGTGCGGGAGGTCTTGGCGCGTCCTTCGGCTCGGCTATCACAGAGAGCTTGTTGCCTGAAAAAGCTATTCACTTGTCAAGGAACACCGTCCCGCCGGGGTCAAACTGTTACCGGCTCCGGCACGGGAAGGGCTTTCCGGTTTGGAAGCCCCTCTCAACATACAACGGACATTTTTTCTCGAAAACTTGGTACTGCCGGAGAAAAAATTTCTGAAAACCTCTCCACCTTACTAAGTGAATCAGCTCCCGTTTTTGTCCCAATGCTTTGCCCTTTCACTTTACAACGGACAATTATTTTGCGAATTAGGGGGTGCAGCTTCAGGAAAATTTCCCTTTCTACTTTTCAACGGACAGAAATCTGCCGTTTGTTGAGTATGCCGGTGAGAAAAATTTTTCTGCGGGAGGCGGTTTCAGCTCAGGTGATTTTCAAAACCTTGCGCAGCGATAGAGCTTGCAAAGCTCTGTCGCTGGGCGAGGTTGCCGCAGCCGTCAGGCTGCGTATAGCAGGGTTTGGGGAAGGCACTCCCCAACAAGATTCCGATGGGGCAGAATGAGCGAAATGCGAAATCTGGCACCTTGGTAGAATCTTGCTCTCTGCTGCTCCTAACCTCCCTTCACTTTACAACGGACATTTTTTCGGCAAAAAGCAGGGTGCGTATTTGTAAATATTCTGCGAACGAGCAGTTATCGCCCGCCGTTCGTCGCTGCAACTTTTTCTGTTTTTATGGTATCGCAGGAGCGGCAGGATTACGACGTACCAATGGGAACATCGGTAACACCATTGGGAACATTGACCGCTGAGATTTTCTTTTTCTCTACCCTTACTGCAATCGCAAAAACGCTTTTTGGCAAAGTTTCAGATAGTATTTTGATAAGAGACGACCTAAAATAAAGAAGCAAGCCGAAAAATCAGCTTGCTTCCTTTACGGCGCGGTGGTCACCTGCGCATTCACAAAATTGTTACAACTTATTTTTGAATAATAGGTTGTCTCTGCCCTAAATTCGTGGTACACTTATTATGCAGATGGACTATCTGTCTGACATACTATGATTAGGAGGTAACGCCATGTATCGTTTTCATGATGCACAGTCCGGTTTTATTCGAATGCGGCAGTGGTGCGTCCCCCAGTTATGGAGAGGTCGTATTAAAATTGTTTCCGTTAGCGCATAAGCTGGACTGTTGATTGTCGGCTTATGCGCTTTTTTGAAATTCCTAGTTAGGGTGTGATAAGATGAAGAAAAAAATTGTGCCTGTTGGTTTCTTTGTTTTGATCGTGGTTCTCGGTGCCTTGATTCTTTTTGTAACCAATAAACACAGTGGGACTTCAGCTATACCTTTTGTAAAAGTAAACGACGTGATATATGTTTACGACTCCACAGGATACAAAGTTGAAGAACTGCCAGAGACATACTCGGTTATAGGAGAGGTTATAGGCAATACTGCGTCTGCTTCTAAAGCTCAAAACGGTTATGCTTCTGGATTAAAGGTTGGTGAAAAAATATACCAAACTTCTGTGAAAACTGATGAAGTATTTGTATATACAAGCCTTTTTTCCGGAGATGGAACGTATCGATATGTTAAGTTTACTTCTGAATAGAACAAGTATAGGAGGAATACTATAATGACAAAACGAATTTGCTCTTTGCTTTTGACACTGTGCCTGATATTTAGCTTAAGCACTTTTGCTTTTGCGACAAATGGCGCGCACAAGACCGTTGACTATATCGCTCAAGACTGGATTGATACCCAATTTTCCGGAGATGCTGAGGTATCAGATACCATCGTCTTACGTTCGGATAATTCTGGCGAAGTTGTTGGCTACATAGTTTCTTTCACTAAACAAAGTGTACCAGCAGGCTATATTGTTTTAAGTTGCGAGGATGGTGAGCATCCGATTATCGAATTCGCGCTGGAGGGACAGAGTGTTTATCACTATCTCGAACAACAGCTTGATGTTATCAACAGCGCTGCTTCTTCCGGCATGGTTAGTAGCGACTCGAATGAATTCTTATCTTCCGCCACCACTTTTGAAGAAAATGTGTTGTATACAGATTTTATTCGCTACGCCATCAAAATTTCAAATGGTACTCAGTCGGCATTACTTGACCAGTTCGCGCAGATAACAAGCTGTTCTGAATTGGATGTAATGACTGATACGGCACCAATGTCTGATACGTTTTTTGATGATTACATAGATTTACCTAACGAGAGCGGTTCAAAAACTGTCGGTAATATAACTGGCGCGAACGACATTAGGGCATTAGTTATGGGCGATATGCCAAATGTTACTCCAGGCGAGGGAAATTGTGGTCCTACTTCCTTAGCGAATACCGTCAAGCTATACGCCGAATTTTCTCTTAACGATAACGGTGGCAGTCTGAGCAATTTGAAGGTAAACGACAGTGATGCAGAGACGTATGAGCGCCTTGTTGAGATTAGTGGATATTCTTGCGGTAATGCTGCAAGCATGTCAACTTTGGTTTCTTCGATCAAGTCATTTGCCGTTGAGAGAGGTTACTCATGCACCACGACAAATTATCTTTTAGATCTCTGGAGTGATTTTAAGAGAGATGTTACCGCAGACAAGCCTATATTGCTGTATACTTCTTCAAGTGCTGGAACGGCACATGCTCAGGTTGTTGTAGGCTTCTGGGAATACACCAACGGCGGAAAATATGTGAAAATACTATCTGGTTGGACAAGCTATCCCACCTTTTTGAAGTTCAAGCCGAGTTCTCTTAATAATTTTAACGGATACTGCGTTGCTATCTCCGATTAAGCTCTGAGTAATTCACATAACCTTCGGCGGACAAACAGATATGTTTGTCCGCCTTGACTGTTTAACGAAAGTTTTCAGTAGATAGCAATGCAAGACATAATATGAAACTTCCGCACTTTAGTCATTTCATTCTGCCACAAATGAGCTGACCATCGTTGTAATAGCGAGGACTTGAAAGTCCT
>ERZ772821.600-NODE-600-length-26866-cov-125.511917_pt1 | contig 26866 bp, 24 predicted proteins | sample MGYA00580859_ERZ772821 | MGnify/ENA primary metagenome ERZ772821 (study PRJEB29015, sample SAMEA2737674) | human gut metagenome | biome: human gut; feature: human-associated habitat; material: faeces | place: China | collected 2012 ...
AACAAATTGCGGCAATTACAACATTGTCCGCCAACGACGAAAATAGCGTTATCGCTAAAAAAACGGGCGAAATTTACGGCGGATTGGATGCTGATATTTTGGCGGCGTCCGGTATCGCAAAGAACGGAACCGAAAAGACGTTTGATTACGCAAAACGTGTGGTCGCAGAGTTCAAAACCAAAGCGGAAAGCGCAAGCAAATTGCAAACTCAAATCGACAGTCTGACGAAAGAAAAGGCACGTTTGGAAAAGGCAATTGCCGACGGTGCGAGCGATACGGAAACGGCAAAGGCGTTGAAACAGGCGAAAGCCGATTTAACGGCTGTAACAACGCAGTTTAACGACCTCAAAAGCAAGTACGATGAAGCCAAAAAGAATTTCCAAACAGAGTTGTTTGGCGTTCGTATCGAGGGTGCATTGCAGGCCGCAACAGCCGGGTTGAAATTCAAACCGGGATTGCCCGAAAGCGCAACAAAGGTTTTGTTAGCGCAAGCAATCGACAAAATTAAGGGTATGAACCCCGAATATATCGACGACGGCAAAGGTGGCAAAATCCTTGCTTTTAAGGACGAAAGCGGCGCAATTATGCGTAACCCGAACAATCAGTTGAACCCGTACACCCCCGGCGACCTGTTGGCAAAGGAATTGGAAACAATGGGTATTTTGGATAAGGGACGCAAAGCCGGAGGCGGCGGAACGGTTCCCCCGGCGGGCGGTTCCGGCGGTGGTGGCGGAATAACCATTGACGTAACGGGCGCAAAAACCCGTGTCGAGGCTTACGAAGCAATCGCCGCAAATCTTATGGCGCAGGGCTTAACGGCGGGTTCCGAAAAGTTCGACGCCGCAATGAAACAGGCATGGCAGGACAACAATATTGCCGCATTGCCGGAAAAGTAAACAATCACGGGTAAAGGGTAAACCCGCAGTAATAACAATTTAAAACTAAAAACTATGAGCTTAGTAGCAACAAGATTGCAGAATTGGCGGATTGAAAACCCGGAATTAGACCGTAATATGACCCGCCCGTGTGAGTATGGCGCATTGGATTTTTTCATTGAACAAACCAACGCCCCGTCCTCAATCATTAACCCCAATTTGCGTGACCGTGCGTTTGCGTCTATTGGTAACACGGTACAAGTACCCGTTATCAATTACGACGGCGATGTACAGGTTAGCAATGTCCGTTCGTGCGTTATCGCAGACGATGAAAATACGTCCGCATTGGTAACGGTTACCTGGGCGACTTATGCCATTGGCTTTACAATGGTTCCCGCCGCCTACATGAACAACGAAATTTCCTATGCACACGACTTTTTGCGCAAAATGGAAAAGACGTGCCGGGCTTTGGCGGACAAATTGGACGTCGGAGCCGTTGCCGCATTGGAGGCAAACAAAACACAAGTGTTCAAAACGTTGCTTAATTACACGCAGTCGGGCAACGTGGTACAGGTTCCAACCCAAATGGCGACCGAGATTTTGGGCGATATTAACCCGATTATGCGGGCTAACTGTTACCCGGAATATATCCACATTATCGCTAACGCCGGGGTTGATAGCCTTATCCGCAAACTTGCGCAACATGGCGTTTACAACGACGTAAACAAGCGCATGGAGTACGACAACAAGGTTTTGCACTACACGAACAACGTAACCGATGAATCGGGAAAAATGGGAACCATGTTTGCCGTTGCTGACGGTAATGTTGGTATCCTTACACGTGTTGACCGTGAGGCATTGCGCCGTACCCGTGCGAATTTCCACGAATGGGACGTTGTACGTTTGCCGTACATTAATTTGCCCGTTGGTTCGCACTATTACACCGCCGTTGGCGACCAATCCGCAATCATGGGCGACGCAACCGCCGATTTGACGTGCGCCGTTAAGGAATATTTCGGATTTTCCGTTGACGTGGCGTATATGGTTGCTTACAACAGCAAGCCGGATACCGTGGCAAACCCGATTATCAAAGCCGAGATTGCCGCCCGCAATCCGAACGTACCGTTGGGCATGCCTGTATATGTAACCAACGCCGGGGAATTTCCCTCCGGAGGTGTGGGCGCATAACGCCGGAGCATAACGGATTGTTAAACCGGGGGGGCGGGGAAAATCCCCCGTCCCTTTTTTAATTTATAGAGATATAGAAACGTTGGTATCAATTAAAGGCGGTAACATCGTTTACTGACAACAATTTGGTTGTCAAAATTGACAGTATAACACGCATTAGTTTTGCCGTAGAAAACGAATAATTATGTATAGGCTTGAGGAAATACAGAACGCATTATTGCACGTCGTCGGGTGGCAACAATCATACGACCCGGCAAAGGCGATAGACGACAATTTAACGCAGTCGGAAAGCGGTTTGACGTTTCAAGGTGCGCACCCGCTTGTAACGTTGGAAAATGTCCGGGCAATCGTCCCGGATGATTTCGTTTTTCAATATTCCGAATGGAATATGATACCGGAATACAAAACAGGTGCGAAAGTGCGACACAATGGCAAAGTATGGATTGCCCGTCGGGACAACCAAAACGAGGAACCGACCGAAAGCGATTTTAACGACGATTTCAACGACGATTACGGCAACCCCTATTGGCAACCGTACAATTTCATTTCCGATTATTTGGAGCGGTTGACCCGTAACGGTATTGCGCAAATGGTACAAACATTCACGCAAATAAAGGGATTAGATAAGGAAACAAAGAACCTGTTGGAGCGGCGCACGTTCTTTGACGGTGCGGGACGTATCCGGGCGACGTTGCCGAATAATCATAAATTAGTTGGGTTTGAAATTGTCCCGGTTCGTTCTATGGGCGTAACAATGAAAATCGAACAAATCGGGTTGCAAATGACGGGCGCAACCGGGGTTGTTCGTATGTATCTTTTCCATTCGTCCCAAATCGATCCGATAAAGACGTTTGATTTGAATTTTACGCAGACAAACGGCGGTTTTCAATGGTTCCCGTTGAAAGATTGTTATTTGCCGTATATCAGTACCGGAAACAACGCCGGGGGGTCGTGGTTCCTTTGTTACAACCAAAACGATTTGCCCGCCGGGATGCAGGCAATTAACATGACAAAGGATTGGAGCCGGGAGCCGTGCGGGACGTGTACGGGTTACGTTGATTTGGAGCGTTGGCGGGAAATAACCAAGTATTTACAGGTATCCCCGTTTATGATGAACGCCCCGGAAACATTCGACGAATACCCGGAGTTGTGGGATATTGCGTTGACGATGTACACCAATACGCAGAATTACGGGTTGAATTGCGAAATAACCGTTGGTTGCGACCTAACGGATTTTATCATTAAGGAAAGGCAGATTTTCCAAACGGTTATCCAACGACAGGTCGCCGCAATCATGTTGCGCACGTTGGCAATGAACCCCGATGTTAAGGTAAACCGGAACCAAGTAAACGCAAGCCGGTTGGAAATTCTTTACGAATTGGACGGCAACGTTGAGGGTCGCCCCGGCGGTTTGGGTTATGACCTTAAAAAAGCATACGAGGCGTTGCGGTTGGATACGCAGGGTATCGACCGTATTTGCCTTACTTGCAATAACCACGGTGTAAAATACCGAACAACGTAAGATTGTGGCTGGGTTAAAGTCAATACAGGATTTACGTAACCGGGTTGCCACGTTCAACAACGGGTTATCGTCCGGCGCATACATTCAACAAATCATTTGGGACAATGACTCTTATATTGTTGATATGAACGCCGAGGAACAATTGTTTGAACAGGGTATTAACCGTTTAGGCGTCAAAATTTCGGATTATGCGCCATATAGCCCGGTAACAATAGAGATTAAGGAGGCAAAGGGACAGCCAACAAACCGGGTTACATTAAGGGATGAGGGCGATTTTGAAAGTAGTTTTTTTTTGGAAGTTGGCGACAAACAGTTTGAAATAAAAGCGTCGGATTTCAAAACGGAGGATTTAATAAAAAAGTACGGGCGGCAAATATTGGGATTGACGGACGAAAATATTGCGGCGTTGATTTGGCAATATATATTCCCTGACTTAATGAATAAAGCAAAAAACGTATTATATGGCAACGAATAAAAGAACAACCCCTATAATTCCCAACCCGGTTTTAATCGACCAGGTTTTGGGGAACATACAAACCGGGTTAATGGATAACGTCGATTGGTTGGACGTCGCATTTGGACGGGCGCAACGTATCGCAAAAGTGATACAGGGCAAACGCTATTATACCCCGAACGTATATGCGGGCGGGACGGAATGGAGAGGCAACAATGATTATATCGACGTTTCCCCGGATGCCAATATTGGCAATTTTTCGTTCTTTTGGATAGACGACCCGCAAACGGTCGGTTGGGTTCCTAAAGAGCAAAGCGAGATTAAAGCCCCGTTTTCCCTTATTGTTTGGTTCGATTTGCGCAAGGTTTACCCTGGCCAACTCAACAACCGGAATACCGAGGCATTGAAGAACGAAATATTGACCGTCCTAAATGGCGGTTTTTGGCTAAAAGACGGGACGATTGTAATAAACCGGATTTATGAGTTGGCGGAAAATGTGTACCGTGGGTTTACGTTGGACGAAATAGATAATCAATTTTTAATGCACCCGTTCGGCGGTTTTCGCTTTGAGGGTGTATTGTCAGTTAATCAACCTTGTAACATTTAACGATATGGTAACTTTCATTATTTGGGTTTTGGTCGTGGCAACCGTGGCGGCGTTCCTGTTGACCTTGTTAAAAAAGTGGGGCGTTATTGAGTACGTCCAAGTTCACGGCAACGACTTTTTTGTTAAGATGTTCAATTGCGGCTTTTGCTTATCCTGGTGGGCGGGGGTCGTTTTGTCCGTCCTGTTTGCTATATGCACCGGGAACCCGGCATTGTTATTGGTTCCGTTTTGTTCAACAGTCATAACCCGCATACTCTTATGAAAACGACAAAGATAGGGAAACGGGCGGTTGTGTTGTACGATAGTATCGACGAATTGCCAATTTTGCGATTTCACGCATATAACAAAATGTTGCTTATCGACGCCGGGGTTGGGTCGGATTTGAACGATTGGGATGCGCATATTGAAAAGGCAATCCGGTTTATCCGAAAGGAAAAGCCGGATTTGGCGGAAAAGGAATTGGATAATTTGCGGCAAAACGTTTATTTCGTCCAATCCGCCATATCGCCAAAGTATTTGGCGTTTGCCTGTTTGGTTAAGTCCGTGGACGGAACCGAATACAACGATATGACAGCGGACGGTTTGAAAAAGGTATTGGATTTATTCGCCGATGCGCCGAACGCCGAGTTGACCGCCCAATTGGAAGCGGTCAAAAAAAAAATAGATGAAGAATTGCAATTGTATTTTCCTAAACTATTCGACGACGCCACGGTTAAAGAGTATTACGACCAATTGAAGCAACGCACGATGTTAATATTGGATGCGATAATACAGGGGGATGAAAGCGACAAACGGGAAGAAATAGACCATATTACGACGTTGTTGTTGACTTATACAAAACCCCAATCGTTTAGCGGGTCGGATAGCGTGGAAATACAACACGACAAGCAGTTTGAAAATATGTGTTTGATGTTGTCCCAACATTTGCACGTAAACCCAAAATCGTTTACCGTTTTGGAATATTACAACGCATTTGAATACATTAAAGAGCAAGCGAAAAAAGCAAGCAGAAAAAGCAAAAATAAGACGATTTAAGGCGTTTTTTCAGACGATAAATTATACATTTGAGAAAAGAAAATTGATTGTAGGGCAAATTGCCCGAAAATAACAAAACAAATAGTTGGATTATGGCAGATAACAACAACCCAATTAAATATTCTGATTTGGTAAGCCCTGATAATTCGATTACTGATTTGATAAAGCAATTGGATGAACTTTCAGACGCGTATACAAATGCGTTGAAAAATATTAGGGCGGAAGCAATTCAGTTGGCGGCGGTTCTGCAAAAGGTTTCCGGGGCAACCGAGGACGGCAGGAACACAACAAAGAAAGCTGCAGGCGATGCGGAACGTTTGGCACGTGCGCAACGTGATTTGGCGTTTGCGGAAAGCGAGAACGCAAAGAAGTTGGCGGAGTTGAAATTGGCACAGCAGGAAGCTAATCAAATAAACAAATTGATTGTAAAAATCAATCAGTCAGCAGAGGGCAGTTATAACAAGTTGTCGGCGCAATATTCGTTAAATAAAATCTATCTGAACAACATGACTAAAGCCGAGCGAGAAAATACCGCGGAGGGGCGCAAGTTGGTTGAGCAGACACGGGAAATATACGAAGAAATGAAGCGTTTGCAGGAGGCAACCGGGAAATATCAATTGAATGTCGGAAATTATACAGAAGCCAGCGACGCAATCGCCGCGTATGGGGACAAGTTAAAAGAAACGTTAGGGCTAAATAATCAATTTGGGGAAAGTATTTTGGCCTTAGGCCGGGGCGGCGAAGCGGCAGAAAATGCAATTGCAGCAATCGGGAACGGCTTTAAATCCCTCTTTGCAACTATAAAAGGTCTCGCGGCAAACCCTGTTTTTTTGTCACTTGCAGGAGTGGCGGGCGCGGGTGTGGCATTTAAATGGTGGTACGATTATAACGCCGGGTTGCAAGAAGCTACACGATTAACACAGCAATTTACAGGCAAGCAAGGCGACGATTTAAAAGCGTTTCGGAACGAAGTCCAAGTAATTGCAGATACTTTTAATGCAGACTTTAAAGAGACTTTAATAGCTACTAATGCCCTCTCGCAGCAATTTGGGATAGACGCAAGCGAAGCAATAAAAATCGTAAAGGACGGTTTTATCGCAGGAGGCGACGCAAACGGGCAATTTCTTGATACTCTGAAAGAGTACCCCGCTTATTTTAAAGAAGCAGGCATAAACGCAGATGAGTTTGTAGCAATAATCGCACAGACAAACAAGGCCGGTATATTTTCAGACAAGGGCGTAGACGCGATAAAAGAAGCTAATTTGCGTTTGCGCGAAATGACAACCGCGACGGCGGACGCTTTAAACGGAATAGGCATATCAAGCGAGCAAGTACAAAAAGATTTGCAAAGCGGAGCAAAAACGACGTTTGACGTAATGCAAGAAGTATCACAGCGTTTAAATGAGCTGCCTGCAAGTTCCGCCGCTGTTGGGACAGCTATAGCGGACATATTCGGAGGCCCAGGCGAGGACGCGGGTTTGCAATATCTGAAAACGCTTAAAGATATTGATACGGAATTAGATAATGTAAAAAAGGATTCCGGCGAGCTTGGGAAATTGCAGGAAGAGCAGCTAAACAGTCAGCTTGAATTACAAAACGCGTTAAGCGGCCTTTTTGACGCCACAGGCGGCAATTTTGAAACGTTACAGACACGTGTAAAGGTCTTTATAAATGAAAGCCTTACAGGGCTTATAAAAGGCATTATAAGTCTTGTTAATTACGTTATAGAACTATACAACGAATCTTTGTCCGTGCGCGTAGTCGTAAATAGCGTAATAGCGACATTCAAAAGCGGATTGGACCTAATTGGCAATGCTTTTGGATTTTTGATTGACATAATAAAAGCTACAGGCACAGTAATAAAAGGCGCATTAACACTTGATTTTGACGATGTTAAAAAAGGTGTGGCAGACTATGCGAAAGCCTGGGGCAACTTGATTACGACAACAGCAAAGGATATTTCGGACAATTTCGGCGAAATGTCTGAAAACATACAAAAGAAAATCAAGCCTATTACAATACCTGTAATGTTGAGCAATAAGCAGGGTGGCGCACAAACGTCCGAGGGTGGAAATACACAGGGCGGCGGGGATACAAAAAATACACAGGGCGGCGGGGGTGTCGCAAAACAGATAGAAGAAGAAACAAAATCAGCAGAAGAAGCATATAAAAAGAATATCACAGCGATAAGGAAATTGCAGGACGCTCAATTAGCAATGCAGGAAGAGGGCTTTGCTAAACAGCAGCAAAAAATAAAGTATCAATACAGCAGACAAGTAGAGGACTTAAAACATACGCTTGAAACTCAAAAAGACTTGACGCAAACGGAGCGCGAAGCAATAAACGCGCAAATATTGTTGCTTGAACAGCAACAAACAGACGCACTTTTGAAACTCGAAAAAGACAGACAAATAAAAGAGTTGCAAGCACAGCAGGAAACTATCGATTTAAAGCTAAAGGCAGTAAAAAAAGGCTCTTTAGAAGAGCTTAATTTACTTACCGCCCGCAACCGTGTAGCGTTAGAAATTGCAAAAGCACAGAACGCGCAAAAGCCCGCAGGCGAAAGACAGTCAGAAAGTGACATAACAGCGGCGTACGATAACGAAGCAGGCGGGATTTTAGCAAACTACAACGACGCGCAAGCAGCTAAAGACGAAGCGAACATAAAGAAAAGGACTGCAAGCATACAGAATGCGGTAAGCACTGTTGCAAACGTAATAAGCGACTTTTCGCAAAATACGAGCGAGGCAATTTCGCATTTAAACAATATCCTTAATACGAAAATCGGTGACGAAACAGTCTTTAGTAAATTAGGACTTACAGAAGAACAAGCCTACGCGGCCGCAATGGCGGGAGGCTTGATAATCGGCACGTTGCAAGACATTGCGGCGGCAAGGATAGAAACCGCGCAGGCGGCTGTTGAAGCTGCAGACAAAGAGGTAGACGCAGCCCAAAATGCGTTAGACGCAGAACTACAGGCGCGCGCAAACGGTTATGCCTCAAACGTAGCACAAGCGCAAAAAGAGTTAGAAGCGTCAAAGAAAAATCAGCAAAAAGCAATCAAAGAGCAGCAAAAAGCACAGAAGCAACAAGCCGCGATACAGTCTTTACAACAAATAGGGAACTTGGTTACAGCCAGCGCATTAATCTGGTCTCAATTAGGTTTCCCGCTTGCTATCCCAGCTATAGCAACGATGTGGGCGAGCTTTGCAGCGTCGAAAATAAAGGCCGCGCAACTTGCAAAAAATACGACAAATACGGAGGAATACGGAGAGGGTACAGTAGAACTCTTAGAGGGCGGCTCACACGCGTCGGGCAATGATATTGATTTAGGGACGAAAAAGGACGGAACAAAAAGGCGCGCAGAGGGCGGCGAGTTTTTCGCGGTTATAAACAAGCGCAATTCGCGACGATTTAGGAAATATATTCCCGACGTGATTAACAGCCTGAATAACGGTACATTCGCGCACAAATATCTTAACGCCTATGGCGGTGATAATCTGCCGCTTATGGTAAATGTGAGCGAAAAACCTGACTTGCGTAAATTGTCCGACGATGTTAGTGCTATCCGCAAAAGCGGAGAAAGGAAAATCTACACCGACGCGCGCGGCAATGAGATACGAGAATACAAAAATGTGAGACGCAGAATAATAAGACGATGAATTTATACAGGTTTTACATAGAAATAAACGGGGGGAAAACACAAGTTTACCCGATTTATAAGGATGATTTGAGTTTAGACTACGAATTAGAATCAAATCAACGTTTTTACCGTAAAAAAATATCCGGGAAATTGTCTTTTGTGCGCAATGATTTTGCGTTAATAAACTCCGCAGCATTTAATACAGAGTTTAAATTTACTATCGAGCACTCAAACGATTACGGACTAACATACAGCGAAATTTTCAAGGGCAAGTTTTATAAAACAGACTGCACTATAGACGAAGATAACGAAAAAATAGAGGTGCAGCCCTCTGTAGACGATGAATATAACAAGGTGCTTGCAGGGCTTGAAAAAGAATATAATTTAATCGAGCTTGCCCCCGACAACGAATTTTTGACAATCTACAAACGCCCTCTTATACAGGTATATGTTCCTGGGGATGATGTAGTTACGTGCTTTTTCAACAATTACACGTTTGAAATAGACGTTAACAGCCCCGTCGACGATGTAACAGAGCTTGCAAGTAAATATTATTTTGCTTTGTCAAGCCGCGACGCGGAAGTAACGTTAACAGCAGGGGACGGCGCGCCCGACGACCTCAACGGCGTGTATGTAGGGCATATAACAGTAGACGACAGCGGAATACACGAAAGTGCAACGTTTATGCCCGAGGACGAAAATATCATGTATTATTTAGAGTATTCCGCAACGGCCGGCCTTCAGTGGGTAAGTACATATACTTTAAAATCAAAAGTCACAGGCAGCATTGTTTATCAAAATCAGAAAAATAACAGGATAACGAACGAAACGATAACGCTTTCCGCGCAAGGCCTTGGCACAACGACAGGAGATATAAAAGTTTACTCGATAATGGCGCGTTATTTGTCTGACGTTGACGAAGTTAAAGGCGTTCCTACTTATGATGTGCCGGCGGATGACATTGTAGCGGATAACAAAAACTATCATAAAGTATTACCCTACAATGTCGATACTTTTTATATATCAAATAATTATTCTGACACGCCTACGAAATGGGGCAAGGCGGACGACGGGCGTTATTTCCTACCGCCCGCGGGCACATCAACAGATGTTTTTTACCCTGTAGCCCGCTCCACATGGCGTAATGCGTCTATTTGGTTCAAATTTTATTGGTTAAACGATAGCATGGACGAAGACGCGCGCAAGGCATATACGTTGCGTGACGCGGCTACATTATCCTCAACAATAAACGTCCTTTTACAGCAGTTTGCGCCCGAAATAACACACAAGGCAACAACAGAATATAGTCAATTTCTGTATGCAGCTTCAAACCCCTTAAACGGCGGGATAAGACAATTTACATTGCTTATAAGTCAGAAAAGCAACATAATAAACGGAGAATATCAAACGCCCGCGCAAAACGCGCCTATCACGCTGCAGCAAATATTAAACATGTTGCGTGATACGTTCAAACTGTATTGGTATATCGAAGATAACAAATTAAAAATCGAACATGTAGAGTTTTTCCGGAACGGCGGAAGCTACTCTAAAAACAACGTTGTAAGTTATGATTTGACAAAGCTAATAAACGTACGCAACGGCAAAACGTGGGCGTTTGGGACATCTAATTATACGTTTGACAAAGAAGAGTTGCCCGAACGGTATGAATTTGAATGGATGGACGATGTTTCGACCATGTTCGAGGGCAACCCCGTTGAAGTTGTAAGCCCTTATGTGCAAGAGGGTAAAATTGAAGATATAACGATTTCAAATTTTACGTCCGACATTGATTTATTGCTTTTAAATCCCTCTGAAATGTCATCGGACGGTTTCGCTCTTTTTGCAGCTGTAGAACCCGACAGCGGCGGGCAATTAGAATTGCCTTTTGTCGATTTGACAGTGCAAGGCATTGATTATCACTTGCAAAACGGGTATCTGTCTTACTTTTATTTGCAGCCTAATTTTTGGTTATACGACATGCCCGCAAAAGACATAAAAATAAACGGCGGCAATTATTACGCAAAATCGATAGCCCGACGCAAAAAACAAACATTGTCTTTCCCCGCGAGCGTGGAAATAAACCCTCTTGCGTTGATAAAAACGTACTTAGGGAGCGGACAAATAGAAAAAATAAGTGTAAATTTGTGTAGTTACGTCGCAAATACAACATTGAAATATGATACTGAATAATAATAACTTAAGCGTGCTCCCGTGGTACAGTAGTTTGGCGGAGCAACAAGCAAAGAAAAGCTACGCTTACGGGGAAATATATCCTTTATATGCCCCTGCTGACTTCTTTTTGCCGTTTCAGATAATACGCAAAACAAGGACAAACGAAATAACGTTTTTTAATGTTGTAAACGCAAATACAAACGCAGTAATAGCGGATTATACAGAATATGTAAAAGACGCTGGTTTGCAAATTGTTAGGTTTGAAAACTTAGGATATGACGTTGTTTTGTTTCCCGCCTACATGCCTATGCCGTTAAATCAATTTGACGGGCGTTATTATTTTGTGATGTCTGACAGCGTTGAAGCATGGTACAGCGAAGTAATAACCGTCGTGCAAAACGTTTCTGCGTATCTCAAAATACAGTGGTGGGACGTTGAAAACTTAGTTTTTGATAACGGGCAAATAGTTTACAAAAATCCGACTTTTAAAAATACTCTATATCTAAATACCGAGCTGGGAATACCCGATTATGAGTTCGAGGAAGAGGGGGAAGAGCGCGACGGGTATTTTTTCCCCGAAAAGCAAATCAGCGAAAAAACATATAAATTTTCTTTCCTTGCCCCCGAATATTTGTGCGACGTAATGCGATTAATACGGCTTAGTGACATTGTGCAAGTAACTGACAAATACGGACATCTGTATAATGTCGATAGCTTTTTAATCGAACCGAAATGGCAACAACAGGGCAATTTGGCTAATGTAGAATGCGAATTTCAGACGGATACAGTAGTCAAGAAAATCGGGCGGGGCTACATAAACGGGCACGCGGATTTTAACGGCGATTTCAATAATGACTTCAACATAATACAATAACTAAAACTTTATAATCATGGCAAATTGGGATAACTTAAAAGCTGCTATTCAAGATGTTATAAAAGAGAATGGCAACGAGGAAATAACGGGGCAAGTATTGCAAAATACGTTGCTTTCGATAGTCAACAACCTTGGCGAAAATGCGACGTTTGCAGGTGTTGCAACACCGGATACAACACCAGGCACACCCGACGGCGCAATATTTTACATTGCGACACAGCAGGGTACGTATCAATACTTTAACAATCTTGTAGTAAACAAAGGCGAGGTCGCTATATTTTTGTATAAAACAAGCTGGACTAAAATAAGCGTATTCGTTGCTCCCTCTGTTCCTAACGTATTACAAAACAGCGGCACAAGTTCGACGGATGTAATGTCGCAAGGTGCTGTAACCGCAATAGTTGGCATAGACGACGTGCCGCAATTTTCAGAGCAAACAAGCTATAAAGTAGGCGATTTTGTGCGTTACACAGGGCTCATTTTCAAATTTACCGCCGCGCATTCGGCGGGGCAGTGGAAAGGCACAGACACTACACCGTCGAACTTAGCAGAATACATCAAAGCAACGACAGGCGCGACGGTGGAAGCCGTGCAAGAGTGGGGCGACAGCGAAACGGATGTGATGTCGCAAAAAGCGTTGACGGATAAGATATTAGGCGGATTAATTCCCGGATTTTCTACTACAACAAGATATGAAAAAGGGCAATACGTTATGTATAATAATAAATTTTATGAGTTTATAGCTGCAAAATCGGCGGGAGCGTGGTCGGATTCGGCAGTACAAGAAACTTCTATTGTAAAATTTATTATGACACATTCGCTTTATAATACAATGAGCGGGAATCAGAGTGGCAGTGCAGCAATCGAAGCGCAGCGCGTACAAACAGATTTATATAGTTTAACAAAATTCCCTAATTCTCCGATTATATATGCTTTCCCGAAGACTTTAGTAAACGGGGTAAAATTAGCTTATATATATAGTATTAACAACCAGGCTACAAGTCTTCCGGGAAGCGACGACATAAGTTATTTGGCGGGTGAGCCTGTAGGGGTACACTCAACAGAAACGCCTTTTTTATGTGGGGTATCAAGAAATAGCACAGGTCAAAATGGTTTTAAGGCGAATGGACGTACATACGTTTTTAGAGCTGACAATGTCGACTTTGCAAGCGCAAAAACCTTAGGTACTGGCCGCTTTTTTTCCGATTACGAGTACGTATTTTTGGGCCCCAATTTTGAGATAGTGGGAAATTGGAAGAATGATGGGTATTTCGCAGAAGCAAAAAATGAAGGAGTATATAAATATTTAGTAGTCTCTTCCACTTTGCCATGTAAGGACCAAGAATGGCGTAATCTGTTTGCGTTTAAAGAATTATTTTCCCCTGGAATGTCTAAATCCTATTTGCTTTCCCCCATGTGGGACGGGACAACATTCACTATTCTGCAAGAAATATTAGACTTGTTCGGCCTTGATAGCAAGTACGATTTAAAAGATAATGCTACCGCGTTACTATACGTTAAAGACTGCCCGATTATCAAACGCTTTAGGTATAAAAACTCCGTCACGGGTGATTGGCGGGAGCTGTATTTTGACGGAAAAGACGACGCAGACAGGCAAAAAATTTGGTGCTGGAAGCAAGCGGAAAGCAACGAGCACAAAGAATATTATTTGAGGCGTGAGGAGAACAGCGACAATAATACATATTATTTCCCCGTCGAGGAAATGATGTGCAGGGGCAAAGTACATATTTCGCCCGCGCCTGCTGGCGGCAATAGTGATTGGTTTACAATCAACTTGTTTGACAAAGGCAATAACTTAATAGCAACATCACAAGGAGACAAAAACGCAAAAACAGAATTTGATTATTTAGAGTTTACGAATAAAGTTGTCGATACCCGCCGAATTTTGAAACATTTTAATGGCGGGTATGCGGATTTATATTTGACGGAAGCACCGACTAACGATTTTGTACAGCCGACAAGTAGCAATTTAGTTACAAAATACAACTTAATAAATGCGGCTGTATATTATAAAAATAACAGATTAGAGCCCAAGATACAATCTGAAAACAAGGCTGGGGCAGTTATGTATGTGCCTTGTGTGGAGGGCGAGACATACATAGTTGGCGACGCCATAAGACATAATGGTATTGCGAACGACTCTATGCGAACGGATAACCCTGTAATTTTTTTAGACGAAAACAAATCGATAGTTAGTGCGTTTACAAAAGAAGATGTAACATATATAAAAGGATTTTCCACATTTTGGAATATAGGTAATAGTAATATAGGATATAACGGTTACATTAAATTCACCGCCCCTGCAGGCGCAAAATACATGTATATCCAGGTTGCATTATGTCTAACAGCTTATGAGGGGGATATAACAGATTACCCCGTTATCGTTTGCAAAGAAAAAGACGTTTTAGCAGCGATTAAAAGTGCAGAAAAATTAATATATCCAGGGGTAGTAACGGGGGCTGAAATATCCTTGACAAAGCGTAATACGTTTAAAAATATTTGGATTTTAGGCGATAGTCTCGCGGGAGGCTACGGTAATCTTTCGACATTTGAAGGCGGCTCTATGCCAGGATGGTTGAGGTATTTTGTAGAAGCTGTTAAACCTAAGTCCGTATATAATTCTTCTGCGGGAGGAAATACGCTCACAGACGCAAGTAAAACATTTGTAGATGATGTTGTTCAATCCCCCTCAAATTCGTTTATCTCTTTGCTCGAAAATACCATATCACGCTATAACGAACAACCCGGCGTCCAACATGGTATACCGACACCCGATTATGTCTTTATATGCGGCTGTTCAAACGACATGGGAAAGAGCAGAGGAACAGACGTAACAGGCAATTTTAGCGGCGTTTCATATATAAATGAAGATGACATAAAAAGCGTAGACATAAATCCAAATTCACTTTCTTATGATGATTTGATGGATAATATATTTATACGTCACAATGTAGATAATGTTTCTTACCTCAACGAGATGAACGAAGTTCCGATTTTTAAAATTGCAGGGGCTGTACGGTATATTGTTTTGCGCGTGGGTAATCTTTTCCCGAATTGCAAATTTGTAATATCTACAAATGTAATTAATGCACAATCATTTAGTTATTCCGCGCAAGAAAATTGTAACAAGGAATTAAGATGGATAGCAAACAGATTAAGTATTCCTATTGTAGACGTTGCAAGGCGCGCAAATACCCCGCCTTTGTGGGAGTACAAACGGCAAAGCGTAGAACAGATGACACGTAGATTTTTGGCCGACGGAGTTCACTTTTATGGCGGGGCGGATAGTAATAGCAATGGGTTTAATACTTCTGCCGCAATGAGAATAGGATATTTGTTTGCTTCAGAATTCGAACGTATTTGTGAGTATGACAGTAAGCAAAATATTGAGACATTCGATTTTGTTACTTACCCGCACGACAAAAACGTTATATATAATTCGTAATGGAAAAGATTTTGAATTTTGAGCAAGGCCGCTTAATATCAATAAGTTGTATAAGTCCGGTGTTGGCGTATATTACGCCAACGCTGGATTTTATGGTAGCTTTGATATTAATGTTTGCGATGAATATATGGGCGGGCATGCGGGCGGACGGGATTTCGATAACAAGGTGCAAAAACTTTTCATTCAAAAAGTTCAAAAATGCCTTGTGTGAACTGTTTTTATACCTGTTGATAATCAACATCGTATATACTATATTTGTCAAGCTGGGAGATATAAAAGTAGGGCAAGTAATATTAAAATCGTTGACATACGTTTTTTTGTGGGTATATGCACAAAATACATTTCGTAACTTGATAATAGCGTATCCGCGCAATATCGCTTTGCGAGTAGTATATCATATAATAAGATTAGAGTTTACACGCGCTTTGCCCTCTTATATACAACCTATTATAAAGCGATTAGATGAAGAATTTGAAAAACCTAAGAAGAAAAAAATATGCAACAAAGAATAATGCCTCTGCTCGATAACGGGCATGGCGTGAATTGTGCCGGAAAACGTTCCCCCATTTGGGCGGACGGTTCCCAATTATTTGAATGGGAGTTTAACCGGGATATCGTGCGACGTATCGCCGCCAAATTAGACGATTTGGCAATTCGGTACGAGATATTGACGCCGGAAACAAACGACGTATCATTACAGGAACGTTGCCGCCGGGCGAATCTGTATCAACAAATGTATAATAACTGTGTGCTTTTCAGTATACACGGAAACGCCGGCGGCGGCACTGGCTGGGAATGCTACACGTCGAAAGGCACTACAAAAGCGGACGAAATAGCGACGTTGTTATACTCAGAAGCAGAAAAAGAATTTACAGGGTGGAAAACAAGAAAAGATTATATAGACGGGGACGCGGACAAAGAAGCAAACTTTTACATACTCCGACATACCATTTGCCCCGCCGTTTTGACTGAAAATTTTTTCATGGACAACGAAAAGGACTGTAAATTAATGCTTTCAGAGAGCGGACGCGAAAGGATAGCTAAAATACACATTAACGTAATAAAAAAACTCGCATGGGGAAAATAATAACAACAATTGCACTTGCAGCCTTTGCGGCAAGTAGCATAATTTGCTGCGAAAGAGGTAAAAAAATAGAGACTTTGACGGCGGAACGCGATAAATACATGTCAAATACTGAAACGCTTATGCAAGACATAAGACGTTATGCAGTGCGTGACAGTTTACAAGTTGCAACCGTAAACGCGTTGACGTTAAAAGTGTCGGAATTTGAACGGTTTAGGGCGGCCGACGCGGCTATAATAAACGAACTGAAGCTGCACAATCGCGATTTGTCAGAGATAACGACTACACAGACAAAAACTATCGAGACACTAAAAACGAACGTCCGCGATAGTATCGTTTTTTTGCCCTCTGACACAGTATTTTTGCAGTGTATAGACATACATACCCCCTTTATTGATTTAGAGGGATGTATGAAAAATAAAACGTTTGAGGGGCGTTTAGAAGTGCGCGACAGTCTTATAATAGTCGAGAGTGTAAAATATAAACGCTTTTTAGGCTTTTTGTGGAAAACAAACAAAGTAAAAAACAGACAAATAGACGTAGTTTCAAAAAATCCGCACACGAAAATAGTCGGAACAGAGTTTGTAGTAATAGAAAAGTAGCTAAATTTGCGAATGATTTATAATGTGTTGTTTATTGTTACGGAAAAGAGGTTTGCAGATTTTGCAAGCCTCTTTTTTTGTCTATTAAAGACTATTATTTGACTATTTTAGGCAATTAAAGGCAATTAAATGCTATTAAATGTTACAAAAAAATTGCCCGTCCGCGAAAAAATCGCTATTCGGGCAAAAACTTGCAAAATAATTTGTCATATTAAAATAAAACATTACCTTTGCATTGTAAACAAAAACGGACTTGGCCGATTCCAAGGAACAATAAAAATTAAAGACATGTATCAAATTTATTATTACAACGACGGAGTTTATAACTATCAAAAAAGTTATGCAACATTAAGCGCAGCTAAAGCAGCTTATAACGAAAATTACAAAGGTTATATCAAGAAAGGCGAACGCATTTGCAAACGTTATAAATAAAGCCATGAACGAGATAACATTAAAACAAACACGCGAACTTAAATATTTAGCGGACAGGGCGAAAAAAAGCCCTGCCGCATTCGCGGACGAGCTTTGCAATAGATTAATAGATAGCGGATTAATTGCAAGTGACAACGGTTTCGGCTTGAATATTTACGACGGGCGTATTTGCGATTCTTTCTTTGTAAAAGACATAATCGAGATATTAAACAAAGTCGGGATAAAAGAAGTTACATGCAAAGATTACGACGCTTTGGTAAAATGTCAAATTTTCGGGATATATGACTGCCCCGAGTGCGGCTCAAAAATGGAAGAGACAGACACTATTTCGATAGAAACACATCACGCGACGTATTATTGCGAAGCGGAATACGAAGATATAGCAATAGAAAAAACCTGCCCTTATTGCGGGCATGTCGAGATAGAAAATGTTTAATTTAAAAATATCATTATGAGACTAAAAGTAAATGAAGCAATCATGTTAGCAGCCTTAAAGGGCAAAAAAATCTATAAAAAGGACTTAGCGAAAGTTCTTTACCCGGGCAAGGATGAGAAAGTACAAAAGGTGAACATGTCTAATTTGTGCGGAGGGCGAATAAAGAGAATAACAGTTGAACAAGTGCGCGCGATATGCGAAGTGTGCGAATGTAGTGCAGATTTCTTATTCGGTTTAGAGAATGAAACAAATAAGGTTGATAATTAGAGAACTACGTAAGTACTCGACGTGGCACAAAATATTATACTATATATTTAGTATAATTGCGTTTATTGCCCTTATCGGGATTGCTTTTAACGTCGTACATATTATAACATTTGCGTTTAGTGCATTTTTTGCACAAGTGATAAATAAAGAATGCAAAGAAATAAAAGGCTATGAAAAAGATTGATGTATTGAGCGATGCAGTTTCTAATAAAATACTTACATTTGCAAACCGCAAAACCTACATCGCTCTCGGTTACTGCGACCAGCCCGGCACATCTTGAATGATTGTTGTCGGGCTATTTTTATACAATAATCAAAAAAACATAGAAAATATTTTGTAGAATTAAAATTTTGATTTAACTTTGTGCCGTGATTAAGAAACAAACCCGACCGGGCGATTACCCGGAAACATTAACTTAAAAGAAATGAAAGAGCAAGTATTAAATTTTGGGACATTCAATACCTGGAAAGGTTATATTGATATGTATTTTACGCAAAAGGATTTGCGTAAAATGGCAAAAGAATTAGGCATAAAGTTTGATAAGATAAAAGATATGACCATAGCACAAGTATGGGAATTATATAGCTAATAATAACCAGCCGGGGGCGAAAGCCCCCAGCATAAAACTAAAGAAATGAGAGCGAAAAGAAACGAACAAAAAGACATGAGTATTGCAAACGCAATAGGTAGTGCAGAGAATGCGGTTAAAAAGTTAGCGGAAACAATGGGAAATTTGCCCGCTGATAAATTCCCGGGAATTGACGACGAACAACAAAAGATTGTTCCGGATATGGAGGCGTTGGAAATAGAGCAACCCGCCGGGGCTTATGAGATTTTGCCGGGTATGACCGTTGAGGAAATGAAAGCAATGTTCTTTGACGGCGCATTGATAGAACCGACGTATAAAGTTTGGCAGTTGAATAGCAAAGGGCACCGATATTATTACCGATATGACGACGCCGGGAACCCGGAGTTTTTCCCGTCGGTTACAACCATATTGTCCCAAACGTTACCTAAAGCCCCGCACCTTATAAATTGGATTGCGAACAAAGGCATTGAGGAAGCCGAGCGATACAAAGGCGAACGGGCGGCGTATGGAACGTTTATGCACGCCGAATTTGAGGAATTATTGATTAACCGGGCGTATGATTTGGACGGTTTGAAAGCTAAATTGAAAGATTATATTGAGAATAACAAATTGCCCGCCGATTTTATATATTATGCCGACGATTTGAAAAAGGACGTTTTGGCGTTTGCGCAATTCGTATTGGATTATGATGTACGACCGTTAGCCGTTGAAATTGCGTTGGTACACCCGTATTACAAATATGCCGGAATGATTGATTGCCCGTGTACCATGCGGGCAAAGATTGGAAGCGACGACCGGATTAACGCAATTGTCGATTTCAAAAGCGGGCGCAAAGGCTTTTACGAGGAAAACGAAATACAATTGGGGATGTACCGGGATATGTGGAATGTCAATTTTGAGCAATTCCCCGTTACCCGTATTTTCAATTTCAGTCCGAAAGATTGGCGCAAAAAACCGTCGTACAATCTGAAAGAGCAAACCGAAAGCCCCAATATACGCAAAATCCCCTATCTGTTGGAGATTGCCGCCATTGAGGACGAAAAGCGGGATAATACATTTACGGCGGTTAATGGTGTGGTCGTATTGGACGACGCCCCGGATTTGTCCCAAAATGTAATATCGTTGTCTTTAGCGGAACTGATAAAGAGTAAAGCCTCAGCAGAAAAGAAAAAGCCGAAACCCGACAAAGCCGTTACCGTTGAGGATTTGAAACCGGAACCGGAGCAAAAAAAGCAAATGACGTGTTCAGAATTTGAGGTTACAATAAATGATGTTGCCCCATATTCTTTGTGGGAAGTAACAGATATTGCAAAAGTAAACGGCGTTGAATTGGTTGAAAAGGGGTTGAATTTAGACCAACACAGATGGTACAGCATAGCAACTAATATTTACAAATGTTCTGACGGTTATGTAAAAGTTACCGGGGCGTATCAAAGTTTTTCAGAGGTGCAAACGTGGGAGGATATAAACGTCTTTGCAGAAGCAGAAAAATTGCAGGGAAAGGAATTGCAGGCGTTTGAATTGAGAATGAAAGCGTATGAGATAGAAAACGCACCGGAGCAAAGCTCGGAACAAACGCCGGAACCAGCGAAAGCCAAGACAACAAAAACGGCAAAACGTACAATTGTGCCAAAAGGGAAAAAAATGCCGGGGAAAGCCGGAAAACAGCCAAAAAACGTGAATGGTTCAGATAAAAACGTTATTAAGGCAGAAAAAACGGAGTTGTTAAACGATGAAATGGAAATTTGAGTATGAAAGGACGTATAAATAGACCGACCCCCGGCGTTAAACGTGTTGTATTGCCACGTGTCGGGTTCGTAAAAGTAGGATTAAAAGAGGTCGGAAAGAATGGCAAAGAATATCCAAAAAGCGTTGATTACTTTATACCGACCGGGAAATATGCCGGATTGTTTACGCAGGCATATGGAGAAAAGCCACGGACAATACAAATTATTTTTCCGGACGACGACCCGGAAAAGGTATGTAACGAAATGTACGAATACCGGGACGACGACGGGCGACGCATAGCATACGGCGACGGGGAAACGTTCTTTGTGTGGAATGGTACACAATATTGCCAATACAGCACAAAGGATTATCCCAATTTGATGGCAGGCGTTGCAGAAAAGCACCCGAACCGTTCTGTTATGAAAGGCGGCGACGGTTGGATTGTTACGTTGACCGTGACATTTATTATTCCTTTGGTACGTGGCGTTGCCGGGGTTTGGCAATTCATAACAAAGGGTACGGCGTCAACAATTCCCAATATCCGGGATACGTTCGACGCAATGTTGCAGGAACGGGGATTTGTTAAGGGCATAGTTTGGGATATGAACGTACAATTTGCCGTTTCTCAAAAGCCCGGCGACCGTTCACGTTATCCGGTCGTTTCCATTGTTCCGAACGAAAGCGAGGGGAATTTGCGTAAAGTAACAGAAGCATTTAAGCCCGTGAAGTTATAGGAATAAAAATAAAGTATTATATTTGTTGCGTAAAACAATCGACCGTTACCGATTGAAAGACATTTGCTAATTAGCACAAAGTCCCTTTTAGATGTGTAACGGCTCTAATTGGGGCTTTCTTTTTTATCTATGAAATACAATGAGTATTTACAAAAAGGGTACGCAAAGTTAGATTTTAACATTGTACCAAGACGGTTGCACGTTTATTGGTTGTGCAATGATGTATCAAATGAAATTATAAGGGTAGGAATAACCAAGAACCCGTATTTGATAGCGGCAAAGATACCCGATAAAACACATTTAATTCTCTTCCAAGTTGACAACAAAGAAAATGCCGAAATATTGGCTAATAGCATGATTTCGGACATTAGCCCGGACGGGAAAAGGTTATTCAATGTTTATACATTTGGGCAAGCAATTTACCGATTGCGTGAGGTTTGCAACAATTATGATTTGGAAAGTATTATACAATCATATAATGAAGCAAACGGGGTAAATCAAAAACTATTTTCATATCAAGGCAAAAAATGGATATGTAAAAACGTTATTGATGATTATATTTCAATGGTTGAATATCTAAACAACAGATAAAATGAAAGAAAGTAATTATATAACAATTCCCGGATTTTTACGTACCCGTTTGGATTTGAAAGGTAGTGAATTGATAATAACAGCCCTTATTTATGGTTATTCGCAGGACGGTAATTCATGGTTTATGGGAAAAACTGAATATATTGCAGACTGGGCGGGAATTACTGATAAAAACGTTTTGCGCAGCCTTAAAAGTTTGACAGAAAAAGGAATTTTGGAAAAGAAAGAAATATTTGTCAACAATAAGGCGAAACGATGTTATTATAGATTTAACTTTGAATGTGTCGAGTTACAAAACAGCACCGTATCCGGGTATCAAAACAGCACCGTATCCGGGTATCAAAACAGCACCGTATCCGGGTATCAAAACAGCACCGTAAATAATAATATAAATAATAATATAGATAAGGATAATATAAAACCCGAAAACGAATTTTCGGGACTTTTTCCGGAAAACGAAAATTCGGCAAATCCGCAAAAATTAAGAGGGACAACAGAACCCCGTAAATGTTTGTTCGAAAACAGCAGATATGCAAAATTTGAAGATTTTGAAAAATGCTTTGACAAACCGGAATTTGAACAGATAGATATTTTATATTATTATCATTCCGTTGCTGATTGGAGTGCAAGCAAAGGCAGGATGCAAAAAGATTGGATTGCACAAACGAGAAATTTTATACGTGGGGACAAAGAAAAAGGAAAATTGCATTTGAAACCACAATACCAGCAAGGGAAAAAGAGTGTTGATATAAACGGCGCAATGGAATTTCTAAACAATGATTATTGATTATGAACAATTTACCCGAAAAAGCAGATACGCAGAACGTAGCGTTAGCAATATATAACGCAAAGCCTGGAACAATGGCAATTGATATACGCCGAAAAATGGTACAATTGCCGGAGGTTGCAAATGCGTTAACCCCGGTTGAAAAGTATATATTTGCAGCGTCAACAAAAACCCAAATTTCAGAAATGGACGACGGGGTTTTGGCAAGCAAGACAGCGCAAATGTTCCGGTTTATTGCAATGGACGTTGGTTATATTATCCCGCAGAATGAAAACGATTGGGCGTACATTCAAACCCGATTGGTTGATATACTGAAACGGTATTATTCATATTTGACGTTGGCGGATATAAAATTGGCTTTTGAGTTGGCGACAACCGGAGAATTGGACGAATTTTTGCCCCTTAATAGTCAAGGGAACCCGGATAAAAAGCATTACCAACAATTCAACGCTGATTACTTTGCAAAGATATTGGGAGCGTATCGGAAAAAACAAAATGAAGTAATTGGGAAAGCATATAAAGCGTTGCCGGAACCTAATAGAGAAATGACCCCGAAGCAAAAGAGATATTACCACAACTGCAGGGAAGCAAGAAACAGAATTGTTTTTTTGCAATACAAATACACCGGGAAAATATCATTTGAATTTAGTGACGAAATGTTTTTGTATGATTGGTTGCTAAAATTTGGATTTGCTGACGAAGTGGAGGCAACCGAGGACGACAGAAAACAAGCATTTACAAAATATATGCACCGTGCGGCAATTGGAATGGTAAACCAATATACGGCGTTCAACGTCCGGAGAAAAGGAATTGACAGCCCGGAAATTGATTTTACGGCGTATGAGGTTGCCAGGAAAAAGGAAATAATACGGGCGTTTAACCGTATTATTGCGGAGGAAATACAGATTGATAACTATTTATTTTTTATTTGAATTATGGAATGGGAACAAAAAGTAAAATTGGCGGAAGCCTTAAACACCGGAAATAACAAAGAGGCGTGCCAAATTATACTGAACAATGAAATGGATATGCAGGCGTGGGATATGTTTCTTACGGGCATGGATTTAAGACAATATGAAGATTATAGACCTTTATTGCCTAAAATAAGAGAAAACGAAAAAGATATAACTCAAAATTTGGGAATAAGAGAGGTTTTGAGAATGAATACACTAATAGTAGAATTGGAGGCAGAAAATGAAAATTGATTGTATAGTATGAATTGAAACAAAAATAATTATATTTGCTACGGGGATAGGCGGAGTAATTAACCGACCGAAAGGGCAAGCCAACAGCCCGTCCCCGTTTCTAATTTGTTGGCAGTTCTTAAAAGTTGGCAATTATGGAAAATGAGATTTGGAAAGATGTTCCCGGATATGCAGGGACATATCAAGTTAGTAATTTTGGGCGTGTAAAGTCTTTGCGTAAAGTATTAAAAGCGGGTTTAAGGAAAGGATATTTATATATTTCTTTGAGAAAAAAGAAATTTAATATTCATAGACTTGTAGCGATAGCATTTATACCAAATCCGGGAAATTTACCGGAGATTGACCATATAGACGGAAACCCATTAAACAACAATGCTAATAATCTGAAATGGGCTACAAGACAGCAAAATGAATTAAATCCAATAACAAGAAGTAGAATTTCAAAAAGTCTGAAAGGACGTAATATTTTATGGAAAGAAAAAATATCTAAAACACTGAAAGGTAGAAATGGAGAATTACACCCAAGGAGTATAAAGATTTATCAATATTCAAGGGATAATGTATTTATTAAATCATATCCAAATGCTCAAATTGCATCAAAGGAAACACACATTCCACAATCAAATATAAATAGATGCGTAAATAATAAATTAAAAAGTGCAGGAGGTTATTTATGGAAAAAAATATAAGAATTTCGGCAGTAGTGGGAATTGACCCGGGAAGCAATGGCGGTATTGTTACATGGCGACCAAATCAAAATATCAAGGCAATACGAATGCCCGATGATTTAACGGAATTGCGTAATTATTTGGAATATCTGAAAACCATTTGTTCGCCGATTGTTTTTTTGGAAAAATTGAGCGTGCGCCCGGATGATATAACTCCGGGTGCCGATGGCGTCAATATGGGTAAATTGTATCGCATACAAAAAATGCTTGCAAATTATGAACAGCTAAAAGCAACCATTGCGGTTTGCGATGTTCCGTTTGTCATGGTACACCCTATGAAGTGGCAAAACGAATTGAAATTGCGAACTAAGACTACCCGGAAAAAAGAGGAAAAGAACGAGCGAAAGCGCAGATACAAGGAAATTGCCGGGAATTTATACCCGGAGTTGAAACCGACATTATGGAACGCCGACGCAACGTTGATAATGCACTTTGGACGATACATTTTGCGAAACAATCCGAATTGGGTGCGGGAAAATTTGCCCGCCAAGATGTATGAACGCCTTTTTTAGCCCCGTATAGCGATTTTAATTTCAAAATGGATAAAATGTACATGGAAGAAGAAAAAGCCCCGCAAATCGAAAATCCGGGAAAAATAAGTATTCCGGATTTTAAAGAATATGAAATTGATAGAAACGGAAATGTGTTTAGAAATGGAAAGTTGATGAAACAGCAAACAAACACATACGGTTATAAACACATTCATTTAAGTATTGGAGGGAAAGTAACCACATGTTTAGTTCATAGACTTGTTGCAATGGCATTTATTCCAAACCCGGACGGTAAACCATGCGTTGACCATATAGACGGAAATAGAACAAATAATTCTGTTGATAATTTAAGATGGGTTACTATAAAAGAAAATAATAATAACCCAATAACAAAAGAACGTATTGGATTATCTAAAAGTGGAGAAAATTGTCCTTTTTATGGGAAACGTGGCAAATGTTGTTTGCATTCAAAACCTTTGTTTCAGTTTAAGAACGGTGAATTGATAGGGTATTTTGAAAGTATTGATGAAGCATGTAAAAAATATGGTTATAACCATTCTTTAATAACAAGATGTTGCCAACATAAAGTTTCAATTGCATACGGTTATGAATGGGAATACGCCTTTGATTATTTTATTGAATTAACAAAACAGATGCGTCATAATCAACGCAGATATTTTGCACAGCGCAGACCGGAAATTTTGGAAACGTGCAAGCAGTTAGAACATGAAGTTGACGCAATTGTTGCTAAACTGACAGACAAACAGATGTATTTGTTTGATTTATCCCGGATATGATTCATGGATTTTTTTGACAAAATAAAAAGAAAAATTTGGTAGTTTAAAAAAAATACGTACCTTTGTGCCGTTGAGATACAACAAATGATACACCAAAGAATGAGAGAAACAAAAAAATAATATTAACCGCCGGGGGAAACCCCGGCACAAACTGAGAGCAATATGATAGTTAAGAAATTAGAATTGGTAAACTTTCAAGCAATAAGGGAGTTTAACGCAGATTTTGACGGTAACGTTTATTTCATTACCGGGGAAAATGAGTTGGGAAAATCAACCGTGTTAAAAGCGATTGGGGCTTTATTGACCGGGAACCGTGATGCGGTATTAAGAAACGGCGAAAGCAAAGGCTTCGCAAAAATGATTGTCGGCGACGATGGCGAGGAATACGAGGTTGAATTGAAGTTTACAAAGGCAAACCCACGTGGCACGTTATCAATAAAATCAAAGACAACCGGAATGCGTTCCGATAATGTTTCAATGTTGCAAAAGATTTTCGGATATACTGATTTTGACGCCGTGGAATTTTCCCGTTGGTCGGAAACAGCAGAGGGACGCCGC
>ERZ772821.603-NODE-603-length-26603-cov-13.529079_pt1 | contig 26603 bp, 15 predicted proteins | sample MGYA00580859_ERZ772821 | MGnify/ENA primary metagenome ERZ772821 (study PRJEB29015, sample SAMEA2737674) | human gut metagenome | biome: human gut; feature: human-associated habitat; material: faeces | place: China | collected 2012 ...
AAAGCTCTGTATGCAAACGTTATGCTGCAGAAAGGTGTTGTCATCAACAACTAATATCGGCCGTCTTTTTTCCTAATCTGCCCTGGAGGTTTTCGGATCTCCGGGGCATTTTTATCTTCTCAAGACCTGCTTTATGTAGCTTTGCTTTTTTTTATGTATGTGCTATGATAAAAGAAATAATTTTTCCATGCACAGTATAGTTATCAATCAGGAGGTTTTCATGATCCATCATAAACAACACGGCAAAAAGCGAACTCTGGCATTACTTCTGGCAGGTTCTGTTCTTTTCACTAACATACCGGTTTCCGCGAACGCAGTCAGTGATATTGAGCTTTCAGCAGACGAATCTGCTTCTGACGAAACAGATAACACAGGAAATACTGCTACAAATGATGCTGTTGATATAAGTATTGACTCCATTGATGAAAATACTGCTTCCTCAACGGTTGACGATTCTTCTGAACTTCAATCTGCTGCCCCTGATGACTCAACGTCCTCAGATGATTTTTCTTCTGATGACGATGAAGCCGTCTTTTCTTCAGGGTCAGAATCTCCAAATAGCGAAAATATAGACTATATTCTTGGCCGTCCCATGACGGATGAAGAACGACAGGCACAACTTGCACCATTACAGAACCTGGATGCATTTGCTCCGGAACCGGAAGTTGACAGTAATATCGGCATTGCAAGCTATGCACTTTATCCCGGAACTTACAATGCAAATGAAGAGAGATTTGTCACTGAGGTTAAAAATCAGAGAAATACCAGCCTCTGCTGGGCTTTCAGCCTCGCTTCCAACCTTGAGACTTCTCTGCTTACCCGGGAACAGAAGTATTACGATCTTTCCGAAGAACAACTGGCTTATTTCTGGGCAAATCGAGTAAACGATCCCCTCGGTAACACTCCAAATGATAAGATCACCCGGACTCAGTCAGATTATCATGGTACCGGAAATGGCCGTGTTGCCTCCTTCTTTCTCAGTACCTGGTCCGGCATGACAACCGAAGAAAAAGTTCCGTTTCAGTCCTCTTCAGTTACATGGCCTGACAGCCTCGCCTATGATACCAGCGCTTATATGGAGGATGCCATTTTCTCTCAATACACTGTAGAGCGCACCAAACAGCTTCTTATGGAATATAATTCTGTCTCTGCCATGATCTACATGCTGGATAACTACTATTATCCGGATACAGCTTCATATTCCTGCCCTCAGTCTGGTCTGGTAAATCATGCTGTAACCATCGTCGGCTGGGATGACACTTACTCCAAGGAAAACTTCCCGTCAGCTTCCGGTGTGAATAATGATGGTGCCTGGATCGTCAAAAACAGTTATGGCAAAAACTGGGGAAAGAACGGTTATTTTTATCTTTCCTATGAAGATAAATCCATCACCAATCTGGTCTCCAATACAGCAGTGACCACCCCTGCTTATCCAAATAATTATTTTTACGACGGTGCTGCTGCCGGAACTTTCACTTTCCCGGGCACCACCATCAATAATGGTTACTATGTATCCAATATTTTCAAGGCAACTGCCGGAAATGGAAAAGACGAAGAACTCGGTGAAATCGTTACTGCAGTTCCACAGGACAATACTGATTTTCAAATTCAGGTCTACACAGATCTGAAGAATACTTCTGATCCGACAAGCGGAACACCCGCCTATGCAGAACCTGTTGATTACACACAGCCACTGGCCGGAATCCACACGATCCACCTGAACACTCCGGTCAAAATTCCTCAGGGTACTTTCTATTCGGTTGTGATCAGAATACCGGATGGATCCAATAAATTTTATGTAGAAAAAACAACCACCAGCACATCCTGGTTTACGGCAACTGCCGGTATTGATCCGAATCAGAGCTTTTTTTCTACTTCCGGAAAGAAATGGTATGACGCAGGAAATCAGTATAACTGCTGTTTCTCTGTCAAAGCACATACAAAAACCTTAGACAGTTCTACTGTTGTAACACCTTCAGTGGAACCGACTCCTGATGCCAAACCAACCGTTAATCCAGAAGTGCAGCCGTCAGTCAGTCCGGATTCTCCTTCGGAAGTTACACCAATAATCACTCCCAAAGCAGTTCCAACCAGCACTCCAACTCCGGCACCGCCATCCAGTGCTCGTGTAAATACCAGTTTCCGTGTTGGGAACCTGAAATATCGTGTCACTGCCAATCAGGTTGTTACATGCTATGGAACGACCAACAGCCGAGTTACCAAAATCAGTATTCCTTCAACGATCCGTTACAATGGCGTTACTTATCGGGTTACCAGTATATGGGCCAACGCATTCAAAAAAAAATCACGACTGACCACGGTTTCTATCGGACACAATGTCAGCGTAATCGGTAAAAATGCATTCTACAAATGCAAAAAACTAAAGAAAGTTACTATTGGTACCGGGCTGACGCAGATCAATTCAGGTGCATTCCGCGGTGTGAAAAAGGGATGTACGATCACGATCCGCAGTCTGAAGCTTAAGAAAGTCTATGGACGGATCGATCAGTCGACCTCCCGCATGACCGTACGTGTCCCTAAGAGAAAATATGCTGCATACCGGAAACTGCTGCGTAAGAAATCCAGCACCGTAACCGTCCGAAAATATTAACTTCTAAAAAAATTCTCATCCGACAGGAGCCGCCTTCCTTAAGGGAAGCCTCCTTATCGAATGAGAATTTTTTTGTTTTTATTTAATCCATTTCAAAAAGCTGACGTTGTTTCAAGTCAATAGATGACCAACTGGTGTTTGTCTTTAACTGACCATACAGAGAAACAGTACTTGTTACTTTTGCATATAACTTACACTTCTGCTTGTATTCGCCATTTGCTACTTTCAGATATTTTTCGACATTGTGCAGAGTCAGTGCATATGCATTATTCTCAATCACAAATCCATCGTTTGAAAGAGCTACCGGACCACGACTTCCGTACGCAGTCAACTGTGCAATATCTCCGTCTACCTTGCTGATCGGTGTACTTCCTGACGGTGCACCGTTTACAACTGCACCATTGCTGTCTTCAATATAGAAGCTGACCGTCATCTTCTGCTGCTTTTTGTCTTCATTGCTCAGGTCTGCGCTCACCATATTGTAATCACGGACATCAATATAAAACTGCATATCCTTTTCCAGTGTATTTCCATCTGCCCCTGTTGTCGCCCAGGAAGACTGATCGGTCATATAATATCTGGATTCTTCTGTCTCTGCCGACGGATTCAATGCAGATACAAAGTTTACCTGCGGCTGAACGGCCGTTACATTAGCAGCTGCAACAATTGCATTGATAAACAGCTTAATTTCTTCGTCATCATTGATCGTTGAATGACCTGCTCCTGTATAGATTACATTTCCTTTACTGTACAGATAATAATTGTTTCTGACATCATTCGGAGAATTTCCATAAACCCCGCCAAAAAGGCAGTACCATACTACTATATCATTTTTGCCGTCGCTTATATTATTGATATCACGATCCTGTTCGAGTCCCAGCTGATAATACTGTCCATGTGTAGTCGCAATCGAGTTAATCATATCTCCCATTCTGAACGGGTACTGCGTAATTGCTCCATCATTCACCTTTGTAATCGTATTTGTATGAGCATTATCCACTTTCTTTCCTTCAGCGTACATATTGGAATATCCCTGTGTCTGTGCATAGCTTTGTGTTTTATCTCCATTTTTATATGCAACATCTCCGGCAAGCTGCATCAGTGTCTTGAAATCTGTTGTCTTTGCCGATAACGGGCTGCCTTTTTTTAACAGAGCTGAGACAGTTTCATTTCCAATCACTGCATCTGATGTAATTCCATAACGGTCCATACCAACAACTGATCGAAGAATTGTATTCAACGACAATCCCCATGTAGGATTCTTTGCTGTCGACCAGAGCCAGCCTTCCTTATAACGGTCTATTGCACCTGCATCTGCATTGCCATTGGCATCATATGCATTTTTTGCAATCTTCTCATACACTTTACTCGGATCATAATTAATGTAAGATGTGGTATCATGTGAAAAAATAACACTCTTACCAGAACGGATAAAACTGAGGATTTCCTCTACCGCATCCAGAGAAATATCCTGATATACATCCTGGAAACCAATGATCAGCATCTGCTGTTCATCCAGCAATTCCTTCAATGTCACTTTTTTGCCGTTGATTTTGATACTCTCATTATTCACATTTGATACATCTACCGTCGTAAGATGGAGTTGAAAATCTTCTACACCGCTCATCAGCTGCTTAAATTTTGTACTCTCTGCCAGATTCCATCTACATGGATTATTCGCATTATAAGATGGTACCAACTGCAGTACATTGATTGTTTGTTTCTCTCCTGTATTTTTCTGCTTTGCATATCCCGTCTCCGATGTGTGGACATACGGGTTACGGTTATTGCTGAGTTCCAGTTTCCATGTAATGATCTTAAAATAGTCCTGCGGAATCTGACGTATCACCGTATATTTCTTTCCATTTTTGAGTTCATAGCGCAGATCACCATTGCCATAGTCTTTCTGTGAAAGGACATTACCATCCTCATCCTGGACAACAATGTATGAATCCTGTGATTCTGAATCAGAAAGATTTCCGTCAAAATTCAGATCTAGGTAAAGTTTACAGTCGTATGTCGTTGATGCCGGTACTGCATCTGAATCATTCTTTACGGTAAATTCATATTTCAACTCACCATTGATATATGCCGCTGAAGCATCCGACTCTCCCTGTCTCTGCGGTTCCGGTGGTCTTCCGTTCTCTGTAAAATCAATTACCGGTTTTGCAAGATTCATATAGAACGAAATATCTTTCGTCTTGTTGTCCAACTCATCTTTTGTAAACACATTGTCATATTTTAATGCATCACTGATAAACTGGTAATAATACGAAGAAAAATCTACTTCTTTCGCATTTGGCTTTCCATTGGAAACCAGACCTGAGGCTAATACGACCGGATAACCGCTCTTTACAAAATTCATCAGCTCTGAATACTGCTGCTCCGTGATATCATTTCCGGAACCGCGGAAATATCCGGATCCATTTTCACTGTAAGTGCTTAACGGAGCAAAACGCTTCAAGCCATCTGACCAGGTTCCCTGTGCATAATCCGTATCCAGCAGTCCAAGAAGCTTCACCAATTCGCCGTATTCCGTGATTTTCTGCCCTCCACCGACATGTACATAACGATAATCGCCTTCACCGGTGATATACTTGTTTCTGTTTGCTATCTTATCACTGATATAGATCATATCATATTCCGATCCGATATCATCGATATGTCCGACAAATTCAGATGCCGTCATATTCTCTACTTCAACGTGCGTAGTGGTAGCAATATTTGGATCATTAAAAACGGATATTTCCGCACAGGATGCAAAATTTTCATAGCTCCTGAGGTAAGAGATTTTTATCTTTTTTACCCCTGAAACCTGCTTGCCAAACGACAGGCTGACTGTTCTCGTATAATCCGTAGCCATTAATCCAGTATTCCCCGTCGTTGTATATAATATATTATCATTTTCATCCATCAGTTCTGCCTTATATTCAATCAGCGTACCTGTCGCGGCATTAGGTCGTGAAGTATAGTTAACTCCGCTGACTATTGACGGCTCATGCAAAGTCAGTTCAAAAGAATGAGTATGACTGGAGCATTCAGAATTTTCTCCTTTCCATTTTGAGTGCCAGATTGTTTTCTTATTACCATCAAGCATATTTGCAGGCGGATCAGTGCTATGCCAGCAGTTCGCAGTCACCGATTTTATTGGCACATTTTCCGTTTCTGTCTTTTCGATACCGAGCCAGTTTTCTACTGTGTCAGAGTTAATCTGGCTGTCATTCGCATCCGGCATAATCTGCAATGCCAGCATATTCTGTTTACTGTTCCTGGCTCTCTTATACTTATAATTGATGATATATTCAATCACCCTTGCCTGAGAAATCTCTCTGGTCAGCTGTTCAATGCTCTGCGTATCTGTGTTTTCGGAGTCGCTGTCATCAGCAGACACATCACTGTCGTTCAGAAGACTTCGATACTGATTTTCGCTGTTGATATATTTGACGATTTCCTCAAAACCATGCATCTTATCTGATGCAGCATAAGTTTTGTCTTCCTCAGAATCTTTATCATTATTAAAATTCGTAGCAAAATTCCTGTTCAGCAAACTGGAATTATCTGCTGTTCCTGCTGCAAGTGTATCCTTAAAGAAATAGACGTTTGCATTGACATAGTGTCCGTCTGCATCTTCCTCAGTGCTTTGGATCAGAGTGGAAAAAGCCTTTGCAACTGCAGAATCATCTGTTACCCTTGCAGCATTGATGATACATGGAATACCGGACTCCAAAACTGTCTCCGCAGTCTCTTCCTGCATATCACCGTTGATATAAATAAGGTCATACTCTTTCAATGAATCTGCCAGCGAAGTACCACTTGTTTCTCCATCTCCCACATCCGCTGCAACAATTTCGTCTGTCTGTACATCCGCATCTGTGCTACTGTCTGTTTCATCGGTAACTTCTATATCTGTACTTTCCTCATCAGAATTTTCCTGGTCTGCTACATCTGTACTATCGTTTTCTTCAGTAGCTACATCTACTGTTTCATCTGTGTCTGTCGTTTCCGGCTCCTGATATTCTGAACTAAATTCTATATCTTCGGAGGTAAAATCATCCTGTGCATCTCCGGCACTATCAGCAACTGCTGTACTGTCAGTATCTGCACCTGCATTGCCTACATTGTATCCTGTAGTCGTATCTTCGATCACAGGATCTGCATAAATCATCGTTGTCGCATCATCTGCCGATCTTGTATCTACCGTTATGTTGAACTTTTCGAATTCACCGTCTTCTTCATCAGCAGACGCTTTCGGTGTCAGATGGAACACATCTTTTTTGAACCAGTCATTGTTGACGTATCCGCCCTGGTAATAAAAATGATCCACTTCTACCTGACAGGACGTATCTCCGCCCGGAACAAAATCGTAGTTGCCTCTTCCTGGTGTCAGACTGTACGATGCCTCGGAAATATAATGTGTTGCGGTCTTTCCATCACCCTCAGTGACAGGAAGATAAATCTCCTCATTTTCCGGATAGGACGGGTAATACCAGCCACGATATGCACATACAGATGGATTTTCGGTCTGGTTATCCACCGCGTGGCAGCAAAAATACACCTTTTCCACACGATAGTAATAATCGTATTCCATATCTTCGGGAATCTCCTGCAGTTCATTAAATGGTACTGCCTGGCGACCTGTCACAATGGAAATCGGATATCTTTTTATAGTTCCACTGTCATCCTGCTCATAGTACCAGTACTGGTCATTATCCAGAAGAATGTCGCCTGTTTCTCTTGCCTTATCGGGATCTCTCTGGATATCATTTTTGGTCTGGATTTCTTTGTCTTTTACATACGCAAGATCACCAATCAGTTCGTACTGATAATATGGATATTCTGCAATCGTCTCACCCAGATAAATGTATGGATTCTCCTGGGTACCGGCGGTGGCTGTATTGAGGATGCCGCCAAGAACTTTTCTGCCTTCTGTATCATCTGTAGTTTCGGCATTCCCTTCTTCTGTCATGTCCACCCCGGCAGTATCCTGCTCTGTGTTATCTCCCTCAAAACCAACGGTATTGTCTGGTTCTTCTGTATCTGCATCCACAGACTGTTCACCAGAATCGACTGTCTCATCTGTAAAATCATCCGAAAATTCTGCATCAAAATCTCCGGAAGACTCCACCGGTGTTTCATATGACTGCAATTCCAGGGAGACATCCGCATCTGTAGACGGAATCTCTGTATCGCCACTGGCAAATACATCTTCTCCATCCATCTGATAAGCATTGTCAAAATCTACACTGCTGCTCTCGGAATCTTCGGAAAAACTGTCCTCTGCAGGATCTTCTGAATCGTCTGTACTGTTTTTTTCTCCGGAAGTAAACGCATTCGATTTTTCAATCGTACTTTGTACAGCTTCTTTTTCATTATTCTGGATCAGAACTTCATCACTTTCCGAAAAACCAATCGGATTTTCTCCGGGGAACTGATAATTCTGTTCATTTATGTCATTTACAATCTCTTCCGTCAGGTCTGTATAGACATTTTCATAGTAGCCATATCTTCCATTTGCATAATCATACTCTGGAAGAATCGCAGTCTGTCCTTTGTCCTTTTCCAGTTCGGTGTTAATTTTTTCATTAGATACAGGAGCAAATTCCAGATAATATGCACCGCGGGAATCGCTGCTCTCTGATGCATGGAAATTCTGTATATTTTCTCTGTATTTCCCCGTCTGCTCCTGATCGGTCTGCACACCATTTCGTATCGGATAATATTCCTGTTCTTCTTTGGTATAGTTACCGGTACCGGAAGAATTTTCCTGATAGGTTCCGTTCACGGATACGGTATCTGTTCTGGAATTGCCGCTGAAATCCGTCAGGTCAACCTTGGTCCATCCTGACTCATCAGAATCGAGGAAATATTTTTCAGCATACCCTGTATAGGTCAGTGGACCGTCTTTATCTGCCGATATGTCAGAAATGTTTTTGATTCCGGTATCTGTACTGGTACTTCCATCGCTGTTTTGCCTGATATTTTGAATGAATTCTGCTCTCCGTGCCGTCGGAAGTTTACTCAGGGCATCCTGTACACTTGAGAAATGTACGGTCTGAGTCTGTCCAGACGAATCTGTATACTGATATTCGTACAGTTTCAGGCTGGGCTCCTGCCCGGATATGTAATAACCGATTTCTGCATCCGCGCTGTTATTTACCAGCTCCAGGATACGAAATGGTTTTTCTTCTGTATTTTCGCTGACGATCTGCTCGATGCCGGGCATCATCTCCGACGATGCCTGTACAGAAAGCACTGTCTGAAATAATGCTCCAGCTCCCAGGGCGCCCGCGGCCGCAACCGCAGTGCCTGAGATGAAAAGTTTTTTATGTTTGAATCTCATGTGTGTATCCCTCTTATTTAATTGTTATTGTTTTTGTATCAGTCAAATAATTAACAACACCATCCCAGTTTTTAACTAATTTATCTGCCTTTCCTAATGTAGCTGACAAAACCATTGATTGACCTGATTGAGTTCCGGGTCTCACTTTAAGTATAATTCCATCGGTTTCCATATAATCTTTTTCTCCTACATGCTTCCAATCAATCCAACTTCCAGCATTATCATTTTTTATATATATTTTTTCTTCTTTTTTAATGTAATTTCCATTATTATCTTCTTCTATGCCTGAAATAATTGCATTTACACCTAGTTGATATTGTTTTCCAATTTCAACTTCATCTGGTAAATCTACAATTTCTATTCTTTTTATTATATTAATATATTTCTCAGTTTTTTTCGTCATTACCACTACATCAGAATTCCAGTCCTGGTATCTAACATATTCTGCACACAATACAAATCCATCCGTTTCTGAATCAACCCTTGCCTTAACACCATTCATGCCATTAGTTGTAGTATCTGTAATTCTAACTTTATCTTCATCAGCTACTTTTATTGACCATTTAATTTTTTCTTTTGTATTATAAAACTGCACGCCATCAACCACTAAATTGAAATCTTGTCCATTAATTCCACATGTATATTCATGATCAAATACAATCGTATCCGCATTATTGGCTGTACTAATTCTAATCGTCCTATCCGTTGGTGTCACAGTCGGTACCGGCGTTGCAGTCGGCTCTGGCGTACTTGTCGGCTCCGGCGTTGCGGTCGGTTCCGGGGTCACGGTCGGCTCCGGGGTCGTGGTCAGAGCCGGGGTTGCTTTCGCGTTAATCCTGATCGTCACCGGTGCGGATTCGACCCATACGCCCTTATCTGTATAAGCACCAACTTTAACCGTGATCGTGCCGGATGCGGTATCTGTGATCGACAGTTTTCCATTGGTCGGATCTGCTGATGGGAAGCTTCAGTTCTCCGGATTCTGAACAACCGTCCATGTAACTGTTGTCGGATCAATGCTTCCATTTCCGGTCAGGTCATAGATCAGACTATAGTCACTGTCCGCATCCAGTGATTCCGGTACATTGATGATCGTAATGCCAACATCTGTCGTCTGTGCATCATCAAAGGAATCCGACGGTTTCTTTATCTTTACGGTATTTCTGAGGCTGACGCTGTGAAGGGTCTGTATCTCCTTGCTTCCATTCTGTGTACTGAGCTGGAAACAGACGATTTTGTCTGATTCCACCTTTGATACATCGGCACGGAAATCAAGGATTCCTGTTGCCAGTACAGAGCGGTTCACTTTGGTCTGTGCATCTCTTACATTCTTTTCACCATCAGACACTGTCTCCTCTTCGTCATCCGCAGAAAAGGTCTGTATGGAATTCTCAGAGCTGCTGGTCGCCTTGTACTCTCTCTGACTGTAATAAATTGTCGCGTCATCTTTGTCCCAGTCCAGCACATCGCAAATATACTGACTGTTTCCATCGCCCTGTTTATATTCATTGCATACAATAAATGTCTTATCACTGGTGCTGTTTGCCGCACCGTCCTGTTTGATATCATTTTTGATCTCAGAACCAATGCTGCTGCCACTGCCGTTTGCATAGTACATGCTGCGGTTGACATCAATGAGCAGTTCCTCGATCTGGTCAAAAGTCTCCTGTGTCTCCATCTGTACCTTTGCACTGCTGGAAGTACTTCGGTATATATTAGATCCTGTGGTGATAAAAGTCAGAACGACTCCCGAAAAAATAGCAATGATCGCAATCGTTACGATCAGCTCGATCAGAGTAAAACCTTTATTCTGTAATCTCTTTCTTCTTTCTTTTATCTTCATAGGATCTTCTCCTCCAAAAATTGTTCTATATTTAATCCCATCCGGAAGTCATCGTATATTTTCCTGTCTCCTGGATCAGCTGCAAAGTCTTGTAACGACTTCCGCTCCTTACAGTGATCTGTGTACAGTAATTGCCCTCCCGCTTCAGAGGAATGTCATTTCCTGCGGCAAGTGTGCTCAGAATATCGTTCTGTGACCATGTGTTATCCTGTAACGGCAGGAAAGCTCCGGTTGCACGGTCATAAGTGATAATAATACTCTGTCCTTCCTGCAGCACGCTTTCATTTCCGCCATTCACGCTGTAACTGATCTGTGTCCGGACCGGGGCTATTTTTTCCGGCTGATCCTGCTGCACATCAGACTCGCCGCCAACCTTGCCTCGGTCCAGATAATAGCTGATATAATAGCCGTCTTCTCTTCTTTCCAGTTTCATTTCCCCGACCAGACGGTTCATTGCCTCCGTTCTGGTTTTGTCCAGTGCTGCTGCAATCGAATTTGCAGCTCTGTTTACACGAAATCCCAGGATTGAATTCAGGGAAGGGATTGCAATACCCAGAAGGATGGTCATGATGCTGATCACTACGATTAGCTCAATCAGGGTAAATCCTCTGTTTTTGCGCTTCATTCTTCTTCCTCCTTTTTCCATCCTGTATTACTGTTTCTTCCAGTTCTGATAGCTTACACAATCTGCAATACTGTAGACACTGGATCCATTTACATTATTTCCGTTATTTGAAGATGTAGAATTACCAAGTACATACTGATCGCCATCCCAGAAGAAATCCTGTGGCTTCACGCTGTCTTCTTCCTGTGAGTCCATCTGTGCCTGGAATACTCTGGCCGCATCGATTGGAGAAGATTCCAGTTTTGCTCCGGCCTTCAGAGTGATCGTTCCCTTTGCCATAATGATTCCCTTGAATTCTACGCCTTCCGCTATCACGACATCACCGGTGCATACGACCAGACGCAGATTTTGTGCCATATCCTCACTGATCGTAAGTGGAGTATCCGTACCAGGTATGGTTTCTGTTGTAGTTGTCCCGTCTGCTGCTGTCTCTGTATATGTGCTGTCCACACTTCCATTATGGTACATGATTGCCTGCAGGCCGCCATCTTCCTCAGGTGCTGTAAATGTATATCTCCATTCACTGGCATTTTTATCTCCGGAATTCACTTTTCCTTTGATGAATTCCACCATTTTTTTCTCATTGACCAGGTTATCATATACGCTTCTTGTGCTGTCTGTTTCATCATGTGTCGTACCATTGTCATCTTCTTTGACAGCTGTATTCAGAAGATCTACACTGGAGATCATCTTGCGGTTCAGCGCATACCAGCTGTTCTGATATCCGATCTGTTCTTCAACAAGTCCATCTCCCGTTGCTGATTCTGTAGATTCCTGAAGATTTCCTTCTTTTTTGTTTCCATCATAAGAAAGTGCATTTCCATTTGTGATATAACGAAGATATGCCTGTCCGTCCTTGATGTTGATACCGGAATTTTCTCCACCGAAGTAAAAGGACAGATAGCGGTCCATATTGGCTTTGATACTCGGATTATTCTGGTAATACATCTGCATAAAGTCTGCCGCCTTCTGGTCATCTGTAAAATTCAGGTAGAAATAAACATGTCCACCCTCACTAGTTGAGTTGTCATTATAGAATACGGTCTGTACCGGATTCTGTGCATCTACACCAATTTCACTTAAAGAGCGGCCACCCCAGGCATCTACCGGTTTACTGGTATTGATATTGATTGTTTCACTTCCATCAATAGAAAAGAGATTGAAATAATCATTATAAGTCATTGGATTTCCTTTTGTTCCATCTCCGATAATCTCAGACGGAACCAGATATGCCAGCTGTGTTCCTTTTACGGTGATACTTTCACCGGTGATGATATCATTTTTATTTGATCTATTTCCGCTTACTTTGGAGCTTGCAATATAGTTTCTTCCTGCAAGCATCACTTTCTGCGCCTCGGAGAGATCCAGTGTTGTGTTCTTACCATTGATAACGATCGCACTGCTCAGATCTGCCCCGTTCATCTGCGCATTTTTGTACTGTTCCTGCATTCTGCAGCTCTCATTCAGTGCTGAATCCACAGAACCATATCCATAGTATGTTCCGGCAATCTTGACATCGTTGTTTTTCCCGGAAATCGTAAGGTCATCTGCAAAATAAGTTGTGCCAAGGAGACTGACATTTTTTACTGAATCTGCATTCAGACCCTTCGCCCAGAGATTCACACCATTTCCACTGGAAAATGTGGAATTTGCATTTACATTGATTTCACCCTCGCAGACTACTTTATCTCCGGAATCAATGCTGAGACTTGCATTTGATCCCACCTGGATACTGGTATCTGATGCTGTGGTTCCATCGCCAGGAAGAAGTCCGGCATAAATACTTCCCTGAATCGTAGAAGGTGTTGCATCTGTTCCTTCACAGATGATCCCCTTATCTGCCACAACGATCATATTCATAAGGTCCGGCAGTGTAGATGGTGTCGGGAACTGTACTTCCGGTACTTTCAGAAAAATATCCGTACAGATCACTGCAGCACGGCCATTGGGATCTACATAGATCACTTTCAGGTTTTTCAGCAGGACGCCACTGTCACCACTGTTTTTGCCTGTTGTCTGAATTGCTTTCAGTTCCGCTTTTTTTCCACTCGGATTTGTAATGATCAGAGATTCTTCATCGTCATTGATCTCTTTGTACAGATCCACAAAGCTCTTAAGATGCGTCAGATCATAAACATCTTTGTCCCCTGTTGAGCGAAGCTTGCCGACCACCTCACTGATATAGTTTTTTTCAAATTCTTTTTTTCTCAACTGATCCATGGAGGCATCTTTGGAACTGTTATCTTTGTTGTAATTTTCCAGTACCTGCGTATAAGCTTTGGACATGGCTTCTCCTACGTCCTCCTGCAGACCGGCGCGGATCTCCTCCAGTGCACGCTCCGCTGTATAAAAACTGTCTTTTCCTTTCAGGTCTGTAATCTTCATCTGAAAGTTTGACAATGCAATATATAATACAAGCAATCCCAGGATTGCCACAAAAGACACCGCAATGATCACGGTAAAAAGTGAAAACCCCTGATTTCGCTTTTTTTTCACCTGTCTGATAGTTCTCATCCTTTCCTCCTGGAATTTAGTCTTCTTTTGCGCCATCCAGTGTCACAATAAGATCACTGTCCGGAAAATTCTTCTCTGCTGCGCCGGCCTTGTATACACTGACTTTCGCCGTGTAGATACGGTCTTCTGCTTCCCGGTCATCCAGTCTGTTGCAGTCAAGGACTTTTTTTGCAGAGTTGTTTGTTACTTTTGCCCCTTTGCTGCCACTGTCATTGAACGCCTGATAGGTAAGCGACATCTGGCTGACCTTTGGGCGGTCCAATACGGAATTCATATCGCTGATATTGTAATCCAGATTGGTACGAAGCTTTGTCACTGCCTTGTACAGGCCCGGATTGGTGTTCCAGTTTGTCTTATTTCTTGCAGCCGGATTTTCATTGATCGTCAGAGACATCCTGTATTGCACTTCCTGCGCAGAAGTCGGAACCTTCTTCTGTTCGTCCCGCTGTTTTGTCACATAAAAATTCACTTCATAATTCGTTGTATTATCCAGAACAATACGATCCAACGGATTGACAGAGCTTGTGGAATTGTAGTTCGGATAATAAAACAGGAAAATATTTTCCATCTTTTCGCCTGTCTCAGAACTGTAGACAATTCCGCTGGATTCGATTGTTTTTCCAAAATCTGTACTGTCCGTATCCATTCTGTCCGGATAATTTGCGTTTATCCAGTCCCATGGATCCAGTTCACGATCTTCATAGATCTTGACGTTTCCGCCATTTTCTTCAATACGGAGTGTCAGCGTTTTAACTGAATGGTCATATATTTCATCAACGAGCGCAGCACCATCTTCCGTATCCGGATCAAAAGACGACAGCAAATTTTTCAGTTTCTCTGTAAGATATTTTTTGTCTGGATATTTTGCTTCTGTCAGAAGTGCATTTGTCTTGCTGTTCATATCCGAAATATTCGGTGACAGGTAATCATTCTTTCCATTCCCCGTATCTGCAGTAGTTTTTTCTTTATAACCGGAATCTGTGCTTCCGTCAAATTCCACCAGCGCATCAAAGCTCTCGTAATCTGCATTTACATCGGTCAGTTCAAAATAATATTTTGATGCATTTTTGCCTTTTTTACGTGGATTGAATTTATATGTTTTTCCACCATCTGTGGAGATCACGGATGCAGTAACTTTGGATTCATCCACGCCATCTTTGTACTGACTGACATCACTGTATGTCGTGTCACCTTTGTCATTCGTATTCCGCATCACTTCCCTGATTCCCAGCGTTCCATTTTCAATTCGGTTCTTCTGTGTGTTCAGGAAATTGATCCTTGTATCTCCGGTGGTACTGTCGATCGGATAATTAAACGCAAGCGAAACCTCTTCAAATTTTCTTGATTTGATTTCCTCCATCAGGTTCTGCGCCATTGTGGTCGCTTCCAGATACAGTCTCGATTTGCTGTTGATTCTCCCGGAAGTAACAAAGCTCTGCAAAAGTACGACCGCCGCTATGGAAAAAATACTGACTGCAACGATGAGTTCGATCAGCGTCATTCCGGCATTCGTATTCTTTCTTTTTCTGTCTTTCATTGGCTTCTCCTTTTCAGAATGAACTGTCGATATATAGACAGATAGAGGGGCCTGAAAACATCCCCTCTAACATACGTATCTTCTTATGACTGGCCCTGATCGTCAGCAGGTGCTGATTCACCTTCCGTATTTTCACCTTCCTGACTGTTATCTGTCTGGCCGTCACTGCCTTCTGCGGACTGATCCGCAGCCTGTCCGTCAGCAGTCTGATCTCCTGCTGTATCCGGTGCTGCCTGTTCGATCGTTCCGAAAATATTATCTGTTCCGTATGCAACATCTCCTGCATCCGGCTCTGAATAACTGTTGTCCGTTCCCGTCATGGAGAACATATTTACAATGATCGTACCGGTCAGATTTCCAGTAGATGTATCATAAGACGCATTCACATTGTCCAGTGTCATTCTTCCATTCTGCTGTGCAAGATAAGTTACCGCTTCTTTCAGACCTGCATAAGTTCCATTAAACTGCAACGTTACCTGTGTACGGTACAGAACCGGTGTCTGCGATGTATAGCTCTGGTCTGCAGCTGCTGCATCCGAAGCATTTTGCAGATTTTCTTCCGCCTGGCTGTCGGTTCCCTCAATATTGTCAAGCTGTTCCTGTGTCTGCTCATTTGCCTGCTCAGACATTGTCTGATCCTGTTCCTGTGCAAGATCCTCTTCGGAACTTCCGTCTATAGATGCAATAAACTCTTTTTCGCCAAGTCCGACACTTGTGATCTGGAAGCCAAGATCATTTTCCATGTTGCGAGCAAGTACGATTCCATCCTCCGGTCTTACATCAGCTGGGAACTTTGTTGTATATTCGTTGATCTTTTCCTGGATGGATGCTGTCTCACTTACATAAAAATCCTTGTTGGCTGCGAGATCAAGCAGCTCCTGCAAACGCTCTTCCAGTGGTCCATTTGATTCTTCTATCTGACTTGCAATCTCCATCTGTGGACGGTATCCGAAGAACCAACCAAGGAAAAATACAAGAATGCCGATAAACATCAGCAGTATTTTTTTGTCACGCATCGACAAATTCATGTCCTGTCTGCCTCCTATTTATTCTGCCGTTTCCTTATTCTGTAGTATCGTCATCCAAAGGTGCCGGATCTGCATATGTACAGATCACACTCATGGATACCGTATTGTCTTCTGCTTCTTCCAGCCCTGTCGTGGTAACTGTCGCAAGACTCTCAAACGTACGGAGCTGCATCAGTGTATTTGCTGCTGCAGACTTGCTGGAAACCCGCATGGAAAAACTTACCTGCGTTCCCGTGGAACTGAATGTCTCTACCGTGATATCTGACGGCATCTTCTGTTCCATCTCCTCCAGGAAAGTCTTCAGTCCTTCGTTTGGTGTATTGGTATACTGATACATTCTCTGATAATTTTCATAATTCGTCTTTGCACGGGTATACGTATTATAAATATCTTCAATGGAACTTTCTTCACTGATTCTCTGATTCAGATGATCCTGCATGTGCTGCTGATAAAGATGGTTCGCCACACCGGCACCCGCAAGTGCCACACCTGCGATCACGCCAACTGCACAGACCAACACCGAACCACGTAAATTATCTTCTGCCTCTTTTTTCTTACGAGTGGTTTTTTCCATCAGGTTCACTCCGGAACGGGCCGGTGCGATGACTGCCGTATAGAGGTAAAGTCCCTCTGATTCCGGAAATTCCGGATACGTGCATTTATCAAGTGCATAGAGAACTTCTACTTTATGTCCCAGTTCATTGGCAAGAAGCCTGCGGATACCTTTGATTCCGGCACCCAGACCGCAAATCTGAATCGACGAAAAAGTGACATCTGTATTTCTGGAAATATAGTAATCCATGATTCGGGAAATATTTCCAACCATGTAACGGAAGCTCTCGGTAACTTCCATCTTGGCATTTTCCAGTAATTCTTCCTGCTGATCCAGTTCCGCAGCAGCAATTCCATTCAACGTATCCTGCAGACATCTCCGGTCATGCAGAACTGTAAGTGCCTCTGTCTGAGTAAGGTCTTCTCCAAACTGCGGAAACGCACGCACTGTCTCTATCGCGCTGTCCACTCCATAGTTGACCGTTCTCTGCAGAGCCAGTTCTCCGTTATTAAGTACGCTGATACTTGTGGAATTATATTCAATCTTGACCAGCATATGTACTCCATCTGCAAATGTATCTTTCACAGCAGAATATACGCTGTCACCAGTATAACCGATTCCGGCCATGTTCAGTCCGGCATATCCGGCAAGTTCATGGAACGCCGTCGAAATAGATGTCGGTGCAGCGTACACCATCAGATGATACTGTTTCAGTTCTTCTCCCGGTTTCGGCTCTGTTGTTTCTATATCGATAATGCTGTAAGATAACACATAACCGGAAATATCTATCGGAAAATAATCTGTTGCATTTTCCTGAATGATACTCTGAATTCTGTCCTTTTTGACAAAAGGAATACGAACTTCCCTGCTGGCAATTCTTGATGAACCTGCAACAAAAAATACTTTTTTATTATTTATGTTCCTGGCTTCCAGTTCTTTTTTCAACAGCGTACCCAGGGTCTTTGTGTCACGGATCTGCCCATCATCCACGGCACCCTGAGGAACCGGAAGTGTAAAACAGCGATAGATTCTCAGTCCACGGCTGTCCGTCTCTGCTACCCTCAACTGGGCTGTATCAATTTCTATGTTTAAAATTTTCGCCATTTCTCAGGTTTCCTCCATTTTATTGTTGTCCTGTCCGACAACTTATGTATCAGATTATCAGGATTTCTCCTCTTCCTGATATATCAGTTACAAAAATATGGATTCTGTCGTAAAAATATCTCAGACAAAATTCATATTTTTATAACTGAAAATCAACTGAATTATCCATTGTCTCTCACAAAGATAATCCCTCTCAGTTATAAAGAAGCTGCTACAGTCCAAGAAGGCCTAGATACCAGCTGATCCATGTATTTCCCCATAATGCAGCCAGAAAAATACCTACTGACAGATACGGCCCCATAGCGAGTACTCGTCCGGCACCACTTATTTTGATGCGGATCACATGGACAACAGAACCGATAATACATCCCAGCAGAAACGCCAGAATGATCAGTTTCCATCCAAGGATCAGTCCGCAGGATGCCATCAGTTTCACATCTCCGCCACCAATCGCACTGCCGCCGCTTACCAGAAACAGAATTTCCAGAAAAGCACTGACACAGATCAGACCAATCAGATGTGAAGTTATGTTTCCTCTGTCCAGCCATGTAGCTGCAATGCCAAGGATAAACAGAAATACATTGATTCCAAACGGAATCTCATATGTGCGCCAGTCAATAAGACTAAGGGTCAGCAAAGCCGACACCATTAAGCAATACAACAGGCTGACCCAGGTCAGTCCATTGGCCACACATACCACTACATAGAGTATTCCATTGAGGGCTTCTATGAGTGGATACTGCGCAGATATTTTTGATTTACAGTTTCGACATTTACCGCCCAGTACGATCCAGCTGAATACTGGAATCATGTCGTACCATTTCAGTTTCCTCCCACAGGTCATGCAGTGGGAGGGAGCCGTAATGATCGATTCATGCAGCGGAAGCCTGTAGATACAGACATTCAAGAAGCTGCCAATCACGATTCCGAATACGAAGATTATGATGTACGGGACGGAGTCTAAGAAAAGAAGCATAGGGGGTTCCTTTCGTGGGGGTGTGGGTTTTAGTTAGCTATTCATTATTATAAAAATTCTTAGCCGTTATTTTTTGCAACTTTTTTAAGACCTGCTGCTGTTTCAAAATCATCTGGTGAATAAGCAGCTGTTACTTTTCCCTCTTTAGAAATTGTAACTACAACTGTAGGATCATCAGTCCACTGATGTCCCTTTCTTACAATCTGCTCATATTTCGGTACATATTCTGAAAAAGCATTTGTTGCTGTTTTGCTATCTGTTACATCAGATGTAATTGTCAAGCCAGTAGTTGCCAATTTAAGAGTAATATTTTCAGCAGCAGCTGTATTTTTTGTGGTTACACGATCAACAGAATAAACTTCTATTGCTTTTACAAGTTCTTCCATGTTGTTTACATCTGCAGACTGTCTTGATTTTTCAACATACTTGGTATACTGAGGTGCAAGAAGTCCAACCAGAATGGCAAGGATTGCTACTACAATTACCAGTTCTACCAGTGTAAAACCTTTGTTATTTTTCTTTTTGTTTAAAAGTTTGAACATACTACTATCTCCTTACTTTTTATCTTTCATTCGACAGCAGTATTCGATTTCAAACAAAAGAATTGCTATGTATTCATCAAAAAACTGAATTCATTATCAATTTACTAGTAGTAGATTATTCACCGTAGGTTCCAAAATCTGTTGGATTATAACTATCTACTTTTACACCACCGTCGGCAGAGATAGTAATATTAGCACTGACAGTACCATTTGCAGTATCCCAGCTTGATTTCAGTCTTACATTTTCCCAGTTCTTTACATACTCAGTAAATGCATCTGTTACTTCTGTTACATCTTTATCCCCTGTTGTAGTCTTTGCAGTTGGTGCTCCCGTTTTAGATAAAGTAATAGTTACGTTTCGTACTGTACCTGTCGTCTTGCTTGCATGATCAATTTCATAAACTTCTACGGCTTTGATCAGCTCATCCATGTTGTTAACATCCGCAGATTTTCTTGATTTCTCAACATATTTTGTATACTGAGGTGCAAGAAGTCCTACCAGGATTGCAAGGATCGCAATTACGATTACCAGTTCTACCAGTGTAAAACCTTTGTTGTCTTTTTTTCTCTCTCTAAGAAATTTAAACATAACTCAATCTCCTTCATTACTTTCTTTTCATCGGATTAGAGTTATATGATCTTCCAGGTAAGGTTTTCCACCTTTCCCAGAGAAACAACAGGCTTTACGCACATATTCAACTTTTTGATGAATACATAACTCTCCTGTTGTTTTGATCACGAATACTCTATCCGATGATTGTTCAACGAGCGAGAACACCCGGAGGTGCTCTCCACCCCCCCCCTGAAATTTTGGCTTTTCAGAAGGGAGGGAGTTATGTTGTAAACTCGTTATTCAGTTTTCTTGTTACTTTTTGTTGCCGGATCGTATGGTTTTTGAAAAGCCCCCTTTTTCACACTCCATTTGATCTATCGTGAACACAGCACCTATGCCTGCTGTGTGACAACCATGTGTTATTCAGAAACTTTTAATGCGGTTCCCAATCGCAAAAATTTATAAACTTTTATTACAAATTGCCTAAACCTTCATACATTGTTCTGATCGGCATGATCACAGCGATTACCAGTGTGCCAACGATCAGTGCCATGAACACGATGATCAGTGGTTCCATAGCTGCGAGTACGCTCTGGGTAGTGATCTCTACTTCTTCGTCGTAATAATCAGCGAGTTTATTGAGCATCTCTTCCATATTACCGGTTTCTTCACCGATTCCGGTCATATGACACACCATCGGAGGAAAGACTTCACTGGCTGCAAGTGGCTCCGAAAGTGGAATACCTTTCATTACCTCTTCTTTTGCCTTCTGAAGTGCATTCTTATAATGAATGTTATTGATGATCTTAGTGCAAGTATCCAGACATTCCGTTGTGGAAATACCGGCTCCCATCAGGGTACTCATTGTTCTTGCAAACTGTGCGCAGGCTGATTTGACGGTCAGTTTGCCAAACAGCGGAATTTTCATCTTGATATAGTCTATCTTCAGCCGTCCCTGATCTGTGTTGTAGATAAGGCGGTATGCAGCAACCACTGCCGCTACCACAACAAGGATGACGTACCAGTGGCTGGCCGTCCATTTACTGAGGTTCATGACCCCCATCGTCAGTGCCGGCATCTCAATATCCAGATCCGCAAACATATCAATGAAGATCGGGATTACATAGAGCAGCATAACTGCAACTACACCAATAACCGCAAAGATCAGGATGATCGGATAGATTGTTGCTTTACGGATCGTCGCCTTCAGCTTAGCCTCTTTTTCGAAATGGGTTGCCATTCTCTCAAAAGACATATCCAGGCTACCTGAAGACTCACCCGCTGCCACCATATTGACAAGCATCGGCGGAAATACATCCGAAATCGCTGCCATGGAATCCGCCAGCGTATTACCTTTTTCTACATTGAGAAGCACATCGGCTGTCGCCTTCTTGAGCCATTTATTTTCTGTCTGCTCCGTCATCATCTGCAGGGCTTCCTTCATCGGAACACCTGCCTGGGTGATACTGACGAACTGCCGGCAAAAAACACTCAGGTCTCTGGGCTTGACTTTCTTACCGATTGACAGGTCAATGTCTTTGTTCAGGATTCCCTGTTCTTTGATCTCGACAGGAAAAAGTCCGTCTTTTTTGAGCTGCTGAGCAACCGCATCGCGATTCTCGGCATCTATTTTTCCTCGTTTCTCTTTGCCTCTCTGGTCAACGGCAACATAGGAATAACCGGGCATTTACTCAGTCCTTTCTATCTAGCTAGTTAAATCTCAAAATTTACCTTTTTATTCATTGCTACCGGATCCTGCGCATATGTTACAACTGCATCCGGTCCGATCTCGCCTTTCATAAGGAGGTCATACAGCGCATCATCCATGGTGATCATGCCGGCTCTTCGGCTGGTCTGCATGATGGATGGAATCTGGAATGTTTTTCCTTCACGGATCAGATTACGTACTGCGTTGTTTGCAAATAATACTTCCAATGCAGCAACCCTGCCGCCTCTTTCTTTGCGGAGCAGCTGCTGAGAGACCACGCATTCCAGAACAGCTGCCAGCTGGATACGAATCTGTTGCTGTTGGTCTGGTGGGAATACATCAATGATTCGGTCAATAGTCTTGTCCGCTCCAATGGTATGCAGGGTCGAAAATACCAGATGTCCGGTCTCTGCTGCCGTGATAGCGGTGGAAATCGTTTCCAGATCTCGCATCTCTCCTACCAGAATGACATCCGGATCTTCACGGAGTGCCGCACGAAGCGCCGCACCGTAGCTGTTGGAGTCACTTCCGATCTCACGCTGGTTTACGATTGATTTATCATGTCTGTGCAGATACTCGATCGGGTCTTCCAGCGTAATAATATGGTAAGGATACTTCTGGTTGATCACATGAAGTAGGGATGCCAGTGTCGTGGATTTACCGCTTCCGGTCGGTCCTGTTACAAGGACAAGTCCTCTTTTGTGATTTGTAACTTCTACTACTTCTTTGGGAATTCCCAAAGTTTCCGGCTGTGGTATTTCAAAAGGCAGACACCTCATAACGGAAGCATACGTGCCTCGCTGCTGAAATACATTGACACGAAAACGTCCTACCCCTGATATGGCGTAGGCAAAATCGGTCTGGCCGTCTTTGTCGAACTCTTCTCTGTGGCGCTCATCCATGAGTGGAAGAAGAAGTTCTTCCAGCATTTCCGGTGTCAGTCTCTCTCCTTCGATTGGAGAAAGGACACCGTCCACGCGGTAACAGGGCGGACGTCCTACCGTAAAGTGGATGTCCGAAGCCCCTGCGTCAATTGACCTCATTAATATTTGTTTCAGATCATACATCTAAATTCTGTACCTGATTTCTGTTATATTTTCTTTCACATGTTTTCTTTTATGTGATAATTTCTGTATTTTATTCCTGATAGTATCTATCATTTACTCTTTGTAGTTTCTATCTTTTATTCTTCATAGGAAGCCTTCAGCATTTCTTTAATAGAAGTGGTTCCATCCAGTACGTAACGAATTCCGTTTTCACGAAGGGTACGCATACCGGATTTCTTTGCTGCTGCGATCATCTCTTCTGTAGGTGCATTTTCAGCGATCAGTTTACGCATCTCGTCATTTACTTCCATGATCTCAAATACACCGGTTCGTCCAAAATATCCAGTGTTGCTGCAAAGTCTGCATCCGCCCGGCTCATAAATTTCTGTCTGCTCGGCTGCCGAACGCTTCAGAATCCGTTTTTCCTCATCTGTCGCAAGACGTTTCTTCCTGCAATGCGGACAAAGTTTACGGACAAGTCGCTGTGCAATGACGCCAATGATCGCATCAGAGATCAGATAACGGGCAATCCCCATATCAGCCATACGATTCAGTGTGCCGACTGCATTGTTGGTATGCATGGTAGATACAACCAGATGGCCGGTAATAGATGCCTGCACGGCAATCGATGCTGTCTCCTGATCTCGGATCTCACCGATCATGATGATATCCGGATCCTGACGGAGAATGGATCTCAGTGCGGATGCAAAAGTCAGATTCACTTTATTATTTACCTGAATCTGGTTGATTCCCTCTAAATCAGCTTCGACCGGGTCTTCAACCGTTACGATATTTACCTGTTCTTTATTCAGCGCACTTAACGCGGTATACAAGGTTGTAGATTTACCACTTCCTGTCGGCCCCGTTACAAAAAGAATACCATATGGTTTGGCAAGCATGTGCTGCAACATTGACATCTCATCCAGATTCAGACCAAGTTCCTTGATATCTCTGGTCAGATTGAGTTTGGAGGAGATTCGCATAACGATCTTCTCGCCATGTACCGTCGGAATCGAAGAAATACGGATATCATATTCGCGGCGGTCTACCATAACGGACATTCGACCATCCTGTGGCTTTCTTTTTTCGGAAATATCCATACCACCCATGATCTTGATTCGTGTGGAGATTGCCGGAAGAAGGCTGCTGTCGTAAACCATTTTTTCATAAAGCGCGCCATCGATACGATAACGGACGCGTACCTTGGATTCAAGTGCTTCAATATGAATATCACTGGCTCTCTGACGAACTGCCTGCTCGATCAGAGAACGAACCAGCTGTACGATCGGTGCATCACTGACATCTGCTTCTTCTATGGTATCTTCTGCATTTCCACGAAGCTGCTCTCTTTCCCTGGTAAATCTTCGGGCTGCATCCATTGTCTCAGATGCCCCATAGCAGTGGTCAATCGCTGTCAGGATATCACGCGGTGTTGCGATATATGGCTCAACCTGAAGATTGGTAACAATAGAAATATCATCGATTGCTGCCATATCCATCGGATCTGCCATCGCCAGATGCAGAATGTTGGCATTGTATGGATCCAGTTCAAAAGGAATACACTGGTATTTTTTCAGCAGGTTGACACTGACCAGGTTGCGTACTTCCTTCGGAATCGTGATTCCGGTAAGCTGTATTATCTTCAGACCAAGCTGTGTCTGGAGTGCACGGGCGATCATTTCTTCCGTAATAAATCCATTCTCAACCAGAACTTCACCGATTTTTTTACCGGTTCCTTTCTGCAGTTCCAGTGCTTTTTTTAAGTTTTCTTCAGTAAGAACGTCCTGCTTGATCAGTAAATCACCAAGCCTCATTCTTTCACGTCTCATTGCCATTGGGTTATCTCTTCCGTTCTGCGTATTTGTTGCTGTTTTTTGCAGCATATCCATATTTATGTCATAAAACGCCAACATAAATAGTTATATGCAATATAATTTATCATGTCGATTCATAAAAGTTAATGAATCGGACATTTTTGGTCCAGAAATGCACGAAATTTCACAATTATATTTTGTATACAATAAAAGGACCGGGCTGATTACCCGATCCTGATCTGATTTTTATGATTGTCTGGTTTCTATATTATTGTATGTACAGAAAAATTTATTTTTTCTTATTGTGGTAGATCAGTAATCCTGCTACTGCAAGTACTGCAATCACTGCGATCCATGTAAATGGGTTCTGATACCATCTAGATGCGGTAACTTTTACATTCTGCCCGGATGCCTCGCGGCTGTCCTTTGTGTCAGAGTTTTCTGCTTCAGGCTCTTTGGAATCTTTTTCTGTATTTTCAGATTCATCTGCTTCTTCTGTAATTGTCGGTGTTGGTGTCTCGGTCGCTTCTGCGGCCTCAGTTGGTGCTGGTGTCTCAGTTGCTTCTGCAGCTTCTGTTGGTGTTATACTCGCATCTGCAGAGTTCTCCTGTATCTTTGATGCTGTATCTGCGGCACCTGCCGTAGGAGTAACTGTCATCTCTTCTGTCGGAACTGCTGCGTCTCCGTTTGCCTCTGCCACCGCATCGACACTCTCCTCTACAGTATCCAGATGTTCTGCTTTCCATTCTTCTGTTTTCTCCAGATCTACCCAGCCTTCTGTTCCGTCAACTGTGGTCACGCCCCAATGGCTTCCATCCACCATTTCGGCATCCTGTGTGATATGAAGAGTCTCGCCATTTTCAATATCGCGCACTCCCGGAACTTCGCCATATTTTTTCCCAGGTCCCTGGTAGAGCTTCTGCGTTCCTTCTTCTGCATATGCGTTTACATCATAATCAGCATTGTAATTCACATGGTCCTTGCCTGCGATATACAATTCGGAATCAATTGCTTCTTTACGGGAATCTGCCGGACGGCATTCATCAAGTGGAGCATATCCATACATGCCATGATATTCCGTGTATCCCCACGTACGGTTATTCTCGGTATCCTCTACTTCTCCTTCTATATGAAGCGCCGTTCCATTCGGAATCTGCTCATCATTCAGTCTCGTAGATTCCAGATCCGGCTGTGAATAAATATCGATTCCTCCTGCCTTTGATTCTACGATCATATAATAGTCTGTCGGATAATCCGGTTCTGTCTTACCTGTCTGTACATCTGCCATGACGTTCACACTCATAAAAAGTCCAAGTGCTATGACAAGAAGGCTCTTTGCCAGTTTTTTCATTTTATGTTATCCCCTTCACTCCCGTGTATTCCTTTAATTCTTAACATATCATACCACAGACACAGCACAATGATAATCCTTTTTTGTCATAAAAAAATGTAAAAATCAACAAAAAGCGGAAGTTTTTCGACATAATTTACGGAAAGTACAAAGACCCCGGAGTTATCTCCGAGGTCTTTGCTTATATCATGGCATTTTGTCTGATTATTTGTACAGAGGTCCGTAGTTCTTGCAAGCGCGGAAATCTGCACCTTCTTTGTCCATTCCGAATGCATTCCATGCTGCCGGACGATAAATATCTTTTTCCGGAACGTTGTGCATGGATACCGGGATACGAAGCATAGAGCACATTGTGATCAGGTCAGCTCCGATATGTCCGTAGGAGATAGCACCGTGGTTAGCTCCCCAGTTGTTCATTACATCATAAGCTGTCTTGAACGGTCCTTCTTTGCCATCGC